>ERZ1026870.420-NODE-420-length-24608-cov-4.459089_pt1 | contig 24608 bp, 15 predicted proteins | sample MGYA00380165_ERZ1026870 | MGnify/ENA primary metagenome ERZ1026870 (study PRJEB33269, sample SAMEA4719801) | human gut metagenome | biome: human-associated habitat; feature: organic feature; material: feces | place: Cameroon | collected 2013-10 ...
GCTCGAGGGCCTTCTTGCGGCGGCGCTCCTTCTCGGCAGCCTCAAGCCCCTTGCGGGCGTTCACGTATATCTCGTGATTGGCTTCGAAAGTCTTGAGGAGCTCCTCCGTAAAGGCGCGGATGCGGGCCTGCTTTTCGGGCGAATGACGAGCTCGAAGTTCCTGAAGCGTAACCACGTGAATTCTCCGTTTGAAGTTGGCATGGGTGACGGGCGCTGCGCGGATCCTTTTCTGCGCGGCGAGTCTTCATCATACAGAATGCGGGCGAGCCTTGCGCCGCCCGTCCTCTCATTTTGCACCGATTCGGCCCGGACAGGAGGCGAGCGTCACGCATTCGCGCAACGCTCGGACCGACCTTACCGATTCAGCCCGGGCGTCGAACGGCTTCCGGGAGAACCGCAAGCAGATCGCCCCGCCTAAAGGTCGCGGCAAGCTGCTGAAGCGATATTGCCCTTTTGCCGCAGCAGAGCGTAAGCGCCGAGTCAAGGTCGCTGATCGCATCGGCGTACAAGCCGTCCTTCTGTACTTCGAAGAGCGCAAGGAGCGGTCCGACGTTTTGTCCGTCAATCTGCGCCGCGCCTTCGAGTCCGCCCGCTTCAAGAAGACGCCGTCCCATGAGCATGGCAATGAAGTGTGAGGCATAGGGAAGAAAGGCCGGCGCATCGGCGCTCGACGCTCTGCGCCTGGCCTCCGCCTCCTGAAAGACCGCAACGGCAAGGCGCGCCTGAGCGGCATTGAGGTTTGCGAATATCAGCCCGTAGAGTTTTCCGAAGTGCTCGCGCCTCATGAATGTCGCCTGATGGGGACGCTCGCGCCAGACGGAAAGGACAGCCTCCGCGACCAAGCTGCCGGCAAGCGTCTTCGGCTTCTTCGCGTCATCGAAACGACTTGGACGCACGGGCGCATAGGTGATGCCAAGTTCGGCGAAGCCCGCCTCAAGCCTCTTTTGCACGGGATCGTCCGCACGCAATTCGGCTTGAGCGCCGGGATCCGACGTTCCGCCGAAAAGCGCGGCCGCACGCATGAAGCCTTCCCGATCGTCGTCGACCTCGATGATGCGCACCATGAGAGAGGCCTCGGGCATGTCCGCCTCCGGCACGTCCTTGAGTGCGGCGACAACGGCTCGGCAGACCGCGCCGCCGCCGGCGATTTCGAGCTTTCTCAGCTTCACGACGTGGTTGCACGCTTCCAAAGCGTTCCAGCTGAACCGTTCGCAGACGATCGTCACGGGCCCGCAGCACCCGAACAGATGCCGGGTTTCGCCCGACGCGAGCATCGCGCGAAGCGCCCGTTGCTCATGCGCCTCGAAAGGGAGCTCCCCTGCGCCCGCGGCGCGTTCGGGCAGCTGATCTCCGCACCGGTGAAAAAGCTCGAGAAGCTCCCGAACATGCATGCGGCCCACGAGCACGCGCGCATGGTCATGGTCTTCCGAAAAGGCCCTGCCCTGGAGCTGCAGGCAGGCGTCGAGCGCATCGTTACGCCTGAGCAGACGGATGAGATCGGCCTGATTGAAGCGGCGAAACTCGACCTGCGGCGCAAATGCGACTTCTAGTGCGTCGATCCGCTCCTCGGACGCCTTGAGCCACGGACCGCCGTTGCCGCAAAGATACACCCGAACGTACGGCACGAAGCCGTCGGCCGCCAGAGATTGAACTTGAGCCATGGCGGCGGCAAGCCTGCGGGCCATGGCCTCCTGCGTCCGGCCTTCGAGCAGGCCGCGCACCCATGCGCAGGCCGACTCAATCGCCTCATCGGAAAACGCGCCATTGGCCGCGTCCTTTTGATCAGCCGGCCGTTCGTCCATCGGTGCTTCCCGCTCAACGTCGGAGAAGCGCGCCCAAAAGAGCGTCAACACGAACGCATTGTCGACGACGTCGCCTATATGTATGGCATCGGGTCCGCTCCCCTGCCCTTCGGTTCCCTGCGGATCGAACGCAAGGAGATGAAACGCCTCATCGTCGGAAAGGTTGAAAATGCGCTTCACGCTGATGAGCAGAAACGCCGTCGCGCGCTTTTGCCGATCGTCGCCCGTAAGGCGCCCGGCGTGCCTTTCGATGAAGCGGGTGAGCTGCGCCTCAACAAGCAATGCATTCAGATCCGGCATGATTGTCTTGGTTTTGAGTCCCGCCGACGTCAATGAGGGCGGGATTTTTGTTTTCTCTCGGAATGATTCCAGACGGCGCCCTCGGGAGGTAACGAGCGGCGAATTCGCATCAATGAACGTCACCTTGCCTTCTGTCCGGATGACACTTCCGTCCGGATGACAGGCAGAAAAGAAACGCCGTGGCTGACGTAAAGGGACTGACGTAAAGGTTTTGTGTGCAACTGCCTCGAACGGCAGGACCGGGCCGTCGAGCGCGCCGATCGAAAGCCGCTCTACCGGCCTGGAGCAATTCATGCAGCCGAACATGCAGCCGAACATGCAGCCAAACAGTTGATCACGACAGTTTGAATATCATATCATGCACAAACGCAACCCATTGAAACATCAACATCATGCACGAAACCTTCTCGATTCACTTCTTCGGCACAGCATTTGACCATTGCGAAGGCGACGATTGCATAATCTCACCCGCCGCCCTGGCTCAATCCCTGCTGGCGCTTGACGGCCTTGCCGGGCGCGCTGCCAAAGCCCTTTACGGCAACAACTGCGAAGCGGAGATCGGGGTGAGGCCCGGATTCAGACCGGGCTCCTTCATCGTTGACCTTGAGGCAGCCGTCTCGGCCTGCGGCCCCACGGCTGCGGGCGGCGTTGTGCACACGTTGAAGGAAGTGATCAAGCTCGGCAAATTCGCTTTCGGCAAAAAGGTTGAGGTCGACCCGGGCAAGGTTGACGGCGATGAGGTTTCCGTCACGAACGCCGTCGGGCAAACCCAAACCTTCGGCCTCGCCGTCGCAAGCCTCCACAACCAGGCCAGGACCCGTTCTCAGCTTTCACGCCTGACGCAGACGCTCGACAAGGAAGGCGTTGATTCGATTCGCATTTCCAGGGACGACAACGACCCGACGACGGAAGTCATCGAGAAGCGTGACCGAGCATATTTCCGGCACGAAGAAGGCGTCGTCCTGACGGACAACGAAGCAGACATGATTCTTGAAATCGTCGGAGCGATGACGAACGGCTCAGGCAAAGGCTGGCAATTCAGCGAAGGCTACGGCGGCATCGAATTCCATGCCGATGTCGAAGACGAGGATTTCCTCAACAGGATCAAATCCGGAGAAATCATATTTGAGAACGGAACTGCGGTGCGCGCAATCGTCAGAACCGTTCAGCACCTGACCAACAAAACCGTCACGGACCGAACCGTCACGGACCGAACCGTCGTCGAAGTGAAGGAACTTCTCCATCCGTTCTCAGAACGATTCTGAAGCGCGGCTCAAGGCCTCCGTCCGCATGCGGCGCTTCGCATAAGACATTGTGCATAGGGCGTTGTGCTTATTGAATTCCCAAAAACGGTTGCTATACTGACCTTCATGATGAATACGCAGTCCTCTCCCTTTGCCCTTGCCGACATCCGTCGCTGGTGGCGCTGCTTGAATCTCAAGCGGGTGCCGGGCAGAGTGCTGTCCTAAAAAAGAGAAGAAGTCTTCTTCGAAGGAACCCGCGGAATGCGGGTTTTCTTATTTTGAAACGACGGTTCCGCGGGTGCTTCCGACCATCCATCGAGGTGCTTGACATGACGAACCGAACAACTCAAAACCGAACGAAGCAACCCCGGGCCGCCTTTCGCCTGCGGGGCGTCGCCGCACTGGCCGCGGGCGTCCTCCTTTTCGGCCTTCAGGGAGCCGCTGCCGCCGACTTCCGCTGGACGAGCGCAGGCGACTTCCTCACCTTCGACATTCACGCTCAGAACGAGTCGCTCAACTCGCTCGCCTGCGCCGCGGTTTACGAAGGCCTCGTGCGCCTTGCGAGCACATGAAAGTCGAGCCCGCGCTCGCCGAAAGCTACGAGCGCGTCCCCGAAGGCTTTCTCTTCACGATCCGCCAAAACGTGAAGTTCCACGAAGGCGAAATCCTCACGCCCGAAGACGCCGCGTTTTCGATCAACCGAGCGCTCGGTCCCTTGAGCCAGTTCAAGAGCACGGCTTCGGGCATTCTCGGCGCGGAGGTGACGCCCGAAGGGAAGGTGCTCGTCAAGACCGTGTCGGGCTCGCCCGTCTTCCTCACCCAGCTCGCCTCGCTTCGCATCCTCAACAAGGCCTGGGCCGAAAAGCACGGCGCGCTCGAGCCCCAGAACTACGTCGCGGGCGAGGAATCCTACGCCGCAACGCACGCCAACGGCACGGGTCCCTACAAGCTTGAATCCCGCGAACCCGACGTCCGGACGGTCTTTGCGGTCAATCCCGAGTGGTGGGATCAGGCCAACCGCAGGGGCAACGCAGACCGCGTGATCTTCACGCCGATCGCCTCGGCGGCAACGCGCACGGCGGCGCTCCTCTCGGGCGAAGTCGACTTCGTGCTCGATCCGGCCGTGCAGGACCTGCCGCGGCTTGAGAAGAACCCCGGCCTCAAGGTCCTCTCCACGGGCGAAGACCGCGTGATGATGGTGGCGCTTGATTTGTCGCGAGACGCCTCCCCCTACGTGAGGGACCTCTCGGGCAAGCCCATGGCCGTCAACCCGTTCAAGGACCGGCGCGTGCGCGAGGCGATGTCGCTCGCCGTCAACCGCGCGGGACTCGTTCGCGGCGTGATGCGCTCGAGGGCGATTCCGACGGGCACGGTCGTCTCGCACGCCGTTGCCGGCTGGACCGAGGCGCTCGGCGCGCCGCAGCCCTACGACCTCACGCGCGCCAAGGCGCTTCTCAAGGAGGCGGGCTACGAAAAGGGCTTCGCCTTCACGTTCGATACGCCCAACAACCGCTGGGTCAACGACGAAGGCATCGTCAAGGCGCTCGCCTCGATGTGGGCCAAGATCGGCCTCAAGGTGTCCGTCAACGCCATGCCGCGCGCGCAATACTTCCCGAAGGTGCTGAGCTTCGACACGTCGGTCGGGCTCGTCGGCTGGGGTTCGTCGACGCTTGACGCCTACCGGCCGCTGCAGTCGCTCTCGGGCACCTACAAAGCCGCCACGGGCGACGGCATCAGCAACATCGGCCGCGCGTCGAACGCCGAGCTCGACGCCATCCTCAAGCGCCTCGCCGTCTGCGAGGACGAAGCCGAGCGCAGGACGCTCTCCGAAGCGGCGCTCGCGCTCGAAAAGCGCGAGGTGCATCACATCCCGCTCCTTGAGCCGCAGATCAGCTGGGTGATGAAGACGTCGGTCGACGCGCCGCTTCGGCCCGACAACATGCTCGTGCTCGACCGCGTCCGCATCAAGGAATAAGGAAGGAAGCCATGTTTCGACTCCTTGCTCAACGCATGCTGCAGGGCGCGGCCGTGCTTCTCGTCGTGAGCGGCGTCGCCTTCGCGCTCTTTCAGTTCGTGGGCGACCCGGTCTCGCAGATGCTCCCGCCCGATGCGTCCGCCGCGGACCGAGAGGCGCTCGCCGCCGCGCTCGGCCTCAACGACTCGGCCTTCGTGCAGTACGTCCGCTTCCTCGGCAATGCCGTGACGGGCGACTTCGGGCTGAGCCTTCGGCACGGCGCGCCCGTCGCGGGCCTCATCCTTGAGCGCCTGCCCGCCACGGCCGAGCTTGCGGGCGCATCGGTCCTCCTCTCGCTTCTCATCGGCATTCCGGTCGGCGTCGCCACGGCCCTTCATCCGAAGAGCCCGCTCTCGAAGCTCGCGCTCGGCGCGACGCTCCTCGGGATGTCGCTCCCGACCTTTCTCACGGGCATCCTGCTCATCATGGCGCTGAGCGTCATGACGGGGCTGCTGCCCGCCTTCGGACGGGGCGAAACCGTGGAGCTCGGCTTCTGGACGACGGGCCTTCTCACCGTCGACGGCCTGAAGCACCTCGTGCTCCCGACGCTCACCCTGGGACTCTTTCAGACGGCGCTCGTCGTGCGGCTCGTGCGGGGCGAGATGCTCGAGGTGCTCAGGCGCGACTTCATCAAGTTCGCCCGGGCCCGCGGCCTCACGCGCCTTCGCATCGCCTTCGCGCACGCCTTCAGAAACGCGTCGCTCCCGGTGATTTCAGTCTCGGCCCTGCAGTTCGGCGAAATCGTCGCCTTTTCCGTCGTCACCGAAACCGTCTTCCAGTGGCCCGGCATGGGGATGCTTTTCCTGCAGTCGGTCCAGTTTGCCGACATCCCGGTGCTCGCCGCCTACCTCACCTTCATCGCACTCTTATTCGTCGTCATCAACTTCATCACCGACCTCAGCCACCTCGCCATTGACCCGCGCCTGAGAAAAGAAGGAGCCTGAACATGCTGGAACTCAACCAAAACATTCTCCCGGAGGTCCTCTCCGGCATCGAAGAAATGACGGCGCTTCGCCGCGACCTCCACGCACACCCCGAACTCGGCTTTTGCGAAGTCCGCACCGCCGGCATCGCCGCAAGGATCCTTCGCGAGATCGGCTGCGACGCGGTCGAGGAAGGCGTGGGCAAGACGGGCGTCGTCGCCCTGATCCGCGGCGGCGCGCGTTCGTCCGGGCAGCCGCTCTCCATTGCGCTTCGCGCCGACATGGACGCGCTTCCCCTTGAGGAAAAGACGGGTCTCCCCTGGGCTTCCGTTCTTCCCAACCGCATGCACGGCTGCGGGCACGACGGCCACGTCGCGGGCCTGCTTCTCGCCGCATCGGCGCTCGTCAAGCGGCGCGAGCACCTCAAGGGCGACGTCGTCATCGTCATTCAGCCCGGCGAAGAAGGCTATGCGGGCGCACGCGCCATGATCGAGGACGGGCTCTTCGAGCGCTTTCCCACGACGGAGATCTACGGCATTCACGCCGCGGGCGAGCTGCCGCTGGGCGTCTTGGGCTTCACACGCGGGCCGTCGTCGGCCGCAGCCGACCGCTTTCTCATCACCGTGAAGGGCGTGGGCGGGCACGGCGCACGGCCCCACAAGACCGTCGATCCGATCGTCGCGTCGGGCCTTCTCATCTCGGCCCTTCAGACGGTCGTCTCCCGCTCGGTCGACCCGATGCAGCCCGCCGTTCTCACAATCGGCTCGATCCACGGGGGCGACCCCGAGGGCGTCTCGGTCGTGCCGGCCGAGGTGGTGCTCGCGGGCACGACCCGGTGCGCAAGACCCGAGGACCGCGACACAATCGAAGCCCGCATGGGCGAAATCTGCAGCGGCATCGCCGCCACGACGGGCGCCGACATCGACTTTCGCTACACGCGCATGTATCCGCCGCTCGTCAACCACGACGAGCAGTACGCCTTTGCGTCGAACCTCGCGCGCGAGCTCTACGGCGAGGCGCGCGTCAACGCGAACCACCCGGCCTCGATGGGCGCGGAGGACTTTTCGTTCTTCCTCGAAAAGCGCCCGGGCTGCTTCGTGCGCATGGGCATCGCCGACGACAGCCACCGCGCAAACCACCATCATCCGTGCTTTGACTACAACGACCTCGCGCTCGGACCCACGGCCGACTTCTTCGTGCGTCTCGTTGAAGCGCGCCTTGCGGCTCTCGTTCGCCAACGCTCCGAAGGTTGACCGGCATGCTCAAAACCCTCTTTAAAACGCCGTCCGCCCTGATTTCCGGGCTCGTGCTCGCCCTCGTGCTCGCAGCGGCGGTTTTCGCGCCGTGGCTCTCGCCCTACGACGCCTCGGACCTGGCCGCCTTCGACATCGCGGACGCGAACATGCCGCCCGCCTGGTTCGAGGAAGGCTCGAGGGCGCACCTCCTCGGCACGGACGATCAGGGGCGCGACCTCCTCTCGGCGGTGCTGAGCGGCACGCGGCTTTCGCTTGCGTCACGGCGGCGCTCCTCTCGCTCGTCCTCGGCGTCTCGGCGGGCCTTGCCGCGGGCTATGCGGGCGGCGCCTGCGACGCGATCATCATGAGGCTCTGCGACGCGATGCTCGCCTTTCCGACGCTGCTCACGGCGCTGTTGGTCGACGGCGTGCTGCGCACGATGCTCGGCGAATCTGCGGGCGAGACGGCTGGCGAGACAACGGCCTACGCGGTGCTTCTCATCGCCATGACCGTCACGGGCTGGGTGCCCTACGCCCGAACCGTGAGGGGTCTTGCGCGCACGAAGCGCTCGGCCGAATTCGTCTGTGCGGCGAAGCTCTCGGGCGTCTCCGAACCCATCATTCTCGTGCGCCACGTCCTTCCCAACGTCATGGGCCCCGTTTTCGTGCTGGGCGCCCTCAACCTGAGCGCCGCCGTCATGACCGAAGCCACGCTCTCCTTTTTGGGCGTCGGCGTTCCGCCCACGACCCCTTCGCTCGGGACGCTCATCCGCATCGGCAACGACTTCATCTTCTCGGGCGAATACTGGATCGCGCTTTTCCCGAGCGCCGTCCTCGCCGCCACGGTGCTCTCCGTCAATCTCTTGGGCGACCGGCTTCGCGACGCCGTGAATCCCGTTTTGCGCGAAGGCTGAACTTATGAACGCAGACAAGAATAAGTCCATGTTGGAAGTGAAGACCACCGGCACGCCGGTCCTCGACGTCCGGGACCTCACCGTGCGGCGCGCCGACGGCGCCGTGATCCTCGAGGACGTCTCGCTCGCCGTCCATGCGGGCGAGATTCTCGGGTTCGTGGGCGAGTCGAGCGCGGGCAAATCCATGATCGGAAGCGCCGTGGCGGGGCTTTTGCCCGCGGGCGTCACGCCCACGGGCGGGCGCATCGCGCTTTGCGGCGAAGGGCTCGACACCCTGGACGAAGAGGCGCGGCGTCGGATTCGCGGCGCGAAGATCGGCATGATCATGCAGGATCCGCTCTCGAGCCTTGATCCGCTTCTCACGATCGGCGAACACTTCAGGGAGACCTTCGCCGCGCACGGGCTCAGACTTTCCGGTCAGGCGCTCGAGAGGCGCTCAGCCGAACTTTTGCGCGAGGTCGGGCTCGCCGACCCCGAAAAGCGCCTGTCCCTCTATCCGCACGAACTCTCGGGCGGCATGCGGCAGCGCGTCGTCATTGCGCTTGCGATCGCGCTCGACCCGGTGCTCCTCATCGCAGACGAGCCCACGACCGCGCTCGACGTCTCGATCCAGGCCAGGATCACTGCGCTGTTGAGGCGCCTCGCCAAAGAGCGCGGCTGCGCCGTGCTCCTCATCACGCACGACATGGGCGTCATTGCCGAGACGGCCGACCGCGTCACGGTCCTCTACTCGGGCCGCGTCGTGGAGGAAGGCCCTACCCAAGCGCTTCTCAAGACCCCTCAGCATCCCTACACCCGCGGCCTCATGGGCGCAATTCCGGATCCCGACTGCCAGGCGCTCTGGCTTGAACAGATCGAGGGCGTCATGCCCGATCCGTCGGCGCGGCCCTCGGGCTGCGCCTTTCACCCGCGCTGCCGCGCCATGCACGAAGCCTGCACCAAGACCCGGCCCGAACTCCGAAGCTTCGGGGCCGTTCGTGCAGCCTGCCTTCTCGGCGCCGACAACGGCCGCAGCGTGCCCGACTCGGTCGTGCGCTTTCATCCGCCCGTAAAGCGCAACTGGCAGGCGCTCGAGGCCGAGCGTCTTGAAAAGCTCCGGAGTGCTCCCGTCCTTCTCGAACTTAAGGACGTCTCCAAGCACTTCGTGCTCAAGCGCGCGGGATGGCTCGAAAAGCTCGCAGGCCGGCATGACGAAGTACTTCGTGCAGTCGACCGCGTGACGCTCACCGTGCGGCGCGGCGAAACCGTGGCGCTCGTGGGCGAATCGGGCTGCGGCAAGTCGACCCTCGCCCGCATCGCCTCGGGGCTCCTCGCGCCCGACTCGGGGTCGGTCACGCTCGCGGGGCGCACCCTCGAGGGAACGAAGCCCGGACGCATCAACATGATCTTTCAGGACCCGTACGCGAGCCTCAACCCGCGCATGACGGTGGCGGCGATTTGGGAGGAGCCCCTCAAAAGCCTCAAACCCGGCATGTCGGCCGCGGAGCGCCGCTCTTCCCTTCGCAGGCTCGCGGCGCTCGTGGGATTGCCTGAAGAAGCGCTCGCCAAGTACCCGCACGAATTCTCGGGCGGGCAGCGCCAGCGCATCTCCATCGCCCGAGCCGTGGCGGCCGAGCCCGAACTTCTCATCTGCGACGAGCCCACGAGCGCGCTCGACGTCTCCGTTCAGGCGCAGGTGCTCAACCTCCTCAAGACCCTGCAGATCCAGTGCGGCCTGAGCGCGCTCTTCATTTCGCACAACCTCGGCGTCGTGCGCCACATCAGCGACCGCGTGGGCGTGATGTACCGCGGACGTCTCGTCGAGTGGGCCCCGAAGGAGGCGCTCTTTGAAAAGCCCCTTCACCCCTACACGCAGATGCTCCTTGACGCCGTGCCGCGCATCGGCGCCGTGCGAACGCAGAGCGACGACTGCCCGGAGAGCACTGAGGGCGAAAGCGACGATGCCGGCGGGCCGCTCCCCTCGGGCTGCCCCTTCGCGCCCCGCTGTCCGAAGGCCGACCGGACGTGCTTCGTGCTGCCGCCCGCGGTCCGCTCGTTCGAAACGCCCGAGGGCCCGCGCCTTGCGGCCTGCTCGAAGCTGTAGGAAGGGACTCAAGAACAATCGGGCGGCCCGGGGCTCAAAGCCCGGCCGCCCGATTGTTCGGATCATGAAGGACGAAGGCGCCTTACTCCACGCCGTCGTCCGTCAGGCGCTGCTCATAGCTGCAACCCAACTCGTGCTTGTTTTCGCATGCCTTGTGGTACCAGGCCTTGGCGGCCTTCTTGTCCTGAGGGACGCCCTTGCCGTCCTCGTAGATGAAGCCTAACTTGAGCTGCGCCATGGCGTTTCCCTTTTCAGCCGCGCGCCCGTACCACTTGAGGGCTTCCTCGATGTTCTGCTCCACGCCGTTGCCCTTGAAGTACATGTTCCCGAGCATGAACTGGCTCTCGACGACGCCCTGCTCCGCGCGCTCCTTGACGAGCGCGACGTTGGGAGCCGCAGCGGCGGCGGATGCGGCCGCAGCCGCGGCGAGAAGCCCGGCGGCAAACGAAATGGAAGTCTTGCGGATGTTCATAATATGTGTCTCGTCTGTTGCTTTGAAGGGCGAAGGCGCTCCGTTGAGGATGGTTCACAGGGCCGCGCGCCCGACTTCTGATTATGCCCGCCTTCCTGACGACGGGCTTAAGCCTTTTGCAAGATAGCGGCCCGTGACGCTTCGGGGTTCTTCGGGCGCCTCTTCGGGAACGCCCTCAAACACCACTTCGCCTCCCGCTTCGCCGCCGCCCGGCCCCAGGTCGATCATCCAGTCGGCCGCGCGGATGACGTCCAAATCGTGCTCGATCACGATCACGGTCGCACCCGCCTCGACGAGTTTCCCGAACACCGCCATGAGCGTCGCGACGTTTTCAGGGTGAAGCCCGATCGTGGGTTCGTCGAAGATGAAGAGCGCGTCGCTCTGCCCTCGGCCCATCTCGCCCGCGAGCTTTAGGCGCTGCGCTTCGCCTCCCGAGAGCCCCGGCGTCGCTTCGCCGAGCGTCAGGTAGCCCAAGCCCAGGTCCTCAAGCACCCCGAGCCTTGCCGCCACCGTCTTCATGTCGCCCGCCGCCCGAAGCGCCGTCGAGACGTCCATGTCCATGAATTCGGGCAGCGAATGAGCGGCTCCGCCTTCTTCGAACTTCGATGCGGACTTTGATTCGGACTTTGATGCGGGCTTTTGCGCCGACTTTTGCGCCCTCTTGATCGTGAAGGCGAGCGGCGCGTAGCGGCTCCCCCTGCAGACGGGACACGGCACGTCGACGTCGGGCAGAAACTGCACATCGAGGCTGATCGTTCCCGTGCCGTCGCACTCGGGACAGCGAAGTTTCCCCGTGTTGTACGAAAAGTCGCCCGCCTTGAGGCCGGCCGCCTTTGCGTCCGGGGTCTTCGCGAAGGCCTTTCTCAGGTCGTCGTGCACGTTTGCGTAGGTCGCGACCGTCGAGCGCACGTTGACGCCGATGGGCGTTGCGTCGATGAGCTTGGCCTCGCGGATCCCGGGCGCCTCGATGCGCGCGACGTGCTCGGGCTTTGGAGAGCCGGCCGCAAGCGCCTTGAGCGCGGGCAGCAGGCTCTCGAGCACCAGCGTCGTCTTGCCCGAGCCCGAGACGCCCGTCACGACCGTGAGCCTTCCTTTCGGAATCCTCACCCTGAGGGGCTTCACCGTATGGATCGCCTTCGTCTCAAGCCGGATTTCGCCCAATTTGAAGAGATCGGCCTTGGGGACCTTGGTTCTCGTCACGGCGGGGCGCCCCGCCAGATAGGGCCCGATCATGGAGTCGGGATTTGCCTCGATTTCGGCCACCGTCCCCTGCGCCATGAGGCGTCCGCCTTCGCGTCCCGCCTTCGGGCCCATCTCGATGATACGGTCGGCCTCCCGCAAAATGTCGACGTCATGGTCGACAAGCAGCACCGTGTTGCCGTCGGCCACAAGATCGTGCATCACGGCCTTGAGTCCCTCGACATTGGCGGGATGAAGCCCGATCGAGGGTTCGTCGAGCACGTAGAGAACGCCCGTCGTGCGGTTTCTGACCGCCCTGGCGAGCTGCATGCGCTGCCGCTCGCCCGTTGAGAGGGTCGATGCGGCGCGATCGAGCGACAAGTATCCCAGTCCCAGATCCAAAAGCCTCGCCGCCGTGTGCCTGAAGGCTTCGCAGAGGCTCTGCGCCATCGGGCGCATGGCTTCCGGGAGCGAATCCGGGATCCTATCGACCCATGCGCACAAGTCAACGAGCGGCATGCGCGACACGTCGTCGATCCCGACGCCCATGATCCGAGGCGCCCTCGCGGCTTGCGAAAACCTCGAGCCCCCGCAGTCGGGACACACGTCGAACCTGAGAAACCGCTCGACGCGCTTCATTCCCGCCTCGTCCTTCACCTTGGAGAGCGCATTCTCGACGGTCTTCACGGCCGAGTAGTAGGTGAAGTCGAGTTCGGCCGCGTCGTTCGAGCCCTTCGGATGGTAGAAGATGTGCTTCTTCACCATCGGGCCGTCGTAGACGATGTGCCTTTCCTCAGGCGTCAGGTCCCTGAAGGGGACGTTCGTTCTCACGCCCATCGCGCGGCAGACGTCCGTCATCAGCGACCACATCAAAGTGCGCCAGGGCATCACCGCGCCTTCGTCGATCGTGAGCGACTCGTCGGGCACTAGGGTTGACCGGTCGACGGACCTCACGACGCCCGTCCCGTCGCAGGTTCTGCAGGCACCCCCGCTGTTGAAGGCCAAATCTTCGGCGCCCGGCGCAAAGAAGCGCTCGCCGCAGACGGGGCAAACGAGCTGCCGCTCCGCCGCCACGTCGAGCGTCGGCTCATGCATGTGCCCGTTGGGACACGGGTGCGAGGCGAGCCTTGAAAACATCAGGCGGATCGTGTTGAGAAGCTCCGTGCCGGTCCCGAAGGTGCTTCGGATGCCGGGAACGCCCGGCCTCTGATGAAGCGCGAGCGCCGCAGGCACGTGCAGCACCTCGTCCACGTCCGCCCTCGGCGCCTGCGTGAGCCTTCTTCTCGTATAGGTCGAGAGCGCCTCCAGATAGCGCCTCGAACCCTCCGTATAGAGGACTCCGAGCGCGAGCGACGATTTCCCGGAGCCCGATACGCCCGCCACCCCAACGATCTTGTTGAGCGGGATGTCGACGTCGACGTTCTTGAGGTTGTGCACGCGCGCGCCGCGCACTTCGATCTTGCTCACCATGGGCTTCTCCCGGCTTGTCTCCTTGATGCACCAATCATACTTCGTCAGGGGACGGGCTTCGGGAGAGCGGGAGCTCGGGAACGGCGACCGGCTTTCCGGGCGGAACACGCCGATTGTTGCCAAAGAGCAACTGAAGACGACGGCTCGATTTTTTGCGAACGCAGCGCTCGAAGAGCGGCACCTTAATCGCCATCGAGCCCTTGCATTACAAACCCTCTCCGTTTCAGGCGTTTTTGAGACGCACGAATCGCATCTGCCGCCAAAGGAATTTGCCCTTCAGGCAAGCGCCGTGAGGTCAGCAACCGGCGGGATTCCCACCGGTCAGGTCATTCCTTACACTGAAATCAGACCTGCATGCGAAAGCTGCATGCAATCACTTCAATACATTTTCATGGAGGCAACCATGACAAAATTACCCCCCCATCGGGAATTAAATTACTGACCATTGCCGTTTTGGCCGCGTTGAGCTCCACGTGTTTTGCAGCACAAGAATTCCCTACCGACGGCACCACGGTAAAGCTGTCGGGCGATTATTCTCTTGCCCCAACGACCGAAGTAACGTTAGCTGAAGGAGAATATCTCGGTAATTTTCAGATTGACGGAAATGCTCCGGTTAATTTGTTTCTCAATTCAAATACCGTTTTTAACGCCATAAATAACGCACCTGGCGCAAGTCTGTTTTTAAATACGACAGATAAAGCATTTTCCATTGACGGCAATGGTCATGCATTGACCCTAAATCACAACAATAAAAACGGTGGCTTCGGCTATGGTGAGGTTGAAGGTTCGGCCACTCTAGCCGGGAAAAACATTCACCTTAACAACCTTTCCGCCCTTACCATCGACACAAAAGTCGACGGACAATATAACGAAAACTATTATCATCCCGGAGCCGCACTTTTAATTAATGGCAAAAGTTCCATCTCCCTTAGCGAGGCATCCTCCAACGCCAACAATGCCAGAACTGTTTCCATCAAAATGTCTTCTGAAGATCAAACGACTAGGTTGTACGCTTTGGGACTATCAGGCGGAGAGCTTTCCATTACAAATGCTGATATGGTCAACATCGAACTGGCCATGAATAAGCATCAAGGGAACAACAAGAGCTACGCCTCAGCAGGCATTGGTTTTATTTCACTTAACACCGATTTCACAACCAACCGAGTAACCAACTCTACGTCAGAATCCACAGTTTTCGACGCCGGCGATGCCGTAGTCAATGTAGTGGTGTCTCGGAATACTGGACATGCCGAAATGGCTGGTATCTCGTACCAGAATTATGACGACAAAAAACTTATACAAAACGCCACCGTCAAGGCCAAGGAATTGGTTGTTAATGTAACAGACAACACCCCTAACGGCGCTTATGGCGGAGCCAACGGCTTATATATCGTCAATCAGAAAACTACTTCCCCGACCATAACAATCGATGCTGAAACGGCCACCTTCAATGTTTACACGGAGGATGGGCACGCCAAGGGATTAAGTTCCAACAGCTTTTACGGAAATGCAGCTGACATAATTTTCACCGGCGACACCACGTTCAATGTGACATCCAATTCCTCAAGAAAGGATATCTATGCCTACGGCATTGACATGCTCGGCTTGAAGAAAGGATCAACGTTGACTTTCCAAAAGGACGTCAAGATCGTTGCCAAAGGCAAGGCCTCTGCACAGGGCGTATACCTGCCCAATCAGTCTGAGATCATCTTCGGAGGCAATACCTCCATTACCGCCCAAGCGCTCGAAGGCGCCAATCCAGAAGGCACCGTTGCAGCCATCAAAAACAATGGCGGCGGGTCCATTCGAATGGGCGTCGACGCCGAAGGTCAACTGAATGGCAAAACGGTCGAAATCAACGGCGACATTCTAAACGAAGAATCCAATCTCACCATCGGGCTGAGCGGCTCCGAATCGACCATGACCTCTCAGGTCACCGATTCCTTTGCCAAAGGCGAGAACACGCCTCGCATGCGCCTCCTGATGGCGGACAATGCCACGTGGGTTGCCAAGGGTAGCAGCACCGTCGGCACGATCGAAGCCGACAATGCGACGATCGACTTGTCTCAAACCGGCAGCACGGTCGCCATCAACGACCTGACGGTCACGGACCAGGGCCTCAACGTCTTCGTCAACGAAGTCTCGGAAGAGCCGCGCGTAACGGTTGCCGCCAAGTCGGGCGACGGCCGGATCGCCGTCACGGGTTCCGACACTCTCAACGACAGCTACGGGAATGTCGACGACATGATCCGTGCTTTGTCGCAGGTGGTTCAGGAAAACGGCACCGGCACTGAAGGGACTTCCCTTGTCGACACCGTGACCGCCGAAGAAGGCAGCATCCGCGGCGAAGTGACTTCCACGCTCGAGGACGGCCAATGGCAGACCACGGTGAAGCCCAACGTCAGTCTGGAAGGCTACAGCGCGCTCTCGTCGCTTGCCGCCGTCAACTGGCGTCATGAAATGAACGACGTCACGAAGCGCATGGGCGAACTCCGCGACAGCACCGGCAAGGCGGGCGCCTGGGCCCGCGCCTACGGCTCCGAGCTTGAATACGGCGCGCAGAACGTCACGAGCAAGAACACGTCCATTCAGGTGGGCGCCGACTATGCTCTGACCGACGAGTGGAAGATGGGCGCAGCCTTCAGCTACACGGACGGCTCCATGACGTTCGATCGCGGCGACGGCGACAATCAGGCCTACGGTCTGGCGATCTACGGCACTTGGATGGCCGAGAACGGCCTCTTCGTCGACTTGATCGGCAAGTATTCGCGCCTTGAGACGGAATTCACCTCCAACAAGCTCGAAGGCGAATTCGACAACAACGGCTGGAGCTTCTCGGCCGAAGCCGGCTGGCAGTTCAAGCCCATCGACGAAGCCTTTGTCGAGCCGCAGGTCGAACTCACCTACGGGCGCCTTGAAGGCGACGCCTTCCACGGCTCCAACGGCGTCAACATCGTTCAGGACGACTTCGACAGCCTGATCGGCCGCGCCGGCGTGCGCGCTGGCTTCTTCTTCCCAGAGAAGAAGGGCACGATCTATGCGAAGGCTTCCGTCGCGCATGACTTCAAGGGCGACATGGAGTCGTTCGCCTACCTCGACGAACCGTACACGCCCACCGCGACCCTGAAGGACGAACTCGGCGGCACGTGGTACGAGTTCGGGCTCGGCGCCAACTTCAACTGGTCCGAGACCACCTACGCCTACGTCGACCTGCAGCGCACGACCGCCGGCAACGTCAACGAGGCCTGGCGCTGGAACATCGGAGTGCGGCACGCGTTCTAAGAAGAGCCGCCTGAGTCTCATGGCCCTCAAGGGCTGAGACCCGAAGCCCGACCGGGCGCCGTTCGAAAGCCTTCGGACGGCGCCCGGTCCTTCTCAAAGCTTCTTTCCCGAAAGATCCCTCTGGATGCGAAAGGCCCCGTCTTCCCACTGGGAAAGGCGAGGCCTTCTTGCATTCGTGTCCGAAATGCCGTCATCCCGCAATATCGGGCACCAAGACCCTGCCGCCTTCGCCGAAGATCCTCTCCGTCACGTCGACGCCGTTCGCCTTGAGAATGAAAAAGCCCGTGTCGTCGGGTTCGAGCGTCAGGCGCACGCTGCATTCGTCCTGGACGCGGCAGGCGAGCACCTTGGCGTCAACAAGCCCCTTGACCCAGTCGTGTACCGCCGCAACGTCGGGGCGGGCTTTTCTGAGCTCGTCGTCAAGCGGATGCATCTGCACGTCCACCTCGAAGTCCGCGATCGTCCTTTCGCCCTTTTTGACGCCCGCAGTCCCGCGGGCCCTCACCTCGAGCTTCGGGAAATCAAGCTCGAGGTTCTGCATCTTGAGCTTCACCGCACCGCTCTGCACGCCTTCCCGCAAGGGCTCAAGCCCCTGCGCGCCGCCCGGACGGCAGAGTCCCGGCACGTCGCAGGCGTCCGCGCCCGCGAGAAGCCTCGCCGTCACTTCGGGGAGCCACACGGATTCGGGCGTGGTGACCGAGCCTTGGAAATGCCAGAACTTGAGGGCGGACAGGGGCCCAAAGTCCGCGGGGGCCTTCTCAAGCGAGCCGTCGTGCGAGAAGTCATGGCGCCAGCCGGCGTTCACCTTCCTCACAGACAGGCGCGAGGCCGTCTTGCCGAACTTCACGTCGGCTGCGGGCTCGACGTCTTCCATTTCAGAGAGCGAAAAGCCGTCGCTTTCGGTCGTGAGAATCAAAGGCTCCTCATTCTGATCGGGAAGGAACCGGTAGACGAGCGACTCGCCCGCCCAGCTCAGCCTGAAGACGAAGGCGGAAAAGCCCCAGTCCCCCTCGACCGGAAGCACATGGTAGGGCACGCCGCTCGACGGGGCGTAGGGCACGAGTTTCCCGTCCTTTTCGACGGGCTCGGCCTTGACGACGCGGAAAGTCGTGAGCATCTCGCCCGCGGGCACGGCCCTTCCGTCCACTTCGGAGTCCTGCCAGTGCACGCGCAGGTTTTTCGGCATGAAGGGCAGGCCGAAGTCCATCGTCATCTGCGGGTCCGCCTTGTCGATGTAGGCCTGCAGGTCCGGAGAGGTCCTGAAATGCCGTATCGCGAGGCTCGGCGCCATGCCGAGGCGCCAGACACATTCGCCCGCAAGCGCCGTGTCCGCAAAGCCCCGGACCTTGAAGACCACCTCGAGCCTTCTCGAGCCGAACGTCCGCTCAAGCTCCTTCACCTCGACCTTGACGCCGGGCACGGGACTGCCCGCCGACTTCAGATCGTGCAGCATGCGGTCGACCACCGACTGCTGCCAGCCGACGTAGCCCGCATAGCCTGCCGCAAGGAGGCCCGCCGCACATGCGCCGCCCAAGACAACCCGCTTTTTCCAAGGCATGATCACCTCCCTTTCGTTTGCGTGCCCGAGCACGCCGCTCCGCTTGCAGGGAGCTTTGCTTCCAATATTAGTAAACGCGTACGCCGTAAGCAATCGGAGAGCAGAGTTCGCACGCCTTTTGATGGGTTGCGACCGGCGCCGGCCTGCGGCCTTCACGAGCCGGTCCCCGTTCAAAAGTCAAAAGCCCCGCCGCTCCGCCATGAGGCGGGACGACGGGGCCAAAGGGACCGGCGGGAGTCACCGCACGGTCATCGGATCATCGAATCAGACGACCCGGATTCAGAGGTCAAAATGCATGCCTGATTCCGACCGTCGCCCTCCAGTCGACATCCACTTCAGCGCCGGCCGTGCGTTCAAGATCCGCCCAAACGTAGGTTTGGCTGCTGAGGTTGAAGTTGGCGCCGACGGCGTACTCAAACCAAGTGTCCTTGCCGTCGACCTCAACAGCGCTCGAGGCGCCGCCCGCCGTCGTGGCGGTGAACTTGCCGTCGCCCAGGAATTCATGCGCGACGCCGAGGCGTGCGTAGACGCTACCCTTGGCCTGCGGGCAGTTCAAGCCCGCGGCCATGCCGAGCTTGCCGACCATGGAATCATAGTCGTCGATGGTAAAGGCGTTGCCGTTGGCACGGTACGTCTCACCGCCCACGCGCGCATAGGTGAGCTCGACGGAAGGCTCGGCGAAGAAGGCGTCCGTCACGTCGAAGCGCCAGCCGAATTCGCCCGAGAGCGAGAACATCATCTGGTCGTAGTCCGCCTTGTAGGTGTCCGTGGAGAGGTCCGTCTTGACCGTGCCCATGCGGGCGATCACGTCGGCGAACTGACCGGCTTCACCGAACCACATGCCGTAGGCGGAGAGGCTGTAGGCATCCGTGTCGGCGGAAACGATGTCCATCTCGGCGTCGCCCATCGTGTAGCTGAAGGCAAGGCCCAGACGCGGCGCATCCGCAGTCGGCACCGTGTCGACGCCCAACTGAATCTTGTTGAACGTGTTCTCATAGCCGTCGCTCCCCGAGAACTTGCCGCCGTCATAGCGAACCCACGCACCGCTCGTGCCTTCGGACGCGCGCACGTCGCCCATGCGCTTGCGAAGGTCGTTCGCCTCGATGCGCGCGATCTGCATCGGCGTCGTCATTGCGAATCGTGCGATCTGCAGGTTCTTCGTGTTGACGGCCTGCGCCTCGGTCACGACAGTGCCGTTTTCGTCGACCGTGCCGGTCGTCTCACCGAACACGTCGCCCTGCTCGAGCTTGAGTTCGGCGCCGACCAACGCTTCGCTGCCCGATTCGCCGTTGATGCTGACGAGGTCCGTGAGCTTGCCGAGATCGCCACCGAGATCGTCGTTCGCGCTGCCGCTGCCGGTGATGCCGGTGAACGGTGCATCAGTTCCCTCAGCGAGGCCACCGATGTTGACGGACGCGTCGGCCGTGCCGAAATAGAGCGTGTTGCCCGTGCCGGTCAAGGTGCCGATGTTGAGCTCGGTGCCGGTCTGGGACAGAGTTGCGCGGGCTTGGGCCGCCGACGCATCGGCGGGCGCGGCAAGAAGCGAAATGGCGACGCCCGAAGCTTCGAGCGATTCGAGTTCCACAACACCCTGCGCCGTCAGGGTCGATCCCGTTCCGAGGGCGACCTCTTTGGCCGACGCATTCACCATCGTGAGATCGGTGCGAACGAATGCCTTGGAGCCCTCAAGTTCGAGCGGATCGTAATGCCATTCGCTGATCTTGTCCGAGTCCGATGTCGACACATCACCCTTCAGAGCAGCATGAGTGCCGTAGATCCCGCCGTTGACGGCCACCCCTTCAACCCTCATGACGGCGTGGTCCACCGTGACGCTGTGGTCGGAACCGGAAAGACCGTCAGTTCTGAGAAGGCCGCCGGCAAAGACGTTGTCGTTGATGACGAGGTCCTTGTCCTTCTTGACGATGCTGAGGTTGGCCTCGTGAACGATGGAATGCGTTTTGTGACCCGACGCCAGGCCGCCAGCGACGATGCCGTGGTTGAAGGTGCCGCCTTCAATCGTGACGTTTGTGGTGTTGACGGTGGTCTTGGCTCCCTTATCGGCGTTGCCGTAGTAGACGATGGCTGCGCTGCCGCCCACGATTGCGCTGTTGAAGGTGCCGTCCGTGATCCTGACGTTTGTGGTGCCGATGTACGATTCGGCGTAGGCGTCGACAATGCTCTCAAAGGAGCCGCCATGCTTCATCAAGTCGCCGCCGAGCACGAAGAGTTCGGTGGCATTGCCCACTTCGCCGTCAAAGCCGAAAGAGCCGCCGTTGATGGTCACATTCGAAACCGCATTCTCGTTGATATGGGTGACGTTCAGGTTGTTGCTGGCTCCCGTGCCGCCGACCAGGGAAAAGACGGACCCGCCGTTGACGACGACATGGGTGCTTTCAACCGAATGAGCGATGCTCTTGTCTTTTCCACCGGAGTAATGGCCGCCGACCACCATATTCCAAGTGCCGCTCTCAACGGTCACCGTATTGTTGAGCGGCGCGGCCGCAGCAGTCTCGTTCCAATCCCTCCAGCCGCCGATCACGCGGTATTGTTCGCCTCCATTGCCGGCATCGGCCTGCGTCACAACGATGTCCTCTCCTTGCCCTGCAACGTAGGTTGTCGCATGGGCACCAGCCGAAAAGCCCAGTGCCGCGGCCACCGCGGCTGCGAGCGCCGCCTTCTTCCCCGACAGAGGGGACTTCGTCGTTTCAGTCATGCCCGTCAGGGCTTCGCAAGCCCTCTTCAAACCAATCCTGTTCTTCATTTTGACTTCCTGTTGAGTTTTTGACCAGTAGCGCGGGACGCAGTGCGCGCCGCCCGCAGCCATGACGATTATAGGAATGGCGTTCCGCCGAATGATAGTTTTTTTTTAGCACGACTCTTTTTGACAACACCTGCATACCCCTGTCCCGGAAAAACATCGCCTTTTCTCCCAAAATCCCGCCTTGAAGACGACTTTTCTCCCGCCGTTCACACCGGCGCGGGCTGTTTGGCCCTCATGCGGGTCCTCGTCCCGCGGCCGCCCGCTCTTTTGAAGACTCGGGGTTGAACTCCGGCGAGAGTGATACGAAACCTCCCCAACGCCTCCCGCAGAGGCGGTCAATCGCACTTCAAGGGTTATTGCTCCCGTCCCCGGCACTATTGACGAACGCGCGCCGCGCCTGCATAGTTTGCATAGGACCGGCTGCGCCGGCGTCTCCATTCCCTTTCAGCGTCCACATGTCCGCCCGAATTCCTGCGCGCCCGATCAGGCGCCTCTTATCAGGCCTTCTCGCCGCCATCGCCTTCACCGCTTCCGCGGCCGAGCCGCCCGCCGACGTGCTCGTGGGGTTCGTCGACATGCCTGAACCGGGCTACTACTCGCGCACGGTCACGCCCACGCTCGCAGCCATGGCCAAGACCATGCCGGACCGCCGCGTGACGGGGGTGCGGATTTCGCCCGACGATCCGATTTCGGAGATCGTGCGGCTTCAGCCCGACGTGCTCATCGGTCCCGCCTCCGTCTATCTCGAGCTAGAGCTCAACTACGGGGGCCACTCGATCGCCACCCGCAAGACCCGATGGGCCGAAGATCCGAGCGCATCGGTGGGCGCGGCCGTCGTGGTTCGCGCGGACAACAAGGACATCAAAACGCTCGCCGACCTGCGGGGCCGCCCGATGGCCTCGGGCGGCGAGGACGCCGTCGACGGGTGGCTCGCCTTTCTCTACGAGCTCAAGACCCGCCGCCTGCGCCCCGAGGGCTATCGCGCGCACACGACCTTCTTCAACTATCCGATGCCCGACGTGATCACGGCGGTGCTCGCGGGAAAGGTCGAGGCGGGCGTGCTCTCCACCTGCATGCTCGAGCGTGCGGAGCTCGCGGGCCTTCTCAAGCCCGGAAGCCTCAGGGTGCTCGACGAAAAGACGACGAAGGGCTTTTCCTGCAAGCACACGACGGCGCTCTACCCCGACATCGTCGTTGCGTCCCTCCCGAAGACCTCTCCGTCCGTCGTGAAGTCGACGACGCTCGCGCTTCTCTCCATGCCCGAAGGCTCGGACTTCGCGTGGCAGGTCGCCACCAACTTCGTCTCCGTCAACCACCTCTACAAGGAGCTCCATCTTGGGCCCTGGAAGCATCTTGACGACTGGACCTGGGAGAATCTCTGGAAGGCCTACGGCACGTATGCGCTCATTGCGCTCGCCGTTCTCGCCTGGCTCATCCTCGACGAAATTCGTCTCAAGCAGACGGTGAGGCGCCGCACGGCCGCGCTCACCCAAGCGCTCGCCGAGCGCGAGCAGCTCGAGGCACAAGAAGCCGCCGCCCGCGCGCGGCTTGCCCGAATCGAGCGCACAGGCGCCATCAATCAGCTTTGCGCCATGATCGCCCACGAGCTCAAGCAGCCCATGGGCTCCGTCATCAACTACATGACGGTCCTCAAGATCAAGCTCGCCGACACCATGGCCGAAGACAAGATCGTCTCGCGCGCCGTCTCGGGCGCCGAGGAGGAAACCCGGCGCATGGCCGCGATCGTCGACCGCGTGCGCGGCTACGCCCGAAGCGACGTCGACCGCAGCAACCCCGTCGACCTCGACGCAGTGGTCGCGAAGGCCTTCGCACACTATTCAAGGCATGCCGCTGGCTCGAGCCGCCTCACGCTCTCCAAGCTTCCGTCCGTTCGCATTCTCGGCAACGACCTCGAGCTTGAGCTTCTCGTCATCAACCTCATGAAGAACGCCGATCAGGCCGCCTGCGACGATGCGGGTCCCGTTCGACAGGACAAGCCCGAAGTCACCGTCTCGCTTTCGGTCGACGCCGACGACGCGGGCGGCCCCGACATGGCGGAGCTCGTCGTCGAGGACAACGGCCCGGCCATCTCCGACGAGACCTTCGAGCGCATGAAGCGCGTGAGCGACAGCGTCAAGGAGGACGGTCTGGGGCTCGGACTCGCCATCGTGCGCAACATCGTCGACGAGCACGGCGGACGCCTTTCCATCGCCCGCCTCTCTCCGTGCGGCCTCAGGGTCGTAGTCCACTTTCCGACGATTGAAGAAGGCGAAGCCCCTCAGTCGGCGCCGTAAACCGCGCCGGGACAGAGCGGATCGCGCACCTCGGGGCGTCGGGCGCAATTCCCGATGCAAATCGAACCCGTGAAAAACCGAATGAAGAAATTCTCAACGGCTTCGGATACAATTTGGCATCATGCGTCTTCGCCACACAAACGCAGATCGTGCCTGCAACGAAGCCGCAGCCGATGTACGGCCTTCCCTCCGAGAACATTCCAACACGGACAAGGCCGCATGACCGCGAAAGAATCAAAAGAGAGCGCGGCATGAACGACCCAATAGGAGAAACAGATTGCAGCGACCGCTCATCCGCATCGTCGACGACGACAAGGGACTGGCCGGATCCTTCGGGCTTTTGCTCGAAACGATGGGCTGGGACACCGCCTCCTACACGAGCGGCAAGCGCTTTCTTTCGAGCGACGACCTGAGCCGTCCGGGCTGCATCGTGCTCGACGTGCGCATGCCCGGCCTCACGGGGCCCGAAATACAGGACAAGCTCATCGAGATGGGCTGCAGGCTCCCGATCATCTTCCTTTCGGCGCACGGCAGCATTCCGATGGCCGTCTCCACCGTCCAAAAAGGGGCCGTCGACTTTCTTGAAAAGCCGATCGAGCCCGCCGAACTCATCGCCAAGATCAACGCCGCCGTCGCGCGAAGCATGGCGGAGTCGGTGGAAACGATGCACCGCGACCGTCTGCGCGCCCGCTTTGAGACGCTCACCGCGCGCGAACGGTGCGTGGTCAATGAAATCCTCAAGGGGGACGGGCACGAAACCAACAAGCAGATGGCGCGAAAGTTCGACCTCGAACTGAGCACCGTCAAGATGCACCGCTCGAACGCCTTCATGAAGCTCGGCGTTCATTCGGCGGCCGAACTCATCAAGCTCGCCCAGGAGGCCGACATTCATGAAGAGGCGTAGGCTTCTTGCGGCCGCGTCGTCAATCGCCGCGCTCTCCGCTCTTTCGTCGCTCCCCGGGCAGGCGTCCGCTGCCGATGCGAAGGCGGCCGATCCCGGCACGGCCGGGCGCGTCCCGCAGGATCCCGACGACGTTCTCATCGTGGGCGCGGGCGGCGCGGGACTTGCCGCCGCCGT
>ERZ1026870.425-NODE-425-length-24497-cov-8.492472_pt1 | contig 24497 bp, 28 predicted proteins | sample MGYA00380165_ERZ1026870 | MGnify/ENA primary metagenome ERZ1026870 (study PRJEB33269, sample SAMEA4719801) | human gut metagenome | biome: human-associated habitat; feature: organic feature; material: feces | place: Cameroon | collected 2013-10 ...
CACTATAAAAGCAATATCTATACCATCCATATCATATAATTTAATATTAGTTTTACATTCAACCAAGCAGTTCAAACATAACCCTTACCTCATAAAAAGACAAACAACAATCAGTCTAAATCTCGATCGCTTAGATAGCGTCTATTCCCTGTTTGCAAATATCTTTCTCTTTGCCTTTCTCTTGAATATTTTCCCGTTCTGACTTTATTCCTACCTCTCCAACCAACAAAATAGAGAACAGCCAATATAAATATAACCTCAAGCATAACCATTCATTTTAAGTTTTCAACATAACCTATACCTCATAAAAAGACAAACAGCAATCTTGCCTACATCAGCGTTTTTTCTTTCCAAACATAAAATCCCACCACATCAAGTCATACATCTTTCGCATCATCTTCGTCTGTTCTTGCATTTCGCGTTCAGCAGGCGTCAATGTTTGTTGTGGAGCCTTAGGCTTCTTTTGTTCTTTCGTTTCTGCAGAAAGACTATTCCAAGTACAATACAGAATAACCGAGAAACAAACCACACAAACCACTATATACGCAATATCTATACCATCCATATCATATAATTTAATATTAGTTCAACATTCAACCAATCAGTTCAGCACAATCATTCATTTTAAGTTTCCTACCGCAAATATACTCCTTCCCATCCAATCATCCAAACCTTTATCCCAAAAGTAACACCGTTAACTCCCAAAAGACCAAAAAAGACCCAAAAAAGGGAGTTCTTCACCCCCTTTCCTTATCCGTCAGCGAGTCAAACGCCCCCGCAAAGTCATCCCCCAAAATCTCAGCAAGTCTATTCTTCAGCACCTCCACCGAAATGTACCACGACTTGTTAAACCACGGCTTACGTTCACGAGCCTTCCCCAAATGATGTTCAGCCCTATACGCCTTGCCCAAAAACGCCAAGTCACCACCATTCCCATGCCGATAACCATTACCCACGCCCAAGTCCACATAAATACCATACTCCAAAAACTTAAAAGCCATATCCGCCTCCGCGTCGCGCAAGTTCAGTTCACCAGCCTTCACGCTACGTCTCAAAGCCCCCGTATCATGCACCCCAAGCAAGTCCAATCGGTCCTGCCAAATCTGCACCATCTTAGTCCGCCAAGCCTTCAAGTAAAGCGCATCTGCCCTTTCACGCCCATTCTCCATCATTCAAACCATTTTCTTTTTTAAATAACCTGCTATACTTGCCAGTGCTCGTCTTTCCGAGCTGTCAGCCCTATAACCTCCTAAACCTGCTTGTGCGCTTCGAAGCAAGATATACCGCTGTATACCTCATGGGCAATTCTTTTAATTTTTATAGTGTGGGGTGGTTAGCCCCACATTACCTTTAGATTAATGTTCCTTGTTTGTAAATCTTAACCCCGATAGGGCTAATGCCGAATGAAAAGCGTTTATCACACTGATATTCAAATTCTTTCCATGCACGTTCGTACGTTTCGAACTTTTCGATGAAAGGCTTAACGTCCTCCTTGTTCCATTGGATTTCATGTACTACCATTTTGTTTAGCTGCTTGTCTTGTGTTGTCCCAACGATTCTTCCCTCATGCCAATTCTTCTCCTTGATGAGGATATTTGTTGGAATGTAACCTGCTGTGTTTTTTAAACGAACGCAAATGCGGATTCTATACATTTCCGTCTTCGATTTCTTTCTGTTATCTAAGTACGCTGATATTGTTACCATAATCTCACGGATTCCTCACGGATTTTGTGGTAAAAATAGTCATTTATTGGCAAAATGTGGCAATATTTGGCAGTGATTTTTGCGTATAAAGCAAAAGAAAAAACCACCGATTTACTTGCTAAATGCTTGTAAATCAGTGGTTTTCAATGTTTGTCGGGGCGACGGGATTCGAACCCACGACCCCCTGCTCCCAAAGCCAATCTCACAATAATATCTAACTTCTTGATAATCAATACATTCAAACCATTCAAAAAAAGTCACTCATAAATATCTCACAAAATCCATTTCCACCTATCCTTTAGGCATATAGTTGTTTTGAATTGAAAATCAAGCATTTATAAGCATAAAGAAGTCTCTCGCATGTCCAAAAACTTGCAAGAGACTAAGAAAAGGTGTGTCCGTCAGCCACAGACACACCCGTGTCTTAAAGATGTAACAAGTTGGCTGATTTATATTTTTTCGGCAGTTTCGCGTATTCGGTTAGCCAAATCTAAAAGAGACGCACGAAAGTGTTCCTTCTCTTCAGGCGTAAATCCACCGACACCGCCATTCCCATCTATTCCATCCATCTTGTGGTAGAACCATGAAGAAGAACGCTTAAAATAACGATTACTAAAGTCTAACCATGAAACACTCATTAGGATATCCTTGCAGCGTTCCTTCATTTCTGTAAATACTTTTTTATCTTCCATATTTTATATATAAAAGCCCCACCCGCAAGGAGCGGGGCTTGTTGTTTTAATAAGGTTGGCGAAGCATGTTGTCAAGTAACTCCTGTGCATACCATCTAAGTTGCGGATAACCATCGGGAAAACTCTTGTTGTAGTTCCTAATTGCTTCTAACAGTTCGTACTCTTCTTCGGAAACTGTTACTTTTAATGTTTTACGTTTCATATATTGTTACCTCTTAAAGACATTACAAAGATACTACAAATTTTCGTAGTATGCAAGTGTTTATACTATTTTTTTTCAAAAAAACTACTCCTCATCAGCAAAATCATTCAGTCTCGAAATCAAAGTCCGTTCTCTCTCGCTAAGTTCCCATACAACACTTTCCCTTGCAGCCTTCAACCTTGCAGCCTTCAACCTTGCAGCAGCATAGTCCGAAACTAAATATCCCCCACCATACACCTCTTTCTTCTTTACACGCTGCGCATCTAATGTTTTTATATGCAAGGCCTCTTTGCGTCGTATTTTTAAGTCAACATTAGCCAATCCATTTAAAATCGCAGAAGAAATCACATTATCAGGATATTTATAAGAAGGAATTTTTACCCCCCCCGATTTTTGTACACACTTAATTCTTTCCCCTAATTCAGGAGCTGTCATCATTGCATACTGGGCACAAAACGGCAAGTTCGTAATAAACGAAGTCGCCACCTTCGCCCCATTCTCGTATTTAATACTTTCACCAATTACTATAATAGTGTATGCTTCGCAAATATTGCTACTAGCAGCCGTCAAAGTTGGAGCAAATAAGAAGAACCCAATTCCCCTTTCACTGTAGAATTTCGTAATCTTCGACAATATCGAGAAGGGAGGATTATCCACCACAACGCACCCTTCATCATATTTCTCGTGTTCAAAATCGCCACCAGGCCAAAAAGGTCTCACAATAGGAGTGTTTGCATCTATAGCCCCCTTCTCAGTTAGCCATTCCACAATAACATCATACACCTCCTGTGGTGTATAGCAGTCATCGGTCGTTTTCTTCGGCTTGAATTTCTCTACAAATTCATCGTAGTCCTCAAAAGTTTCTTTTCTCTTCTTTCCTTTTTGTTGTAATGATTGAGCCATATTGTAAAAAAATAAATAAAACAATATCGCAAAATAATAGGAAAAACGTCACAGGACAAAAGACAAAAAAGCCCCAAGCCGTCAAGCCTGGAGCCTTCTTTTTTTTGCGCCCATCAGCCACAGGCGACTAAATTCACGCGCGGGCAGCCGTTACAGCCCAGCTGAAAAGTAAAAAGAAAGGAGGTATATTTAAATATCGGCATATTTGCGCAACATTCCATTACAATTAGTCTGGTGCTTGGTCTATGCGATCAGCAGCAGCAATAAGTCGTGCAGCCATATCTCGTAGAGCATTTGCAAAGGTCTTAGCCTCCTCAGGTTTAAACATAGCAGGCTTACCATTTACCTCGTTACCATGAAGGCGTTGTGTTAGCCATTGTGCAGTGCGGTTAAAATATTTTCGAGCCACACCACTAAAGTTTATAAATCCGCAAATCTCAAGACCTGCAAGCCATACAGCGTCATTCTTAGTTTCAGGCTTCATCAAAGCAGCCTTCTTCATGTTTTCATTTGTTTCTTTCATAATGTATGCGTGTGAGTGAGTGTACACGAATGACTTTCAAACAATAAGCCCCACCCGTATTTAGCGGGGCTTGATTGTTTGTTACTACTTGTCTAATGCTTCCTCAAGTTTTTTACTCAATCGGTCGATCTCTTCAATAATGTAATACTCGTTAATCTCTTCTCTAACGATTTGCATTAGTGAGTAAATCTTAAGCATCAGCTTTCTCTCATCTTTGGTCATTCATGTACACCTCCTTTCTTTTATTATTTACACTACAAAGGTAATAACAAATTTGTAAATAGCCAAGAAATATAATAACAAATTTGAAATTATTTTCAAAAAAGCCCCAAGCATCACCGCCTGGAGCCTTTCCTCATTCTATCTCATAAAAATACCCACGTTTCAAAGGTTGCACACCATTCGTGTCTATCGTCACCTCTATTTTATGGCAAGCATACCTTTTCCCCTTTATCACATACGTTGCAGTAGGGGCCACATCCACATCGTCAAGAAATAAGAATTGACGTTCCACAGCAGTTTTAATGCTTTGCATAAATTCCAAGTTATAGCCCACAGACGCTGCCTCATTTAACGATGGTCTAAGACTAAAAGGTTGAGGAATATTTGTATTCAGTGGCAATGGCAAATAAAACCCATCTTCTGTGGGCAAGTAATTTATCCCAAGAGGCACATTATACGGGAAAAGATCCCTTGGATTCTTCCATGGAACATTACCATTAAAAGCCACATACAATTTATCCAACTTATTCGTCTCATTCGTGGTCGAATCGGCATCACCATTTAGAGCATCATACACATTATATGCCTGCTTATCAGGCTCCACAGAATCTGCATAGCTCATCAAAATAGGCTTACCTTTAAAACAATCTCTAATATCATTAATATCATATTCATAACTTGTATCATAAGGATTTTCAAAACTCAATGTAAATTCGAAATCTTGATAAGTCATTTGCAGCGGAACAATGCGCAACTTCGTATTGATCTCTCTGTTCGTAGCAGCCTTATAGTAGGCACCATTCCGAATCAATGGCGGAAACACATCCACCTGAGCCAAATAAAACTTACCATCCTTTGCAGACTTTAAATAAGCATACGTCCTGTTCAAATTCAAATCCACAAACAGCCATTTCGAGGTAGACTTTTCTTCCTCCGTCTTAATATTTTGCCCTACCCACAAGCGCAGCAAACTCTCCTTATTAAACGTCTTAATTATCGCATTCTGCCACACCTCATCGGGCAATCGCAATATCCCCGAAATGCTTTTATGCTCATAGTCTGTATTTCCCTCCTTCGTAGTTTTAGCACTCTCGTCATGATCAATGTCTGCGGTCAATTCGTCCAACACTTCTTCTAACACCACATCGGCACTGCCACTATAATGCGAACTGAGCGACACCAAGCTCGCAGACTTCATGCTATTACCTAACGCGTCTCTACCATGCTTCACATCCAAATACACACCAAAAGCATTTCGCAATTCCGTAAAGAACTCCGACACCGTCCAATGTGGTAAAATGTCGTCCACATTATTCGTTTGCACATTGTTAGCCACAAAAATATCCTTCAACCACGAAGTATTAAACACATTCAATAGTTGCCTATAACCCAACTTCGTTAAAATCGAATTGATAACCGTAGCCAAATAAGGCTGCACAGCATAATTTTGATAGATACAAGAATCCCTTTCCTCAACAGTTTCCCCCCCTGCATTTTTCTTTATCATAATTTTCCACAAAGGATAATTCACAATCATCCCACTACTATCCTTCACGGGGAAAGTCACATACAGATGCTTATTCTCCACATCATAAGGCTTTTGATAATCCACAGGGGTATTCGTATTAGGCAATTTCAGCCCCAAGTCTAACTCGTCAATATACAAATCCTTACCCTCAGCATCCTTACCAAAATTATTCACGGCACTCTTACCCGCAAGCAGCTGCACCTTCACCTCGGTCTCCGATACCGTCATCACCTTAGCCACACCCTTCAAGTCAATAGGGGGAGCTATCAAGTGCATAGGCAGTTCCTTATTAGCCCAACCAGCAAGCCCCACCTCTGTCCGATGCAGAGCCCCAAAAATCGCCAAGTTCTCAGCACACCCATCCAAAGGCAGCTGCACCTCAAACGTAAAGTCCCCCTGATCCTCAAAATAAGGATTCATGCGTGTCAACTTAAACGACGTTCCAGCCTTCAACACAGCCACCTTTCCGTCAATCATCAATCTAATCATTGCATCTTCATTTTGTTATACAAAGTCCATTGTCTGTCCAATCCCTCAGGACCATCAATCACCACCACAGCCTTAATGCCTCGGTCCATCTGCTCCGTCAGCCTCGTCAACACCTCATTCGTTGCGCCACCATTCACCCCACCGTCAGCCAGCTGCAGCGCAGCCACATCGGCCGTAGCAGCCGTATTAGCCGACGTAGCAAGCGGAGCAGCAATAGCCCTACTCACATCCGCAGCCGTCAGCCTAGCAATGCGGTTCGTGCGTTGCGCATGGTCAATCAGCTGCAACACAGGCAACACATTCGGGTTCCTCACCGCCTCATGGTTTGCCACAAACTCACCCTCATGCACCACACCCGCCGTGCGTCGCCATCTGTTACCACCCGTAAAGCCACCCTCATAGTAGCCCTCACTCTGCGCAGCATGCTGCTTCTTAATCGTAGCAATCTGAATCATACCCGCAGCCGTAGCAGCAGCTGCAGCAGCCACAGCCAAGGCAGGACCAGCAATCGGAATCTTCACAACCGAACCATAAGCCTGCAAAGCATTCATCGCAGTTTGTGCCACAGCCTGAGCAATCTCCACGGCCATCATCTTCTTGTTATACTTATTCTTAATCTTAGCCAAGTCTTTCTGCTTCTTTTCCTCCAACTGCTTACCCCTCGCAGAGTTCTGTCCAGCAGCCTTAATCTCAGCATCATACTTAGCCGTCACCTTAGCCTCTTCCTCTTGTTGTTGCACTTGGAACAGTTGCGATGCAGAACTCATAATAGCATTCACCGCAGAAAACGAGGCAGCTGCCATGTTCTGGAAATTATCAAAACGCTTCTTAGCCAACTCTTTACAAGCATCATGATAAGTCTGCTCACTAATTAAGTCCTTATCGCGCATCTCCTTCAAGTTGTCATATACCTTACGCGTGTCTGCAATATCATTCGCAGCCTTTGCCAAACCCGTAAAGCCAAAGTCCACCGAAGCATCCACACTCTTCGCCCCCGAGTCCTTACCATACCCAGCATCGCTCAATGCCTGTTGCGCTTTCTTTCTGCGTTCATCAGCAATCTCACCCGTGCCACCAACATTCGCACTACCATCAAGCCCATTATATTTCAGCCCAATGAGTTTCTTCAACCGCTCATACTCCGCATCCGTAATCTCGCCAATGCGTTTTCCCGTTTCGTCCGTAGCATTATACACAGCGTCCAACATCTGCAATTCAATGTCCATACGCTCCTTTGCCCCCTTCTGCTCATAGTCCTTTCTCAGCGTCTCCACCTTTTGCCAAAAGTCCTTTCTTCTCTGCAAAGCATCAGCCTCTACCGCCTCGTCATATTCGCTCTCATACTTTGCAGCAGCCTCCTCTTGCCCATAAAGTTTGCTCATAGCAGCACGACGCTTCAGGTAGTTCAATTTTATCTCGCTTTTCTTCTTCTCATACTGCTCCTCCGTCACCGTGCCGTTAAGATAATTCTTCTTAGCAACCTCCAATTCTTCCTTCTCCTCCACGTCCAATTCGTGAATACTCCAAGCATGGTTCTCCTTGCGTGTTTCATTCTTCACGTCAAGTCGCTTTTGCTCAAATTTCACCCATTCATCGGAGTTTTTCTTGTATAGGTCGCGTTCATCAGCATAAAGCTTAGCGTCAATATCCAGTTTTTGGGCTGAATATTCACGATGGTCAATAAGTCCCGCATCATACTGCGTCTTTGCCACCAAGCGTTGCTTTTCTGCCTCTTTCTCCAACTTCTCACGCTCCTTCTTCATCAAGTCCGTCTCACCATGGTTGCCACCATTTCCGCCACCATGGTTACTACCTGTTCCACCACCACCTGCAGTAGGACTAAACGTCGGCATACCACCCAACGCTGAAGTCACACCACCATTCAAGGCTATCTTAGTATATGCACCCCAAGCACCTTGCTTTTTCAAATAGTCAATATACCATTGTTTTTCTTTTTCCGCCTCCTTTCGTTTATTCGTCCAAAAGTTTAGCCTACTCTTATCATAGCTCAGCTTAGCCAAATCCTTACTTCGCTCTTTGTTATTCTCTATAACAGTCGTGCGCATTTTAGGGTCGTCTGTGGCAGTGTTAACTATCACAGTAGGTCTACTCTCATGTCCAGGCTTCCTCATCTCCCCTTCGCGCTTAGCAATACCTTTATTCCAAGTATCAATAGCCTTATCTATGTCCATCTGCTTTTTCGCATTCTCCTGTATCTTCTCAAACACAGCTTGTGCCAAAGCCAAACGGTCAAGTTGAGCAATATAGTCATCAATCGCCTTTGTGTTCTTCTCTATCAACACACCGCTCGAACTAATCGAGGCATGATACCCTGGCACAATCTGTTGCAACTTAGCTATCGCAGCACGTCTGTCATCTATGCTCGCAGAGTTATCACGAATAATCCCCGTCAACATCTCTATCTGCGCACGCTCATTCTTCGTGCTGTCAGCTTGCGCCTTCTTCACAGCATTCAGCAATTCTTGTTTACGGCGTTGTTCGTCCGTAGCCGAAGCATTAGCCTTCTTAGCCTTCGTGTTCTTCTCCTCAGCCTCCGTTGCATTATTGCTCACAAAAGCCCAAGTAACAAGTGCAGCAACTGCCGATAAGATAAGCGAAATAAATGCAGAGAAACCATTGGCTTTTATCGCAGCATTCAATGCAGTTTGTGCAGCCGTCAACCCTGCCGTCGCAGCAGTATGAATATACGTCACCGCGGTCCATGCAGCCGTACCTACTTTGCAAATGGTTTGCCACACCGAGTGTATCTTTATTGCAGCCGTATAAGCTGCCACAGCCACCGTAACAGTCACTATCGCACGCGAATTCTCGCCCACAAAGTTCACCACCACACCAAGCAAACTAATAAGACTTCTCAAAACAGGTGCAGCAGCCACCACAGCATTATTCATACCCGTAAACACATGATACAATCTTTGCCCAAGTTCCACGCGCAAGTCCTTCATCTTCTTCTGGGCTTTCTCCAACTCTGCCTGTGCCGTATGGTTTGCTTGCGCAGCTTCGTTCGTGCACGATGTACCCTCTTCAAAGGCTCTTGCTGCCTCAGTCTGTGCCACCTTCACATCGCTCAGTTTTCCTGCAAGTGTCGAGAGCGTTTGCGTCACGCCAGCACCGCTCAGTCCCATCTCAGCGAGCATTGGCGTCAATTTGTCCATGCCACCTGCACTATTCAGTGCTTGCAAAAACTCCAACAGCGCACCATTCGCATCCACCGAGAGTTTCTTGGTGAATGCCTCCACTTCAAGTCCTGCAGCCTTTGCCATCTTTGCAGGATCCTTAAACAGTGCCGTCAACACATTCTGCAATGCCGTAGCACCTTTCTCCACCGCCACTTGGTTCTGGTCCATCACCGAGGCAAGACCCATCAACTGTGCTTGCGACATACCTGCCTGATTACCCACACCTGCCAAGCGGTTCGTAAATTCCATGATGTACCCTTCACTCGCGCTCGAACTCTGTGCCAACTCGTTAATCACACTTGCAGTCGATAACATCGCTTGCTTCAGTCCCATCGTCTTGTCGGTGCCAAACATCTGCGCCAACTTACCAATGTTCTTCACAGCGTCCTCGCCCAAGTCCTCGCCAAGAGCCACATTTATTTGGTCTGCAGCTTCCACAAAGTCAAGCACAGCCTCCTTGCTCTGAATACCCAAGCGTCCAGCATCCGCAGCAAGATCGTTCAACTTCTCGCGTGGTGTACGAGTGTCCAATCGCTTAAAGCTTTCATTCAGCGCGTCCACATCTTCCTTTGCAAGCCCCGTATACTTTGCCACACCCGACTCGTGCTCTGCCATCTCAGCATACTCATCCACGAACTGCTTCATAAACTCCTTAGCTGCACTCAGTTTGCCCAAAGCACTGTCAAGAATAACGGTTAAGCCACTCCAATCGTTGCCCCATTTAGATATTTTCTTGCTCAGTCCGCCCCCTCCAAGATCCTTCTCCGCAGCCTTCTGCTCGTCTTTAATCTTCTTCAGTTCTTCATTCGCCTCCTGCAGTCCACGTGTCAGCACCTTCCATTGTTCCGAGCTACGTTCCACACTTCCGCTGTTCAACTCTCGGTTAATCTCCTTAATCGTAGCCTTCAGTTCACGCGGAGTCGCTTTGTCCAAGTTGTTCAAGACCTTGGTCACCGTCGATGCACGGCTTTGCAAACGTGCGCTTTGAGCCTCCAAACTCTTTATCTCCTTCGCATAAGCCTGCAAAGCATTTCCGTCACCACGATCAAAAGCCTCCAACTTCTTCTTACGTGCCTCCTCAAGCCTTTTATTAATCTCGTCAAGTTTGCGTTGCGCTTGCTCCGAGTTTATCGCAAGCGTCACGGTCTTAATGTCATTGCTATTCATATACAAAAAAATGTGTTACTTTCAGATTTTCTCCAAAAGTAACACATTTCTATGCCTCGCAAAAAGACAAACAACAGTCAATCGTAATTTCTATTTACCAAGTAATTTTTATTACCTGTCTCAAGAAATTTTTTATACTGTCTTTCTTTTGAATATTTACCAGTAGTTGGCTTGTTCTTATGCCCTCCTGTCACAAAGAAAAGAATAGTCAAAACCACAAAAGTACCTATAATCTCAAACATAACCATTCATTTTAAATCATTAATACTCATTTCATACCGCGAATATAAACATTCACATCCAATCATCCAAATCTTTCTCCCAAAAGTAACACCGTTAACTCCAAAAAGACCAAAAAAGAACACAAAAAAAGGGAGCATCACCCCCTTTCCTTATCCGTCAGCGAGTCAAACGCCCCCGCAAAGTCATCCCCCAAAATCTCAGCAAGTCTATTCTTCAGCACCTCCACCGAGATGTACCACGACTTATTAAACCACTGCTTACGTTCACGAGCCTTCCCCAAATGATGTTCAGCCCTATATGCCTTGCCCAAAAACGCCAAGTCACCCCCATTTCCATGGCGGTACCCATTACCCACGCCCAAATCCACATAAATGCCATACTCCAAAAACTTAAAAGCCATATCTGCCTCCGCGTCTCGCAAGTTCAGTTCACCAGCCTTCACGCTCCGTCTCAAAGCTCCCGTATCATGCACCCCAAGCAAGTCCAATCGGTCCTGCCAAATCTGCACCATCTTCGTTCGCCAAGCCTTCAAGTAAAGCGCATCAGCCCTTTCACGCCCATTCTCCATCATTCAAAGCCTTTTCTTTTTTGAACACACACCATCTATTCGCCCCACCATTCGCCCTTTCCATCCGAGCGCCTTTTCAAGCTCATCGCCCCCTCAAGCGCGCAGCCCGCGACCGCTCGCAGTGAACAAACTCTCTTGGCACACATCACTCGTACACACAAAGTTCGCCCCCGTCTGATACATCTCCAACATACCCTCCAGGTGCTCAATACCCGAGCAAGTAGTAGCCACAAAGCCCTCCTTCTGTGCCAATCGGTTCTCGTCTACAATGTGCCCCATGTAACTCACAAAGTCAAAAGGCTGCTTATCTTCGCGTTCGTCCATCGTCACTTTAGTTTTTAAGTTTCTCATTCAGTTCCTCACTCTCTCGCGCCTTAGCGTCAAGTTCTGTCAGTGCATCAATCGTGTCAGCATCAAGCACCGCCTTAGTCTTAGTAATGTCGCCACCTGTCAACGCACGAATCTCAGCACACATCACCTCACGCGGATCGGGAGCCTCCCCACCCTCTTCTGCCGTATGGCTAAAAAGGTGGGGAAACATCCGAGCATACGCCCCTTTAAGCCCAACCATCCATAGCAACAGCATATAGCGTTCGCTGCGAGTAAAAACCTTGCGCAATCCGCCATACATCACACTACCCATCGCATCGAGCGCAGCATCGTCCTTACTCATCAAGTAGCCCTGATAATAGTTCTCTATGGCCAAATAGTCCCTAAACGCCACACCATAAAGCATAGCATCCTTAGCCTTGAGACCATCAATCTCGCCAAGCAACGAAGGATCATCAGGTGGAGCATCCATCCAATCGAGCAACCTCATGCCCTCAGCGATCTGCATAGCCAACTCCTTTTGCCCATCTGCACCACGCCATTGCCTAAGCCTTGCACCACCAAGTCTCACAATCAGCAGCGCCTTCACCTCGTCCATCGTCCATGCTTCAGCACTCAGCAAGTCACACACATAGCGTCGTTGTCCGTCTGTCAGTTGCTTCCACCCTTTGGGCAGTTCCACCACAACCTCGCCATTTTTAGCAGAAGAAGTAGCACGCATCATCTTTCCCATTTTCATAAGCCTTCACCTTGTAGGCCTCATAAGTCCTACTATTAAAAAATTCAGGAATCTCCGCAGCATGCTTCATCAGCGTGTCAAGCAACTGTCGCTCAAAGTGAGCCGTCGGTTGCTGCATCACATAGGCAGCAAGCAAATAACGCGCATTTTCAAGCAACATAGCGTATAATACCGTGTCATCAGGCTTAACCCCACCATACTGAAAGGCTATCAAGGCTTCATTCAGTTCAGGCGAAATCACGTCCACAAGTCTTGCATTCGCATCGTGTATAGCCGTCATAAGCTCCTGCCTCTCTTCCTTATACACCCTGCGAGTGTCCTTAGTTCTCGTACCATAGCCATAAAAGTAAGGAGCTTGCCACAACACATTGCGCTGAGACAATCGTTCAAGCACATTGTCAGTCGGTCTAATGCCATAGCGGTCCATCAGTCGCGCAGTCCAAAGCAAGTTTCTCACCCGCATTTGTCTATCCACCATCAAGTTCTGCCAGGCCAAATACTCCATCACGTCGTCTTCCATTTCGCTGGCATCTATGCGCAACTGTTCACGCAACGCCCCCACACGTTCCTTCGATGCAGGAGCCGTGTTTTGGTTACTCACAATGCCAAATCCCGTAGGCGTAAGCACAAGGTCCAAGTGAGGCATAGCATTATAAGCAGCTCTCGAGCAAATTGCCACCTTCAGTTTCTCCTCAATAACAGCCGAGAGTTTAGCTCCCTCCACCATCACCGAGTCCCATTCAGCAGCAGCCTCCTTCACAAACCGCTCCACCTTCTTAAACACCTCACCCGTAGGCGTTTTAAAAGCAGGCACCACCCGCTCAAAAGTATTTTTATCTATTTCAATCATACCTCTTTTCTTAATTTAGTCCTTTCTACCTCCTCTCTAGTCCGTCTAGCCAGTCTAGTCCCATCTAGCCCATCTAGCCCCTCTAGTCCATCTATCTCACCACCTCCGCATCCTTATGCTTATCCAGCGTAGTCAGCTGAATCATCGGTATCTGTGGCTCCACATCCTTCCACCCATTAAACCAGCACACCACATGCAAGGGCACAAGCAGCATATCATGAAAAGCAATCTCCAAAGCCTGCTTCATCGTGAACAACTCTCGCTTATCCGAACCCGAGTTATTCGTCTGCGTCTTACCAGGCACAGCACCCACAAGGTTAGGGTGCACATTGTCAGCATAGCAAATCGTGTTCGCAGCAGCCTGCACATCCTCGTTCCAGTCGCCACCTTCCTTCTGTCCCTCAATGTTCGTCACGCGAATATCGCGCACCTCGTGCCCATCAGGGTTCACATAGTAGCCACTAATCCAAGCCTTGCCCGAGTTCTCCACACCGCACACAAAGTTCTTAATGTTCTCCTTCTCACGCTTCACACGTTCCTGCATCTCCACAGGGTCCGTAATGTTCTCCTCAGTGCAAATACGTTGCCAATACGAACGCTCAATCTCCACCTGATACTTCACACTCGTCGTGTTTCTAAGCTTCGCACGCTTACCAGTCGAAATCAAACGCTTCTCGTCATACGATCCACCTCGCAACACCGCACTCCAGTAAGGCACAGGATAATATTGGCAACCAGCCGTCGGGAAACGCATCAGCATCGCAAACTTTCTGCACCGCTGTTTAGGTCGCCCATTCGGCTCGTGCGTGTCAGGGTCTATCCCCATACGTTGGCACAAATCCCCATAAGGGTCGTCAGGATCCAACAACTCTATCCTTTCCACACCCGACAGCGTTTCTTGGTAGTCCTGCCAATTTGCATAATACACATGCCCAATGCGTCCACGCTTATCCGCTTGCTCCAGTCGGCAGTAGCAAGCCTCCTTATGCACCAAACGGTTAATGCGTGTGCCCTCACGATTCAAGATAATCACACACACCGAGTAGTAAAAATATTTCATGTCCGTCATTTGGTCAAGCATATATCTGGGCATAAACTGACGGCGCATCCAACTTTTCACGTCCGCGTTTTGCGTCACCTCGCCCGATGCAGCATCCACCATGCGCAATCCTGCCCCATAGCAGGTCAGCACATTAAAAAGTTTATTCTGTGCCGTCACTTCGTCTCCCCCCACCAACGCAATCAGTTCATAGGGCAATTGGTTGTCATCGCCATAAGGCACATACATCTCATGCTCAAACCCAGGCACAGGTCGCACATGCAAACGTCCACCAGGCGAGTCAAAAACCGAGGTTGTGTCCGCCACCTCTTGCATCACCGCCTGAAACGGTGTCTGCGGTATGTCAAAAATCTCCGAAATCATCATTTTTTCTTTATACTTTTTTATTTCCCATCATCGCGCCAGCCCCATCTAGCCCCTCTAGTCCATCTAGCCCATCTAGTCCGTCTAGCCAGTCTAGCCCATCTAGCCAGTCTACCCCTCTTACAAGAACGCCTCGTCAAAGCTCCCATCAAAAATCCGCACACCCGTCGGAGCCATCAAGCGTTGTCCCTCGCCTGCTTCGCGCCAACTCACAGCAGCTGTAGGAGCTATGCCCCATTCATTACTCTGCTTTATTTCACACCCCGTCAGCGTAATTTCCTCGCCATCAGCCAACAGCCAAGCCCTACGTGCCACCGCCACATCGTGCAACAAGCGCTCCATGCCACGCGTCATAGGTCCTGTTTGTGCTTCCCACTCCGTTTGTGCCTCTATGCGATAGTTACGAGTAACGCCTCCTATTTGCGCAGCGCTATACGTAGGTTTAAGTTTCTCTGTCACCGCACCAAAGAAGTAGAACGTATCATCCACCCCAAGTGCATTACGATAGCGAACACCCGTCACAGGTGCCAAGTTCATGCCTTGTGGCATCAGTCTGTAGCGCATGGTGCGAGCACCCACCTTCACCTCATAGCTCACCAAGGCCCACGCAGCGTGATCGCCACGGGGCGCGGTGAGCATTTGGGGCGAAGCGTCTAAATAGAACAAACAGCCTTCAGTATTCTCGCCTACCTCAAGTCTTTGTTCGGTGTTCTCTACTTGCTGTGTCTCAGCGTTCCACCAACAGGCGTTTGCAGTAGCCTTCACTTGGCTCAAATCCTTATCGAAGTCATACCAATAAAGCATTTCTCGCGCTTGCTGTGGTATAAGTTTGGGTTCGCGCCCAGCAAACGTCAAAAAGGAATTTTTCACCACCTGCATAGCTGTAACATCTGCCACACGCACACGACACGGAATAAGCAAGCATCTTGCCAAATCTGTTGTGCTGTCTACATTCAAGCTGAGATATTGTGGTTGCACGCCGTCTATTTGGTCGGTTGTTTGGTCGCGAAGCAAAGGCATAAGGTTTTCCATTCTCACCTTGCCATCAGACGTCGCAGTGAGTGTAGCTTCAAACACTTTTTTTTCTTTGATTTTTTGCTCATCATTGCCTTCGAGTTTTAGCACCACCTTTACTTGTTTACCGCATCCCTCCAACTCTATCACGTTGAGTTCACTCGGAAACATCCCATCGCGCCATTCTTGTTTTACCGTCACAGCATCCATAGTCCTTTTTATTTTTTAAGCCTACCAAATCTACAAACTAACCACACCACCATTGCCAAAACACCTATCCATAAGCACCATTTACGCACCGTGTCCAAATAATCCTTTCGTGTGGTGGTAGGATGTCTGCATCGTGTGTTAACAGTTTCGGGCAAGCGCAGCGTGTCTACTTTCACCTTATACACCGTGTCATGGCGCACACGCAAGCGGTCGTTTGTCACCACCTTAGTTTGTGTCACAAACACCGAGTCCCCCCGTTTCTCATGCACCACAAACACACTGTCATGCTTCACCACACTGTCTATACGAGCCACCGCCACTTTCAGCGTGTCAGTCTGCACCCGAACCACAGGCACATACTCCACCCGAGTAGCACAAGAGCACACCAACACCAAAGCCCACAAAAAAATCAAATTACGCATACCATCAATCTTCTATCTAGTCATCTAGTCCATCTAGCCCATCTAGTCCCTCTAGCCCATCTAGCCTATCTAGCCCATCTAGCCATCTATTAAAACTCCTTCTCCGCCTCAAAGCAAGGGCAAGCCTTCCCTTTATTAAAGTAATGGTGCCCCACCACACGCGCGTGCGGATACTTCTTCTTCAACCGTTTCACAAGTGCCACCAGCGCAGCCTTCTGTGCCACGGTTCGTGTGTCCTTAGGCGTGCGTCCATCCGCAGCAAGTCCACCAATATAGCACACACCAAGGCTAATGCCATTCACACCAGCACAGTGTGCGCCCACCACGTTCTCAGCACGTCCCGTCTCCACGGTGCCATCAAGTTTCACCACATAGTGATACCCTATACCGTCCCAACCCTTAGCACGATGCCAACGGTCTATGTCCTTAGCGCAGAACTCCTTACCCTCAGCCGTAGCCGAGCAATGCACAATAATATACTTCACTTTCTCAGGATATAAAGTTGCCATAATCTTTTAAATTTTTCTTGTTAAACTCTTGTATTTTTTGGAACATTTTCGTTACCTTTGCAGTGTTCTAATAATACTTTATATATAACTATGGTAAAATTTTCAGAGTTGTATAGGTTGTTAGAATCCAATGGATGGATTAAATCAAAAGGGAAACGGCATACAAAATATGTTCATCCCGATTTCGATTTTTTCATACCAGTCGGCAGGCATAGTTCTGCAGAAGTTCCTACAGGAACACTAAATGCCATTTTAAAGGCAGCAGGACTCAAACAACCTAAAAAGTAAAGAACTTTTCAGTTCTCCGCTCCACTTTAATGTGGAGCGGTTATTAGAACGATTTTTAAACCATTTAAACCACACAAAGTATGAAACTTAATGCAGTCATTGAACGTGGACAAGATGGAGGTTTTGCCATCTGCGTTCGAGAAATGCCAGGGCTACTTGGCTACGGCTTAACCGAAGAAGAAGCTAAAGCTGATTTTCTTGAAGTGTTCAACGAACAAGTGGAATACTATCGCAGCAAGCATGGCAAATCTCCCGAATGGGAAAATGCAGAAATTTCATATACTTATGATATTGCTGCTTTCTTCGCTGCATTCCCATTTATCAACGTGTCACAATTTGCAAACTTTGTGGGTATCAACCCCTCTTTAATGAGAAAGTACAAACAAGGTCTTGCAACCGCATCCCAAAAGCAACTTTCTATTATTCAAAGTGGCATTGGGCAAATGGTTAATCACCTGCAATCTGTTCAATTCTGAAAAAGGCTGCAAACACTTAGCCATTTCCGAATAAAGATTTATTAGAACACCTAACAGCTACACGAGTTTGCCGTGTGGCTGTTTTTTTCATTTTATCTCTCATCGCCATCCTTCTCCTTCATAACTTCTTCCACAGCCTCCCCAACATCCGCGTTCTTTCGTTTCAAGTAAGCCACAAAAAGCCGTTTCAACGAAAAGCGCTTCTTTATGCCATGAATGTCGCACACATGTCCATAGATGCTGTCAAACTCTATCAGTAATGCAGCAGCTGCACCGATTGCTCCTCCAGTCGTATCAGAACCTATTCCGAATGGCTCCAACGTAGCCTTGGCGAGTAGCAAACCAAATATGATAAAGTTTACGTATTCAAGGAACTTGCAGATCGTTCTTCTTAAAGCTCGAGACAAACGAAAATCTTCCTTGCGTACCTTAACGCTTGCTGTAAGACCGCTCCAAAAGTCAGTAAAGACCATCACGATAATAAACAACACCGCCCATCTTAAATCAAATAAGACTTGCAGTAACTCTGTGTAGAATGTTCCGCCTATTACCGCTCCACTCGCAGTCAACACGGGGTTCGCCTCACTCGTCGATACCGTCTTAATCATACCTCCCCCTTCTCTTTTACTTTATTTTAGCCTCTAATGCTGCCACCTTTTTCTCAAGTGCTACTATGCGCTCATTAAGCGTTTGTATGTCTTTACTCGCCTTATTCAGCGCAGTCACCTGAGCAGCAGTCATCACACCTGCCTTAGCGGTAGTTGCCTTAGAAATGGGAAAACTACGTGTACCACCCGTAGTGAATATAGGAGTTACAATTTTCACCGCATCGGCTGTAGAATTTTCTTCGCGAAGTGAAAAACTATCCAAACGCGAATACACATCCTTTCGCAAAATGCCATTTCCACCTACCCAAGCATTGCTTAGCATCACCTGGCTATAGTTGCTCTGATTGGTGTCGTTGCTTGCCCCCCAATGCTTAAAGCGCAAAAACAAATTACCATCGCTGTGCGTATACATCCATATCTTGCTACTCAATGCCGTGTGCATCTCGTCACCACTTGCCGAATAAATGTAGTTCTTAGTTGTGCCATTCGCAGAAGTCTGCGCAGTAGGTATATCTGCCCTTACATCGTCATAAATAGTCTTCCAAGTGCCCCAAGCCCCATTCTTGTAATAGCGATAGCAAATGGTCACGCCCTTACTTGTGTTCGATGAAATTACGTTATCCGTCACCATCAAGCTACCCTCAACCCATATTGCCGAAATCTGCTCTTTGGCATAGAGCACAGAGAAGGTCACAAAGAAGGGCACACCCCCCAAATAAGCTACATACCGCCCACTCTTCAAGGTGTCATAACTCAATCCGTCCAAGTAATTATTAAAAGCCTCGCTCGAATCAAAGTTACCCAACGACCCCCTTAACCAAGGTCTTAGAGTTTCAATGTAGATTTTATCCTCCACATTCATCACACCTGCCTTAGCGGTGGTTGCCTTAGAAATGGAAAAACTACGTGTTCCACCCGTAGTGAATATAGGAGTTACAATGTTCACCGCATCAGCTGTAGAATTTTCTTCGCGAAGTGAAAAACTATCCAAACGCGAATACACATCCTTTCGCAAAATGCCATTTCCACCTACCCAAGCATTGCTTAGCATCACCTGGCTATAGTTGCTCTGATTGGTGTCGTTGCTTGCCCCCCAATGCTTAAAGCGCAAAAACAAATTACCATCGCTGTGCGTATACATCCATATCTTGCTACTCAATGCCGTGTGCATATCGTCACCACTTGCCGAATAGATGTAGTTCTTAGTTGTGGCATTAGCCGAACTCTGCACCGAGGGCATCTTACCCTCCAAAGTGCTAATACGCGAACCTTGCGAAGCTACCGCACCATTCAACTCGTCATAAATAGTCTTCCAAGTGCCCCAAGCCCCATTCTTGTAATAGCGATAGCAAATGGTCACGCCCTTACTTGTGTTCGATGAAATTACGTTATCCGTCACCATCAAGCTACCCTCAACCCATATTGCCGAAATCTGCTCTTTGGCATAGAGCACAGAGAAGGTCACAAAGAAGGGCACACCCCCCAAATAAGCTACATACCGCCCACTCTTCAAAGTGTCATAACTCAATCCGTCCAAGTAATTATTAAAAGCCTCGCTCGAGGCAAAGTTACCCAACGAACCCCTTAACCAAGGTTTTAGCACATCAATATATTGGGTGTGTGCAGCCACTACCTGGTTCGTTGCACCATTTGCAGCAGCTGCTTCACCACTCGCAGCATCTATCGCATCACAAAGATCCACCAACACACCGCCCACACGCGTTGCTGTATTCGCATTTGCCGTTTCCTCATCCCGAACCACAGCAGCTGCTTTTCTTATTTCTTCAGTAGTCATAAAGTAAATTCTAAGGTTTTAGCAAAAAAGGAGTGCGCCCCACATTCACCATCAGCGTACAAGCACATTTCTCGGCTGCACGGTCGGGATGTGTGTCGGTAATGGTTGTAAGGGGCAAAGGTCGCTCGGCACAACCAAGCAGCCACCGTCTTCCATCGGTCTGCGTCAGTCTGTAAGCCATAGGTTCTGCATCGGGCAAGGGGCGTTCTTTTAGCGTAGCAGTGAGTTTCGAGGCATACGTGCGCACACCATCTACATTCTCATCGCTCACCTCGAGCGAAGCTAAACCCACAATCGGAACCACCTGCCACGGCACATACGCTGTCATAAAAGCATGCAACCCATCGGGCATCACTTGCAACAAACGCAAGTGCTTTGCAGCCACCTTCTCTATTTTGTGTATATAGCGCATTATTTAGTTCTCGTGTTTTTGCGTTTTTGTCTCGCTGTCGTCAAACTCTTCTACCAGTTGTTCTTCTACCTCCTGCACATAGCGAGCCTCAAGTTTCTTTGCCTTCTCTAAAATTCCAGGCACCACCTTAAAGCCTGCCACGCTTGGGTCTGCACTTATGGTGAAGCGTTGTGGCACAATCACTGAATAGTCGGGGGCATTATGCTCTTCCTTGTCGAGTTGCGTGCCCTTTAGATAGGTGGCAGTAACCGCAGCAAAGGCTTTTGCATCTTCTTGCTCTCGTGCCATTTCCCACCCCTCCTCACATCTGCAGCGAAACAGGTAGCGGTCGTAATCGCGCGTCAAGCGTCCCAAGTTGCCCAAGCAAATCTTTATGATGCGCACATCCTCGTAGGCTTGCGACACGCCAATCCCATGACGTCGTTGTAGCTCACCCACAATATCCTTATCCACCAACCGAGGGTTCTGCAACCAATAGGCATACAACTCGCGCAGTCGCAACATCCGCTGTTGCACAGCAGGAGCCAACTTTGCCTCCCGCATCTCCTCAACCGAAGCAAGCAAATAGCGTTGCGCCCTCTCCACAAATTCAGCCTTCATTCTTATTTTTTTTAAGTTCTAGCCCCTCTAGCCAATCTAGCCCGTCTAGCCCCTCTAGTTCCTCTAGCCTCTCTATCTTTTAAACTCATCATACTTCTTCCAGTTGCGCCTATACTGTTCGTCCAAGCTCTTAAGCACCTTCAAGTGCTCGTAGCGGTCACAAGGAGCAGCCTCTTCAAGAGTCTTCAGCGTTTCAAACGTCTGCTTCATCTTAAAGTAAATCTCCCCATTCTTCTCGTACAGCGCACGGATCTCTTCGGGCAGTTCGTTGTGATCAGCCCTACATCCTCGGTATGTGCCCTCTGGATGGTCAACATCAGTGCTCACCACGGGAGCACCCTCGTCTAAACTCTCTTTTGCCACAGGAACCACCTCGTGTTCCATCTCCACAATGCCTTGCGCGGTCTGCCCATCGAGCAATATGCGCAAGTGCTTTTTCAACTCATGTTCAATCACAGGCGCATAGCGCTTGGGCGCAATGCAAGCACCGTTATAAAGCACACGGTTGCGGTTTAGCTTGAGCAAAAGCAATGCGCCCGCAGCCACATCGCGTTCGGCAGCGGGCGCATTTAAGTAGGTTTTAATCTGATCGATCATTTCTCGGTATCGTTAATTACACCTTCGTCTGTATCAATCTTGCCCGCATAGAAGGGGGCAGGATAGATATCGGTCGACTCAATCTCTAAGTCGGTGCCACCATTGGTGCTCGAGCCTTCGCCTGTGCTACCCTTGGGTTTGGTCACGGTGTTAAACATCTCGTTACCCATCACGCGATACTGACCATCGCGCTGTTGCACCAAGTATACCAAATCGTCGTTCATAGCCATGCCACAGAAGGCTGCAGCTTCGGCACTTGTGCCAGGATATGAAAGAGTGATTTTGTTAAGCACCGTGCACGAGGGTTGCTCACCCTGTGTTTCCCACTCCAAGTTGCCCTTGTTCAAGGCAAGGTCTATGCTCTTCCACTTTTTGCTTGCAGCAAGCGTAAAGTCGCCCACATACACCGCAGCTGTCTTCAGCGTAGTGCCTGTAGCCGACACATCGGGCAAAGTGGGCCACTTCACAATGTCGCGATTAGCAATATAATATACCTTATTGCGAATGCCAGGAATCACACGCTGACCTTGGCAAAAGCGCAAACTATCATAAGGAGCCCCTGCAGGGCATGGATTCAAATTTTCTGCCATATCTGTTTTTTATTTTTTGGGTTTATACTTCGCCTACCTTCAACTTTGCCACCAGCAACATTTCGGGGCTAAGGGTCTTAAACTGCACGCCAAATGCCATAGCTGCTTCGAGGGTCAACTTCCATGAGTCGTACTTCTCGATCGCCAATTTCTCGGCTGGGTTCTCGCCCGCGCCATAGCCGTATGCCATGTTGCTCTGCGGAGCAATGTGAATGTAGGATGAGCCTTTCTTCGATGCCAAGGGGCAGAATTCCCAAAGGTTGTCGGTACCTTCAAGGAAGGTCTTCTTAAACTCTTGGTTATAGGGCAAAGCACCATGCAACATTTGGTAGTTGCGGTTATAAGCCATGTATTGTTCTTTCGAGCAATAAATCTTTACTTGCTGACCCTTCAACTCGTCGTTAGCAGCATCGAAGATGGAGTTAAACGTGTCTACTGCATTGGCGCTTGTAATGGCTTCGGTAAGTTCCATGTAGTTGCCCTTCTCAACCGAGAGGTTACCTTCTGTCTTCTCACTGTCGGTAATGGTGTCGAAACCATTAAAGAGGTCCTTGGTAGAGTCGCCATTGGCATTGCGCTTAGCGTTCCAAATGGCCATATTGAGTTTTCGTCCCAATTTGCCAGCCACAAGCATCAAGATGCTCTTGTTTATATCAACTCCCTTCAAGCCCTCGCCCTGAGTCACGAGCGAACCATAAATGGTGCCCCACACTTCGTTAGGGTCGAAGCCATAGGCACAGTTGCCCAAGAACAACTCAAGCTCGCGCGGAGCAATGGTAAAGTTGCCGTCGGCCTTACGTGTGTTTTTGTAAGGACCAAGTTCTGCCTCACCATCGAGTTGACCAAGCACAATGTTGCCTGTCAAACCTGGAATGCCCTGCATGTGCTGCAAAGTGGCTTGAGCAGCAGTGACAGGCATAATCAAAAGGTCTTTTTCATACTTTGTGGCGCTCTTCTGCAATGCGTCCACTGTAGTGATTGTATTTGCCATGTTATGAATAGTTTTCGTTTTTGGTCGTTAAATAATCGACTTGAATTGGTTGTAAAAGTTCATAGCCTCGGCACCTGCGAGGGTGTTGTCGTCGGCTTCGGCTGTAGGACCTGCCTTGCCTGTGGTGTCGCCATCGAGCGCACCAAGTTCTTTCACCTTGGCTTCGGCTGCTTCCTTCTCACTCTTAAATGCAGCAAGAGCACCCTCCACAGCATTAAGTTGTTCCTTACTAAGGGTAACACTGCCATCTTCAGCAGCTGTTAAGTTTTCCAAACCAAGAGTAGCGCAAAGCAAAGTTAGCGCAACCGTCGTTGTCTTCTTGTTCATTTCGTTTTTATTGTTTGTTGTGTTTTCGGTGTCTATAGGCGCAGCAGTGGCGGTGCTTTCAGTGTGCATGGCGCCAAACAGCGAGCGCAAAAAGCCTACCACCTTGTTGAGTGCCGAGTCGGTGTCTACCCCATTGGCAGGAGCATCGGGAGTGAGTGTGGGTACAACGCCCTCGTGTCGAACGCGAACGGGCAAGGGAAAACCACAAGCCACCAAATGTTCGCGAGCCGAAGCACTCAAACCCTCGGGTTGCTGTTCCCCTTCATCAGGGTCAATCTCATCAATCAACCCATACTCCAAAGCCTCTTCTGCAGTAATCCATCGTTCTTCGCTCATCAGCGCAGCCATTTCCTTAGCTTCGCGTTTACTGCGCACCGCATAAATCGAGGCAATCACGCGGTCAATCGTGTCAAGCTTCGCCTGGTTCTTTCTAAGTTCTGCAATCTTGCTTTCAAGTTGCTCCTTGTTATAATACCCCCAAGTCTCACTAAAGCCCGAAGCCTGGTGTACAAGCATCAGTGCATAACGGCTCATCACCACCTTCTTAGCGCCCATGGCGAGAATCGTGGCTGCACTCGCAGTCATGCCCACAATGTAAACCGTTACATCCCCATGGTCCAAAAACTGTTGGCGAATATCAAGTGCCGTCATCACATCGCCCCCATACGAGTTAATGCGAACCGTGCAAGGCTTCCCCTTCAACGGCTCAAGCTTGCTCTTCACATACCCCTTCGATATAGGATACCCAATGTAAGAGTCAATGTCTATGTTATAATTTCGTGCCATATCCTTTTTTTCGTAACAACACCCTACGTGGCATGTTGCAAGGGCGAAGATACACCTTTAACTAAAAAAATAAAAAGACACCCAAACAC
>ERZ1026870.427-NODE-427-length-24465-cov-144.898525_pt1 | contig 24465 bp, 18 predicted proteins | sample MGYA00380165_ERZ1026870 | MGnify/ENA primary metagenome ERZ1026870 (study PRJEB33269, sample SAMEA4719801) | human gut metagenome | biome: human-associated habitat; feature: organic feature; material: feces | place: Cameroon | collected 2013-10 ...
TGGATGGATGGCAACGTAACCATCGAGTGCATATTTATCTCGACAAGCAAATAAAGATCAGATACATTCATATAAAAAAAGCAGCTTGGAATCTCCTATGAAATTCCAAGCTGTTTTTTTATATTTCCATTATTTCTGTTTTCTCTTACATCTACCACTTCAGTTTTCCATATTTCTCCTTATACCACAGTTGCCAGCCATTCACCAGGTTCTGCCAAACCACATAGGCGCCCGGTGCTACGGCAGCAAGCGGATTGAGGAAAGTAAGGGTGAGCCAGATACCCACAATGGTATTCTTCTGTCCCAAAGCCTGACCAGCACTGATGCTCGCATCATAATGTCTGCCCACAGCCTTACCGATGGCAAACTGGATAATACAAACAAAGAGCGGAACGATGAGCAGCAAGGCAAGAATCCACCCCGAAACCTCGGCATGGAGGATATTACGAACCGTCTCGCCCATCAGGATAGTAAGGTTGAAGCACCACATATAGAAGCCCAGATCCTTCACGCTCTTTACCTTATCCACCCATTTAGGCAGAAACTTGCGGCTCAGCAAAGCCAGGAGCAAAGGTACCACCAGTACCGTGATTACGTTTCTGAATACCATCGCACTCATAAAAAGAAAGGAAACATCTGCCCCCTTCTCCACCATCGGGAAAAGACTAGGAATAATCACCATCGTAAAGACATTGGCTATCACCGTATAAGTTGTCAACGAGCCGATGCTTCCACCTAACTTCTCCGTCACCACAGCCACGGCAGCCGCCGTAGGACAGATAAAACAGATGAAAGCACCTTCAAGCACCAGCTTGGTTTCATAATTATCTCCGAATTCGAAGATAAGCACCACCATCATCAGTGCCAGACTAGTTCGGATGAGCTGCAGGATGAAATGCCAAGCCTTCGGTTTCATCTCCTTGATTTCAATCTTACAGAAGGTAACATAGAGCAAGGCAAAGAGCACCACCGGCATCATATCCACCAGCTTCGGTCCCACCGCATCCCCCAGAGGTTCCAGGAAAGGAACATTGGCGAAAATCAGATAGCCCACGGCTCCCAATACCAGAGAACAGGGCAAAGAAAACTTTCTAAAGAATTTCCACAACCACATACGCATACATTAAAAAAAGAATCCCCTGCAAGCAGACTGCCTAGGCAACCGGCTAGAGGGGAATTCTCACGGATCCATTTATATATAAGCTATAGCTTAATCCTTATTACTACGCTTGCGCTCCAAGTGATCGAGAATCACCTTGCGCATACGCATACTCTTAGGAGTTACCTCTACGTACTCATCCTCGCGGATGTACTCCAGGCACTCCTCAAGGCTCATCACGGTCTTTGGAATCACGCGAGCCTTGTCGTCAGAACCAGAAGCACGGACGTTGGTCAACTGCTTTGCCTTGGTTACATTAACCACCAAGTCGTTGTCGTGAACATGCTCACCAACAACCTCGCCGCCGTAAACCTCCTCACCTGGGTCGATGAAGAACTTACCGCGATCCTGCAACTTATCGATGGCGTAAGCATAGGCAGTACCTGTCTCCAGCGCAATCATGCTACCGTTAGAACGGCGGGTAATCTCGCCCTTGTATGGCTGATACTCCTTGAAACGGTGGGCCATGATAGCCTCACCCTGAGAAGCAGTGAGCACATTGGTACGAAGACCGATGATACCACGTGAAGGAATATCGAACTCGATATCAACACGCTCGCCCATGTTCAGCATAGAGGTCATATCACCCTTACGACGGGTAACCATATCAATCATCTTAGAAGCAAACTCCTCCGGAACGTTGATGGTCAACTCCTCGATAGGCTCGCACTTCACGCCATCAATCTCCTTGTAGATAACCTGAGGCTGACCTACCTGAAGCTCATAGCCCTCACGACGCATGGTCTCGATGAGCACAGAAAGATGGAGCACACCACGGCCCGAAACAATCCACTTATCGGTGGTGTCCTCGTAAGGCTGAACACGAAGAGCCAGGTTCTTCTCCAACTCCTTGTTCAGGCGGTCCTGAATGTGGCGTGATGTACAGAACTTACCCTCCTTACCGAAGAATGGTGAATCGTTGATGGTGAAGAGCATGCTCATGGTAGGCTCATCTACAGCGATTGGAGGAAGTGGCTCTGGGTTCTCGTAGTCGCAGATGGTATCACCAATCTCGAACTTCTCCAAACCGACAACGGCACAGATGTCGCCAGAATCCACATGGTCTGTCTTCTTATGACCCATACCCTCGAAGGTATGGAGTTCCTTGATCTTGGTCTTCTCCTGGGTACCGTCACGATGGCAGATAGTTACGTTCATACCATCCTTCAAAGTACCACGGTGTACACGACCTACGGCGATACGACCGGTGTAAGAGCTATAATCAAGAGATGTGATCAAGAGCTGAGGAGTACCCTCCAACTGCTTAGGAGCAGGGATAATCTCCACAATCTTGTCGAGCAGATAGTCAATGTTGTCTGTTGGCTTGTTGTAGTCATCGCTCATCCAGCCATTCTTTGCCGAACCGTAAACTACAGTGAAGTCAAGCTGATCCTCTGTAGCATCGAGGTCGCACATCAGGTCGAACACCATTTCGTACACCTCTTCAGGGCGACAGTTAGGCTTATCTACCTTATTAACGACAACGATAGGCTTCAGTCCGAGCTGCAACGCTTTCTGCAGCACGAAACGAGTCTGAGGCATCGGACCCTCGAAAGCATCGACGAGGAGGAGGCATCCGTCTGCCATGTTGAGCACGCGCTCAACCTCACCACCGAAGTCAGAGTGTCCTGGAGTATCGAGAATATTAATCTTAGTACCTTTCCAATTGATAGACACATTCTTTGAGAGAATGGTTATACCACGCTCGCGCTCCAAGTCGTTGGAATCGAGCACTTCGCCGCTGTTATCCTGGCCGTCACGGAACAGCTTACCAGCGAGCATCATCTTGTCAACCAAGGTAGTTTTACCATGGTCAACGTGTGCAATAACTGCAATGTTTCTAATGTCTTGCATTTCCTTTACCTTAAATACTTAATGAATTTGGGTGCAAAATTACAAAAAAATCCCGAAAAATTTGCATAATTCACTGAAAAGTTGTACCTTTGCACCGCATTTTAACGGAAACCACCGTGAGGAAGGTCCAAAAGGTGCATAACATTCATTCATAATAATTAAATTTTAAGTATCACAGCTATGTATTTAGACAAAGCAAAAAAAGAAGAGATCTTTAGCAAGTACGGAAAGTCTAACTCTGATACTGGTTCAGCTGAGAGCCAGATAGCATTGTTCTCATACCGTATTGCTCATTTGACGGAGCACGTTAAGAAGAACCGTAAAGATTATACTACAACACGTGCGTTGACACAGCTTGTAGGAAAGCGTCGTGCATTGCTCGATTACTTGTATGATCGCGACATCAATCGCTATCGTGCTATCATCAAGGCCCTCGGTCTTCGTAAGTAATCAGCGCAAGCAGACACATTGCTTAACAGAATTAAAAATCCCATCGCTCGCAAGAACGATGGGATTTTTCTTTTTATATCAACTTATTAAGATTGCTACTTACTGCGCTGAGATTGGCAAATTGCGGAACTCTACATACTGAGGGGTCTCGCCATTAGACTTGTACTTGAATGGGATCTTGACAACGCTGAACTCGGTGGCACTGGTGCTGACATTCTTGATGACAAACGTAGCCTTCATCGGGATACCAGCGAGCAAGGTATACCAATTATAGCCCAACCAACGATTCTTGCCCAAGAGGGTTGTTTCCTGATCACACTCATAAGCATCGCCACCATCATCATATACAGTAGGAGTATCGCCATAAGCTGAAATCTCATACTCCTTGTTGCCGATATTCTTGAATGTTGCAGTGATTACCACATTCTTACCCTGACGCACACACTTCAAGAAATTGAACTGCAACTCAGGCAATGAGCAGGTTACCAAATCTGAATTGGTATTCTTGACATCTGCCACTACCTGGGTAGGCAACTTAACAGCAAACTCCACATCATTAGCCTTACCCTTGACAAGAGTAGAATTAATCTGCTTAATGGTGCGATCTACATCCTCTATCACCATAATACCCTTGACAGGAACATTAGGAGGAAGCATCTTATCAGAATAGTGACCTAACTTATCGCCACCCAAATAGAAGTGCATTGTATGCTTTACATTCTTGCTATCAAAAGCACAAGAACCGTCATCAAATGCATTGAAGTACATTTTGAGTTCACTGGAAGTGGTATTGGTTATCACGAAGTTGATATGGACATCGTTGCCATTAGCTACGCAACTGGTATATTTTACTGTACACCCAGGGATAGAGCCAGACGCCTTGCTGGTAGTCTTCTGGTCATTAGCAAGCACGTTTTCTGCCACCTTGCCCAATTTCTTGAGCCACTTCTGTGCATGGATTTGCTGTACGCTCAACAGAGAGAGCAGCAATGCGAAAATGATGGATTTCTTCATAATTGTATCGGTTTATGTTATTAATTAAATAATTGTCAGTTCGTTCCTAGAAAGAGCCTTTATCCTTAGAAAAAGAGAAAGACGCCTTTACTAATTCTTGCTTGCAAAGATAGGGAATTAAGCAATAACTTCCAAGCTTTTTGCCAGGAAAAGTAAAGGTACCAATGCGTAAATAGGCAATTTTATATCATTTGACGCTGATTTTTACGGAATGACACACACCACCATCTGTCTTTATCCTTAAGAAGTAGCAACCGAACGATGGGATTTTTTCTTTTTTCTCAGTTTAACACCAGAAAGCTTTCTCTCAACGGAGAGAAAGCTTTCTGGTTATTGTAGCTTGGGTATCCTGCATAGATACCTTAATAATATATACTTTCTGAGGAGAAGCCGTGGAGACTACTGGAATGCTGACAGATGCTGCACCTTCAGCCTTTCTCGATGCCACCAGTCTTCCATCAAGGGTATAAACCTCCACCTTATTTAATAGAGGAGCACTCACCTTGGATACGACGATCAATCCACGGGATGGAGAATAGATCTTCACGTCGCTCTCGCCCATCTCGGCATTTTCAATACCTGTTGTACCGCACGTCTGGGTAAGGAAGTATCTGCCATGCTCATTCGACTGCACCTTGATTTCCTCACCCTCCTTCATCTCCTGATACTTTCGGGTTGCGGCATCATAGAGATAGAGAGGAGAAGAAAGACGAGAGACACCATCAATTGCCAGCAAGACAGAAGCTGAACTGCCTGAACTTCCAGCATCTCCAGATTCTACACCAGAAGAAGCACCAACCACTCCTAATGGCATCCAATCTATACTTGGCAAGGAGTTCAGCGCCACAGCCTCATCACCTGCCACCGTATAAACCACCGGAACTTCCTTCAGCTGGGCATCATAGAGCAGCTGGGCATCCTCGGCCTCATCGTAATCCTCAGAAGCATTGGCATCAAGCACTACCTTCGAACGACTGCTATAACCCGAAGCTGATGCAGCGGTAAGGGTTAGGGATACCTGATCCTGCCCCTCATCCGATGCCGTCTTCACACCGCCAAACACTTCTCTATCTACCGTCATCGCCGACGTAAAGTTAAGCTGCGAAGCACTCTGCCCATCTTTCAGACGGACAAAGAACGATTGCATCGGCGAAATCTTCACGTCGTTCTTCGACTCATACGTGGTGGTTGACATATCCAGCTTATCATAGAGCTTCAACACACCATTCTCATAGACATAGAAGCTGGACTGTAGCGACGGATTTGCCTTCAGGAACTTATACATGCTGAGCGTCGCCATATAAGGATTACCCACCAGATAGTAGTTGTTGCCATCCGACAACTTAACCAGCGAATAGCTCATCTTGCCCAAAGCATTCTCCTGAGCATCGGCATTTACCACCAGGCGATAAGCATTCTTCTTATCCACAGAAGCAGATAGAGAACTCTGCTGCTGCGAAGCTGATACATAAGTATATTGCGTATCTGCCTTCGGCAAACGGAGCAATACATCGGATGCAGCACCCACCGTATATTTATCTCCCATCTTGATGGCTACACCCTCCAGCGGCTGATATTTCCTATCCACCTTATTATATACGTGGCTCCAGTGGGCTGAAAGCGCATTGAGATTCTGATTCTCGAATGTGATGCCGGTGCCTGCATAGTCGTAGGCTTTATATTTGCCATCCAGTGTTACTTCTTCGGCAGATGTATCATCCCAGCTACGCTGATATACAGGACTGGTTACACGATTGTTTACCGAAGAAAAGAACGTGATTGGCTCGAATGCCTCCGTCTCCTGTCTGCCCGATGCAGCCGGCACATAAATGTCACCCGCATAGGTATCCTGCAAAGGCGAAGTGAGGGCATACCAGGTGTTGGGCTTCATCTGCTTCTCCACCCACGCCTTGTTATATATCAGATAGCACTGGTTGAGCAGTTCGGCTCCCGGCTTGAAGTAAATCTGGTCGCAGGTGTTGCCATAAAAAGGTTCACACTCCAGATTGCCGTCGGCATTCAGTCCGTGGTCTGCGGCATTGGCATCCCATCTGGCAAGCATATCATACTGGATGTTCGTGGTAGCCGCATCGCCCTTGGCATTGCTCAGTTTGGTAGCGATACCCGTAGATTTCTGATAGGCGATATAGCCCAGAGATGGGAAATACAACCCGCTCAGGTTAGGAATCGTTACCTTGGTAAACTTCATCGGCACGTATCCGCCACCCTGATAATCCGTATATTGGTTCTCGTTTTTATAGAGTTCGCTGCGGGCAGAACGGCGCCAGTTTTCATCATTGTTCCATGCCGCACTCATCCTGCTGTTGGCAGTAGGATTCCATGTGGCGTATTCCGGTACCACAGCAAAACGGATATACACTTCGCCCGAGCAGAGCACCGTGGTTCCCGTGTTGCCGTTCTCACGGAATATCAATACGCCTTCGTACCAATATCCCTCGCGCAACTGCACATTTTTAGAAGAAGAGGAGGCAGAAGATGAAGATGATGATCCTTCTCCCGTCTGCGGCATGAACTTCAGCTTCAGCTGGCTGGATTTTCTCATGATGTAATTATCTTGAAGCGTGGCAAGCGTCAGGCTCTCCCCTATCCTGTTCTGATAGGCAGGGTCGTTGGTATCCGAAAGATACATCACGTTGGTATATTGCGACTCATCCAGTTTATCCTTTCCGCCAGCCTTCACGAAATAGAGACAGGTGGAATTATCCGCCACCAGATTCTCGCCGCTGATAGGCACACAGAAATATCCGCCCCTGCCCTTGGCTTCCTGCTCTGCCAGCAGAGCCACCTGAGGCAATCCGATGCGCACCGTACGGGCATAATTATTAGGATATGCCACGCCGGGAACTCCCAGATTCAACTGCGGGCCGTTCTTCACGACACGAAGCTTGAACGACATCTCACCGAGACAGATCTGATAATCCACGCCGCCCTGGTTGATGGTAGAAGATTTGGTGGTAGGTTCCACACGGATGGTATGATCGCCCACACCCAGCCGCACGTCCTTGAACTCGGCACTGTTTTTTAGAATCGGATCCTTGGCATCATCCACATACCAATCATAGAGCACACCATTCAGCTGGATGCTGCCGCCATTGTTCTGGTCAACGGTCTGCAACTGCGCCTTGATGTTATATTTCGGGGTATCGTTGTCATCGCAAGGAATGGTGACGGTGGTGGTAATGCTTCCGTTGGCATCGGTAACCAGCACCTTCTGCTGCACCATCTGGAAATTCTCACTATAGAGAGAACATACATCCGATGGCTTTCCCCACGAAAGCTGGGTCTTATCCTCCACCGACTCATTCTCGAAAGCAAAACTTACATAGTAAGTCTGGTTCGACTGCAGATTGAAGTATCTGTTGGCAAGCACCACATGCCATTCGTCGTTGATTTTCTCGTACATCGGCTTTCCATCCACCTTTCGGCTCTCATCCACATAATTATATATAGTGGTCGTTCCCCAATTGTAGTTAGGGCTTTCTGCTGTTCCATAGTTCACGTTCTTCACCGGATTACCATCGGCATCTACAAAGCGGAAGTATAGTTTCTTCTCCGTATTATCGGCAAGCGCCGCCATAGTTTCCTGCAAAGCCCTCAACTTGATGAGGATAGAGGTAGAGAGAGTAGCATCTTCTGCCGTATTCTTACCAGGACAGATAGGCGAACTTTGGATGATATCCACCTTGGAAGCCTTGGTGTAGATGCGGAGATCATCGAAGGCATAGTCGGCGCCAGCGGTAGATCGACACATATTATCCACCACGAGTTTGAAGTCGGTGAAATTATTCACTCCGCTCTCCTTCTGCAACACCATCTTTCCATAAACCTGATACCATTTTCCCTCATTTGCATCATCAGCTCCCACACGATTTCCAGAGAATTTACCAGACGAGAACGAGTGAAGCAGCTTACGTTCAGTTTCCTGATTGTTCTCATCATAATTCACACCATAGAGTTTAAACAACAACTGCGGACGTTCAGTGCCGCTGCCATGGGTCATATCGGCAATGGCAGCGCTGAAGATTACCTGCGAGCCCACACAGAGATTAGCACTGAAATCAGCTTCTGCAATCTGTCGGCTCTCGTCGGAAGCATCGATATAGAGAAAATGGCCATATTGCGTGCCATTCGAATTTTCGTAGGTGCGGTCGTAGAGCTGGACGGACGGCCACCACAGATAGCCATCGGTACCGGAGGTTCCCGACCCTGATATTCCCCCTATATTTGCCGACTTGTAGAGTCCGTAGTCTCCATGCAGCGGCGAATGCTTAGGATTGACATACATATTGCCTGCCGGAGCGGAATTAATCAAATCACGATAAACAAAGCCATAGCTTCGCTTGCTCCATTTAGAAGGCAGGCGGTCTTGATTATTATCCGGGCTTGTAGGAGCCAGGAGGGTCTGCTCTTCGTCATCGTCATCAAAAGAGACGGTATTGACCGAGCGATAATGATCTTCGAGATAGGAATTCAGGCGGGTATTCTCGCCTGCCGCCTTCATTTCGTCCGTAGTCATCGGATACTGGTTGAAGAGCTGACAAGTGAAATTGGCGATGGGACACATCTTTTGTTCATCTTCAGAAAGCGCTATTGCCACCACATAGATGCGGTCGCCATACTTGAAGGTCTGCTTGCTGCTGACTCCTCCACCATTCAGATTTCGCCAGGCACTAAGACCCGCATCATTCATTTTCTTTAGACTCAAATCAAAGAAACGGGGTGGAAATCCATTACTGGCTTTATGAGTCCACCAGACAAACTGGGTTCTATCTGAATTATAGACACGCCATTGCACTTTAGTTGCCAGAACCACCTCAGAAGAAAAATCCGACTCCTTAATTTTATACGCCTCATCCTCAGCGAAGACATGATGCGTATTGATATTCTTCATGGGATGGAAATAATAGTTTGACGCATCATTCTGGTTGAGGCGGAGTGTCATAGAGACAGCGGCATCCTTCACTCCTGCCGAAACGCCCTTACCATCTTCATAGGTATAATCTCTAGCTTTTCCTGTTTCCAGAAGTTTCTGCTTGATATCATCAGCCATCTTTTCTGCCGGGATGATATGGAAGATATATCTGATAGAAAGGGTTGGCTCATGATTGAAGGTACCATTGCAACCATCCACATATCTGCTCACATCGCAGGCGATGGTCTCGCCGCTCCAGGAAGTATCAGAGGGACGGGTGTATATTACACCCACCGAATTGCGATTTGGCTTGGATGAAAGATTATAGGCTATCAAACCTTTATCTACGCCACGGGAATCCTTCATACTTTTCAACTTGCTTCTGAAAAAATTAGAATATTTCTCCAACTGATCAGAAGCCTTATCAGTATCGTAATTATACCATCTGAAATATCCTCTAGGTTCCAAATCTGCACCATCGCCCGAATAGCCGGAAAATGGTAAAGACAATTCCTTGAAACCGTCACTAGGGATGGCGATATAATAATCATACACATGCGTCTTCTGGCGAAGACATTCTGTGGCGGCATCTATCACCTCGTAATCGCCAGCTTTATTGGCGATACCTTCATAATGCTTAAAGGTCTGGGAATAAGCCATCCCAGGCATCAAGCAGATGATGCCCAGGATGAACAATATGTATTTTGAAAATAAACTATTTCCTTTCATTCTCTATTTAAAATTTAACCGGGTTCATCACGAATCTTACCTTTCGGGTAAGCGTAATTTGCTCCTTTCCATAAATATCCTTATTGACTGTCAGGTTGAGTGCATAGACGGAACTTCCTGCCAAGTTGGCCATCTCGCCTTCTACCCTTTTACCATGAAGACTCCATCGCGGTTCTACATCAAAGATATCCTTGCTGCCCGTAACCCACTTGAAGGAGCCACTCTGAACAGCAGAGTAATAGCCCGTGCTCAACTGCCTTACTTTAGGAATGATATGAAACTCACCATAATACCCCATCGTAATGGTAAGGTTCTCGCCATCATCCTCTATCTGGGGCAGAACTCCGATTGGGGTAAAGCTCTGCACACCCCATTCTATCGAATAATCGTCGAGCTTGATGGGGATAACCCGATAGTCGTTGCGACAGATCTTACTCCAGTTGAGCATCGCCAGGCGACGGTTTATCACCGTTGACGAGTGATCACTGCCGATGGTTTGCAACTGCAAGATATGATATTTGTTCTCATCCGTAGCCTTGCTCTCGTTGATATAGAAGCAGATGTTGGTAACCGCCTGACCGCTGCGTTTGACAACATAATCATGCCCCGTTCCCAAAGCCATCGAAGCATAAGCCACCATCTGCTTCTGGGTGGTAGCCAAGTTAGCATCAGATACATGAACGATGCCTTGCTCATCCGTTTCATCCTTGCCAGGAAGAAGCATCAGGTTATCTGCCACATCAGGAGTCACATCCGAAAGCGTCAGTCCCTTGAACGTAATATCGTGGTCGGTATTGTTAGTCAACTGCAAGACGACCTTTGCTACCATTCTGATTACCTCCAGATTTACCGCCTTGGTATCTTTTCCTATGGTAACCACTTGTTTGTTGCTCATGGGAATGCCCCGGGGGAAATAATCGTTGTCGAAGTCAGACCAGTGATCGGCAAAAACCAAAGAAGGAATCTTAACCGAACATTTCATCTGCTCAAAGAAACCGGCAGGCAGCGTATCCCCCACCCGATAGGTATCGATGCCTATTTCCGAAGGTGTGAGATTGGCAAAAGAATAGAAGGTATAAGTGCCCTGCTTCATTCTTTTCCAAAAGGAATCCTGCGAGCGTTCAGTCTCTCCGGCATCATACGGACCGTTTTTCACGATATCTACAATCCTGCCATCTGCATCTACCATGACTATGATCCAATTCTTCATCAGTTCACCCGCCTGCATGTTTACATCGGTGTAATCAGAACCGGCTCGGGTACCGGCAGTAGCATCTGAGGCCACCCCCAAACAGATTTCTACCTGACGGGTAGCACCATCTGAAGAGTCACCGGAGTCAATCGCAGGATTGGCATCAGGGACACATCCCATGAGTATGAAGGTGACAAGCCCCCAACTCAGCAAGTATAATAACTTCCTCATCTTGTAGATAATCTCCGAATTAATAAATTACATTATAATATCAGGATGCCTGACTACATACCATTTGCGCACCACAAGTTTAACGCTCAGCATGTCATCCTGGTTCAGATAAACCTCAAACTGATAGTAATGGTTGCGCACAATGTCCATAGCCTCCTGGGTAGGAGCTCCCTGGTCATCATACTGCACAAACGGCAATTTAAAGTCTCGCATCTTCCCATCACGTTTATCCCTTAAAGAAAGATGGATTACAGTGGGTTTCGAATTGTTTTTGTTTTCATATTCCGGAATGTAGATAGCCTTGTTGAGCATACCTATATTCGTAAGTTTCTGATCGTTCATCAAAAAATGAGCGTAGGCATCATGCTCCAGTTCCTGCACATCATTGATGCGGAGAACATTGCTATATTGCGGAAGGCAGTAGCCTTGGGCATTTGCTTCGCTCAGCGATACGTTCGTCAGTTCATAATAAGCCTCCATATCGTTGCGCAGAAACACCTTGACCTTTGCCTCAGCCCTCATCAGATTGATGGTGCCGATGCTGGTCTGGTTGCCAGCCTCCATGCCTACATTCAATGGCTTGACACCCCACATCGGGATGGCATGCTTGCCGGTATTGGCAGTAAAGGAAAGCTTATTCACATTTGCCTCGCTGAAATCATCGGCATCCTTCACGCCATCGATATTGGCATAGACCATCATCTGACCATTAAACTTCCCGTTGTCCAGATTCAATCTGTTTATTAAGATAGAACCTGTTACATCATAAACATTAGGGGTGGAAGTAGGAACCAGTTTCACGTTTTCCAAACCTCCGATGCTTTTTCCATCCTTGGCATAAAGCACAATATGAAGTTGGTCCAGATTGATGGAACTCTCCCATGTCTCCCCCTGCTCTTCTTCGTGTCCGTCTGCCCTTGTTTCTGTGGTTGTTGTGGCAGCTGGCACATAAAGTCTGAACACCACTCTGACAGAGCCTGGCTCAGAAGGCGATTCATCATTGCTGCATGATGCGAAACACACCACGCCAAGCAAAAAGAAGAATATTCTAAAGAACCTTTTCATAATGATTACTTACACCTTTACTTTATTTACATATCAGCATGACTCAGCACCACTCTCCACGAGTTGATATAAATGCTGGTAGCCAGCCATTTTTTTCCTTCATCAAGGAAGAAGACGAGGTCGTAGGTATCCTGACGGTCCAGATATTCCTGGTCGCTCATCGCCTTGTTATAGTTACCCTTTACAAGAAGGGCATAATCTACCAACGGAATATTGATGATGCTCTTGCCTGTGGAATGTTCATATACATGCAGGCGCATATCATGTCCTGTTACCAGTCGGTTGGTAGTCAATTCTGCCACTGCCACGGAGACGGATGTCTGTTCTCCTCCCTCAGAAGAGGTTACTCCTGCCTTGCCGGCATACTTGCTCCAAGCAGGATAGATGAGTTCATCATCTGCCAAGAGACTATTGTCGTAGTCGAGATAACCATTGTTATCGGTAATGACAAAGTCGAAATCAGCCGGGTCTAAATTATTGCCCGACAGTTGTTGAAGCACAACCTTGAAATGGTTGGTATCTTTTGTGAGTTTTACTGTTACAGTTTTTGTCTGTCCATAGACGGCAGTCAGATCGGCATTCTTCATCATGCCATGGAACAAGGGAGTCAAGTCGTGATTTACTTTCTTATCCTCCCTGTTTACCAGGGTCTGGAAATCTCTGATATCCGACTTACCTATTCCTTCATCGCCATCTACACCTTTATAGATATATAAGCCTTCATGACGTTGTTCTCCTTCAGCCCAAACCTGAAGATCATACCTACCTGGTGTCAAGTCGTCGAGATTCATCCCCCCATCGGCAAGAATACGCTCCACCGGCTCTGTCTTGGTATAGACGAGCTTACCATCCTGGTTGAAGGCATGCAGTCTGACGGTCTTCACCTCATGGGCAAAGGCATCAGCAAACTTCATATTCATATCGTAAACAAACTGCAGACGCAAATGGGCTTCGCATCCCTCCTGGTCATCATGCCAGTAGTTACACGAGGTAAAAACCAGACCCAGCATCAGCAATACGGTATGGAACAAAAGTTTACTATACTTATAGACACTAGAAAGCATCTTCATCATTTTATTATTGTTTAAAATCTAAAAATGGTGAGTGAAGTGCCACATAGAGCACTTCACACACATATATAACCAATTACTTAGTTGCATCCAAATCTACACTACTAGGAACAACACGCCAAGAAAGTACGTTGATACGAGCAGCAAGATAGGTCTCTGTATCCTTAGGGATCACAGGATCAATAACCTCATTAGGGTCGTAAACTGGAGTACCGAAACCAGACATGGTATTAATGGTAATACGGTAAGAGTGGTTACGAACTACACCATAATAACCCATTTCTGTCTTGTTTTGAGCCAAGTGACGAATTGGAGTATAATAATAGGTCATACCATCCATACGTACCTGAACTGGAGACTCTGCCAACGAAGTATTCAATTCGTCATTGCTATCTGTTATAGCAAAACTACCATCCGAATTTTTCTTATATACCTTTACACCAGCCTTAAGCACAGGTCTTACCTCATACGACTTGAGACCATCCGTTGTTGAACCAGCAAGGTTTTCTCTTGTATATTTCAAATCTGTATAAGCCAAAAGAATATGCTTAGAAGCATTAGTTGGATCTACAGTCCAATATTCAGAATGATCCTTGGCAACCTGTTTCAACACATTATCAGCACCGAGAATTTGCATACCTCTATATTTACAGATATCAGCAGGATGAGAATTATTGTCATCATCATAATAAACCAACTTCGCAGCCACCAACACCTTAGTCAAAGTATTGTCGTAAGGCTTATTATTGACACCATCTGTAAAGTCTGTATATGTAGGAGTATTTGGACATGTATAAAGAGGTGTAGCACCAAACGGAGTTGTAAAAGCTGAAAAAGCATGGTTTACAATTGAATTTGTACCACTTGCAGGAGTAAAAGGCACAGATGCAGACCAGAAGCAACGATGGTAATCAGGTGATGTCCAAGGATCAATACCCAAGATTGCGCTGGTCCAATTATTAGTAATAACATCTATCTGCTTTTCGAGTTCGGCTGTTCCGTTCTCATCAGCCAAGCCCCAGCCCTGTACAACAGCATATACATCTTTCTCGTGCTCAGCATCAATATTAATTTTGCCAACCTTAATCTTATATTTGCCATCATCAGCACCAGAAGTGATTTTCTCCCAACCATTATCAGTTTTCACGGTTGTGGTTGCCTTAGCAACAACACGCTCTACGTAAATATCAACAGGATTTTTAGTAGCTTCGACACTATTTTCTTCCACATGGCCAGAAACAGAACTTGCGCAAACGCGAGCACCATTCTCAGCATAAACAGAATTAGACATCACAAAGTCACTATACTTGCCTGTACCATCAGTAGCAATTTGCACAAAGCGCTTATCCGTAAATTCATCTCTCAACTGAGATTCACGATATGCTTTATTCTCCAGCTTAGTAAGAGTCTGAGGATTAACTACAGCAATCATATAAGCTGGAGCTGTCTTAGTCTCACCATCAATTACCAACATAGCTGTTGTCTTACCTTCAATAGTCTGAAGATGATCAGCTGCACCAGTAACAGAAGCATCCAAATCCTTATAATTCACTTCTGTACCTTTCATGATATACGCAGAACCATCAGAATTGAAGAAGAAAAAACGAACCTTAGAAATAGCACCTTCGTTTGCAGTACCATCCTCGTATGTTCCACCATCCTGAGGATAATCAGCGCGAGTACCAGCACCGGTAGTTCCAACACTCTTGATATTAACAGCAATGTAAGACTTTGCTTCGTTTGCTGTAGCTCCACCATCTTTCAAGTCATCGCTGCTTGAACAAGCTCCCAACATCAGCGCTCCAGCCAATGCAAGGTAATACAATCTAAAAAACTTCATATTTATTTTTTTTAATTAATAATTACTTTTTTTGATATCTCTCTTATAATTCTAATATCATTTATCACTTCCTTGATATCATCATCATTTCATACGCCTTTCTTGCGGCATCGGCTTCCGTTGAATTGCCGGCTCTATCCAAATATGGCTTGGCAGCATCGGCATCTCCGTTGTTCAGACGGATAATAGCAGCATTCAGGTTGGCAGTTTCATCCATTGGATACATGCGGACAGCCAATTCCATTACCTCATTGAAGTCCTTGGAACCTATCTCGTAGGTCTGGGCTACCATATACAGCTCATTGAGCGACAACAACTGAGGTTTGGTCTTCATGATTTCTCTTGCCTCTTCCACATCGAAAGGCTTAACCTTATACGTAATGTGGTAGTCACTATGGCGAAGAGCCGGATAGCAGGTGGTGAGCAAATTGCGATACTGTGCAGGATATTGCTGCTTCAGCTTCGCTTCACGGGCATCGGGGTCCAGCTTCGCATCCTGGGCAATTGCCAGAAGCTGTTCCTTCTTCTCCAAATTGCTCTGTTTGATATATTCACGCAAACCATCCCAATCCTCGGCGGTAGATGATACGGTGAAGATGCTGTCTGGCAAATCCACCATCTTGCGCACATACTCTGTCAGGGTGATGGCACGATTCTTAGCCAGATACTCGTTATGTTTATACGAACCTTCCGGCGAAGCAAAACCATGGATGTTGATGCCCATCACCTGCAGGTTCTTATCCGCCTTCAATGCCTTGACGGTAGTGATGATGCTATCCAACTGCTCAGGATTCCGGCGATAGTCGGCACGCAGTTCAATCCTGTTGACCGGGAAGTCGATATAGGCACGCTTATCCAGATGACGAATCTTTGGAGCCTCGGCAACGACAGCCTGCAACTGGAGAACCGGCTTCAGCACATTCTGCTTAGGCTGCTGAATGGTCTCGAGAATCTGAGGAGCATCTGTTGAACGCTTTTCATCAGCCCTACCCGGAATTAAGTAAATGAGGGAAAGAGCCACCTTGGTGGGTCCCACATAATTCCGATGGGCAGATTTGAGTTTTTCACCACAAGTACCACATTCGAACTTATCATATTTGGTATGGATATACCCCAGACCGATTGAAGTCTCGAGATTCCAGTGTCTGGAAAGAATCCATTGCTTACCGGCTGTGATACCACCTCCGGCATACCAACCTTCATAACGGTGATCGCGCAATCCTTTCAACAATCCGAAAGGAAACTTCACGCCTCCCACATTATACTGACCACCCAAGGCATGGACACCCAGGAACCAACCCTCAAAATTCTGATTGAACCAGTAGCGGTATTCCGGCATCACCATCCAGTGTCGGAGGCTCGAATGGTCGCCGCCACTTTGTTTCCATGGATTCAAACCGAAGAATACCTGAGCTGTATGCTTCTTTCCTGTAGCCACCTCCACTCCCAAATTGGGAGTGGTGGTAGCCCAGTAAAGCAAGTTGGTCTTGATGCCAAACTGCCAAGTCTGTCCAAACTGCTGAACCTGCTTGTGCTGCTCTGCCGAATGGGCAGTAAGAGGCGGGAAACAACAATTCATCATCAATATAGTTACTAATACAATTCTATCAAATATCATAATCTGATTATCTTAATTATTATCTATACTATTACATCTTTTAATTGCGTGCAAAGATAGAATAAAAGGGTAAAACAGGCTTTTAAAAATAGAAAATCAGGGTTTTTCATTTTAGACAAAAAGAAAAAAATCGTGCCCCTTTGATGTTAAAACGTAAAAAGACCGAACACATTAGGGGGGGGGTAATACGCCTAAAAACACCTAAAAATCAGTTTATTGCAAATTTAGAACAAGAAAATTTCATATTTAGGAAAATGTTTTGTACCTTTGCAGACGCAAAGCTGTACCCAGCAATAAGGAAACAAGTTTCCAATGCTGCAGCTAGCAGACTCTTAGTAAACAAAAAAAGCAGAAACAAGTAAAAGAAGAAAACTATGATCCATTTCTTAGAGCGCAATTTTACATATTTAGTTACGATGACCAGTATCATTTATTGCATCCTAGGTCTCGTACTTATTTTCTTCAAGTCACCCAAGACAGATGTCTATGCTCCCTACCGGAAATCCAAATGGATGTTAGCCGCCGGTATGTGGATGACAAGCATAAACATCTGGATCTGGCTGGCAACCTTTACTGGTCTATGGACCCGCGAAAACGCATGGGTAGCCAGTTTCGATACCATCCTGTTCTATCTCATAGGCATCTGCTATACCTTTTCCTTTGGCAGTCTGACCGACTATACCTATATCTCCAGACAACGCTGCAAGATAACAGCTATCAAGTTTGGAGCTACAGCATTTATTGCCCTCATCGCCATGGTCGAGGCTCTGGCAGCGTATAGACAAATCCTGCTCACCATTGCCTTGCTGGGTATCATAGAACTATGTGCCAGACATCTCATTTTCTTTCATCGAAGCTATCTTCAGCGCAATGAATTGCTGGAGAATTATTTCTCTTCCGACAAGAAAAGCCAGATCAGATGGCTCTACATCAGCCATTGGTTATTCTATATTCTGCTTGCCTTCGGCGTCTTTTCCATCACCTCAGGAGCAGTCTTCAACTGGCTTTTGCAGTTCTATGTCGTTGCCGTGAATGTATATATCACCGTTAACTTCATCAACTTTGCCAAGGAATACGCAACCCTGCGCCTGGCAACAACCGAAGAAATGATTGGCATTATGGACAAAACACAATCCAACAACTTGAACCATAAGGAAAGGAAGGTGAAAGAAGAGGATGAAGAAGCTGAAGGAGAAGAAGTTACTGCAACCAGCAGAACAAAAAAGCCATACAAGGAGGACTTCAGGGATATCCTGCGTCCAAGAATAGCAGTATGGATGAAAGCCAAAGCTTATACGCACGAGCAATTCACCCTGGAAGAACTTGCCGCCAGACTATATACCAACAAGACCTACCTATCTACATTCATCAAGGATGAATATGACATGAACTTCAGCAGCTGGGTAGCAAGCTTACGCATAGACGAGGCAAAGAGAATCATGCTGAAAGAACCTGAGAAAAAACTCCAGGAAGTTGCCTACGAATGCGGATTCTCTTCGCTTGCCTATTTTTCCAGCGTATTTTCCAAATCAGAAGGAATCTCTCCTTCTGCCTGGCAAAGAGAATTCTCCCGAAAAACAGATGGAGAACAATGATAAATCAAGGCAAACTGGCGATTGAATACACTACGTGAACGATAGCCCGAAGCCTCTGCTATCTGGGAAATCGTCTGTTTATTCTCCGGATCTGCCAATAACTGCACCGCATGAGTTATGCGATAATGATTGATATACTGCAATAAGGTAAGGTCGCCTGAAGTATATTTCCTAATGCAGTTTGCCAAAGTTGTACGGTTGGTACACAATGCTTTTGCCAGATCATCTATACGCAGATCCGGATTGGTAAAAGGAACGTGCTCCTTCATATACAGAGTGGTCTTAACAAACAGCTCCTGCTCAGCATCCAAGACATGGAGTGCCTGGTCGGCAACCGCATTCTGCATTTCATCCAAAGACCGTTTTCTGAAAGAAGCTCCATCCGCAGGAGAAGAAGCCAAGAGATCCTGCAACTGGCGACGCATGGAATTGATGATACAAGCCTGCCTCCTTACTGTGGAGCGCAAACTGGCAACATAGAATCCCATAAGAGCAATCAAAGCTATTGATACGATTGCCCATGAAAGTATATGATAACTGCTGAACAATTGCATAAATATTCTTTTAATCTAATATCTCCTTCAGAGGAGTCATCACGAAATCGCGCTCTTCCATCAAAGGATGAGGAACCTTGAAATCGGGCTCATCAATGACCAGATCATCAATCATCAGAATGTCGATATCGATGATGCGGTCGTGATATTCTCCATTTACAGACTTCAGGGTTCTGCCCATCTCCTGCTCTATCCGCTGGGTAGCCTCCAACACCTGGCGAGGGGCCATGGCGGTGAGAACCAGCACGCAGGAATTGATAAAGTCATTGGGAGAAGAATAGCCCCAAGGCTTGGTTTCGTAAAGAGCAGACTGGCGCTCTACCACGCCAATCTGCTCTCCTATTTTATCTATTGCCTCACGAATATTACGCTTCCGGTTGCCCAGATTCGTGCCAAGGCTTAAATATACTTTATACATACTTATTCACACTTTTATAAAAACTGTGGATAACTCAGCTTACTTACTGAATATCAATTATTTCTATATGTACAAAAACGGTTTATTCCACCATTTAGTCTGGAAGTATCAACAGTGAGTCACCATAGCAACCAAACATATAGCCATTCTTCACAGCCTTCTTGTATGCCTCATACACCAGGTCGTAACCACCAAAGGCAGCGGTACACATCATCAAGGTTGACTCTGGATGATAGAAGTTGGCTACAGCGCAGTCAGCCAATCCGAAATCGTATGGAGGGAAGATGAACTTATTGGTCCATCCATCAAACTCCTTCATCATTCCATCTGTACCTACAGCAGTTTCAGTAGCCTTCATCACGCTGGTACCGATGGCGCATACGCGATGACCTTCCAGCTTGGTCTTATTCACCAGTTCGCAAGCCTCCTTAGAGATAATCATCTGCTCAGAATCCATCTTGTGCTTGGTAAGATCCTCTACCTCAATCTCGTGGAAGTTGCCCAATCCACAATGCAGGGTGATGTAAGCCTCGTTGATGCCGTTGATCTCCAGACGCTTCATCAACTCACGAGAGAAATGAAGACCGGTAGCAGGAGCTGTTACGGCACCCTCCTTATCGGCGAATACACACTGGAAATCGTCCATATCATCCTCTGTAGCGTGGTGATCCTCACGGGCATCGATGATATAGCGAGGAAGCGGAGCCTCACCCAATGCAAAGAGCGAACGCTTGAAGACATCGTGATTGCCATCCTCATCATAGAGGAAACGGAGGGTACGACCACGGCTGGTGGTATTATCGATTACCTCGGCTACCATCTCGTTGACATCATCAAAGAACAGCTTGTTGCCGATACGGATCTTGCGCGCAGGCTCTACCAGCACATCCCAAAGACGCATCTCGGCATTCAGCTCACGGAGCAGGAACACCTCAATCTTGGCATCAGTCTTCTCCTTGGTACCATAAAGGCGCGCTGGGAATACCTTCGTATCATTGAAGATGAAGGTATCATCCTCTTCGAAGTAGTTGACGATATCCTTGAACTGCAGGAATACTGGATTGCCATCAGCATCCACCATATCCTTGCCATTCTCGTCCTTCTTATACATTTCGATGGTTTCAGACTTCTTGTGGAGCACCATGAGCCGAGACTCGTCACGACGGGTAATCTCGAAAGTACGTTCACCACTAGCAGTCTTGACCACACGCTTAGTCTTATGTGGATAAAGTGCCACCTGAGCAGCTGGCAACTTAAAGTTGAATTGTGATAGTTTCATGTGATATTATATCTCCTTTCTTAAGATGATTTACTATTAATGTCATATCTCGAAATTCGAGCCTAGTTATTGGAAAGGCTGTCTTCTATCTCCTGTGCATCGAGCCATTCCTGGAAATGGTCAAAGTCGATGCAGTTCTCTACCGAGAAGCTTCCTGCCTTGGTACGGCGGAGGGCTGTCAGGAAGGCACCGCTATCCAGGGCACGACCGATGTCGCGCGCCAGCGATCGGATATAAGTACCCTTACCGCAAACCACACGGATGCTTGCCGTCTTCTCCTCATCGTTGTAATCGGTGAGTTCGATTTCATCCACACGCACGGTCTTAGGCTTCAGCTGCACCTCCTCGCCTGCTCTGCGCAGGGCATACGAGCGGTCACCATTCACCTTTACGGCACTATAGGTAGGTGGAACCTGCTGAATCTCACCAACAAACTGCTTCAGCACCTCCTCTACCAGCTCACGGGTGATATGCTTGGTAGGGTAAGTATGGTTCACACTGTGCTCCTTATCGTAGCTTGCCGTGGTAGCACCCAACTGAAGAGTAGCCGTATATTCCTTGGTATGTGTCTGTAATTGCTCTATCTGCTTGGTACATTTACCCGTACAGAGCACCAACACACCCGTAGCAAGGGGATCGAGCGTACCGGCATGTCCTATCTTCACCTTGAAGCCGAGTTTCTTGCTGAGCAGATAGCGAACGTGCGCCAGTGCTCCAAAGCTCGACATGCGATAAGGCTTGTCGATGGCTATAATTTCTCCTTTTCTAAAATCCATATTCTTATTTTAGTCAACCATCTGCATATCTACACCGCAAAGGCCGCAGATGATGATGATGAGTCCGACAACAATACGATACCAGCCGAAAGCTGCGAAACCGTACTTGGTGACATAATTGATGAAAAACTTGATGGCGAGAATGGCAACGATGAATGCTACCACTGAACCCAAGAGTAAGGTAACCAGATTGTTGCCCTGAGTGAGCAACGAACCGCCACCATGGCTAATCAGCTTATAAACCTCCAGGCAGGTGGCACCAAACATGGTAGGCACAGCCAGGAAGAATGAGAACTCGGCAGCCGCCTTGCGGGTGAGTCGCTGAGACATACCTCCCACAATGGTTGACATAGAACGAGACACACCCGGAATCATCGCAATACACTGGATGAAACCGATGGTCAGGGCACGCTTGTAAGTAAGCTTAGTCTGCTCGCTGCCCTTATTGAAAATCTTATCGCAGAAGAGCATGAATACACCACCAATGACAAGCATCCAACCTACCAGCTGCACATTTCCCAGATTTGACTCGATGAAATCATTGAAGGCAAGACCCAATACCACGGCAGGCAGTGTACCAACCACCAGGCGGGCATAGAAATCGAACATCGCCTTCCAATAGGTCTTCTCTCCTGTCTTCACTGCATCCGGATAGAAGAATCTCTTCCAATACAGGCAGATGACAGAAAGAATGGCACCAAACTGGATGATGACTGTGAAGGCGTTGACAAACTTATCCTGGATATCTACACCCAACAAGTTTTCGGCAATAATCATGTGACCTGTACTAGACACTGGCAAGAACTCGGTCAATCCCTCTACGATAGAGATAATGATAGTCTGAATAAAATCCATCTAATTTAAATATGTATATTAACAATAAACTATTAATTGTCTTTCGGCTTGCGTATAACCGCATAGATGATAGAGAGGAAACCAATCAGGGTAACGGTTGGTGCCACTACAATACGGCGAGTACTGAAAATATCAGCATCGAAAGAGTGCTCGTTAGAGCCAGCGCCGCTCATCAGGAGGAAACCGATGATGACAATTGCCATACCAATTGCCAACAAGATGAAGTTCATCTTGTCAAATGCTAAATTCTTCTTATCCATTATATATAATGTTTAATGTGTAATGTTTATGTTTATTTTACAGAAGTTTACTCCTGATCAAATCTTGTAGAGGTCTCCCGCCTTCATCTTGAGGAACTTGTTCACCGAGATATTGGCACAGAGAGCCGTAATGATGATACCGAAGAGGAATACCGAACCGCCTGTGATGGCAAGCTCCTGCCAGCCGAGCACATTGACCAGTTCCGGCTCGTGAAGCGACCAGGCATAGAGGCATCCACCGAGGAAACCATCGGCAAGCAAAGCCGCAACTACACCTACCGATACAGCCCTCTTGATGAAAGGCTTGCGGATGAAGCCCCAGGATGCACCAACCAGCTTCATGGTATGGATGGAGAATCGGCGGGCATAGATGCCCAGTCTCACCGTATTGTTGATAAGCGAGAACGAGATAAAGGTAAGCAGGGCGGCTACGATAAGAAGGCCGATGCTTATCTTGGTGAGCGAATTGTTCACCTGTTCTATCAGGTCGTGCTGATAACTTACTTCCGTCACGCGCGAGTAGCTTTTCAGCTCCTTGGCTATCCACTTCAGGGAATCATTGTTGGCATAATCCGCCTGTGTCGTGATTTCGATAGATGGCTGGAAAGGGTTCACACCGGCAAATTCGCTAGGATTGGTACCCAGATCGTGGGTAGCCTCCTGCAAAGCCTGTTCCTTGGAGATATAGGTCAGACCTTTCACGTAAGGACGTGCCTTCAGGCGCTTACACATCTGCAAGCCCTCAGGATTGGTAACATCCTGCTCCAGCATCACCTGTACCACCAGGTTCTCCTTGACATAGGAAGAGAGGTTTCTTCCCATCAATACGGAAAAGATGACCAATCCCAACAAAACAAGCACCATGGCGGTGCTGATGCATAAAGTAACAACCTGCAATCCACGATGATTGCGAGGCTTATATTGTTTCTTTCTCATTTCTAAATCAATTTATTTTCAGACCGGAAGGGCGTAATTACCCAAATTGTTTGCAAAGATACACATAAACGAAGAGATAACAAAATAAAATTGCATTTATTTGCATTTATTCAATTAATTATTAAGGGTAGAGAGATTCGCTGCATAAGGTACTTGACTCTATTATAGCATGTGATTGATGATGGAATAAATGGATTTTACGACAACCCTTAATGGAAATTGTGGATATCATAAGAGGAATCTGTTACTACCATTAATAGAATTTGTTGCTAAGCCTAATGAAAATCTCCGTTCATAAGTTTTGAATCTCCGTTCAAAAGTACTGAACATACATTCAAAAGTACTGAATGTGCGTTCAAAACTTATGAACGGAGATTTCATACCATACACACATAAAAAGGGCCGACCTCACGGCCAGCCCTTTCAAAATACTGAGTAAAATTCAAATAGGTATGACTTGAATTTTAACTAAACATAATAGTGAATTGAAGGTTATAAATCCTTCTACGCAAATTTTACATCTTAGTGATGACACCCTTCTGGGAACTCTCCAGGAACTGGATGATGTTCTGAATCTCTGGACCATCTGGCACCTGATCCTTGATCTGGTTGATGGCATCGAAGAGGGATGTCTGAC
>ERZ1026870.428-NODE-428-length-24419-cov-115.834797_pt1 | contig 24419 bp, 21 predicted proteins | sample MGYA00380165_ERZ1026870 | MGnify/ENA primary metagenome ERZ1026870 (study PRJEB33269, sample SAMEA4719801) | human gut metagenome | biome: human-associated habitat; feature: organic feature; material: feces | place: Cameroon | collected 2013-10 ...
ATAAGGTGAAGAAGGCAAGCTTTGATGACAACAAGTTCGATCTGATAGAAGTGGCTAGCCTCGGCTGTTACTATTCCTGCGCCCAGGTGGTCCGCATCATGAAGATATTTCCATTTGATGACGAACAGCTGAAAGCTCTCAGAATGATGGCGCCGCACATCGTGGACCCACAGAATGCCATCGTCATCTATCAGCTATTCAGCTTCGACAGCGAAAAGCAAAAGGTGGGAGAAATACTAAGCAGCAGCAGATAATTATCTGCTATCTTAAAAAATGATATCAGCTATGATATAAAGAGACTTTTATGTTAAATTATGCATATTGTTTAGCCGGTTTAACAAAATAGTTGTATTTTTGTAAAATCAATTAAACAATTTTGAGTTACGATACAAAAGAAGTAATCAGAGCAATACTCTTAGAAAACAGAAAAGAAGTAAAAATATTATAGCATCTACAGGTGCAAAACAAATGAATACAGATATATTATCAAAAGACAAAGACCCGATGGGTGCCGCTATCCTTGATTATCAGAAATCGGGAAAAGCAGGAAGATTACGTGTGCTATCATCTATGTTCGAAGAAGATGAAATGCCGGTGAAACATCTCTTCAGAAATCTGGAGGAGATGCCGATTTTGGAACAGAAGGCTCTGAAGCTTGCCAAGGGAAAAGTGCTGGATGTGGGAGCCGGAGCAGGTTGCCATGCACTCGCCTTGCAGAATGAATGCAGCACAAAAGATGCTTCGGCAAAACAAAAGAAAGCAGCTGATGAACAAGATATTTCTTCGGTAAAAGCCATAGATATTTCTCCTCTGAGTTGCGAGGCGATGAGATTGAGAGGCATAAAGGATGCGGAATGCATCAATCTCTTTGATGATCATCTGGAAACCGGTTTCGACACCATCCTCCTCCTGATGAACGGCACGGGTATTGCCGGGAAAATAGAAAACCTCCCTGCCCTCTTCAACCGTCTCAAGGCTTTGCTTAACCAGGGCGGTCAGATTCTCATCGACTCCTCCGACCTCAAGTACATCTACGAGAATGAAGACGGAAGTTTCGACATCAACCTCAACGGAGCCTACTACGGCGAAGTGGATTACCAGATGATTTACAAGGATATAAAAGGCGACAGGTTCGACTGGCTATACGTAGATTTCCCACTGCTCAAATCCATCGCCGAAACCTGCGGTCTGCATGGCGAACTCGTGGCAGAAGGCGAACATTACGACTATCTGGCTAGGATTTTCTAAGCATATAAAGATAAAAAGGAGTTAAGATGATGGTCTTAACTCCTTTTTATCTTTTCTTTCTATTTAATCGTCGAAATCGTGACGTCCGAGAAATCATTCATATAATCCAGAATCTCCAGCGTATGGAAACCCCGTTTGGCTTTTATTTCAATGCTCGCCTCCACAAATTCTTCCTTAGAAAATCTCCGTTCTTTCAGTTCGTATGAATGAACTTCCATGCCTTTCTGCTTGATTTTACTGATGAATTCCTTCACGCTATCCCTTGATGGTGCAGAGAAATTCAGTTCGATGGTAGAGGTTCCCAACTGCGGTATCCAATAGTTCAGCACCTCCAATCCCATCAACACCATCGCCGTGGTAAGTATCGCCGCCATATACATGCCCGTACCGCATGCCAGACCTATCGCCGCCGTTACCCACAAGCCAGCTGCCGTGGTCAGGCCTCGAACCACATTTTTCTGAAAGATGATGGTTCCGGCACCCAAGAATCCGATGCCCGACACCACCTGTGCCGCCACTCGGGAAGAATCCTTCAGTTCGAATCCGAATCCATATTGAGAAACCACACAGAAAAGCGCACTGCCCAACGCCACCAGGAAGTGAGTGCGAAAACCCGCCTCCTTGGCACGATACTCTCTCTCGATGCCTATCGCTCCGCCCAAAGCCAGGGCGAGAGACAGACGAATGGTAAGGTCCACATAGGTTGCATCCATATTATTCCTTTCTTTTAAAGTTTGCTTGCAAAGATAATATAAATCGAAGACAATACAAAATAAAACATCATTTTTATTACGAAAACATCATTTTTCTTTGGTAATTCAAGAAAAAAAGCGTATCTTTGCCACGAATGATATTCATTGGAAGAATGGCGAGAGAACACACCCTTTTTTTATATATGGCGAAGTAATTTGCTTACAATTACTCTTTTTGCTTTCACAATTCTTTAAAGCCACTGATTACCTACAAGTTTAGGGTGAAGGCTGTTTATAAGCAGGAAATATGATAGTACTAATAGGAGGAGCTGATATTTCCAACAGGAGAAACAGACACAATCTAGCATCGGCTGACCCGGGTCATCCATATAGATGACTCGGGTCAGCTATATGAATGACTCTAGTCAGCTATATAGATGACTAGAGTCAACCGATACGAGAAGAGTATTCTCCGTCCTTCGTTACCAGCCAGCTACTCCCACTCATCATTATCATTCATCCTCCTCCACCTAACAACAATTTTCTCTCTTCATCATTCTCCTTTCACCCTCAAGCCACTATGAAACAAAGAGTTAATATGAGCGTGAAAGCATTTTATAATAGAGAAACAAAATGCTTACCTGCATTTTTATAGGGGTACTGAGTAGTTCCCCCCATAGCTCAAATGTTAAAAAAGAAGGGAAACTACAAAAAAACAGCCTCCAAATTTGCTTATTTCAAAAATTTTCTCTATCTTTGCCCACGTCTAAGAATTGGCTGAGAGCCCCCTAGGGAGGGTGGAGGCAAGGAAAGGACATATATACATAAAAGGCGTAACTGAACGTTTTGCATTTGACGATGTGAGAACTTCGCAACTTCCAACTGTCTGTCAAAAACAAAGCAACGGGGACGCCCCAAAGGTGGTATTGTATATAGCCGCAAACTGGCGTCGGGCGACAAAAAATCGCCCGATTCCTAGGGTGAATTATATAATGACACGGCGTGGGGCTTTCAGCGTTGTTCGTTCCGACAGACAAGGTAATGCGAAGACCTTCACATCGTGGAACGAACGACAGAACTGGCTCCACGTTTTTGCGTATATATCCCAACATCTAAGAATTAACAAGAACTGGCCTAAAGGAGTCATTTGGCAACAACTTAGAACAAAACAAATATGAAAAGACTTTTCGTTTTATGCTCAGTAGTAATTGCATTGTTTTCAAGTCTCGTCATGACATCGTGTGAAAAAGACGACGATGATGATGCGACAAAGAACGAACAATTCACAGAATACCATTATTGGAAGGCTTACCCTAACTCTTACATCAAGATGTGCGACTGGCGCATGAGCCTTCGCTTTATAGAGTGCAAACGTGTAGAGGGAGGAAATGTGAGCATACAGTATGTTTTGACCAACACTGGTTTCAACAAAAAAATGATGTTATCTTTCGGACTCCCAATGAGTGCGGGACATGACAATTTAGGTAACACCTATCAATCAAACACTCAGGAGATTGTAGGTTACATTGATGGTAAGCACGTGAATAGCAGTGTCGAATTTCTACCGAATCAAGCTATCAAAGGTTCATTTATTCTTAAAAACTTTGACATAAATGCCACCGCAGTTTCTGTTAGTATGAAAGTCAACATCATACAACCTCAAAGCGAACATCTGATGTACAACAACATTGAGTTCGTCAACTTGCCGCTGGACTGCAATCCAGATACATTGGTACACATGTAAGAGTTGGCATTTAAGTTTTTACAGATTCGACAATCTTGCGAAGTTCCTATAGGTTCCGAACAAGATTGTCACGATTTATTTTATAGAAACTTCATAAAATAACAATCTAAAAACATCAGCACATGAAAAAGTACTTAAAACAAAACATGGCTTTTATTAAATATTTGTTTACAATAATTAGTTTATTTGCTTTTTCTTCAAGTAATAAAGCTGCTGTTGGAGAAGAAGTTAAAATAAACGGTGTAAGATATATTGCTATTTCTGACTCTACTGCAGAGGCTAGCATTATCAATTCCGAGCCTAACATTGTCATACCTAGCCATGTAAACATTTCCAACAAAAGTCATAAAGTTGTAACGATAGAAGGCATCAAGGTAAATTACAAGAAAAGAGACCGAATAGTTTCTATTGTTTTACCCAACACATTAAGACAAATAGCAGACAGAGCTTTTCAAGGTACAGCCATTATAGCCATCGCAATTCCTAACACCGTTCAAGAAATCGGAGAAGGGGCTTTTAATGGTTGTAACAAGCTCAAAACAATCTCTCTTTCAACTACACTTAAAAGCATTCCCAAAGATTGTTTTAATGGTTGTTCCGCACTGCGCGAAGTAAACATACCGCTCTCTGTAGAAAGTATTGGTCAATCCTGCTTTGAATTTTCAGGACTAAGAAGAATCATAATCCCTACATCTGTAAAAAAGATTGGGCTACACGCATTTTCCTACTGCTATAGTTTGGAAGAAGTAACCATACCTAATTCTGTGACAGAAATGGAAATACAAGCTTTTACATCTAGTGAGAACATAAAGAAAATAGTCCTTCCAGACAGAAAGCCTCATTTTATTGGTGGAGGTCCAATTCCTGGCAAACCACACATGAGCTTTAAAGATGGCTTATGCCTATCAATCAAAAACTTACAAGAAGTTAGAGGCAACACTTCTCCAATATGTCCAAGATGGGCTATGGATGACATTCTATACAGCAATGGTTTAAACATCAATAGTGACAACCCATTTGTCCAGAAATTCTTCAAGCCAATAGTAAACTCTTTCAGCTACTATGCCAACGACAAAGTAATAGATGAAGTTGAGAAATGGCAGCAAAAGAAGGAGTACGAGACCACAGCCCAGTGGCGCACTCGTGTAACAGAGGAGACCCGCAAGGTTAAGGTGCAAGCCACACTCGAAGCCCTGAAGAAAGAATACATCAAGGAGCGTTCTAGTAAAGGCATCAAAGCCTTGATAGGCACATACGACGCAGACTACGCTACATTCCCTGTCTATATGGCAGGGCTAGACACGGTCTATGTCAAGGTTCCGCAAGCCCAGGCTCCTAACTTCAAGGAGCATTGGACCGATGTTCGCCTCTATCCTAAATACGGCGTGGTCAACGACCAACTGGCTTTACTCTCCTGCTCTTTCAAACTGAATGGCAACACCTTCCAAACCCTGAAGAGCTACGCTGGCGACAATTCCAATGCACAAGCCAACGAATTGCTCGCCAACCTATCGCCTTTGGAAATCGACTTCAGCGCAGGACAAGACCAAAAGCCGACAAACAAAGACACAGGAATGCAGTCTGCATTAGCCCCCGTAATCAAGACAGATGACGCCATCGACAAAAACATTCCTGTGAATCCAACCACCAACAAGAACACCTTCGTAGTGATTATCGGCAACGAGGACTATCAGCGAGTAAGCAAGGTAAACTATGCGCTCAATGATGCGGGCACCTTCGCCAACTACTGTCAGAAGACACTAGGCATTCCGCAGCAGAACATCCGCAGTTATCGCAATGCCACCTACGGAACTATGCTCTCCGCTCTAGACGACATCAAGGGCATCGCCACCGCCTACCATGGCAATCTGGACATCATCTTCTATTACGCAGGTCATGGAATACCTAGCGAAACTGACAAGAGTGCCTATCTACTGCCAGTAGATGCAGACGGCATAAGAACTGAGGTTTGCCTCAGTACCAAGACCTTATACCAGACACTTAGCGAACTAAACGCCAAGAACGTGGTGGTATTCATGGATGCTTGCTTCAGCGGAGCACAACGAGGTGAAGGCATGTTGGCATCTGCCAGAGGTGTAGCCCTAAAGGTTAAGGCAGACGTGCCACAAGGCAACACCGTGGTATTCAGCGCAGCCTCAGGTGAAGAGACAGCCTTCCCTTACAAGGAGAAAGGACATGGTATGTTCACCTACTTCCTCCTGAAGAAACTACAGGAGACCAAGGGCGACGCCACGCTGGGTGAAATCGGCGAATATGTGAGTGAAGAGGTGGCAAAGCAATCCATCGTCATCAATCACAAGAGCCAGACTCCTACCATCATCGCCTCAGAACAAATAGACAACTGGAAAGAAATCAAACTAAAGAAATAACGATTATGAAGAAACAACAAACTCAAACAGAAAGTCGCCACACACTCAATCGGTGTGTGGCAGCTTGCATTGCCCTGCTCATAGCAATCTCATTACACGCCCAATCGTTCTCCTTGCCTTGCAAGAAGTATCCTGCCACAGTGCCTTTCAAGACCGAGGCTGGCGTTGATAGATACTGGCATGTAACAAGTGTAAAATGCCTCGGTGCAGCCAACGGTGGCTACAAGTTCCGCATATCTGGCATAGCCAAGAAGACAAGCCACAAACAGAACGTAGACATTTTCTATATCATGCCTGGCAACAAGTTGCGTGTAGCTGGTACCTACTTCTTCCCTGCCATTACAGAGGGAAGCAACTTTAGTTTCACCATTGACTCGGCTTTCAGAGGATATGCACCATCCAAATTCAATGGTTTCTTCATCTTGAACAAGTTTCTTGCAGCAGAGTTGAAACAAGAGCAAGAGGCAGCAGAAGAAGAAGAAGAGCAAACGATACAAACAGAGCAATCCGTCCAGGAGGATGAAGAGGATGAAACATCAAGTATCACCCCAGTCACAGCCTCAACCACAGAAAACGAGGGTGCAACACAAACCATTGTCGCCTCCCCAAAGTCTTATAGTATCTCCAAGACAAGACCATCATGCAGCTATGCTTGGCCAGGTCTGTCCATCACTTCATTGAGCATCACAGAAAAGGCAACAACCTTGAACATGCAATTCAACAATCGTCTCTACCATGAAGGATGGATGAACATCAACAGCAATGCCTACCTCACCATACCTGGCACTAGCATCAAAGCGAAGCTCAAGGGAGCCTGGGGTGTTAGCACCAGTCCAGGCAAAACCAACATCACCTACAACGAGGTCAGAACATTCACTTTGATTTTTGAGCCATTGCCAGAAAATACCACCACCTTCAATTTCTATGAGACTCCAACAAGCAGATGGAAGATAGAGGGGGTAAGAGTGAGATAAAAATTAGCATTTTTAAAACAAAGAATTAATTACTTATGAAAAGATTTATTATCATACTAATAGCATTGATTAGCTCTACATTAGCTTTTAATCAAGCCGTTAAAGCACAAAATCGAATTAAGGTTCCTGTATTCGAAAGTGTCGTTACTGCGAAGAATGGCAGTGTAAACATCAGAAAAGAAGCTTCAACAAAAAGTGATAAAATTGGGAAAATCTACGCTAATCGCAGATTCTATCCTCTTCTTGATGAAACAGACGAATGGTATTGCATATTGCTTCCTGTCACAGAAGATGAGTCACAAAAGAAAGATGGGTTAGTAAGATGTGGATATGTATCAAAGACATACAGTAAAGCCATTGCCATCGATGAGAACTTGAAGGATTTATCTAATCTTGCGAATTATCTAGAAACAAAAATGGACTGCAAAGAGTCCAGAAGAATGGAAGGAGATTACAGGAACAATCTCATTGTTTCCGGAACCTTTTCTAAATATTTCAATGAAGAAGGAAGATGTGTTGCGATAGAAGAAGGAAGATTTATTGGTATTCCACACAATGGCATTATATCAGGAATGTATACTGACAAAATGGATATTATACAATATATACTTGGGCACAACTTTGCAGATTTAGACAAATTGGAGGACATCTATGGAACTATGAGTTCTGACCAAGATGATTCGTCTAACTCAAAAGACAACATTCTGACTGACGAACAGATAGCCAAATCTCTTAAATTTGCAAATAACGCCATTATGTATGTCGTCCCTCATTCCTTCGACTCAAAAAAAGATTGGCCTGGAGGAGAAAGTAAAGATTTTGACAATAAAGGCGTAGAAGTAATGTATGTAGATATGGAGAAGTATCCATTCAAGACCGAGACCATCCAAATCAGCAGCAATAAACCATTCTGCTATTCCGTAGTAGGTCATGAGTAGAATTGCTAAATCAAAAAAATGATAGCGATGATTAAAAGAATTTAAACTATAAAAAAGGACGATATGTACAAATCTATTTTGGAAAAGAATGTTACTAAGGCTTTTTTATGCCTAACACTACTCACTTGCTGCACAATGCCTAAGCAAGAGAAACTAGTAACTACCATAGATGGCAAGACTTACGTTGATAGTACTGAATCTACTATCAGGGAAGAGCCGGCAAAGGTAAAAGAAGTAAAGAAAACCAATCCAGAAGTAGACGGAGTAGATTTAGGACTCAGCGTTAACTGGGCTACCCATAATGTGGGGGCATCAGCCCCTCATAAAGTAGGCTACCTGATTCCTCTCGGTAATGTCGTAGGTAACAAGAAGCCAACCAAGCGACATTACGAAGAAGTGTCTGGTGCATCAGACATAGCTACCGTAAAGATGGGTAAAGAATGGCGCATGCCTACAGCTCAAGAGATGCTAGAACTGATTGACAAATGCACTTGGGAGAAAAAAACGATAAAGGGGGTAAAAGGAGCTAAAGTTACTGGTCCAAGCGGAGAGTCTATCTTCTTGCCTGCCCCAGGAGAGTGCATCAAGTTGAAAGAATATCTAGACTTAGATTATGACTGGGAGCCTAACGACGTAGGCACCATTGCTTGGTATTGGTGCGGCACACCTTTAGAATACCGCAATTGCCTCCACTTCCGTCTATCTAAAGGCAGCATGGTTGAAACCAGCATGATGATAGCAGACACAGAGACATTCTGCAATGCAGTGAGAGCAGTTAAAGAAAAGTAACTAAATATATTGATAACAAATAACTTAGCATAAAAAATATGGAGAACAAGAAAATAACAGCTAACAGCGTTTATGAAATGATATGCTCTCTGTGTATCATTGGCACTATGTTCATGCCATGGATGGACATTACTTTTATGGGAGAAACTATCTCAAAGAGTATGATTGATTCAGATAAGACACCGCCTATAGTGTACATTATCTGCACATTGTGCATCGTAAACTTCTTTGTCAAGTTCTTTAATCGTTCATTGTGGTTATCTTTAATCACCGCAGCCTTTCCTTTAGGATATGTCATAGAAATGGCAAATCAACTGCATGAGATTAGATCTAGAATGGGAAGTGATTTTACGATGGGACACGTTTCGTTAGGAGGCGGTGCCATCGTGGCTGCATTGTTGACTGTAAGCATATTAATTTCCGTGTTTATCAGTTGGATAATCTATATGCAAGAAAAGGCATCAAATAGTCCTCAGGAGAAATTCAAACGATATTTTGTGTTTGCAGGTATTGGTCTCAGCATACCTATTGTTGATTTTTTCTTCTTCTTCCATTATCTGACAGAAGTAATAAATAATGAAGATATCAGCAATAGTACAATGGGAATCCTCGCCTTAGCATTTCTAACAGTAGGAATCCTCGGAGTATTGATATTCATACAATATCTCCTTCTGGCATTCATGACTTTGGCATACAACAAAAAAGGGAAAAAGAATCAACATACCATAATCTCTACAGATGTACAGACAGTACACAACACCGAAATTAGCGAAGCACCAGAAAGTAAAATAGAAGAAAAAACGCAAGAGAAGTCTAATCGCACTCTCCTCTACTCCATCGGTGGCGTTATCGCGGTTGCCATCATTGGTATCATCTGTTTCTTCGCTTTCGGGAAGAGTAAGAAGAGTGAGAGCATCCTCGGCCTACAAAAGCCAAAGTGGGAGAAGTTCGTACACATGAAGGGTAAGGAGACGGCATTCTTCCAGACACCAGACATTAGCAGCCCCCGACTCATGCAGGCTTGCAATGACGAGGGGTGCGGTATCGACTATCAATATTTATGGACTGGAGACAAGCCGAGCTCTGGATATAAAGACCTTCAAAACTTCAAGTATGAGGATGCGACTTCTGTATTCCCTGTCGTAGAGGAGCAGGAAGGTTGGTATAAGGTTCAGATAACAGAATTGGGCGATGTACGTGAGGCATACGTGGAGAAATCGCAATGCGAAGAGGTTAAGCCAGAACCTATCACACAGGAAGTACTCGGCAACATCAGTTCAGACTACAACCTGCAGGAGAAAGGTAAAAACAAGAATCTCTGCTTTGCCCTCAATACGGAGGAAGAAATTGCACGTCTGAGAGTAGGTGAACTGTTGGATGGGAACTGCCTAGCTTTCCCTTTTGCATACGAAGCAACTACGGAAGAGAGTGACACTACAGCCACATCTTATTTCGAAGTATCTGATTACACAAGCGATGATGGTACCAAGTCATACTCTTTCAGCATATATTACAACCCTAGCCGTATTATTGCCAAGGAGGATTACAAGACGTTCGACACCAAGTCGCTCACCGAGGAGGAAATGACCGACATCGCAACCAAGGTGACAAGCATTAAACAGAAATTCGACTGGATTACCTATGAGTATTACTTCCCATCGGTATCAACCGAACACCTCTTCTCTTTCCGTGTTTTCGATGAACCAAGCGATGAAGAAACATCCTCTGCTACGGAAGAAAAGAGCGTATCTGATTACAAGGTAGAAAACAAGAAACTGCTGGCTCTCGTCGGCAACGAATGGATGGAAACAGGTTTTTACACAGAAGATGGCAACATCGAAATCTATCATCAAGAAGATCTTGACAATGACGGCAATTATGAAATCATCTTGCAGATATTCGAGGGTAATGCCTACGACAATCCTTTCATAGTCTATTACGATAAGGCATCTAGCACATTCAAGCGAACCAAAAGCATGGAGTTGGAAGAAAATCCAAGCCTTGAAACAAGATATGATCCCCATACTCTCATGATACAAAAAGAAGGTTTGCGAACCATTAAGTATGTTTTTGCAGAAGGCAAGCTGAAAGTAGAAAGCGACAATATGGAGAACGTGGGAAGAATACGTAGCACACTGAAAGTCGCTGACATCTACTCAGGCAGCGAGGAAGGTGAGAGAAACATGACTTTCGACTTCGATGGAGATGGAGAAGAAGAAAACATCACATTCCATCGTAGCATGACTCATGCCGAAGACTATGGCAAGCGCATTAACATAGTAATGGTAAAGTGGGCTGACGGAAGAGAGATTGGCAGCGAAAGCAACTCTTTGCTAAGGGCAGGAACCTTCAAGTTCCTGGTTTCCGAGACCAACGGAATGCCTGATGTCATCTGCGACAACTATCTCATGAAATGGAATGGTTCCAACTATGAGACAGCGGAATAAGACATTTCAATAATATAAAGAAAGACGAGAATCAGTTAACTGAGAGCTAACCAATTCTCGTCTTTCTTGTTTTGTTTTTATTCCGTTACTCCATCTATGCCGCCATATACATACCCGTACCACATGCTAGACCTATCGCCGCTGTTACCCAAAGCCAGGGCGAGAGACAGACGAATGGCAAGGTCCACATAGGTTGCATCCATATTATTCCTTTCTTTTAAAGTTTGCTTGCAAAGATAATATAAATCGAAGACAATACAAAATAAAACATCATTTTTATTACGAAAACATCATTTTTCTTTGGTAATTCAAGAAAAAAAGCGTATCTTTGCCACGAATGATATTCGTATCATTGCATATAATATACATGATTCACTTTTTTTAAACGACAAAAGATATGAAGGTAATATTCTTAGACATAGATGGCGTACTGCAACCGGGCAGTTACCAAAACCGCTTTAAGCACTTGGCAGAAGTTTCAGACTTAGCCAAGAAACTGAACGTGGAACTGAACAACGGGTTCGACTACTACAAGCTGGTAGGAGGCGACAAGGAATATGACAACAAACAGCAAGTCAACAAATACGATATCGGTGCCGTTTATTGGGATTGGCATCCTGAAGCCGTAAAATTGCTCCATGAAGTTATAGACAAGACTGGAGCCAAGATAGTCCTCTCAACCGACTGGCGTGGTAGAGGTCTGGAAGAGATGCGTGGACTCATCGACATCAAGGGATTTGGCAAATATCTCTATGGAGCCACCTATTTTGCTGCCAAGTCATATTCTTCTACCGACGGGGAGTTATTTACCCGTGAGGAAATGAGCAAACAGGAACAAGAATTCAGTAAAATAACAGCAGATATCCAAGATGGACTTGGCAAGATTTATCCTCCTATAGAAGTTGGCTTCTGGGAAAGATATGTTAATTATCGAACTGCCGAAGTAAGAGAATATCTGGATCGTCATCCAGAGATAACCAGCTATGTGGCCATCGACGACATGTATATTGGCGTAGGTCTCGACGATCATTTCGTTTGGTCAGAGAAGGGCTGGATTCGCCAGGAACATGCCGACAAGATGATAGAGATACTCAGCAAGGAAGATGGTCCTTATCCTCTGCCGGCAGAATTGAAGACCAAGGAATTGGAAGAATGGCGAGAGAAGCGAGTATATCACAGTGAGTACTATCATTAAAATATCCAATTCAAAAGAAGTGGCTAACTTTAATGTAATTATTACTAAACATTTTTAGACTTTTATGAAAAAGAAGATAACATTATTTTTGCTCTTGGCAACAGCTGTTGTCGGCAGAGCACAAACAACCACAGAGTTGCTACCAGTTGGCACTGAAGCACCTGACTTCCAAATCACCAATGACAAGACAGGCAAGAAAATATTCCGTCTGTCCGATTGGAAGACCAAGACCGATGCAGACGGCAAGGTGGTACCAGGCGTATGGACCGTACTCGACTTCTGGGCTTCATGGTGTCCAGACTGTCGCAAGGACATGCCAAAGGTAAAAGAAATATCAAATAAATATCTCACGAAGATACAGCTCGTCGGGGTTTCATTCGATACCGACAAGGAAAAGATGAACAAATATCTCAGCAGCAACCACTACGACCAGTGGATGCAATACTGCGAGGGAAAGAAATGGAAGGAAACTCAGATTTCCAAGGATTACCACATCTCATGGATTCCAACCTCCTATCTCATCGACCCTGAGGGAAAAGTATACTTCTCTACCGTCAAGGCCGAGGAAATGATGCAGAAACTGGACTCGCTCAACAATTTAGGTAAGCTAACAGCCTTTATAGAGATGCCACACTACCCTGGTGGAAAGGCGGTCTTGATGAAGCAACTATCCGTCAACACCAAGTTTCCAAAGTTGTGCCAAAAGTATAAAGCCGCAGCCAAAGTAAAAGTGGAATTTATCGTCGAGAAAGATGGAAACGTCTCTGATGTCGGAATACAAAGTTACCAGGTGTTAGACAACCCTAACGGCAAAGATTTCAACAAGCTGTCAGGAGCTGAGCAAACCCAAGTCCGCTCACAAATTCGCACTCTCTTCGAACAGGAAGGCATTCGTGTTGTGAACACATTGGGGAAATGGACACCCGGCAAAATAAGGGGCGAGGTTACACGCGTACACTATACCGTTCCCATTGTATTCAGACTATATTAGAATGGGCTGATAAGTTTCAAGACAATTCACAAATACACATTAATATATATGGCAACAGTTGACGACAAGAAGATCATCTTCTCAATGGTGGGCGTATCTAAGATTATCCCACAAAACCAGAAACAGATTCTGAAGAACATCTACCTATCGTTCTTCTACGGAGCAAAAATCGGTATCATCGGTTTGAACGGTGCCGGTAAATCTACGTTGATGAAAATCATCGCAGGACTTGAGCAACCTACCCAGGGTGAGGTGGTTTGGAGCCCAGGCTACTCTGTGGGCTACTTGCCTCAGGATCCTCCGCTCGACGAGAACAAGACCGTGAAGGAAAACGTGATGGAGGGTGTGCAGAAAATCTATGATGCACTCGCAGAATACGAGGACATCAACAATAAGTTCGGTCTCGAAGAATATTACGGAGACCCTGATAAGATGGACAAGCTGATGCAGCGTCAGGCTGAGGTGCAGGATATCATTGATGCAACCGATGCCTGGAACATCGACTCCAAGCTGGAGCGTGCGATGGCTGCCCTGCATTGTCCTCCTGGCGATTGGCCAGTTACCAATCTCTCGGGTGGTGAGCGCCGCCGTGTGGCTCTCTGCCGCCTGCTCCTGCAGAAGCCGGACGTACTCCTGCTCGATGAGCCTACCAACCACCTGGATGCTGAGAGCATCGACTGGCTGGAGCAGCACCTGCAGCAGTATGAGGGAACCGTAATCGCCGTAACCCACGACCGCTACTTCCTCGACGACGTGAGCGAGTGGATTCTGGAGTTGGACCGTGGCGAGGGTATTCCATGGAAGGGCAACTACTCTTCATGGCTCGACCAGAAGACCAAGCGAATGATTCAGGAGGAGAAGACTGCCTCTAAGCGCCGCAAGACATTGGAGCGCGAGTTGGAATGGGTTCGCATGGCGCCTAAGGCCCGTCAGGCTAAGGGTAAGGCTCGTCTGAACTCTTACGAGCAGATGCTCAACCAGGAGCAGAAGGAGCGCGAGGAGAAGCTGGAAATCTTCATCCCTAACGGTCCTCGTCTGGGTAACAAGGTGATTGAGGCTCAGCATGTAAAGAAGGCGTTCGGCGAAAAGGTTCTCTTCAACGACCTCAACTTCATGCTTCCTCCTAACGGCATCGTAGGTGTGATTGGTCCTAACGGAGCCGGCAAGACTACCCTCTTCCGCCTCATTATGGGCTTGGAGCAGGCTGATGGCGGTACATTCGAGGTGGGTGAGACCGTGAAGCTGGCTTATGTTGACCAGCAGCACAAGGACATCGACCCTCAGAAGACTGTTTACGAGGTGATTTCCCAGGGCAACGAAACCTTGCGTCTGGGTGGCAGAGACGTGAATGCACGTGCTTACATCAGCCGTTTCAACTTCTCGGGCACCGACCAGAGCAAGCTCTGCAGCGTTCTCTCGGGTGGTGAGCGCAACCGCCTTCAGTTGGCTTTGGCATTGAAGCAGGAGGGCAACGTATTGCTCCTCGATGAGCCTACCAACGATATTGACGTGAACACGCTGCGTGCATTGGAGGAAGGTTTGGAAGCATTTGCCGGTTGTGCTGTGGTAATCAGCCACGACCGCTGGTTCCTCGACCGAATCTGTACCCACATCCTTGCCTTCGAGGGCAACGGTGAGGTATTCTTCTTCGAGGGAAGCTATTCTGAGTATGAAATCAACAAGGCTCGCCGTCTGGGCGATGCAGAAATCAAGAAGGGTCGCTATCGCAAGTTGATGGAGGAATAAAGCTTCGAAAAAGGAAGCAATGATAGATTCAGGAAGTTATGATAGATTTAGAAAGCAATAATAATAATGATAGATTCCTGAAGCAATTAAATATTTAGTCTTAAGGGAAAAAATATTTTCCCTTAAGGCTATTTTTTTTTAGCCTTAAGGGTAAATAATTACTTTACTACCACCTTGCGGGTAGAACCATCGCTCATGCGGATGATGTTGAGACCCTTCTGAGGAGCAGAGATGCGCTTGCCATCAGCAGAGAAACGAGCCACCTCGCGAAGCTCTACGCTGTTCCACTTGTTGGCAGCAATGCCAGTAGAAGTATTCTTCTCGCAACCTACATTGTCGATGCAAACGTAGGTAGATGTGTTCAGATAGCCATAGCTCTTATCTGTACCATCGAAGCTAACGCTCAGGGAAACAACCTTGCCCAATGAAGAAAGATCAAGCCAAGCCCAGTCTGTGAGGCAAGTCCAATCAGCCTCATTTGCAGAACGGTAATCAGCCAGATAATACTCTACAGAAGCTGTAGATTCATCTGCCTTGGTACCAGTGAAGATAACCTTGAACCATGAACCCTGTGCAAATTTCTTGGCAGCGCCATTGCCATTCTTTACACACTCCACAACCCAGGCAGAGTTGGTGATGTTCATACCCTTTACTACTCGTCCTTCAGGAGCATCAGCCACCTTGATTACTTCCATAGGCGTATTAGAAAGAGAGTTTCCGTACAATACACCATAATTGGCAGAACCGGCAGCACCATGACCTGCAGCTGAATTCCACTGGTCCTTGTCATAAGATTCAAATGAGGTTGCTGTCATGTTGCTGTAAGAGCAACCCATCCATGAATTATAAACTGGGTTTACAGAGTTGACAAACTCATAAGAACCACTCTTGAATGTACCAACCCATTCCGTACCATAAGCACCAGCTACTTCCTCTGCATTATCAGCAGGACCAGCCCAGTGGCTTTTAGGCTCCAAGGTCAAATCCTCGAAGGTAGCCACAGCAGCATCCTGCGAAGCCTCAGCAGTCACTGCTGCATTGTTATCCTGTGCATTCGCTACAGATGAAACACTCAACAAGGCTGCAACGAAAGCAGCCGACAAAGAATACGAGTAAATCTTTTTCATACTTTACATTATTTATTATTAATAATTGAATTTTCTGTTTGATTGATGATTCGCCCCAGAAGAGGACTTTACTTGAAGATTATCTTCTTGCCATTCTTGATATAAATACCCTTCTGCGGAGTAGCCACACGGCGACCCATCAGGTCGTAATAGCTATCATCCTTGGCGGCAAACTTACTGTCGGTCTTGATGACTGAAAGTCCTGTAGAGGTACGAGGGGTGATGATGATAGGATTCTCATCATAGCCTTCTACCAGATGAAGATCCTGGAAGCCTGTTACCTCGGTAGAAGTCTCGCCCAGCCAGCCACAATACTGGAAGGTTCCGTTCACCACCTTCACGAAGTTGATTTCCTCCAAATCCACGTGGTTGCCCTGCTCATCCACCGCCCAGTCGATATCGAAGGTGGAGTAATCATCCGTATTGAGCGAAGCATCCACATAGCCATACGCATCCTTGGCGTAGCGATAGAGCACCCAGTATTGCTTAGTTTCACTACCGTAATTCACGGCATTGTTCGGCAACTTACCTCCCTTGAAGGTTAGGGTTTCTCCTTCCTCCCACAAAGGCCAGAAAGACTGCTTGTGGAATGAAATCTTCATATGATAGCCCGTAGAATCCCGGCGTTCACCGTTCTTATCAGTCCATGAAGCCTCCCACTTGATGTAGTTATCAAACGAAGAGAACATCTGCGAATGCTCTCCTTCCTCTGCCACTGGCTTGTGATAGGTGATGGAGAAATCGTGAATCTCATTTGTATAATACTCAGAACCAGCCAGTTCATACCACTTGCAGGTGTTCACATCATTGCCCACACCCACATAAACAATACCAGGTTCAAAAGAACCGCCGATGGTCTCCTTGCCATATTTCGGGTCACCGCTGCTATAGAAGCCGTTGCCCTTGATGCGGAGGTCGGAACCTCGTTTGTTCTGTACTGGGTGGTCGAACTTCACGGTTACGTATCCGCCGTAAGTACCCAGATGCACAATCTGACCATCATTCAAGGCTTCGGTAGCCTCCTTGCAAACCTCCTCGTGGGTGGTTCCCTCCTCAGCCTGAGGCATGGTGTTGACAAACTGTCCTGGAGCTGGATGCAACTCCACAACTTCTACATTCTGTGTCTGTGCCGAAGCCACTCCCATGGAAAGGCTCAGCAATGTGCTCATTAAAATTCTATTCATATCTTTCATCTTACTTGTTTTCATAAATCGGCAAAGCCAGGATATGCGCCGGATTCACATACGTTTTCTGCGGCGCAAACACCGGCTGTCCCTCCTTGGTGTAGCCATAAAGATAACCCGCTGAGCCATAACTGCCCGCATCCGTAAAATACACGTTTTGGGTATAAGGCGAGATGTAAAGCTCGTATGGCGAAGTTATCTCCTTGATTTTCTGGGTGATGGTTTCACAGAAAATACCATCTTTCACCTCCTTGGTCTCAGGATTGATGGTCTTGATCTGATAAACATACGCCCCCGTATTATACGAGAATTCGGAACCAACGGTATAAAACAGTTTGCCATCGGTGGTATTATAGGTACAAGGGAAATCGAAAGTAGAAACCTTATCTGTCTTGCAATCCACTATCACCGTCTTAGGCTTCACATCATAATAATCTCCGCAGGAATTGATGCAGAGATACTGGCCTGCCTGCGACATTTCGCCATAGAGATTGATGCAGCCCGTATCGATGGTCTTGATGGATTTCATCGTCTCAGCATCCACCACCTGCACGGTGGTTTCATACGCATGATTCTCAGAGAAAGCGTAGCCTCCGGTATTTGCCACATAGAGTTTGCCCTCATAAAGACGCACTCCTTCTGGCTCCCAGCCCACCTCGCAAGTGGCAACCACCTGCTTGGTCTTCACATCAATCTTAGCCACATACCCCTTTTCGAAGGTCTGGTTGCCGCATTTGTGGGCGTAGGACGTGATGTAGAGATAGTTGCCGTCTGCGCACATGCGGCGATTGTTGGGCACATTCTCGGTAGCCCCGCAAGCCGTTCCGTCGGGATGAATATACTGGATGATGTTCGACCAGTTCACGGCAATGGCTATCAGCGTATCATTCACCAGAATGATGTCATTGGGCGTATCCCCAAGTTTGCTGCCGTTCATCTGTCGGAACCACTTGTTGGTGAGCACGCCCGCCGTTCCATCATAATAGGAAAGCTGTCCGTTATCCGACTGCCAGTTTCCCTCGTTGCAGACGATGAGATTCTCACCGATAAGCGTAGGAGGATTTACCGGCTGGGAATCATCCGCTCCATTCTCGTTTGAACAGGCGGCAAGGAAGAGCGATAATCCCATCATCGCCAGCGTTCCTAATATTTTATTTCCAAATCTTATTCTCATTTTCAGAAAATCTATCAACTATAAACTATTAACCAAAAACTATAAACTCTCAACCCTAAAGGTTACGGCAAATCTCCTTCCTGGCATGGGCCAGCGCTGAATCATCTCGTAACGCTCGTCAAAGATGTCCTGGCACTCTGCCTCCACCGTATAGTGGCGCAGGAACCGGTAGCCTATCTTCAGGTCGGTGCAGTTGTACGCCGACAGGGGGGCTTCTATGGCATTCTCAGCCGTCCAATATCGCTTATCCACAAACATGTGGGAGATGGAAGCCGTCCACCCCTTATATAATAAGGTATAGACTGCCGTCATCGACCATCGTGGCGAATAGGCGATGAAATCATTATAGGCATCCTCCTTCGGGTTGGTGCGGTTTCTATCATCCTGATACGTGCCCGTAAGGAGCAGGGAATGATGGCGATAATGCGCATTCACGCTCACATCCACACCCATGCAGCGGGTATAGCCATAGTTGAGCATCGTCCACTGATACGAGCCCTTGAGCGGCAAACAGACGATGCGGTCTTCCACCCGGTTGTAATACCAGTCTGCCTGTACATCGATGAAAGACTTGCGGAAGGTGATTCCCACATCCACCTGTTTGGTAAATTCCGGCTTCAGGTTTCGGTTGCCCACCATCGTATAATAGAGGTCGTTGAGGGTTGGCGCCCGGAACACAGTTTTGTAGAACGAGCGGAGGGTCCAGTCGCCCAACGTATAGGAAGCCAGCGCATTCCACGTCATCTTATGCAGAGGTTTTGCCTTGCCCTGGGTATGGTCGGCGAGCGATGTATAGAGTCCACTTACGCTAGCCTTCAATCCCCCATGCTGATAGAACGCCGAGAGCGAGTTTTTGCTGTCCAGGCGATAGACGTAGTGAAAGTTCTTCACATCGGTGGTGAGGTCGCTCCATCGCAAATCGCTGGAAGCCGAGAAACCGAAATCGTGAATCTGATAGGAAGCCGACAGTGCCGCATACACATCCTGCTGATGATACCTATTGTTGGCGTGAACCGAGATATTCTCAGGATAATCCGAACGGTAATGCAGGAAATCGTTGGCGTATTTCAATATCGCCCTGATGCCTATAGAATGCTGATTTTCCATCAAATGCTGATCTTCCGAAGAAGGCTGATGCTTTCCGAAAGAAATCTGCGTGCGATACGACAACTGCGAGAAGAAGTTGCGGTCCCATTCCCTGCCCACATCGGTGTAGGCATCCGAGAGTCGGCGCACGATTCCGCCCGGCAATCCCCTTCGGGAATTGAAGTAATACGTGTGCCACTGCAATCCCTTGTAGAAGGCGCAGCTTTCTATGCGGAACATCGTGATGTCTGAGTTGCGGCGGGTTCCCGTGGTGTCCTCGTATTCCGTATGATACTCAAACGGATAGTTGCCCTTGCTATGCGTAAAGGCAGCATCAATGAAGCCCCAATTCCGATAGCTGTAAGTGGCTGCCAACTTGTGGGTTCCAAACGAGCCCAACTGGTAGGAAGCCTTCAGCTGAGTGCTGTCAGGGCGATGGGTCTTGAGATAAACCGTGGAGGCGGAAGCATATTCAGAAGCCGTCATCAGCATTTCCGTCTTGTTGGCATTGAAGAGCGAAACCGATTCCAGGGTAGAGAGCGAGTACTTTCCCAAATCCACCGTACCGTTCTGGGCATTGGTGATGCGCACCCCATCCAGATAAACGCCCACATGCTGAGATCCGAGCGACCGCACGTTCACGGTTTTCTGTCCTCCCAATCCGCCATAGTCCTTGATTTGCACGCCCGCCATATATTTCAGCGCATCTGCCACATTATTAGAAGGCAGGTTTTGCAATTGCTGATAGTTGATGGATTGGTGAGGAGTAACCTCCTGCATCGCCTTCACCACCACCTCGTCCAAGGCTTGCACCGAATCGGTTCGAAAACTCTGACCATACGATACACCATTTGCTGCCATGCATCCCACGACGCACAGCAGTAATTTTCCTATTCTCATTTAATCTCCTTATACCTTAATATAATAAGTAAATATATGTCTCCATCACGAACCCATCCCACGGGGTTGGATAGAATCATCGGAATCGTCTTTCTCTTTTTTCATTTTTCCATTTTCCAGAGAGTGTTCTCCCAGGAACTTCTTTTCCGATGGCAACGGCAGGTCTTCTGACTTGCATCCTCCCAGCATCTCACTCTATGTTATCCATAAAAAAGATGCAAAACTCGTGGCAAGCGGTCTTCCCGAAAAATTGTCAGTGACCATTGTGCTTGCCGCAATAAGACGCTTACAGCAGCGGGACTGTCCGGGCTTCTCACCCGATTCCCTTTTAATCACTACGCACCAGTCCTGCCTAGGGCGGCAGGAAGTGGCAGCGAACCAATTGCGAGTGCAAAGGTACTATAAAAAAATGAATAAAAAGATAATTTTATCAACTTTTTTATTACATCAGCGATAAATTTATCTTTTTACTCATTTTCTTTTTTATTCTTTTACTTCTTGATTTTATCTTTTTACTCCTTGAGTATTTTATGTTTTTCAGGAATTCTTATCCCTTTACGATTTCCAGAAGTTCGGCAAAATCATCAATAATCCATTCCGCAGAAGCGAGCTGCTGGCGGGTTCCGTTTCCATAAGTCACGGCACAGGCCTTGCAGCCGGCATTGTGCGCCATATCCACATCGAAGTTCATATCGCCCACTACGAGGGTTTCATCAAGAACATCCTTCACATCATCTGCTGAAGTTACGGGATTCTTCATTCCCTTCATTTCTCCCAAGGCCTTGAAAACCATATCCGGAGCCGGTTTTACATGCTCCACATCATCGCCTGCCACGATAGAAGAGAAAATATCCTCCAGCTGCATCTGCTTCACGTATCCATCCAGCGAGCAATGGTTTCTGCTGCTGGCCATTCCCAGAACATAGCCCTGGCGATGCAAAGCTCTCAGGGTTTCTATCACATGAGGAAAGGGCCGCACTATCATCATCTTCTTGTTCTCCAGGAAAATCTCGCGATAGGTTGCCGCACATTCCATTCCCTCCTCAGCACTCATTCCGAAGAGCGAAACGAAAGCCTCATCCAGTCTTAAACCGATGGTCTTGGCACAAGCCTCCTCCGATTTCACCTCCAGTTTTCTTGCACGCATCGTATCCTGCAAAGTCTTCACAATGAGACTCTGCGAATCGCCGATGGTTCCATCAAAATCAAAAATTATATACTTCATTATTTCTTATTCTTTTTACCCTGTTTTGATAATCGGGCGCAAAGATACGGATAATAACTGAAACTACAAAGCAAATTGCCTACGAATCGCCTTGATGATATTGTTACGGGCCACATTCGGCTTCATCGCTTCTTCTAAAGGCATAGAATCAGGAGTAATCTGAATCACTCTATCAAAGCCTGCATCCAGCATCACCTGCCTGTCGCTTACGCCACCCGAAACGAGCCAGATTTTCTGATTGGCACCATGCTCCAGAATCCTTTGCGGCAGTTTCCCCATCAAGGTCTGTTTGTCACTATGTCCCTCGCCCGTAATCACGAGATCCGCATCCAGAATGAGCGCATCAAAACCAATCTCATCCAAGAGAAGCTCAGCCCCAGGACGAGCCTCAGCATTGAAATATTGCAGGAAAGCATAGCCCAGTCCGCCGGCAGCACCAGCCCCGGAAACCATACTTCTATCATATCCGAAATGCTTGGCGCTTACCTCGGCAAACTTCCTTGCCCCATCATCCAGCATCTGCACCATCTTAGCATCAGCTCCCTTCTGAGGCGCAAAGACGTGAGCCGCCCCGTTTTCGCCACAGAGCGGATTGGTAACATCCGAAGCCAGCACAAAACTGCATTCCTGTCGGATTTTCTTCCAGTCGTCGCCCATCGCCTTGAGCATTCCGATGCCGCAATCGGATGTGGCACTTCCGCCCAAGCCCACGATGAAACGGCGCACGCCCCGGCGATAAGCATTCATTATCATCTCGCCCACGCCCCAGGAAGTAGCCTTCATCGGGTTGCGCTGTTCAGGCTCAATCAGAGCCAGTCCGGCGGTCTGCGCAATCTCGATAATCGCCGTATCATCCACGATTCCGTATTCCGCCTCAATCCATCTCATCAGCGCATCATGGGCATGAATCCTCACTCGCTCTCCCTTCATCGCCGAGAGAAAAGCATCGAGCATTCCCTCTCCCCCATCACTCATTTCCAGGGTAATGATTTCGGGAGAAGCATCATCAGAATCCAAATTCTTCATTTCAGAAGCAGCATCATCCGCATTCCATTCCTTCACTCCCGAAGCAATCGCCTCATTCACCTCACTGCTCGAAAGGCAACCCTTATAAGAGTCGCAAGCAATTATTATTTTTTTCATGCTTAATCATCAATTATCAAACAACCCCAATTCTCCTTTTAGCCTCATCACTTCCTTGTCAAAATCCGACAAGAACTCACGGTCTTGAATCACCCTAAACTTATCATATTCCTCATAAGCTTTCAACCGAGCTTCAAGAGCCGAAACCTTTCCCTTATCTATCAAAATTGGATAAGATGATAATTCAAGAAAACCATCCAAGAACTTGACCCATTGTTCCATAGTCGTTGGAATATGGCGTTTGGCACGATTGGCAGCTAAGTCGATATAAGCAGAAACAATACCATTCAATTCCTTCATCTGTTCTTTCACCTGAACCTGCTTTCCACCTTGCTTAAAACGCTCATCATCTAACACGTAACCGTTTCGGATAAATTCGCTCAAGGTATTGGTTGCCCATTGACGAAAACGAGTTGCCTTGTAACTGTTCACACGATAGCCCACCGCAATAATCATATCCAGATTATATACATTCATTTCGTATTTCTTCCCATCCTCCGCAGTTATCCAAGATTTTTGGATAACTGAATATTTATTGAGTTCTCCGCTGTTCAAGATTTCATTGATGTGATAGCTCACTGTTCGCACATCTACTTGAAAGATTTCTGCAATTCTCTTCTGTGTCGTCCAAACCGTATCTCCATCAAAGACTAATTCCACTCTCAGTTTTCCTTCCGAATCTGAGAAGAACACAATATCCGTATTAGTATAAGTATCAGCATTTTGTAATGAAGAAGAAGATAAATTCTGCTTACCAGAAAAATACTCTAATGCAGGCAATGCATTCTCTTTCTTGGAACTGAGCGACATAGAAATAAGAAGGCAAGCATAACGGGAAAGATGGTAGGACTTCAGCTTTCTCTTTGCCTCACTACCAATAGTAACCATTTCGTTGACTTCAACGAAATGGTCTTCTACACTCTTATTGTTTTGTACACATAAGACCTTAGCCTTATCTATGATTTTGCTAAAATTACGATAATCTGCATAACCAATAACAGATGCCAATTCCCTAGCCGACCAAAATTCTTGTCCAGCCTCATCCATCTGTCTGATACTATCAAATCTCTTATTCATATCCTATTTATTTTATCATTCCCTAAAGCATCACCAATGAGGAGTGACGCTTTCACGCCCGCAAAATTAGCCATTATTCCTGAAACCACAAACCTTTTTGGGAAAAACTTTCAAAAACAAAGCTTTTGACGGAGACCTTCTAGCAACGTCTCTTCGAAACAAACATCCTGATTGGATAGATCGATGGATAGATGGAATACTTCAAAGAAGCATTCGATGCGCTTGTTGATGGCGAGGAAGAATAGTTCTTTTACAAGATTCTAGCAAATCATTTTATACCCAATCCCCCTCACATTGATGATTCTGATATTTTCATCGGCAGATAACTTGTGGCGGAGCTTGGTGATGA
>ERZ1026870.431-NODE-431-length-24168-cov-5.254634_pt1 | contig 24168 bp, 20 predicted proteins | sample MGYA00380165_ERZ1026870 | MGnify/ENA primary metagenome ERZ1026870 (study PRJEB33269, sample SAMEA4719801) | human gut metagenome | biome: human-associated habitat; feature: organic feature; material: feces | place: Cameroon | collected 2013-10 ...
GCGGGCCATTCTCACCTACCTGCAGATTTTGCGTCCTAAGCGATAGGGAGCTTACCCTGCGCCCAGACGCCCGACCGCGTTCAGCTCGCCAAGTTCTCCGAACGCCTTCTGCGCGAAGACATTCCCGCCAAAAACTACATCTCGACCTTTGCCGATTGGGAAAAGGCGTTTCGCGCGATTCTCGAGCTTCCCTACGGCGACCGGAAGAAGCTGATCGTCATCGACGAATTTCCCTACATGTGCCGTGGCAACGAGAGCATCCCTTCGATTCTGCAAAACCTATGGGACGCGGAACTCAAGGACGGCAACGTCATGATCATCCTTTGCGGCAGCGCGATGAGCTTCATCGAGAAGGAACTGCTCGCCGAAAAGAATCCGCTTTATGGTCGGGCAACGGGCATTTACAAGATGCAGAAGATGGGCTTTTATGATGCGGCCCGCTTCTTCCCGAATTATTCGCCCGCCGACCAAATTGTTGCCTACTCCGTCCTCGGCGGCATTCCGCATTACCTGAATCAATTCGACCCCGAGCTTGACATTACCGAAAACATCAAGCGCAACATTCTCACGAAAGGCTCGGTCCTTTACAGCGAAGTCGAATATTTGCTCCATCAGGAATTGAGAGAAACGCCCATCTACAATTCGATTATCGAAGCGGTGGCGCTTGGCAGCTCGAAACTAAACGAGATCAGCCAAAAGTCCCTCATCGAGGACACGTCCAAGACAAGCGTTTATCTCCGGAACCTCATCGAGCTCGGGATCGTGGAGCGCGAGTTTTCGGTTGATGCCCAATTGGCGGAGCAGGCCAACACCCGGCGCGGAACCTATCGCCTGACGGACAGCTTTTTCCGCTTCTGGTACGCCTTTTGCTTTGCCAACCTTTCGCAACTCGAAGACGGCGACGTTGACGGCCTTTATCAGTACGCGATCGAGCCCGCCCTGCAGGAATTTGCGTCCTTCGCCTTTGAAGACGTTTGCGCCGAGTTTATTCGCGCGCGGCAGAAAGCCAATGCCCTGCCTTTTCGATATGCAAAGCTCGGCCGATGGATGGGCAAAACGACCGTTCGTGATCAAAACGCCGCCGACGGTCTTCGAATCGCTGAAACGGAAATTGATCTCCTGGCGATCGACAGAGAGGCGAAGACCTATTTGGTCGGCGAATGCAAGTTCAAAAAGAGCCCCTTTTCATACGCCGAGTACCTTGACACGATTGCAAAATTGTCGCCGATGAAAAAGAAGGCGGATTTTTACTATGCCCTCTTTTCCAAGTCCGGCTTCGATTCGAAAGTGAGGATCGAGGCGGAAAAATCAGATCGTCTGTTTTTGTATGACCTCGAGACGATTGCGACGCCGCGCTTTCACGGTTGACGGCGGCTTCGCATCAACGGCAAGAGGGAACCCGGATAAAACATTTCTCCGCCCTCAATCAATCTTCCCGTCGACGACATCCCTGACGTGCTGCATCTGCTCGCTTTCGCAGCCGTAAATCGCAAAGATGATGTCCTCTATCGTTCTCTCTTTATCAATATCGCCCTTCAATACTTGATCGACAAGCGCGGACAACGCTTTGTCGCACGCTTCGGATATGGCCGGGAACGGCAGTTCGAGCAGGTTCCCCTTCAGGATTTTCACTTCACCGAAAAGCCTCAGGTACATGAATCTGAACAAAGGCGAATTCAGGAACGCCATCACCGTCTTCACGCTCATGCTCGGAATTGCGGGAATGAAAATGTTTGCGCTGTTCAGAAAGAGGCTCGACGTGTCATCGTAGGCGAACACGAGCTTCTTGGAAATGAACTTGTATGCGAGCTTTTCAGGCGCACGATAGATTTCTTCCCGCGCCACCTGCTGCAGGCGGCTTCGGTCGTAACGAATATACTTCCCTGCGGGCTTCAGGCGCCACGGCAGAATGTCCTTGCCCGTGTAGATCTTTTTCCATTCCCGGCACCGGACTATCAAAAAGCTTCCCCTTGTTGTCGCCCGTGACGATGCCAAGACCCCAGACGCTCTCCCTGAGGGAGTGAACGCCCTTCGCTTTCACGGTCCTGATGATTGCAAGGTCTCTTTGCGAGAGACAATTGATAACGCAGTTCTCCGTTTCGTAAACCGTGTCTAGGGCAACTTCCTGCTCTTCACCGCCTCTGCGGACAATGAAGCTTTCCCTTGAGGAATTCGGTTCGCATTCGACATCCACATACTTCGTCACAACCCCGGTAAAGGTGCCGTCATACAACGTGATCCCCTTCAATCCCTTTTCAAGAAAAAGCCTTCGGATTGAGGCATGATTTTTCACGTTCAGAACGGATTCGGGGAAAAGGAATTTGATGACGCCATTGTCCTTGAGCAACTCCAAGGACCGGACAAAAACCGAAGAAAACGACTCCCGGCCGGCAATCTCATTTTGCGAGCCCCAGGGCGGATTCGTAAAAACATAGTCAAAGCGCTTTTCCAGAACCGGATTCTTCGGATCGAAAAAGTCGACGTTGTAGATCTGAGGTTCGAACTCAACGGTTGGATATCTGAGCAGCAGATTGATCTTGGCGATCATCACGGCGATCGGATCAACATCCACGCCGAAGAGCTGCGAAGGATGCGGCGCAGAAACGGCGGTCAGGAACATGCCGCTGCCGCAGCACGGATCGAGCAAAAGCTCGCCCTTGGAAAACGAAAACCCACGGACCATGTTGTCGACAACGGGTTTCGGCGTGTAGTACGAACCCAGAATGTTCTTGTCGCCTTCGGTGAGAAGCGACTGATACAGAAGGCCGAGACAATCGAACTCGCCTTCGGGCAACTCGGCGTTCGCCAAGAAATCGTCGACGCGACAAGGATGCGCTTCAAGCACGGACCTGACGTGCTCTCTCTTGTCAAGCCCTTGCCGGCGCAACAAATTGAGGCCCAACGAGAACATCGCCGAATTAATGTCGACGTGATTCTCAACAACATAACGGACAATGGCCCGCACAATCGGCAAATTCCCAGCATCGGCCATGTATTCCAGAGGTTCGATCCGCCGGCTCGAGCAGCGCTTGTTCGCACGCGTTGCGAGCCGCCCTTCAGGGACCGTATTGAGCTTCGCCCAGTTTTTGGCCGTTGCGCCGGATATTTTCCCTTTCCCGAAGTGATCAGAACGTTGGACACCCATCTTCGTGCTCTTCGATTGCTTTTCCCATCCACATGCCGTCGCGCTGCCTGCGCCTCTTCGGCCACAAGCCTCTCGCTCCTCAGAAGAATACCCGCTTTCTCGCTCCTGCCCTTCCCCTCCTCGGCCCGCGTCATCGGTCGAGTGGATTCCCGGACGCTTTCGCATGCTCCGGTGCGCCGTGCGACGCTGACTGACGCAAGACGATTTACCTTGTATGGCGTTAAATCCAACCTTCCTCATAGGACCGACATGAAACTCAACCTTTGCCTTGCTTCCTCGGCGGCCCTTCTTCTGCTCACGGGATGCACTCAAGACTACATCCCGGCTGTCAAGGACGCCAAACTCGAGGCCTATGACGCCCAAAAGCCGCTTGGTCTCGTGCTCGCGGACTACCGGGGCTGCGCGCCGCAGTCGCAGACATGGTCGCAAAAGACCGTCGACGACACGACCATCGTGACCTTCGCCTGCAAAAGCAGCGACGTGCTTGACTTCGCGGCGTCTCTCAAACAGCTGAACCTCAGGGACGATGTCATCACGCCTGAAAAGAAGGCCCTGCTCGACCTGAAGGACGCCGTCATTCGCATCCATTTCGCCGTGAGCGAGGACGGCCGAAAGATCGACGTTGAGAGCATCGAGCGCGAAATCAGCTGGGCCGACGGCGTCACGAAGGCACTCGTCATCAACGCTCCCGACAAGGTCGCCTCTCAAATGCGGGAAATCCAAGCGAACAAGCTCTTTCTTGAGGACGCGAGGATCGAACGGTTCGAGGGGCAGCCCGAATTCGCCCGGGCGCTCGGCGCGCTCATGAGCGTTGCCGCCTGGTGCGAACTCTCCAACATCATTCGACAGGAATAATCATCATGCGCAAGTCTCGTTTGTATTCGTCTCTCATCGTCCTTCTGACCTCGGCCGCCGTGTCCGCAGCCGGAGCCGCCCCGATTCCCGATGCCTGTCTGGCCTGCAAGGGCGAAACGGGCGACGCCGCCTTCATGGCCTGCCTCGACAAATGCATCAACAATCCGTCGCCGGAAGCGGAGATTCTGCCCGCCAAGCCGATCGACCTTGAAGCTGCAGGTTGGACGCTCGATACGAGCGTCAACGCCATGACGGATGTGAAAACCTATTATGCGGTGAAGCGCGCCGAAAACTCCGTTCGATTCATGATGAAGCAGGTGAGGCCGATGCTGACGATCTTCGTGCGCGACGGCCGTCCGGCCCTTTCCATCCTCTTCGAGCCCGCCAACATCATGCCCACCTTCAACGAGAACAATCTTGCGATCCGCATCGACAAGAACAAGGCGTTTTCTATGGAGGCCGCGACCAACTCAGACAACAATGCGGTTTTCCTCGACGACGAAACGATCCTCAAGCAGATGCGCAATGGCCGCAGAGCACTCGTTCAGGTGAAGCTCTTCGGCCTCAACACCCAGAGCTTCGAATTTGATCTGACCGGGTTTGACGCCGCCTATGCATGGTGCATAGACGCCGCCAAGGCCGGGAAGTAGGACCTCACCGTCCCATGGCAGCTAGTCAAACCTCAGGTGAAGTGCCGACAACTAATTCGTTAATTGCCGGCCTGCCAGCGAAACCTCCCTGCCACAAGACGGCAGACCACCCACCACCTCAAATAACAAGCGGTTCGCTTACGGAAAGCGAACCGCTCTTTTTCAGCCTTTTTGACTCGCAGCAACAACGCGATCCGTGATCATGAGTTGTTGTTCGCTGCGACAGTCATCACCAGCTATACCGCACGCCAAAATTGACACGGTAGTCGGTCTCGACTTCTCCGCCGCTAGACGCTTCGACATCGGCGTAGCCGTGAATCTGCTTCGTGACGTTGAAGTTTGCACCAAGGCCATACTCGTACCAGGTGCCCCCAAGTTCTTCGGTGAGAGTGCGGCGGGCGTCACCTCCCTTCGAGAAAGTGAAGTCGGCATCGCCCTTCCAATCGTGCAGAACGGAAGCACGGACATAAACATTGCCGCGTTGGTTCGGGCATTCGAGACCCAACACGAAGCCCGCGCGCCCGATCAGGGTATCGGCACCGTCCTGCTCGACGTTAACGCCGGTCGACGTCGTGTAGTCTGCGGACCAAACATGGCCGAACATCATCTCCACCTGAGGTTCGACAAAGAAGCTGTTCTGCATCGGATAAACGCGCCAGCCGGCTTCGGCGGAAATGGAGACCGCATTCGTGTGATAGTCCGCGCTCGATCGTTGCGTCGGCAGCGAAATGTCGTACTCATTCTTGATGCGGCCGAATTTGGCGGTAACGTCCACGAAAAGACCGTTGTCCCAGAGCTTGGAACCATAGCCCGTGAACGCAAGAAGCGAACTGTCGCCGCCGCCGACCGCAAAGTCGTTGTCGCCGTCCGTCCAGGAAATTGCTCCGCCGAGCCAAGTCTTGTCGGCGATCTGGTGGTCATACCCGAACTGGAAGGCCGTGTACTTGTTCGTGACGCCGAGGCTGCCGAACTTCGCCTTGCCGTTGTAGACGCGGGCCCAAACGCCGTTCGCATCCACACTGCTGTCGCGAAGCTCGCCGAGGCGCTTGTTCATGTCATTGATTTCATTGCGCCAGATATGCAGGCCCACGGCAGTCATTTCGGCGATGCCGTTGATGTTGTCATTGGCCTTGATCGTCAGATTGCCTAGTGCGCCGTTTTCATCGACAACAGCAGTTGCGCCGTCATGAATGTCGTCGGCCGCCTGCTCCAACACCACGCCCGTGGCCGGCGTCATCACGCTCTCCACCTTGTTGCCTTCAGCCGTTTGACCGGGCTTGGTGTTGAACACAATGATCTCATTGAGCTTCTGAAGGTCCGCCTCGGCATTGCCCGTGTTGTTGGCTCCATCAGCCACAACCTTGATCTGCTCGAGATCCGTCGTCAGATTGCCGTCAACCCCTGTGAGGTAGATCTTGTTCCCGCTGTCTGAATCCTTGATGTTGAAGGTCATGGAGGCGGCGTCGATGTAAATGCGATCCGGGCGCCAGTCCGTGGCCCCCTCCTGTTTCCAACCTCCGAAGTCGACATAAGCCCCGGCACCGAGCGTAATGTCGATGTCTTCGCCCGTAATCGTGCCGGCGTACTGGTTCTGATAGACCGAGAAGCGCAAGGCCGCATTGTCTCCGAGCACCACCTTGTTCAAGCGGAAGGTCGCACTCTTGCCGCTTTCATAAGTGCCGTGCGTCTGCAGATTCAGAACAGCATCGTCCTCAAGCGTCAGATTGTTGACGGCGACGGCGTTTTCGCCATTGGCTTGGATCAAGGTGCGCAGGCCCTTGGCAATGACCTGGTCAAAGGTACTGCCCGCCCCGCTCTCGAACACCTCGATTCTGGCATGATTATTGTTTGTTTCGCTGCCGCCCGTATGAACCAGACGAACAGGTGCGGACACATCCACCTTCCCTTCGATCTTGAGCCCGGTTTTCGCTCGTCCATCCGTTTCGATAAGAATGTTCTTCACGCCCTTGAGCGTTTCGGCGTTGGAAACGGACAAACCCAACATTTGGCCGGTGCCAAGGATATTGAGCTGATTGACCAAGAGCTTCGTTTCATTCAGCGCAGCCGTATACCCGGCGTCGGCTTCTCCGCGATAATTGAAAACGTCGGCTTCAATCGTCCCGTGGAAGGTTGGACCATAATTATCCGTTTGAATGTCCAAAACCTTGGTCTTCAGAACGGCATTTTCATTCATCTTGAAGGCGCCGCCCTTGAGCACAACACGGCTGTCTTCCTGCGTGGTGTTGTCCAGCGTTCCGCCGCTCTGAATCGTCAGCGAGGTCGTGGCGTCCGTGGCAACCACGTTTTGGGTATAGGTCGTGCCATTGGTGACTTCAATGGTCTCTGCCGAAGCAACGCCCGTTGCCAAGGCCAAAGCACACGTCAATAACGACAGGGGGAAAGCAGGCTTGATCTTGTTCGATTTTTGCATCTCATCGCTCCAAAAAGGGACTTTTCCGGCAGTGTATTGCCCCCCCCCCCCGAAATTAAGGGTTTTCCCTGATGCGAAGCAATGCCGAACCCTGCATTCATCGCCAACAGGCTCTCAAGGCCTTGAGCACAAGGCTCTTCGCCGCTTCGCCATCTTCGCCTCTCGTTGTCCTTGTTACCCGAAACATTGCGAAAAAGCGAGGATCGAGCGGCTCCAAGACCAGCCCGAATTCACCCGGGCGCTCGGCACGGTCGATCACGAAAAGCTGGAGTCTGACGACACGCAGACCCACACGATGCAGGTCGGTGCCACGCTACGCGGCACGACGGCCGAAAACATTAGCTGGCGTTTCGGTCTGGCATATGAACACGTGGCCGACGGCGATGCCGAATCTACCGTCTTCACGAAGACCGATCGCGTTGCTCTAAATGTTCCGACACTCGAAGGAGATTCGGGCATCGTTGATCTGGGCATAACGATGCGCTCAACACCGACCGATCCGATGGCGCTTGATCTTGGTCTCAAGGGCTACGCCGGCGATCACCAGGGCGTGACCGGCACCGTTACCTGGAGCTACGCGTTCTAAGCAACACATCCTCAAAACACAAGCGGGGTCCCCTTTCGGAGACCCCGTTTCCGTTCGATAAGAGTCGATTAACGCTTTCGGAAAGCAACGGTCCAATCGAAGTTTATCTCCACACTAGTTCGCCATCGTTAATCATCTTTTCGAGATCAATGAGAAAGTCGGAGCGGATAAAATTTTGTTGCTTTTGATTTGAAAAGGCTTGTTCAACTCGTTTTCGGTCCAAATCAAAAGGCATTTCTCCTTTTACATAATTCGGAAATTCTTTTAGAAAGACTGGCCTATAGAACTGATCTGTCAACGGAGACACGAAATGATTTAGAGATGTCATAATCGATATCCAGTTTTGCAATCTTGCCATTGACTCATGAAGCATTATGACATCCTCAAAATTCATCACATTGAATTTGAAGAATTCTTGGCAGCTCTTCATTTGATTGTTATAGCCAGAAAACCAGTTTTCGTTGTATTTATTATCTCCATCGACTAAAAACAGAACAAAGGAAGCCTTTCGATCCTTCTGTTTCAATTCTCGAGATGCATTGAGCAACTTCTTGATCTGGCAACCATCAGCCGATTTAATTTTGAATGGTTGTCTACCATCCCTAGACACTAATAACCGATTTAAATCCGAGAGGTAAGCGCCTTCAGATTTTCCTTCGCAGACAACAGGAATCGGGAAATGCATTCTACGTACTCACCAGTTACAAATAAGCCGCCGGCAAGGCGTCGTAGTAGCCATTGAGATAATCTTGCCTAAAATCGTCAGTCTGCTTCACTTCAGGAATGTCTATCAGACGCCTTACTTGAGTTCCTGAAAAACCCCTTTGTGAAACAACTGCAATTTGTGAACGTCGAAGGCTAGAGTCTGAAAGCAAATCCGTATTGTGTGTCGTAAAAATGATTTGTGATTTTGTTTTGTTTAAATCTTTATCATTAAACAGTTTTAACAACTCTTGAACTAACAACGTATGCATCGACTCTTCTATTTCGTCCACAATGGCAACGCCACCGGTCCTAATGGTCGTTAGCAGATAAGAGAGAATTATCATCAATCGCTTGGTACCGTTGGATTCCCAAGCATATTTAAAGGGAACCAATTCTCCATTTTCAGAAAAATGATACGTCTGGATATTATTGACAAACAAGCCCCGATCTTCAATCATATCTTTTAACTGATCCGCGAATGGCATTTGGTCAGGATTAAATTTTATCCGCTCACAGGAAACTTTTTGAATATTGAAGTCAAGTTTCTTCATGTATTTTGACAACAATTGCCACGCCAAGTCTTCTCGCTTGGAGGGCTCCGCATCAGTAAAGGTCTTCGCCAACTGATCAATGCCAGCGGTTAGCAGATTCGGGCCAAAAAAAGATTCACTCGAAGAAAGTCCATAGAAAAATACTCTTTCTTTCCAGAATTCGTATGCGTTATTGATTCTACAATCTAATCCCGGAAATTCTTTTACAAGAAAAGCAAAAACAGATTTAACCTGAGCCCGCTTGTTTGCATCTACGCACTTCAGTTCATAAGTGTTCGAGATCTTCTCGCCGTCCAGTTCTGAAATATTAACTGCTTGAACCGACAGATTTCCTTGTCGGCTTTCAAAGAGTAATTGTCCGTCGCATTCAAGACTTTCATAAACAATCCCGCTTTCACCTTCCTCTACGGAGTATTTATATTCTGCTTCGACATTGTTGTCGAACCAAGCGACTTCAATTTTCGTCGTAGGGAGGGAGGAGGCTCGCAATCTATAGGGGTTGTAGAGTTTGCGGCCGCGCATGATGAAATCATGGACATCAGAAAAACCACGAATGAACGTAGTTTTGCCTGAGGCATTTGGTCCGATAAGAGCCAGACTGGGCACAATACGGGCCTTGCCGATCTCAATAAAAGGCATTATTTGAGAATCGCGATAACCTATAGGTGCTTTTGATTCGCCGAATGTCAAATACAATGTAGCATTAAGAATGCTTCCATAATTATTGAGAGTTATGTATTTAATCATAGCGTTCCTTGGCGAACAGGGCGAAACAGGGCGAAGTTGTCTGATTTTTAATAATAGCACACGACTCGTTAATTCGCTAGTCCAGTGTACTTTTTATATGTTTGCTTCATTAACAATTTATTCAGCAACGGGAATAGATAATTGCCCTTTTCAAAACAAGACGTAAAAACATGCCGTAGGTTTTGACTCACTTCCATTCAACCAACAAGACGTGATCTTACGTTGACCCCTATCATCACCTACCTCTCCAACTGGACCTGCAGCCCAACTTCTCCTCTCGCCTTCCTAGTCTCCCGATTAACAAAAGCCATTCAGCCTCTTCTTCGAAATTACCCCTGCCAACAGCACGAAATGGAAATTTCGTCTCGCCGTCCATCCCCAGCCCCAGCGCCCCTCAGAGCGGCAGCGTCTTTTGCGCCGCGTCGTAGATTTCCCGCGTCTTCACGGCAATGCGCGCCCTCACCCACGTGAGCATGGGGCTGCCCGCCGTGCTGTCGTGCCAAAAGAGTCCCGGCCGCCAGGGAAGCTCGAGATTCTCCTCAAGGTGCAGGACGTCGAGCGGCAAATCCTTGGCGAGCAAAATCGCCGTCTCGCGCGGCGTGCGCATGACGAGGTCCGTGGACGCCACGAGCGAAGCGCCCGCAACGATGAAGGGCATTTCGCAGCAGACCCGGTCTCGCACCACCATCGACTGCTGCCCGATGATGAAGCGCGGTCCCTCGCTCGCCATCGTGATCGCCACGGCCACGTGTTCGTATCGGGCCACTTCCTCAAGCCGAAGCCTGCGCGTCTTCGCAAGGGCGCTCAGCGGATGACCGCGCCTCACGAGCAGCACGTGGCCCGACTCGAACAGATTCTGTTCATGGAAGTCCGACGGGCATGACTTTCCCTCCATCGAGTAGAAGGCCATGTCGAGGTCTCCGTGGCGCATCACGGCAAACATGTCCGAAAAGCGGTCGAAGACCTGGAAGTGAATGCCCGGCGCCTCCTTTCGCAGCTCCATGATCACCGGCATGAGGAGCGTGTAGAACGCGTTGTCGATCGCCACGATCCGAACGACGCCCTGCGCATGCAGCGGATCAAAGGCCGTCTCGTCGGCAAAGAGCGCATCGGTCGCGCGCATGGCCTCCGCGAGCTTCGGGCGCAGCGCCTTCATGCGAACCGTCGGATACATACGTCCCGCCGAATGCACGAAGAGCTGATCGTCGAACCACGAACGTGCGCGCGCGAGGAGCCTTGAGGCCGTCGGGAGCGTCAAGCCCGTTCTCTCGCAGGCGCGGCTCAGAACGCCGGTTTCACAGAGGCACAAGAGAAGTCTGTAGACCCTGTAGAGATTGCCGTTGTTCACGTCCTCCGGAAGCTGCGGCGTCTGCTGTGTCATCGGTCTCTCCATTTTGCAAAGCGGTCGGCGACATTTTATCCCACGGCCGAACGCCCGTTTTCGTCATAGGCGCAAACCCGAAGCCTGAGGCGACCTTCAGGATTCACAAACCGGGTTTTCATTTTCCATGACTCGGTTGCGCAAAGTCCTCAATAAAAATTCCGGCGGGTCCTCTTTAACATGCGTCCCATGGCACCAGTGGTGCGACTCATCGATATAGGAGAGACTCATGAAATTCCAGGCCAAGACCATGGCTGCCCTCGTTGCCGCGACGTTCGTGGCGGGCGCCGCCTACGCGAGCGGCGGCGCTTCCGGCCCCGCCGTCACATACGCCGTTCAGGGCAACATCGGCGAAGTGATCGTCAACCCGTACAAGATCGCGCCGCTCACGGCCGTGATCCGCAACGGCGGCTATGAACTCAAGGACGTCGAAGTCCGCATCGTTCCGAAGATGAACGGCCAGGAAATCAAGTACAAGGTTTCCAACCGTCAGCTCAAGACCAATGCCGGCATTCCGGTCTTCGGCCTCTATCCCGACCATCTCAACACGGTCGAAGTCAAGTACACGCGTCTCTACAACGGCAAGGCCGAGAAGTTCGAGGAAAGCTACCAGTTCTACGCGCCGCCCGTCTACACGAAGTCCAACGGCATGCCCGGCCAGAAGGGCACGATGTTCGACACCGAAGTGAAGACCGTTCACCCCGACTTCAAGGACCGCCTCTACCTCGTCGGCAATCAGCTTTCGCCCATCGCTCCTCAGGGCGCCCGCTTTGCCTGGAACAACCCCTCGGGCGGCGCGCTTGAATGGGCCTTCAACTCCAACATCGGCATCATCGACACGGCCGGCGCCGTTCGCTGGTACCTCCTCGACACGCTCATCAGCGATCCGACCGACCCGTGGACCTCCGGCTACATGATGGGCTTCCAGCAGACCAAGGACGGCGCCCTCACCTGGGGCTTCGGCCAGCGCTACGTCAAGTACGACCTGATGGGCCGCGAAATCTTCAACCGTCAGCTCCCGCCGCAGTACTCCGACTACTCGCACGCCTTTGACAACGCCCAGAACGGCCACAGCTTCCTGCGCGTCGCCAATGCCGACTACCGCCGTCCCGACGGCAAGCGCGTCCACACGGTCCGCGACATCATCGTCGAACTCGACGAAAACGGCGGCGTGGTTGACGACTTCCGTCTCTACGACATCCTTGACCCGTACCGCGACAACGTCGTGAAGGCCATGGACCAGGGCGCCGTCTGCCTCAACGTCGACGCCGACAAGGCCGGCCAGACGCTCTCTTCCGAAGAGCTCGCCAAGATGGACGCCAACGGCCAGTTCGGCGACATCGCGGGCGTTGGCCCCGGCCGCAACTGGGCTCACGTCAACTCCGTCGACTATGACCCGACCGACGACTCCATCATCATCTCGGCCCGCCATCAGGGCATCGTCAAGATCGGCCGCGACAAGAAGGTGAAGTGGATCCTCGCTTCGCCCGACGGTTGGAAGAAGGGCTGGGCCGAAAAGGTCCTCACCCCGGTTGACGCCAAGGGCAACAAGATCAAGTGCGAAAACTCCAAGTGCGAAGGCGACTTCGACTGGTCCTGGACGCAGCACACCGCCTGGCGCATCGACAGCAAGTCCGACAAGAACGTCATCTACCTCTCCGTCTTTGACAACGGCGACGCCCGCGGCATGGAACAGCCCGCCCTCGCGGACATGAAGTACTCCCGCGCCGTGGTCTACAAGATCGACCAGAAGAAGATGACCGTCGAACAGCTCTGGGAAGTCGGCAAGGAACTCGGCCATCCCTACTTCTGCCCGGTCACGGGTCTGACGAAGTACATGGAAGACAAGGACACCATGATGGTGTACTGGTCCACCGCCGGTCTCGGCGCCACGCCTGAAAAGGCCGGCAACAAGCTCGGCCGCATCCAGCCGCATATTGCCGAATACCGCTGGGGCGAAACGAAGCCCGTCGTCGACATCCAGCTCAACGACACCTTCGGCTACCAGGCCTTCCCGATCAACGTCGAACTGGCCTTCACGAAGAACTGATTGAGGTGAACTCAACTGGTCTTTGATCAAGCGAGCAGGACGGAAACGCCCTGCTCGCTTTCGTTTGCGCGGCGAATCCGCCGCATGCAATAGCCGGCAAGGCCAAGCCAAGCGGCTTCATCATGCTCAGGTGCCGGAACCTGCCATGACGTAACGCCTATGCCTGTGGAGTCGGTCGGCAACCAATCTCCGTGCCGCAGCGCAACCGAGCCACCACGTAAAAATGGCGGCCCCGCTTAGGCGGAGCCGCCGTCGTTGATGCACGAATGTTGCCTCATGGATGAGGCTGCATCAGTCCATTGTCCTTGAGGTTACCAAACCAACCTCACCCCGGCATTCCACCGCCAGTTCTCCTTCACCTCGCCGCCAGCGGTCTTTTCAAGATCCACGTAGGCGTAGGCATTGTCCGTCACGTTGAAGTTAGCGCCGACGCCGAACTCGCACCAAGTGCCGCCCAAGTCGTCCTTGATGCCGTCGCGAACGCTTGCGTCAGTCACGAGCGAGGCGACAGCTTCGGATTCGCCCTTGAAGTCATGCAGGACGGACGCGCGAACATAAATGACGCCCTTCTCTTTCGGGAAGTGGAAGCCGCCGCGCATGCCGATGCGGCCGATGAGGGAGTCAAAGTCTTCCTGTTCAACCTTCACGTTGTTGCCCGTCGTGAAGGTTTCGCCCAACACCTGCCCGTAGGTGAGTTCAGCCTGAGGCTCCACAAAGGCATTCTGGCCGAGCCTCAAATGCCAGCCGTATTCCGCGGACAGGCTGTAGGCGTTGTTGTCGAATCCTCCGTTCATGCCATTGAGTTCGAAGTCGGTGTTCAGGCGGCTGAACTTGGCAATCAGGTCGACGAACTGGCCGTTCTCGGCAAACCACGTGCCGTAGACACCCACGCCATAAGCCTTGTTGTCGGCGCTTCCGTCGGCATACGTGGCAGACCCATCGGTGTAGGTAAAGGCCGCACCCACCTTCCAGCCGTGGCCGACATCAAAGTCGGAGCCCACTTGAATCGAAGTGTTCTTGGCCTCGAGGTTCTGTGCGCCGTATTCCTGTTCGGAGCCATACAGCCGAACCCAGGCACCGATGCCTTCGGGGCTCGAACGGAGCTCGCCCATGCGCTTGGTGAGGTCGTTCATGTCGTGACGCCACTGGAAGGCGGTGAGTGCCGCCACGGAGCCAAAGGCCGAGAGCTTGGTGTTTTCGGACTGCGTCACCTCACCCTTCGTGCCGTCGGCGGCCACCTCCTGCGAAATGGCCCCCATCACGGCGCCCTCTTCGATCACGTTGGTCTTGGACACGGACGTGCCCTTGTCAGTTACCGTGACGGTTGAATTTAAAGCATCCAGCGCCGCTTCCTGATCCTTGACGTCGTCGGCGTTGACGCCGGTATAACGCACGGTCAAGGACGGAGCGTCCGTCTGCGAATCGTCCACCTTGCCGATTTCAAGCGTGCCCGACTCGAACGTCTTGCCGTCGACCGTGCTGGCCTTGACGTTGATCGTGCCGCCACTGCCCTTCAGGTTGTCCACGGCGACCCTTTGCTTGGCACCGTCGTTGACGTTGATCACGCCGTCATTCATGACGAGGTTATTGAGAGCTACGCCAACCTCACCGGATGTTTCATTCGAAGTCGTATCAGCGATGTATGTCGGAGTCCATTGAGCACCGTTGGACAAGGTGACATGGAGTCCGGTAATCCGGGTTTTCTCCTCATCGGTCGGCTTCTCGGAACTATAGCTGTAGACAGGCGAACCATTCCAATGCGAATTTTCACCCACAAGGTTTAATGTCACACCAGCGTCAACCCCCGTCCCGGATGTTGCCTTGTCGTAATTAAAGTCGATATTGCCGTCGACCTGTGTGTAATGCGCTCCATCGGGGTTGACTGAGACTACAGCATCGCCACGGGCCAAAATTGCCGTTGGGGCGTTGATCGTCGTATCACCGGAAATATGAACCTCACCTGTGCTCATTGCCGAAATGGCTACCGCGTCCTTGCCATCGGTATTTGTAGCTGTAATAATGACACGGTCGGCCGTAATGCTGACGTTAGCAGGCTTTATTGGCGTCATGGTATTGCTTCCGGAATGGATGGCTCTGACGTCACCGTGGCCGCTAGCGCTGATTTGAACAGTCTTGGCCGTCAAACTGACAGATCCTGCCGGACTGTTGTACTTGGGCTTATTGTCAGCCCAAAGAGTAATCACGCCTGCCTCAGAAAGCGTTGATTCATTTATCCCTGTCAAAACAATGCTTTCCGTTTCGGAACCGCCCAAAGTAACGGTTGACCCGGCCCCGGCTGTTACCGCGCTTCCAGTACTGGCTTTAGCCTCTCCCGAAGCATCTTCAACGTTAACCACTGTAGCTTCAATGTATTTGGCATTAATGTCGATTGACGTGTCATAGACATTTGTGTTCGCTGCTTTGCTGCTTGTCATTGCAAAAGCAGCGGTTGGACTATTAGACCCTTTTCCAAAGAGCGTTACGCGCTCCGTTGTCGCATCCCCGATTTCCAACTTGTTGCCAAATGCAATCTGCACTGCCCGGCCACTATTGGTGCTAATGGAGACATCTTTGCCGAGAACAGTTCCGCTTACGGGCTGACTGCTATTGATGAGATTGATGCCATGCCCACTGGTTTTGCTAATAGTAACTACACTATTCGACGTACCAATCGAAAAGTCAGTATCGATTGAAACGCTTTGATCGACGCCATCGACTTGAGCAACAAGATTTGCAGCCGATGTAGAGGTGGAGAAGGCAGCAAAAACTGCCATTGCAATTACAGAATAATGATACTTCATAAGAAACCTCTGTTTTGGTTGTTTCTTTGAGCACCGAGCTTAATTTCTCCCCCCCCCGACTTAAGGGTTATCCCTCATACCAAAATAGTTCCCTTCCTGTGTAAAGATCCATTTCACGTTGCTAATATTGGAAATAGTTTGAGAAATTTATGAATTGTACAGAAATTCAGTCAGATCAAGCTAGAGGTACTATTAAAACAACCTAAGTTAGTTCAACCTCATTCCATACTCCTTCACCAAAAAACGCAAACCAAAGTGCCTTAGTATTAGGCAACCCAAATCATTCACACTGGCAGGGAAATAATATCGTCCTCAATTATGCGAATGCAAAAACACTCATTTCAATTCACATACTACTAGAAACATCATCATTACAATAAAATGATCTTTTCTTAATTAAATACCAACAACTATAGGAGATGTTTAGAAACCAATTCCCAATATAAACAACCCATAACAGACTACTTATTTCGTATCACGTCTGGGTCATAGGCCAACATATTCACAGCATAACGATATGTACATTGCCCGCAACACTTGAAAAACAGGCGTTTTGACGCACGCGCCCCGGTTGTGTCACGACACTCAGCCAAACAGAGTGACAATCTGGTTTGACTCACAGCAACCCAATCAACACGTTATAGCTGATGAGGCACGCCAAACGCCGCCTGATCGAAGGACTGACGGATCCACAGCGCAAAGAACGGATTCTCAAGCGCGAACTCTTCATCACGCACGATCAAGCCGTCCTTCCTCATCCTGGCGACAGCACCGTAGACGGTGCTCGTTGAGAGTTCGCCAATGTCCTGCAAACTGCCGCCGCCAGCCAACACGCTCAGAATACGACGGTTCGTGCGGTTGAGCTTGGCCCACAACACCGCATAGGTCGCTGACAAGCTCCGAAGCAGCGCCTCCCCTGCTCCATGAACGGTGGCGCGCTCGCCGTCCAGGCGGCAACGTTCCCAGAAAACGGCTGCGAGCAGCTGAACAAACAGCGCATGGCCCTTCGTGAGTTCAAGGATTTCCGCCGCGTCGTCGCGAGCCCTGGCGCCCCGAATCGGCTCAAGCCGCTCAATAAGAAAACGGGCGAACACGTCTTGAGGATTCCTTGAGAGCCGGATCAGCGGGGCGAAGTTGAAAAAGGGCGAACCACCATCTTCAAAGAGAGCCGCCACGCGCTCATCGCTCCCGATGAACACGCAATTGAGGTTCGCGTGCTTTTCCATGACCGCACGAAGCAGCTTGTCCGTACCCGGCTCAAACCCGGTGATTTCCTCAAACCCGTCGAGCACCACGATCAGGCGGTTGTCGGGATCGCTCTGCGCGTCCATCAAGTTCAGGACGTCTTCGAGCACAGCGCTCCCCTTGACGGAAGCGTCGAAAGACACTTCCATCGCGTTCGCGTCGATGTTGTAGGTCAGAACCGGCTTGGCACGAAATCTATTGAAGTCTTCCCTGAAGCGCTCGACGGGATGAATGCCGAGAAACGCCTTCAGGAGCAGTGCCGCGAGCCCGGCCTGCGTCGTCGCCATCTGAAGGTTGACGAAAACCGCTGGACGGCCGGTTTCCATGACGGCTTTTCGAACGAGGGGCGTTTTGCCGAAGCGCCTCGGACTCACCAGGGCGAAATGGTTGCGACCGGCAAGGAACTGCCGAACCTTGAGCATCTCCTGAACCGTGTCTACCAGGAAATCTCCCTGCGCTTCGAATCCGAACTCAAAAGGGTTTTCTTCGACCTGCATCCAGCGCCTCAACCAAGAACAACGATTACTTGTTTTTGCGGAATGATCATAACGCAAATAGCCGTTACGCATTTTTGCGTAATGCCATCTCTTCACCACGCCGCGCTTCCCGCACCACCTTTACTACAACGGCTTCCCATCAGGAAGAATTCACACATTGGCAGTGCATTTTTCGGACTTATTCATTTCCCCGAGACACAGGCGACATTGCAACTCCCCTAGGTGCAAATCCATGAAATGCACTCTCCCGTAGGCAATGATTCACACGATGATGTCATTTCACCACCCCATCGACACTGCTTTTGACAGACGACATCAACCCGTCTAAATTATCAAAATTAGAACATCACGCAACCTCAAATGAACTTTCAGGATCAGGAATTCAACATGTCCAACGAGCAGAACTTCCGATGGGCGCTCGTGCTTTCCGAATACGAGCACCAGGGCGAGCCGGCTCAGGCCGCGAAGTCTCAGATCTGGCAGGCGGCAATCGGGCTGCAGCAGGTCGACGGCCTGAGCACGTCCGAACATTTGCTCGAAGCCGCCCGGGAACACATCGAAGGCCGGCTCACCATCGACGAGGTTCAAGCCCGAATCGAGTCACACTACATCAAGGCGGCAGACGAGAGTCAGGATTCCTGCCGTACGCGGGAAGCGGATCTCGTAGCATCCCGCATCGCCGAATTATTGGGCGACGCCGCCTTTCAGTTCTCGACCCGCACCTACTTCAACATTCACAAGAAGCTCTTCGAAGGCATCTATCCGCACGCCGGATCCATTCGCCCCTACAACATCACGAAAAAAGAATGGGTTCTCAATGGCGATACGGTACGGTATTGCGACTGCGACGTCATTCTGGACGCCTTGAATTACGACTTCGAAAGGGAACGCAAATCTTCATCAGGCGGTCTATCAACCGAGCAACAGATAACGCGCATCAGCCGATTCATTTCCGACGTCTGGCAGATTCATCCGTTTGGCGAAGGTAACACCAGAACCACGGCCGTCTTCTTGATCCAGTATTTGAAGCAATTGAGCTTCCCCGTCAACGTCGCGCCCTTTGCAAAACACGCCGGGTTTTTCCGAAACGCACTGGTGAGGGCGAATTGGTCGAACATGCCCCTGGACATTCAGTCGTCGACACTACCTCTGGAACGATTTCTGTCCAACGTCATTCTCGGCACGGATTTCGAACTCCGGAACAGAACGCTGCACATTTTCTTCTCAGCCGACGCAGTGAAGCAATGAATGGCGCCTCAGGGTTGCGAATCCTGCGTCATGAACCGCACGCCATGCGGCGCAACCCGGCGTTGTGAACTGAAAACAACACGCCTTCTGCGTCACTGACGACAAAGCCGTCACTCTGAGATTTCAACAGATTAAAATTGAGGTATCAAATCCTTTTAGCGTTAGTGTCGAATTCCAAACCCGTCTTGAGGCTCATATGGTCGAATGGATTATTAACGTAATGATCTATGGCATCATTTTTACGCTCATTGGTCTTGTGTTTGCCATTTTCATTTTCTACATGACCTATGATCCGCTCACGCCCTATCTGGAAGAGAAACTAGCAGAACGTAAAGCTCGTCGGGAAAGGGAAAAGCTAATGGAAGAGATGGAACACAAGGATTTTAAATAAACGCCCCATCCTCATTCCCTGTGCTTCAGGCATGACAAAACAGCCGCCGCTGCATTCCCGATATTGAATGACCATTCACGCGATTTTCTCTCGTTGAGAATATTGTTGCTCAAAATCCTTCAGGATTTTAGCCCACGCTTGAAAATCTACATTCTCATGCGTATTGACCAACAAATACTGTCGCGTTGCCAGAATCCAATTAAGATTTGCATTCGGATCATTCTTGTTTTTCAAAGACCTTATAACCAGGTCCGCAATATCCGATGCTTTAACGACCAAAGCCTCTTTTTCAGCGACCGTACACACTAGCGGTTCCTTCCCAGTAATACGATGTATCTATTGTGGTTCTAATGAGCCCGGAGCGGAGTTCCCGCAGAGTTGCACGCAATTGACGCGCCTCAGCGAGAACTCGTCCGTTTCGTTCGAAGAAGTCGCTACCAGCTGCCGTCCTCAACAGCCTTCGTCTTGGAGCAGTTGATGACGACGGTCGGTTCGGGAACCTTGGCATCCTGCTCGGCTATGGCCTCATCCAATTCACCCACGGACTTGACCTTGGCGAGCTTGTCGCTCGGCGCGATGTCTTTCGCATCGGCATCGTAGTCAAACCACCATGGAAAGCCGAGCTTGGCAAAGTCCGCTGCGGAAACAGGCTTGTGCGGCATCGGCAATCCGGTCACCGCATTCCATTGGAGCGAATTGAGAATGTGTATGAACACGCGGGAAGAGTGCTCAAAATCGTAGTCCGCCGGTTCATAATCATCTTCGTAAATCTCCTGATGGATGCGACCGCCAGCTGCCAGTCCCATCTCGCAGACAGGCGACATACAGCAGCAATCAAGAGGAAGCCTCACCTGCGAATCACTTACCTCTTCCCATTTCTCAGCCTTGAGCGGATACACCTGAATTTGCATGCCGCCGAACTCTGCCGCACCCGTGAGCTGCTCCTCGACCGTGGCGCCGCTCCCAAGAGGCATGGCGACAAATTGCCGGACGACGCCGTCGCCTGACTTGAATCCGTCAAGCCATGGCTGTTCGGGGACGGCCAAATAATTCTGCCGCGAACGTTCACCTTGCCCGTCCACCACGCAGCTCTTCACAAGCTCCTGCTTCCACTGATCACCGGTAACGGCGCAAATCTTGCCGGCGCCGATCCGAACGGCAAACGGGTAGGACTCAGGAGACTCGAAGTCAATCCATAGCGCCTCGGCCTGGTACATCGGCAAAAGCAAACCTTTGTGCTTGAGCCATTCAGGCGGAAGCTTGCGGCGATAATCCTCGACATGCTCCATGGGAAACGGCTCAAAACCCGGCGGCAGCCTATTCGTTCGGTCGTCGTCAGGCACCCGGAACGTGCGGATGAGCTCAATTTTCAGCCTTGCATCCTCGTGAACCTCAGGAAAAGAAAAAGAAAGGGTTTGGCCCCGAATGAGTCGCAACATGCTGCCTCCCAGAAAGGACAGATTACCAATCGCCATCATGGACATCGCGCACAATGCCAAGAATCGCGTCGTCCGGCATTTGCTTTAGCTGGCGAAGCAGTTCGCCAAAGAGCTTGGGCCTTGCCGTAATGATGGCTTGAAGTTCGCTCGAAAGCTTGCCGGCCATCGCCAGCAAGACATCCGGGTCCAGCTGCAGTTCGTTCGCAAGCCGAAGGATCATTTCTTCGGACGGCGGCTTCTCCAATCCCCGTTCAATTTTTGAGAGATACGAGGGCTCGATGCCGACGCGCGACGCAAACTGGCGCAAGGTCCAATGACGCTGATCTTCCTGCTGATGCGCAAGACGCGCAGATTTGATGTAGGTTCCAAAATCCATATCTCGATCTCAACATGTTCAGCAATGATCAGACAAGTCAACTGTAGAGCAACTACTCCACACTTGTCAAATCAAAGCGCCCTCCCCGCTTGCGCCATGCAGCGCCTCGGGTCCGACAGGAGGCTTTCGGCACTGCCGTCCACCCTCGGGCGGAGCCTTTTGTGCCCCCTCAATTCACTGAAACCACAATTTCGCCCAGCAGCTGCGCAGGCCGCAGCGGTCCCGATTCCGGCCGGCAGGTTGACGCCAACGTTCGCCTGAACCGCGGGAAAAAGTTCTTCGCCCGCCTGATCCTCACGTTTTCCGAATCGTGCGCAAGTAAGCCAAAACTCATGGCTTTAGCGAAGTCAGCGGAACGACAAAAACACCGTCGGGTCTCTGATAGGCAGCATTTGACAAGCCGCACAGCACGCAAAGAACGGAAGGAGAACTATTCGGATTCTCGGTTTTTAGGCTGGCTTGAATTTTCAACAGATTCTTTGCTGCGGCATCGATCTCTCCGGCCCCCAGCTTGATTTCGAAAGCTGTCCAAGCCCCATCAGGCATCGAGACAACTGCATCAATTTCCTGATTGCTGTAATCCTGATAGTGAAAGAGCTCCCCGCCGAAGGATTCAGCATAGATTCGCAAGTCACGTACGCATAGGGCTTCGAAAAGAGAACCCAGGGTTTTGAGATCATGGAGAAGAGCCTCTGGTCCCATCCTAAGGATGGCCGCCGCCAGCGACGGGTCACAGAAATGACGTTTGACTGCTTGCTTAAGACGTTTTGAGGAACGTACGGAAGGTGCGAAGGGCAGCTGATTGTCCGTTAGAAACAGACGATCAAACACGTCCAAATAATTGGCAAGCGTGATACGCGAAAGATTAAGTTGCTCGAACTCTGAAACATCCCGTTGAATGGCGCTTGCACTGGCAGTGGTGCTTTCTTGTCGAGCCAACGATTTCAAAAGTTTTTCCAATTTGTTTCGATCGCGCTTGACGCCGTCAATTCGAGTTGCATCATCCTCAAGAACTGCGGTGATGTACTGCTGCGCGGTCTGTTGTGCGTCTGATGAATCTAACGAAAGCGAACCGGGCCATCCGCCGCGAACAATGAGACGGATAAGATTCTTAAGATCCACGTCGACGGTCACGGCAGGTTCAATCTGTCCATGACACAAGGCTTCAAGCGAGACTTTGCCGTCAGAGTCACCGGATTCCCAAAGTGACATGGGACGCATGCGAAATCTGCCGATACGACCGGCACCGCTGTGCAGGATGCCCTTGTGGTTTGGAGTAAAAGAGCCCGTCAGGATAAACAGGCCCTTCTTATCCAGTTCATCCACTCGATAACGGACAGTATCCCAAAGCGGCGGATATTCTTGCCATTCATCGATCAGGCGCGGCGTCTTGCCGTCCAAAACCAGCGCAGGCTGCAATTGAGCCAACTGACGATTAACGAAATTTCGGGCCGGGTCGCCGATGTAAACAGCGCTCGCCGAGATCTCTCGCGCCGTACTGGTTTTCCCACACCATTTCGGTCCTTCGATGCATACTGCACCGAAAGCTCTCAAAAACTGTTGCAACCGTGAATCCACGATTCTGGGACGATACGCATTCTCGGACATGGAAGGCTCCAAAGACGGATTTGCTGCCTACTTTAAGCCACGAGCAAAATCATGTAAAGACATCAACGAAAATTTTGCCTAGTCAAACTTCAAAATTTGTATAGTAGAAGTGTCTAATCTTGCCTATTCACAAGTTGAAACTGCTCCTGACGGCGAATCTGAGACACCGAATGATAAAATTCGCCGATACGATCGCGAAAATTCGATAAATTTCGCAGTTGCGATGGAGATCCCTGCGCATGCCCTACATCCTACGAGAACTGCAGCCTCAAATCCTCCGTGGAACACCTCCCAAGGCCGTCGTTCTCTACGGCGCCCGTCAAATTGGTAAAACAACCCTGTTGTCTCGTCTTTCAGGGCCTGAAGAGTCCGTCCGCCGGTTCAACGGCGACCTTGCCGCCGATCGCAGGCAGCTCGAGTTCAGCTCTGCAACCGACGTCGAACTAACCCTTCGGCAAGCCGATGCGATCATCATCGACGAAGCCCAACGTTTTCCCAACATCGGCTTGATCCTCAAGCAGCTGGTTGACGTGAACGTTCGTCTGAACCTCGGGAAAAAGATCTTCGCCGCCGCCTCAGCCTCACTTGAACTCGCCGAGGGCGACAAGGAAAGCGCCGTCGGCCGGCTTGTGCATAGACAAATGTGGCCGCTATCCATCTCGGAAATTGCCGCCGCCAAAGGTTGGAGCGAGGTTTCTCATAACATCGAACGTCTGATGATTTACGGCACCCACCCTGCCGTCTTCACGGATCCCGATCATGCTGAAGTGACGCTTCGCACTTACTGCGACGGCGCCTTGTACAAAGACCTGCTTGCACTTGCGGGCATCCGGCGGACCGAGAAACTCATGCATCTCGTCGAGGTGCTCGCCCATAGCGTAGGCTCAGAAGTCAATTACGACAGCCTTGCGCGCGACACCGGTCTGAGCAAAACCACGGTCGCCGACTATCTCCATCTTCTGGAACAGTGCTTCATCATCAAAATCTGTCCTTCCTTTTCCCGCAATCTCGGCAACGAACTCAAGAAAGGCAAGAAAGTCTACTTCTGCGACAACGGCGTCAGGAATGCAATCATCGGCGACTTCAGACCCATGGCAACCAGACGAGATCAGGATGCCGGCGCCCTGTGGGAGAACTTCTTCTTCATGGAGCGCGTGAAGCTGGACAGCATTCGAAACGACTTCACCGACATGTACTTCTGGCGCACGACCGGCAACTACCCTCATGAGCTCGATTTTCTTGAGGTCAAAAACGAAAGCATCCGAGCTTTTGAATGCACGCTATCCCCGTCAGGCAAAGCGCGCCCAAGCAAATTCACGACGGCCTATCCCGATGCCCCCATTGAGACCGTGACGCCGGATGACTTGATGAGGCTTTGGTTGGTCGATCGCCAAGCCGCAGACACCATGCAAGCATTCGACAACGCCGCAGACAGCTGACTTGTCTGACATCAGGCTCAAAA
>ERZ1026870.439-NODE-439-length-23634-cov-66.811994_pt1 | contig 23634 bp, 10 predicted proteins | sample MGYA00380165_ERZ1026870 | MGnify/ENA primary metagenome ERZ1026870 (study PRJEB33269, sample SAMEA4719801) | human gut metagenome | biome: human-associated habitat; feature: organic feature; material: feces | place: Cameroon | collected 2013-10 ...
CTGCGGGGACAGGGAATTTCCCACAGATTTCACAGATGACACAGATTCATTCTGACTCTGCCAGTGAGAAGAATCTGATAGCCTTCGACCTGTTTCAGGAATCTGCGGGACTGAAGGGGATGAATATCGATACCATCGGGTCCAGACATTCCTCCCTGCTTGCCATCATGAGCGCCGGAGCGTCACGTATGATGAGCGAAGAGGAGCTGATGAAGGTGGTGGCTGAGAAGATGCCAAGCTATTATCAGGAGAATGACTGCCATCAGCTTATCCATGATTTCTATGCGAAATATGGTGACAGTTCGAAGCCGTTCTCTAGGGATGTGATTCGGGTGAATGCCTTGGCGGAGCAGGCGGCTAAGAGCTTGCTTGCCGGGGATTACAAATCCCCGGAACGCCTGGCGGGGGGCTTTCTTCCTGGACAATATGGTTATAGCTCGCTTGCCGGGGATTACAAATCCCCGGAACGCCAGGCGGGGAACTTTCTTCCTGGACAATATGGTTACAGCTTGCTTGCCGGGGATTGCAAATCCCCGGGACGCCTGGCGGGTTTGACGATTGACGGAAAGGGAGCGGCTCGCTATAGCTTGCTTGCCGGGGATTGCAAATCCCCGGAACGCCTGGCGGGTAATCATAAAGTTCAAAGTTCAATGTTTCAAGTTCAAAGTAACGAAGACGAGTATCCTGCTCCTCCACCGATGCCGAAGAAGCTGCCGAAGCTGGTGGAGTTACTTATCTCGAAGACACCGGAGATCTATCAGCCAGCCGTGGCTTGCGCCATCTTTCCTCCTCTCGCCACCCATCTGTGGCAGACGAGATTCAGATATATCGACAACGTGGAGCATGAGGCAACCCTATCCAGCGTGCTGCTTGCCGGCACAGGAGCAGGAAAGAGCTGCGTGCAGAAACCTATCGACTTCATCATGGAGGATATCCGCAAAAGAGATGCTGAAAACCTGAAACGTGAGAAGGAATGGAAGGACGAAATGATGCGCAAGGGCGCCAACAAGGACAAGCGCAAGCGCCCCGAAAACCTCATCATCCAGGAGATTGATGCCGACATGACCAACCCTGCCTTCGTGATGCGTACAGCTGAAGCAAAGGAACATTTTCTTTATACTTCGCTCAATGAGATTGACCAGTTTGATGCTTTGAAGGGTATCGGCAATCAGCAGTTCCGCATCATGTGTCTTGCTTTCGACCCAGATAATCAATATGGTCAGACTCGTGTGGGAACCCAGAGCGTAACCGAGCGTGTCACCATCCGTTTCAACTGGAATGCTTCCACTACTATTGACAAGGGGCAGCGCTATTTCTCCAAGGTATTGACCGACGGTCCGCTGAGCCGTATCAATTTCAGTACCATTCCGGAGCGTGATATCGGTGAGGACATCCCGGTATATGGAACCTACGATGATGAATTCAGAAAAGCCCTGAAGCCCTACATCGAAAATCTCTGTATGGCAACGGGGCTGGTGGAATGCGAAGAGGCGTATCGGCTTGCCGAGGTATTGAAGAACGAGAATGCCGAGTTTTCCCGTACCTCGCAGAATCGCATCTTCGAGAATTTCTCGTTCCGTGCCAACGTCATCGCCTATCTGAAGGCGTGCGTGCTCTATGTGGCAAACGGCTACAGATGGGAGCCGGAGATAGAGGATTTCATCCGCTGGAGCGAGCGCTACGACCTCTACTGCAAGATGCGTTTCTTCGGGGATATGATAGCCAAGGAGGCGAGCACTGCAGAGAAGAGTTCAAAGCGAGGACCGGAGAATATCCTGCAGCTTCTGCCCGATGTCTTCACCGAACCGCAGCTGGAAGCCATCCGTCTGGAACACGGACTGAAAGCGCAGGGCTGCAAGAACGTCATCAAGCAATGGATTTATCGCAAGTATATCGTGCGCATGGAATCTGAGGACGGCAAAAACGGTTACGGTTACAGAAGTTACAGTTTTAAGAAGCTCAAATACCGTCATGACGGTCAGGAGCTTGATGCTTAATGATTTACAGAACTTGAAATGATTCACTTAACAGACAGAAATTTATGGAAATAGTATTGAAGCGTATAGCCAAGAAGAACAGCTATACCATCGGACGCCTCTATATCCTGAAGGATGAGGAGGTAGAGAGAGTGGTTCACTCTTCATGGAAGAACCCACAGTTGAAGCGATGGTTCGAGCATAAGATAGATGCCGGCAAACTGACGCAGGAGCGATATTTCTGCGATACCCTGGAGCCGACGTGGCGCAATCTGAAGGGCGTGGAACTGCAGCCTGAGGAGGAGAACGTGCGCCTGGGCAGGGTATCGGGCAAGAAGGCGCAGAAGATGAAGGGACATACCGCCATCCCCGAAGGCACCTATCCTCTGCTCGTTACCAAATCGCCCCGTTTCAGGGAGTGGTTGCCGTATCTTCAGGGTGTGCCCGATTTTGAGGGCATCCGCATCCATGCCGGCAACTATCCCGACGATACCCAGGGCTGCATCCTGGTGGGCGAGAACAGGCAGAAGGGCATGGTGGTGAACTCCCGCATCTGGCTGCACCGCCTGAAGAAGCGCATCGGCGAAGCGAGGGGAAAGGATGAATCTGTCTGGATTACCATCATCTAGCGGGGGGTACACCTTTATATATATAGAAGTTTCGCAGGTGTGGGAATTTGTTGAAGTTAAAGAAGTTATCACTCCCTACGGTCGTTCGGGAAGTTAAGAGACAATAGTCATCTAGCGTAAACGTAGGGCATTGTCCCTTAACTTCTCCCTAACTTCCTTTAACTTCCCTCCCTCCCTTCCGAAGCTTGAACATGAACGAAAATGGCAAAAAAACTAATAAATGTCAAATAATAAGGGTGAATAGCCAAAATATTAAGTATTGTTGGCAAGAATTAGTGTACTTTTGCAACCGAAATAGTAACAAATAAACCAAAAACGTAATAAGACATGGACAACAAACTATTTTTCAAAGAGTCTGTTTTGCCTGTTACTCTTTTTTGCTCAGCATTGATGTTCTCCCCTGTAGGAGCAACTCAGGTGAATGCGGCTACCAATGTAGTACAGCAAGCTAAAACGGTAAAAGGTACAGTTGTAGATAACATGGGCGAGGCAGTCATTGGCGCCAGTGTTAAAGTAGTAGGCACAACCACAGGTGCCGTAACTGATCTTGACGGTAACTTTACTTTGACCAACGTGCCAAAGAATGCTACTGTGGAAATCTCATATATCGGCTATATTGCCCAAAAGATAAGCGTTGCCGGAAAGAGCGATCTGAAGGTAACATTGCAGGAAGATAACAAGGCTTTGGATGAAGTCGTGGTAGTAGGTTATGGTGTGCAGCGCAAGAGCGATGTGACCGGAGCCTTGGCTCACCTGGATTCAAAGGACCTGACTGCGATGCCTGTAAAGGATGCCCTGGAGGGTATGCAGGGTAAGACTGCCGGTGTGGATATCACCAACTCTCAGCGTCCTGGTACAGTGGGTAGTATCACTATCCGTGGTCAGCGCTCCATCGGTGCCCAAAGTACTCCGCTCTATGTAGTAGACGGTATGATTATCCAGAACGGTGGTATCGATAATATCAACCCTCAGGATATCGAGAGCATCGAGGTATTGAAGGATGCTTCTGCTACCGCTATCTATGGTGCACGTGGTGCCAATGGTGTGGTACTCGTAACCACCAAGAGAGGTAAGGAAGGCAAGGTTACCTTGAACTATGCAGGTACAGTTACCTTCTCTACACTCCATGATGTAACCAAGATGATGAACGCTACACAGTGGATAGACTATGCCCGCCGTGCAGCATACAACTATGGTGGCTATGGTGATCCTAAGGCAGATTTTGCTCCTGATTATGCCAGCGACCAGAAACTCTTTGGCGGTGAACCAGCCAGCTGGGCCAATATCGATCAGGCTTGGGTGAACGGAACTTATCATCCAGAGCTCGTCGGTTCTTACGACTGGGCTTCTCATGGTAAGCAGACCGGCGTAACCCACGAGCATACTATCAGCGCCTCTGGCGGTACAGATAAGTTCAAGGGCTATGGTTCCTTCGGTTATTTGAACCAGAAGGGCACTCAGCCAGGTCAGAGCTATCAGCGCTTCACCCTGAATACATCTTTCGAGGCTAGACCTGTAGCTCCATTGACATTGGGCTTCACCATGAATGCTTCATACGGAACCCAGAACTACGGTTACAACTACAGCAAGTCAGTAACCGGTGCGGGTGATTACTACAATGCTCTGAATACCATGATTCCATGGACCGTGCCTTACGATTCTGAGGGCAATTATATCCGCAACCCATGGGCTTACAACGTGAACATCATCAACCCAATCGATGAGTTGAAATACAATACCAACAAGCGTACCAACTTCCGCATCAACGGCAGTGCCTACGCTCAGGTAGACTTTGGCAAGATATGGGAGCCATTGGAGGGCTTGCAGTACCGCATCCAGTTTGGTCCTGAACTGCAGTACTATCGTCTGGGCATCGCCAATGCTGCTGACGGTATCAACGGCGACGGCAACAACGTGGCTCAGTACAACCCTTCTAATAAAGTGGCTTGGACACTCGATAACCTGGTTTACTACAACAAGACCATTGCCAAGAACCATCGCATCGGCTTGACCCTCTTGCAGAGTGCTTCCAAGTATCACTATGAGAACGGCAACATCAAGTCTAACGTGGCAAGTGCCGAGGAGTTGTGGTGGAACACCAGCTCTCTGAGCAAGCCATTGCAGTATACAACCGGTCTGACAGAAAGCCAGTTGGCTTCCTACATGGCTCGTGTGAACTATACCTATGCAGATAAGTATATGTTGACAGCCAGTGTACGTACCGATGGTGCCTCTCAGTTGGCTGAAGGTCATAAGTGGGCTTCCTTCCCATCCGTAGCGCTCGGTTGGCGTATCGATCAGGAGAAGTTCATGCAGAAGGCTGACTGGGTGAGCAACCTGAAACTCCGTCTGGGTTATGGTATCTCTGGTAACTATGCAGTTGATCCTTATGCTACTCAGGGTGCTGTTCAGAGCAACGTATATACCTGGGGTGCAACAACATCCGTAGGTTATCTGCCATCAGATGCTTCAGCCAAGAATCCTAACAAGATGGCGAACATCGACCTCGGTTGGGAGAGAACCAAGCAGTGGAACGTAGGTCTCGACTTCGGCTTCATCAACAACCGTATCAGCGGTAGTGTTGACTACTATCACAACAAGACTACCGACCTGATTCTGGCTACTACCATCCCATCTCTCACCGGTTATACCAGCACATTTGCCAACGTAGGTGAGACTTCCGGCTGGGGTGTTGACCTGCAGTTGAATGCCATCCCAGTGAAGACCAGGGATTTCGAATGGAATACCAGTCTTACCTGGACTATCGACCGCAACCGTGTGGATAAGTTGAACAATGGCGTGAAGGAGAATGTGAACGACCGTCTCTTCGTAGGTGAGGAAATCGGTGTTTACTACGACTATGTATATGATGGAATCTGGAAGACCTCTGAGGCTGAAGAAGCAGCTAAGTTCGGTCGCAAGCCAGGTCAGATCAAGGTGAAGGATGTAAATCCTGACGGCAAGATTGACGCCAACGATCGTCAGATTGTAGGTAAGGTTCGTCCACGCTGGTCAGGCGGTTGGCACAACACCTTCAGCTACAAGAACTTCGAGTTGTCCTGCTTCATCTATGCCCGCTGGAAGTTTACCGTAACCAAGGGTGCAGAGACTCTGGGCGGTATGTATGCTATGCGTGATCTGGACTACTGGATAGCCGGTGTTAATGAGGACGCTGAGTATTATGCTCCTGGTTCTAACGGTCAGGCAGCAGATGCTTATTCTGGCTCAATGAACTATCAGGACGGTTCATACATCAAGATGCGTAACATTTCTCTGGGTTATACCTTCCCTAAGAATATTACAAACAAGTTGGGTATGAGCAACCTCAAGGTTTATGTTCAGGCAATGAACCCATTCACTATCTACAAGAAGTGCAAGTGGCTTGATACCGACCTCTTGAGTTATGACAACAACTCAACCTCTTACGGTTCAGGTACAACCATCAAGAGCTGGGTTATCGGATTAAACATTGGATTCTAAAAACAGGACTTTCATCATGAAAACAAATAAGATATTATTCGCTTCTCTTCTCTTGGGAGCGACATTGGGAACAGCAATGACATCATGCAGCGACTCGTTTCTCGACGAGAAGCTGATTACAGAGAAGGGTACTGCCTACTTCAAGACAGAGGCTGGTATCAACGACCTGACTACAGGTACTTATCAGAAGTTGAAGTTCAAGTTCAACTATATCTGGGCGTATAACATGTATAATATGGGTATCGATGAGTTTACCGGCGGTGCCAACGATATCGCAGCATGGAACCATTATGGTACAGACTTGAACTCAGGTGAGACTGGCTCCAACCAGCCTTTGTGGGACAATATGTATGGTACCATCGAACCAGCCAACATTCTGATTCAGAACGTGCCTCTGTATTACAACCAGAAGAGCGCCAAGTATAACATTCGTCTGGGCGAGGGCTACTTCTTCCGTGCCTATGCCTACTTCGAGTTGGTTAAGCAGTATGGCGGTGTGCCATTGAAACTGGAACCGAGCAATGGTGTAATCAATTATACTTATACCCGCAATTCTGAGGAGGAGTGCTTTGCCCAGATCATCTCAGACTTCGAGAAGGCATACGAACTGCTGCCTGAGGAACCTGAGGACAAGCAGCTGGGCCGTCTCACCAAGTCGGCTGCAGCCCACTTCCTGGCAAAGGCTCATCTGTTCCGTGCATCAGAACTGCACGACAGCTGGAACTCCCAGTATAAGGATGCCGACTTGGCTGCAGTCATCAAGTATGGCGACGAGGTAATCAAGAAGCATCCATTGTGCAGCAACTTCCAGGAACTCTGGGACTACACCGAGCCTGATGGTGCCAATGAGAAGGTGAGCGAGGTGGTACTTGCTGCCCAGTTCTCTGACAACAGCGACTCCTGGGGCCGTTTCGGTAACCAGATGCACCTCTGCTTCCCATCTGTATATCAGAACCTGGCAGGTATGAAGCGAGATATTTCCGGCGACCGTGAGTTCAGCTATGTAAGCTCTACTGAATATACCATCCAGGTATTCGACCGCGTGAACGACTCCCGTTTCTGGAAGTCATTCATCACCAAGTATGGCTGCAACTATACCAATGGTGCTCCAAAGTGGGATGCTGAAGTCATGGCTAAGAATCCTGATGAATATACTGCAGAGGATGTAGCTGGCGAGCATCGCTTCGTGGGTGGTCAGATTGGTTTGAAGTATATCGTCAACAATCCTGGTGATACCCGTTTCACTCCTGGTCATGACAAGAATGGCAACGAGTCTAAGTCAGAGGATTTCGTATTGAAGAATGGCAAGGTCTGCCCAGAGCATACCTTTGTACGCTACTATGCCGGTCAGCCATTCCAGTGGAATACAGCCAAGGACAATACTACCCACTCTGGTAATTACTATACCATCTATCCACACAACCGTGGCGTAGCCTTGTCTAAGTTCCGTGACGGAGCCCGCAACTCTATCGCTTCTCAGTTTGGTACCCGCGATGCCATCATTGCCCGTTCTGCTGACGATGTGCTGATGGTTGCCGAGGCTTATATCCGCAAGAAGGATTACAGCAATGCCATCAAGTATCTCAACATGGTTCGCGACCGTGCCGGATATGCTGAGGGTGAGGATCGCTCTATCAGCCGTGACGGTGGTCAGGCTTACAAGAAGAACAGTGTCTGCACCAACAAGGGTGGCGGTTTCTCTTCCGAGGGTGCCATCTATACAGAGGAGAACACTTACTTCGAGTCAAACAACATTCCTGTAACTACCGCCGCAACCAAGAGCAGCATGCATCTGAACAGTGTTGATGACATTCTGAACTCAGAGGCAGATAAGCCTATCTACGAAGCCTTGAAGTGCAACACTGAGGCAGAGAAGATAATGTGCTTCCTCCTGAATGAGCGTACCCGTGAGCTGATTGGTGAAAGCCAGCGTTGGGAAGACCTGGCACGTACCAAGACCTTGGAGGCTCGCTGGAATGCATTCAACGATGGTTCTCAGCGTGGCATCGGTAAGTTCGACCCAGCCAAGCATTACTATCGTCCAATTCCTCAGTCATTCCTCGACGGTATCACCAATGCAAATGGTGCTTCCCTGAGCAATGAGGAGAAGGAGAAGATGCAGAATCCTGGTTACTAATCGGATATCTCTATAGAACAGAATCATATATGACAAAGGGCGGTATCTTTCTCCTGGCAGAAAGGTATCGCCTTTTTTCTTCTCATACGGGAAAATAACAGACGAATTGTATGATTGTCCGCTTCTTTGGATATTTTTACCAGGTAGATGAACCGGATTATGCGTACTTTTGTAGCAGAAATACAAAATAATAAACAACTATCATCATGCAAATCAAACAAATGTTATTTCCGATGATGAGTATGGCGCTGACAATGGCTCCCTGCTCTCATCTTCATGCACAAGTGCAGACTCCGGTATCGCAGATGGAGAAGCTGGACCGTGGCCTGGTGGCTTTGCCTGCCCAGGACAAGGGAATCTTCCTCAGCTGGCGATTGCTGGGTACGGACAGCAAGAACGTATGCTTCGACATAGAAAGGGATGGAAAGATTATCGCCCATCAGGTGAAGCTGACCAATTATACAGACCGGAAAGGTTCTGCTGCCAGCAGCTATCGAATCATCACTTATCAGAAGGAACCCAGGATGGATGCTCCGGCTGAAAGAGAAGTTTCGAAGGCGGTGAAGCCATGGAATGATCTCTATCGCTCCCTGCCCATCAACCGTCCTGCTGGCGGTGTCACTCCCGAAGGAAAATCCTACGAATATACACCCAACGACTGTAGTGTGGGCGATGTGGATGGAGATGGAGAATACGAAATCGTCCTGAAATGGGACCCGACCAATGCCCATGACAATTCGCATGACGGCTATACGGGAGAGGTCATCTTCGACTGCTACAAGCTCGACGGAACCCAACTCTGGCGCATCAATCTGGGTAAGAATATCCGTGCCGGTGCCCACTATACCCAGTTCCTGGTCTATGATTTCGACGGCGATGGCAAGGCGGAAATGGTCTGCAAGACATCGGCTGGGTCGGTAGATGCCAGAGGCAGGTTTGTGAGCGATGCGGCTACGGATGACGGAATCCGCTCCATCGACAACCGTGCCGACTATCGCAATTCTAGAGGTCGCATTATGACCGGTCCTGAACTGCTGACGGTCTTCCAAGGCGAAACCGGAAAGGCGATGCATACCATCTGGTATCAGCCCAACCGAGCCTTCGGCGTTGGCAACCAGGTGGAAGAGGGGGAGCATCTGGAGAACGGATTCCCTGCCTATTCTTCTGTATGGGGCGACAAGGCAAACTATGGCAACCGTGGCGAACGATACCTGGCTGGCGTGGCTTTCCTGGAGGGTGCCGACAAGAAGCCGAGTGCCGTGATGTGCCGTGGCTATTATACCCGCTCTTATCTCTGGGCGGTAGATTTCGACGGAAAGGAACTCAAGACCAAATGGCTCCATGCTTCGCTGACTCCCAACGACTGGAAGGTGACCGATGCCGACGGAAAGGTGCTGAAGGAAGCTCATGGATGTAAGGAAACTGCTTATGCCCAGGGAGCGCACAGTCTGGCTGTGGGCGATGTGGACGGAGACGGACGTGACGAAATCACATACGGTTCGGCTGCCATCAACCATGACGGAACCTTGTTGTATTCTACCGGATTGGGACATGGCGATGCGCAGCATCTTGCTGACCTGGATCCCGACCGTCCGGGCTTGGAATATTATATGGTACACGAAGAATATCCATACGGTTCTGACCTGCGGGATGCGAGAACAGGCGAAATCCTGTTCCGTACACTCGATAAGGAAGATACCGGAAGAGGAGTGGCTGCTGATATCGATTCCAAGCATCGGGGATATGAATATTGGTGTTCGGATGCTCCTGTAGTAAGAGACATCAAGGGTAAGACTATTTCGGCAGAAACATCTTTATCCTCTCAGAAGAATCATGAAGCTGATTATTTCAGAAGTAATGAGAAAACGACTTTCAGAGCTGTTTCCAGAATGCCGGCAATGAACTTCCGGATTTATTGGGATGGCGACTTGCAGGATGAACTTCTGGCAAACGGGCGTTCTCCTCATTTTCCTCCTTATCTCCAGAAATGGAACGGCAGCGAGGCGGTGGCTTTGCCTTTGAGCAATGGAAAACAGCTCTACGAGATGGGAAACTCGGTGAGTTGCAACTGGTCGAAGGCGACCCCGAATCTGCAGGCTGATCTCTTTGGCGATTGGCGAGAGGAAGTAATCTATTGGGATAAGAGTGATGCCTCGCATCTCAATATCTTCACCACCAATATCCCTACGGAATATCGGGTTCCAACCCTGATGCACGACCATATCTACCGTATGGGAGTGGCATGGCAGAACGTGGCATACAACCAGCCGCCTCATCTGGGATATTATCTGCCCGATCATGCCGAGAAGATGAAGTAAAGAGTGAAGAATTCTCTTGTATATAATATAACGATAATAATTTGATAAAAAAACGTAGCTAATGAAAAGAATATTATTCGCCATTTCATTGATGGCGGCAACAACTGCTTCTTTTGCCCAGGTGGCAAAACCGATGGAAGATGTCAACAAAGTTATCGACAATACCGTAGATAGCCTGAACAAGGCGATGACCGCACGTATACAGCCGGGAACCAGCCGCAAGGGCAACAACCCGGTGCTCTTCCTGATAGGTAACTCTACCATGCGCAATGGTACATTGGGTAATGGTAACAACGGTCAGTGGGGCTGGGGATACTACGAGCACGAGTTCTTCGATGCCAACAAGATTACGGTAGAGAACCAGGCGCTCGGAGGCATGAGCAGCCGTACCTTCTACAACCGTCTGTGGCCGGATGTGCGCAAGGGCATTAAGGCTGGCGACTGGGTGATCATCTCCATCGGTCATAACGATAATGGACCATACGATAGCGGCAGGGCACGTGCCAGCATCCCTGGCATCGGCAAGGATTCGCTCAATGTCACCATCAAGGAGACTGGCGTGAAGGAGACTGTTTATACTTACGGTGAATACATGCGCAAATACATCAACGACTGCAAGGCGCTGGGTGCTCATCCTATCCTGATGTCGCTGACTCCACGTGATGCCTACGATGAAAACGATAAGATTGTCCGTGTGAACAAGACTTTCGGATTGTGGGCAAAGCAGGTGGCTGAGCAGGAAGGAGTTCCTTTCGTAGATCTGAACGAAATTTCTGCAGCCAAGCTCGATAGCTATGGTCATTGGAAGGAGAAATATCATTTCTTTACCGACCATATCCATACCTCCCGTTTCGGAGCGATGATGAATGCCCGTTCGGCTGCAGAGGGATTGGCAGAGAGCAAGGACCCAAGTCTGGCTCCTTTGCAGGCGATGATGATCAATGTGGCTTTGCCGGTAGAGAATTTCAAGCGTGAACCGGGCAAACCTGTTGTCTTCTTCACAGGCGACAGTACTGTGAAGAATGCCGATAAGGACGAAGACGGCATGTGGGGCTGGGGCTCTCAGGCTTATACCATCTTCAATCCTAAGAAGATTACCTGCGTGAATGCAGCCAAGGCTGGCCGCAGTTCCCGTTCTTATCTCAACGAGGGAAGATGGGATAAGGTATACAACAGTCTTCAGCCGGGTGACTACGTGCTCATCGAGTTCGGACACAACGACATCTGTTCTATGACCGACAAGAAGATGCGCGGTTCCATTCCTAGTGCCAAGGATACCTGCCATGTCTATCAGATGGAAGAGAGCAAGCAGTATGAGGTGGTTTATTCTTTCGGCTGGTATCTGAAGAAGTTCATCCAGGATGTTCGTGAGAAGGGTGCTACCCCAATCCTCGTTTCCCTGACTCCTCGCAACGAGTGGCCTGACGGAAAGATGGAGCGCCGAAACGATACCTACGGCAAGTGGTATCGCGAAATCGTTGCAGAGACAGGCGTTGCCTTCCTCGACCTCCACAACATCGCAGCCGATTCTTATGATAAGATAGGTAAGGAAAAGGTGAAGGCTTATTACAAGAAGGATCATACTCATACTAGCTTGAAGGGTGCCCGGCACAATGCCAAGTGCGTGGCTAAGGGCTTGAAGAAGATGAAGAGTCCTTTGGCGAAGTATCTGAAGTAAAGCATTGGAATAAGGTTGTTTTAATAGAAGAAACAAATGAAGACAAGAAATTTTTTATTTACCAGTCTGCTGGCGTTGGCTTCTACGGTAGCCGCCAATGCCCAGACTTTCGATATTGATATGTTGAAGGCGCAGCCTGTCTATTCTGCTGAGAAGGGTCAGGGATATGACATCTTGGCTGCTCCAAAGGCAAAGAGCAATGCGCCTTTCTTCTATTCCGTGAAGGTGGCGGATGGCAACTATAAGGTGACCGTGGTGCTCGGTTCTAAGAAGAAAGCGGGCAAGACTGTGGTTCGTGCTGAAAACCGCCGTTTGATGCTCGACGAGGTGAACACCAGGAAAGGTGAGTTCAAGACTTTCTCCTTCATCGTGAACAAGCGTTCTCCTTATATTACCGATAAAATGAACGTAAAGATCAAACCTCGCGAGAAGGAGACGTTTACCTGGGATGAGAAGCTGACCTTGGAGTTTACAGGTGCTGCCCCAGCAGTAAAGAGCATCAAGGTGGAACCGGCTCCTGCTGAAACCACCACCGTTTTCCTCTGCGGTAACTCTACGGTAGTTGATCAGTTTACGGAGCCATACGCTTCCTGGGGACAGATGGTAACCCGCTGGTTTGGTCCAGAGGTGGCTATCTCAAACCATGCTGAAAGCGGATTGACAGCAGGTTCCTTCCTTGCCTCCAACCGTTTGGACAAGGTGCTGGCGATGATGAAGAAGGGCGACTACGTGATTTGTGAGTTCGGACATAACGACCAGAAGGAGAAGTCTGCAGGCTGTGGTGCCTGGTATAATTTCTCTTACAACCTGAAGAAATTCATCGACGAGGTACGCAAGAAGGGTGGCAACATCATCTTCGTAACTCCTACCCAGCGCCGAATGTTCGACAAGGCTACCCATAGCAAGATTCAGGAGACTCATGGCGATTATCCTGATGCCATGCGAGCTGTGGCAAAGCGAGAGGGCGTGCCTGTGATAGAACTTCACGATATGACCCGCACTTTCTTCGAGACTTTGGGTTACGAGAACAGTAAGAAGTCGCTGGTTCACTATCCGGCAAATACTTATCCAAACCAGCCTAAGGCTTTGGAGGATAACACCCACTTCAATCCATACGGTGCCTACGAGGTGGCTAAGATGGTGGTGATGGGCATGAAACAGCTCAATCTGCCTATCGTGAAGTATCTCCGTGCAGATTGGAAGGACTTTAATCCTGCGCAGCCAGATGATTTCAATCAATTCGTATGGTATCCATCCGTGAATCAGGATGTAACCAAGCCAGACGGAAATTAATACTTAAAACATTGAACTTTGAGCTTTGAACATTGAACTTTATGATTAGTTCTTTTTGGTTCAAAATCTCATATTAAATGAATTTGGAATGAATAAAAAGACAATACTTTTCGCCTCGTTGCTGCTGGGCGATTTGCTTTTGGTGGGAACCCTTTCGGCTGATGCGGCGGTGCGCGATACCATCAGCATCAACCAGGGATGGCAGTTCCATCGCGGAGATGTGAAGAACATTGCTGAGTTGAAATCAACCCAGAGCGGGGATGATGTGGTGAATCTGCCACATGATTTCCTGATAGGACAGGACTGGGTGGCTCCGGATGCCAGCGAGCGCCCGGATAACAGCGATGCGGGCAGCAATGTGCGCAGCCGATTGAGTTCCCGTGGATTCAAGGAGATGGGCATCGGCTGGTATCGCTACGAACTCACTCCCAAGGATGAATGGAAGGGAAAGCGCATCGTGCTCGACTTTCAGGGCATCATGCTGGTAGGTGATGTCTATCTGAACGGAAAGCGTATCGGTGGCACCGACTATGGATATCTGGGCTTCGATATCGACCTGAGCAAACTCTTGAAGTGGGGACAGCCTAATGAAATCGCAGTCAAGGCGGATACGCAAAATCCAAGTAACTCCCGCTGGTTTACGGGTGCCGGTCTCTATCGTGATGTCAACCTCATCGTCACCAATAAGAATCTGTTTTTCCCTCGCCATCCGCTCTTTATCCGTACACAGGGCAACAAGGAGGTGAAAATCAAGGCGGAAATCATCAACCAGCAGAAGGTGGCTAAGGGGCAGAGCGCTGCCAAGATGCCTGTGGGCGTTCGTATTCTCGATGCCGATGGTAAGGTGGTGGCTGAGCAGAAGAACGACATCCATTTCAATGCCAAGTGGAGAGACAGAGAGTATGAATTGCCAAGCATCTCTTTGGAAAATGCCAAGTTGTGGTCGCCGGATTCACCTTATTTATATACAGCCGAGGTGACGCTTTATGACAGTGAGGGCAATATCGCCGACCAGATTAAGGAGCCGTTTGGTGTGCGCACCATCGAAATCGTTCCGCAGAAGGGCTTGCTGGTGAACGGCAAGAAGGTACTCCTCAAGGGCTATGCCAATCATCATACCCTCGGTGCCCTGGGTGCTGCCGCCTATCCGCGTGCCATCGAGAAGCGACTGAAACTGATGAAGGAATTCGGAATGAACCATATCCGTTCCTCTCATAATCCATATAGCGAGGATTTCCTGAAACTCTGCGATAAGTATGGTATCCTGGTAGTGGATGAGCTTTACGACAAGTGGCTTACTCAGTATGCCGGTGGCAGAGTGGAATGGGAGAGCCTTTGGCAGAAAGACATTCCGGAATGGGTAAAGCGAGACAGAAACCATCCTTCGGTGGTGATGTGGAGCCTGGGAAATGAGTTGCAGCAATACAGCAACCTGCCTTTCAACGATTGGGGCGTTACAGCTTATAAGCTCCAGAAGGAGTTGCTGCACCGTTATGACGATACCCGACTCACCACCGTGGCGATGCATCCACGCTATCGCAACCTGGAGACGGATTCCATTCCAGCCGACCTGGCAATAGAGACTGAGGTGAATTCATATAACTACCGTTACATGTACTTCCCTGGCGACAGCAAACGCTATCCGGAGAAAACCTTCTATCAGAGTGAGGCAAGTGTGGCTGCCATGGGTCCTAACTTCTACGAGATGGATCTCGACAAGGTGATTGGTCTTGCCTATTGGGGAGCCATCGATTACCTGGGCGAGAGCATGGGATGGCCTATCAAGGGTTGGAATCAGGGTGTGTTCGACCTTTCTCTTCAGCCAAAGCCAGATGCTTATTTCGTGAAGAGCATGTTTACTGACGAGCCAACCGTTCACATCGGTGTTATCGAGAAATCGGGTGGCAACATCCAGTGGAATGGCATCAATGTATCTGCCGGAAAGCTTTCTGAAAACTGGAACCGTGAAGCAGGCGAGAAGGTTTCGCTCTATACCTATACCAATGGCGACGAGGTGGAACTCTTCCTCAATGGCAAGAGTCTGGGTGTGAAGAAGAACAGCAACGACCCTAAGCTCCGTGCCCGCATCAAGTGGGACAACATCGCCTATGCTCCAGGCACTCTGGTGGCTGTGGCTAAGAAGAACGGTAAGGTGGTGGCTCGCCATCAGATAGAGACCACGGGCGAGGCTGTGGCTCTGAAGCTGGTTCCGGATATGGAGACCTGGCATGCTGACGGTAAGGATCTGATGCACGTTCGCATCTATGCCGTAGATAAGAAGGGCAGAAGAGTGCTGAACATGAAGGATGCCAAGGCTTTCGACAAGTTGACTTTCACCGTGAAAGGCGATGCGAATATCGTGGCGGTGGATAATGGAAACATCTCATCGGACGAGCTTCATATCGGCAAGAAGCAGTTGGAGAAGACCATCCAGAGAAATCTCTTCCAGGGTTCCGCCCTCGTGATATTGAGAGCAGGCAATAAGCCAGGAAAGATAGAACTTTCGGTAGCTGGAGAAAAGATGAAAGCCAGAAAGCTGGTTCTGAATACGAAATAATAAGGTACATTATGAACTTGATTCTATCCTCAAATCCGCGACTAAGCCCTTCTACATTCTTTTTGCTCAGAGCAACAAGTGCGAAGTGTCGGATGAAGCGAGAGATGGTTCATTAAATGAGTAGTGACATTCTTTCTCAGATTTAAAATGTATCTTTGCCATGTCATATTAGAGTTTTGCTTGTTTGCTTTTCGCAACACTAAGATAAGTGAAAATTCTGATATGGCAATAACCTGAGCAACTTTTTGTTGCTCAGGTGCTTAAAAAGTTTTATTTATAATAGTGTTGCGGAATTACGGAAGAAAAAGAAACCTATAATGAGATACAGAAAGAGTCTATTCATATTGTTAGCGTCTGCTGTTTCACAGACGCTTTCTGCGCAAACCTACGAAAAGCCAACCATGGGCTGGAGTTCATGGAATACCTACCGTGTAAATATCAGTGCCGACCTAATCATGAAGCAGGCGGATGCCATGGCACAGAAGGGCTTGAAGGAGGCTGGCTATAAGTATATTAACATCGATGACGGATATTTCGGCGGACGTGACATGAACGGACAATTACTGATTCATGCCACACGATTCCCAAATGGCCTGGAGCCAGTTGTCAAACACATTCACAGCCTGGGATTCAAGGCTGGAATCTATTCAGATGCAGGACGCAACACCTGCGGAAACTTCTGGGACAAAGACGAAATGGGAAGCGGTGTAGGTCTTTATGGACATGACCAGCAGGATGCCGATTTCTTTTTCAAGAACCTGAAGTTTGATTTTATCAAGATTGATTTCTGTGGTGGTGATGCACCTCAGAACACAGAACATCTCGACCTTGACGAAAAGGAGCGCTATACTGCCATCCGACAGGCTATTGACAACACAGGACGAAAAGATGTGCGTATCAACGTATGCCGCTGGAACTTTCCTGGCACATGGGTACACAATGTAGGTTCTTCCTGGCGCATTGCCAGAGACATCTCTGCCAACTGGAACGCCGTGAAGCGTATCATCGCCCAAAACCGTTATCTTTCAGCCTATGCCACGGAGGGACATTACAATGATATGGATATGCTTGAGATTGGCAGGGGGCTGTCAGAAGCCGAGGAGCGTACCCACTTCGGAATGTGGTGCATACAGAGTTCTCCGCTTCTCATCGGATGTGATATGACAGCGATACCTGTCAAGTCTCTGGCTCTGCTCAAGAATAAGGAGCTTATTGCCATCAACCAGGATCCTCTTGCCTTGCAGGCTTATGTGGTTAAGGTGAAGAATGGAGTATATCTCTATGTTAAGGATATCCAAATTCTGAATGGCACTACACGTGCCGTGGCTATATATAATCCTACTGACAATGAGCAAAGCTTTGCTCTCAATATGAATGATGTGGATTTAGATGGTAAAGTAAAGGTGCGCGATGTCTTTGCGCATGAAGATATGGCAGAAGTAACCAAGGGTGTCATGCATGTCAATATACCTCGTCATGATACACGTATATTCATTCTCAAGGGAGAGAAGCGAAAGCTACGTTCAATCTATGAAGCAGAGACAGCCTGGCTGGAGCGTTATCAGTGTCTTGGCATCAACAACAGCCTTGGATATGCCAAATATGGCGATGCCAAATTCTGTTCTGGTGGTGGAAAAGTGGAATGGCTCGGAAACCATAAGGATAACTATATGGAATGGAGGAATATCTACAGTAAGGAAGACGGAACATATACCATGAAGCTGAGTTATGTCACCGGTGAAAACCGCAGTGTCTTTTGCAAGGTCAATGGTAGTGAGGATTTTGAAATCAAGACCCCAGGCGATAATAAGAAAATCGTGAAAACCGTCAGCCGACGCATCTATCTGAAGAAAGGCATGAACACCATACGTCTTAGTAATCCCAATGCGTGGTGTCCGGATATAGACAGAATTACAATCATCAGATAATCAAAGAAATGAATGAAGCATATTCTGAATACTTGTCATTGATTACTGGATATATCATAACTGTACTGGTTTCTCAGATTTTATTTGTATCTTCGCTATTTCATATCAGAGTTTTGCTTGTTTTCTTTTCGCAACATTAAGATAAGTGAAAATTCTGATATGGCAAAATCCTGAGCAATTTTCGTTGTTCTGGTGCTTAAAAAGTTTAATTTATAATCGTGTTGCGGAATTAAGGTTCAAATGAAGAATAATATATTGATGAGTGTGTTGCTGACCGTATCATTATCGGCTGGACTTCCGCTTTCCGCTGCCAGTCATGTTGACGTGGTAAAGATGCGGACGGAGAACCGGGTGAATCCTCTGGGCATCGGAACATCAACCCCTCGCTTCTCCTGGCAGATTACTTCTGACAGGAAGGGCGTGGTGCAGACGAGTTATCAGATCCTGGTGGCTTCTTCCAGAGAAAAACTGGATAGAAACGAGGCTGATCTGTGGGATAGCGGTGAGCGAAAGAGCGATGAACAGCTGTGGATTCCTTATCAGGGAAAGGTACTCTTGAGTGGCTCTGAAGCCTACTGGAAGGTACGTATCACCACCAACAGGGGCAAGTCGGAATGGACCGAACCGCAGCTCTTTACCATCGGGCTGCTCGGCGAGAACAAATGGAGCGGCACCTGGATTGGATTGGAAGACCTGCAGCCGGGAGAAAAGAAAGGCATGCACACCCGACTGGCGGCACGCTATATCCGCAAGGACTTTGCGACAAAAGGCAAGGTGAAGCGGGCGGTGGCTTATGTTGCCGGACTCGGTGTCTATGAGTTCTATGTCAACGGACAGCGCATGGGCGGCAGTCAGGCATTGCAGCCTGCACCAACCGATTACCGCAAGACCATCTACTACAATACGTTCAATGTCACTTCGCTCCTGACAGAGAAGAATGCCATCGCCATCAAACTGGGCAACGGCAGAATGTTTCCGATGCGACAGGAGAAGGCATACCTGACTCCTTTCTTCGGTTATCCGAAATGCCGCATCAACGTGAAGGTGGAGTATGAGAACGGAAAGACTGAAACCTGGGCTACCAACAACACCTGGAAGTTGAGCTTCGACGGTCCTATCCGCAGCAACAACGAGTATGATGGCGAGGAGTATGATGCCCGCAGGGAACTAGCGCTGAAAGGTTGGACCCAGGCTGGTTTCGACGATAGCCAGTGGCAGAAAGCCGAGCGCTGTGCCATTCCTGACGGTACGCTGATGGCGCAGCCGATGAGGGGAATGGTTGAGAAGGAATTCGGACATCCGGTGAGTCTGAAGCAGCGCCACGATACCCTCATCGTTGATTTTGGTCAGAACATGGCGGGCTGGATTGGTTTTCAGGTCCGTGGCAGGCAGGGAGATACCATCCGTGTGAAATATGCCGAGAAACTGCAGGCTGACGGCAGTCTGTATCTCGACAACTTCCGCAATGCCCTCTCTGAGGATGTCTATGTCTGCAATGGCAAGGAGAACGGAAAGCTTTGGCGTCCTGCCTTCTCTTATCACGGCTTCCGCTATGCTGCCATCACCGGTATGAAGAAAGCCCGAAAGGAGAATTTCACCGCCTATACCGTGAGCGATGAGATGGCTACCATCGGACATATAGAGACTTCTGATACTATATTAAATAAGGTGTTGGAGAATGCCTGGTGGGGCATCTACAGCAATTACAAGGGAATGCCGGTAGATTGTCCGCAGCGCAACGAGCGCCAGCCTTGGCTGGGCGATCGAACAGTGGGTTCGCTGGGTGAGAGTTTCGTTTTCGACAATGAGCGACTCTACTGCAAGTGGATGCACGATATCTGCGATGCCCAGCGTTCGGATGGCAACATCCCGGATGTGGCTCCTGCTTTCTGGAATTATTATACCGATGATGTCACCTGGCAGTCAGCCCTGCCTTTCACCTGTGATATGCTCTATCATCAGTTTGGCAACAAGCAGCCTATCATCGATTCTTATCCATCCATCAGGAAATGGATCAACCATATCCTGGCAGAATATACGGATAAGAACGGCATCATCACCAAGGATAAATACGGCGACTGGTGCGTACCACCAGAGAAGCTGGAACTGATTCATAGTCAGGATCCGAAGCGAAAAACTGATGGTAAGCTGATAGCCACCGCCTATATGATTCGCTGTCTGCAGCTGGCAGAGCAGTTTGCCAACCTGCAGGACCTGAAGGAAGAAGCGAAGGCTTGGGCAGACCGCAGAAACAGGATGATGGATGCCTTCAACAGGCAGTTCCTCACCAACAAGGCAGGAACATCCCGCCGTCCGGGTCATGTACTCTATCCTGACAGCATCTATTATGGCAACAATACCTCTACCGCCAATCTCCTGGCGCTCTCCTTCGGCATTGCTCCCCAGGAGTTGCGCAGCGAACTCATCAAGCAGGTAGTAAAGGGCATCTGCATCGATGCCAAGGAACATGTCAACTGCGGTGTCATCGGCATCTCCTGGCTCCTTCGCGGTTTGAGCGACAACGGTTTCCCTGATGTGGCTTATCTCCTGGCTACCCAGCGCACCTATCCGTCTTGGGGGTATATGGCAGAGAACGGAGCCACTACCATCTGGGAACTCTGGAATGGAGACAAGGCTGATCCGAAGATGAATTCGGGCAATCATGTGATGCTTCTGGGCGACTTGCTTACCTGGTGCTATCAGTATCTGGGAGGCATCCAGCAGAAGGGCATCAACGTGCAGCAGGTTGCTGAGGCTGATGCCAGCGTGGCTTACAAGCACATCGTATTGCAGCCAGCTTTCAGTATTCAGAACTGCGAATCGGTAAAAGCTGATTACGAGACTCCATACGGAGTAGTGAAGAGCCAGTGGAAGAAGACCTTGCAGCATGTGGATTGGGATATCACCGTGCCTTGCAATACCACAGCCGATGTCTATCTGCCTGATGGTAAGGTTGAGACGGTAGGTAGTGGCGATTATCATTATTCGGTAGAAATCCCTACCCGGTAGAAATCCCTACCCGCGATGCAGCCATCCTGAAGGAGAATTCCTTTATGATTACAGCGGGTTCCCATCGGTTCATGCCTCTACCATCACCCAGTTGAAGAACGGTAACCTGGTGGCTGCCATCAATGCCGTTGCTGACCTCATGAATTCGTATCATGAATTTCTCATGATTGATTCTCTTTATTTTCTGAATCTCTTTTTAATCCATTGGTTGAATGCGACATAAGCACTAATTTCCTCCTGATGTTGAGGTTCGGCAAATGTCAGGTTATTGCCAGAAGAGTCTCCATGCTGGTCTGGGAAGATAATCATAAGGTTGGTTCCAAGGAAGAAGCGGGTGATTTCTTCCGGTAAGCGTTCGAGAGCTGTCTTGTGAGATACAGTTCCCTTACGGGCTGTGATAATCACCAACATGTGGTCTTCCGCTATCTGGGAAGCTATTCGAGGCATCTCGTTCCAATGATTCATCAGGGTGTAGTCGGCACGTACTTCATGATGACGGTTGGTGATATATTCATTGATGAGTGCCAGGGTTTCTTCGCGACCGTGGAATTGGATGCGGCAATCCAGATTGCCTGCTAGTCGGGCAAGACGTTCTACCCATCTGTAGAAGCCTGGTTCGAACTCGGCTCTGGATGGTACTACCACTTCTATGCGACGCAGGGTATTGAGCGGTTGCTTGATGCGCGCCATGATAATCTGACGGCTCAGTCCGTTGAACAGACTCTGGTGGAACTCTCCCCAGAACTTAGGTGAAACCTCAGGATGCATGTGCATGCCGATAATGATTTCTGAACACTGGAACTCGTTGAAGGCATGCTTGATGCCGTTGGCGATGTTGGCTGCAATGCGGACCTGCGTCTGCGTCATCACGTCGGTGGCTGCGGCAAGCTGACTGCAATGATCCAGCAGCTGTCGGCCCTGTTCCTGCTTGTATCGCATATCCTTGTCATCATACACTACGTTCAGGCAGACCAGTCCTCTGTTCAGCTTCTGGTTTCTCACCAGGAAGGCGAGACTCATCAGATTATCGGCATATTCCGGATACTTCACCGGTATGAGAATCTTCTCATCGCTTGCCTTCTTGGTATCCTCGGCATCTGGAAGCTCCTTGTCGCGGAGGATAATCTTTCTGGAACTCCAGTCGGTGAGCATCGAAGAGATGACGCAGGTGCAGAGAATCATCATTACCACACCATTCAGCATGTCATCGTTCACCAGATAGGTGTTCGGACCCACCAGGATATTCATACCCACCATCACCATGGCGATACTGCCGGCGGCATGGGCAGAGGTCAAGCCGAACATCATGTGACCCGATGACAGCGGCAACCGGAATCCGAAGCAGGCGGCATAGGCTGCAATGGCTTTTCCCAAGGTTCCGAAGAACACGATGCAGAAGATGACCCACAGGATATGACCGCCCTGGAAGAGCAGTCCCACGTTGATGAGCATGCCCACACCTATCAGGAAGTAAGGAATGAAGAGTGCATTGCCCGTAAACTCCAGACGGTTCATCAAAGGAGATACATGCGGGATATACCTATTTAATATAAGACCCGCAAAGAAGGCACCGAAGACACCTTCGATACCTACCATCTGGGATAAGGCTGCACTCATGAAAAGCATCGCCATCACAAAGATAAACTGCATCACGGCATCGCTGTATCTGCGTAGAAACCATCGCGTTAGTCTAGGAATCAGAAATATCATGAATCCGCAATATGCAGCAAACTTGGCTGCGAAAAATAGCCAGAAAAGGATACCGTCGTGCTTGGAAAATGAAGCTACGAGACCCGCCAGCATGATGAGGGCTATCAAAAGTGAAAGCATACTGGAACCCACACTCAATGTAACGCTTGGCTTCTGTTGCAATCCATAGCGTGCCACGATAGGATAGGCTATCAAGGTGTTGGATGCCATGATACAACTTAGAAGCATGGAAGCCCTGAAGGAATAATGAAGCAGCCAGATACTCATGCCGAACGTAAGGAAAAAAGGCACGAAACAGGTAAGAAGACCATAAATGAGTAGTCTCATCTTGTTCTTCTTCATGCCTTCCATGTCCATTTCCAAGGCGGCTAGGAACATGATATAATAAAGCCCTACCTTTCCGAACAGCTCGAAAGATGAGTCTCGTTCCAGGATATTGAGTCCGTATTTACCGACCAGTACTCCTGCCAAAACCATTCCTATGATGTGGGGAATTCTTAATTTACCCATGATGATTGGGGCAAATAGAATGATGAGGAGTACTACGAAGAATATCAACGTAGGGTCAGTTATTGGAAAATATTCTGCAATATGTAACATAGGCTTATTCTGATTTTATTTTTTGAGTGCAAAAGTACAAATAATTCTTGAAAAGAGCAAAGCTTTTGTCTTTTATGTGCATTTTATCAGACTAGAAACCGCTTTTGTCTCTAAAATGATCATGAGAATGGCAAGTAGAAATTGCCAAACTGTATTTTTGAATCTATTTCATATATATATAATAAGGTATAAAAGGATTTTTGAAAGCTTAAAATGTTTACGAGTGTTAAAATTAACCTATTTATCGAACTTTTTTGTTGAATAATTTGGTGGAATGGAAAATAGTTAGTACTTTTGCACTCGCTTTTGAGAAATACGG
>ERZ1026870.443-NODE-443-length-23601-cov-142.957403_pt1 | contig 23601 bp, 15 predicted proteins | sample MGYA00380165_ERZ1026870 | MGnify/ENA primary metagenome ERZ1026870 (study PRJEB33269, sample SAMEA4719801) | human gut metagenome | biome: human-associated habitat; feature: organic feature; material: feces | place: Cameroon | collected 2013-10 ...
CATTACCGAAGTCGGGGTTATCCAACATCATCTTCTTGGCAGCCTCAAAACGCACATCGGCAAGCCAGAGACGGAAGGTGGTATTGAGGCAGGATGAGAGGTAGCGCGACAACGCGTATCTGTTGATATTCAACGAACGTGACAGGGTAATCATATTCAGTGCTGTATCCTTATAACCCTTGGCAGCACACCAGGCATCGAGCTTCTTACGGATGATTTCCTGCCGCCGTTCTGGTGACATGGTTTGTAAAGATTCTTCCTTATCCATCAATTCTGTATCCTGAAGTTCAGAAGCAGAATCGTCTCCCCTGCTTTCCATGGCAGCATTCTCCTCTTCCTCCTTATCCAGAAGTTCTTCAGTAGGCATGTAATTATAGCCCAAAGCCATAAAACTGAGCGTGAAGAAAAAGACGGCAAGCAGTCCCAGAGGTCCGATAACGTATAGAGATTCGGTAGAAAGAACAGCAAAAGGCATGGCTATAGCAGGCAGAAAAAGGACGAATACACTGGCTCGCGCATATCTCACGTAAGGCAGTATATCGTAACCTGCCATCACCTCCAGCATCATCCTGCGCTTTCTGATTTCCACTATTACCATATAGATGCAATAGGCTACGTTGATACCGAACAGGACAATCATTACATAAATCCAGCTGCCGATATGGAAGTTTCCGCTCTGGATATAGCCGATGCAGAAAGCAGCCAATATGGCGGCATAGATGCTGGCGCAGACGATGTTCATCTTCCGGCGGTTGGCATGCGTTGCCTCGATATTGTAAATGCCGATAGCGATGAGCGAGAAGCAAGGAGGATAGACCAGCATATTGAAAACGGCTCCCACGGAATCGCCTTGCGCACGGAAGCCCAAGAGCATCTGCATGAGATATTGCAAAGCCAAACCTACCATGGCTCCGAGAATCAGCCATCGTGAAACTTCATATCGCCGGTTCAACCACTTCATGTGCAATCGGGTAATACCCAGAATGAGGATATTCATGAGCATAAATAGGAAACAGGCGAACTGTAGTAAATATAATGTATCCATTTCGTTCTTATTTTGTATTTGGCATCTGCCAAGATTATCGTTTAATCGTGTTAATATGCATGCAAAAGTACAAATTTTATTTAGAAATGAGGAAGGGAAAAGGAAAAAAGTGATTGAAAAAAGAAAAAAAATGGTTTTATTAATCGGAAACAGCGGACTAGTGAAACTAGAACAGCGAACTAGCGACAGGCAGAACAGTGGGCTGTCTAAGCCAAACAGCGAATGAAAATGCGTTTGCCAGATTTTTCAATAACCGAAATATCACATCGGTTACGGCTGATATCAGAAAAGAAGAAAAATTGATTTTACTCTTCACTCTTCACCCAATCGCTGGGAATGCCTTTATATAAAGGGGATTCGAGAGGTGAAGAGTGGGTGAAGAGAGGTGAAGAGTTACGAAAACCTCTTCACCCTCCGCAACACCTTTATATAAAGGGGATTCGAGCTGTCGGGTGAAGAGTGAAGAGTTTTTGGCTATTCCATTGCCTCATATCCTTTGTTCTGAACCAACTTGCCATTGAAGGCAAGGCTTCGCTGAGGTATCGGGAAGACGATGGAACAGGACGTAAGAGCGGACTGAACAGAACGGCGAAGATGCGAGGACTTGAGGAACTTGCCGAAACGGATGAGGTCCTGACGATGCCCCGTCTCGCCCGCCAGCACAACCTGACGGTCTTCCAGAATATTGGCAAGCGATGACCTGCGCGCAGGCAAACCGGCATGCGCACGAACCATATTATACTCTGCCCTGCCATCCCCATCGTTGCGCTCCATCGCCTCAGCCTTCATCAGCAACGCATCGGCATAACGGAAACGGAACAGAGGTTTGGCTGGCCGGGAATACTGAACAGAATCAGCCTCATCCATCAGCAGCGCATCCTTCGGCATCTGATAACGCACAGAACTGTTGAAGATTTCATCCTCCTCTAAACTGCAGCCTTCATCAGCCAGTCTGTTGCAATAGAAGATACAGGTTTCCCATGCATTCAATATCCTGCTGCGGTTCTCACTCGCCTTGCCGCCCGTAATGAGCGAGGCGCCATCGGCAGTACGCACCATAAATTCCAGGTCCCTACCCTTCGGACGCTTCCTGTAACCCTGCGCCCAATCGTTGTACATATAGATTTCAGCATTCAGCGCCAGCTTAGCCAGCAGGAAGTTGACCACAGGCTGCGTGATGCGCCCATAATGAGAGCCTTCCTCCAAACTGGACGTCTGAGGAAGATAAGGCAACACCTGCTGCAATTCGCTGAAGATGAAATGGAAGATTTCGCTCCGTTCGCTCTGAGCCGACAGCTTTTCATCGGTAACCGAAGAGCCCGATGCCGGTTCATAGATGAGAGATTCTGCTGCAGACAGGAGTACCGGAATCCTGCCATACAAATCCATCGCCTCATAATACATCATGGCTCTGATGGCACGCACCTCAGCCTTGAACTGCGCCTTCTGGTTATCGGTAAGGCGTACTGACTGTAAATCAATCATATCCAGCGACTTGTTGCACATGCCGATAGCCCGATAAAGATATTGCCAGGAAGAATAAAGCTGCTCATCATCAGGAGAAAGAGAAAGCAGACTGTCCAGACGCTGAATATCGCAGATGCCTTCCCCATCTATCGCTCCACCCATAAAATCATATAAAGGAGCTATGGTCGTATCGAATATTTCAGACGCAGAACCATTGCTGCCACCCCCATCGAGCTGTTCCTTAGGATGCTCATTCAAGCACGATGAGAATGCCAACAGGGTCAGGAAAGAGATGACCCAAGTGAACAAATGTGAAATATATCGTCTCATAACCATATCACATGAAGTTTAGGTTTCAAACTGTAAGGACTGCGAATAACAGCAATCCGACTGCAAATATAAGAAAAAAGAATGATAAAAGGACACAAATATAGTAAAAATCTACGCAAATTTTGCGGTTATCAAATTTATTTGTACCTTTGCACCCGGTTAGCAGAGAGCTAACTAAGGGGTGCTACCGCCGGAAAAGAGAAAAAAGCGGATGCTGAGAATATACCCACCGACCTGAACCAGGTAATGCTGGCGTAGGAACCCAAGGCACATTCCCCCCTTATATGATGTTTTTAATTTAAATAAATGAAAAGATTCAACGGGATCGCACTCAGTGTAGCGTTTTGCTCTTTGGCAAGCCAGGCTGCACTGGCACAGACAAAAATCGACACCTTGAAGGTGCAGAATTTGAATGAAGTGATTGTAAAAGGCGTACGTGCCGCAAAGGAAGCTCCATACGCCGTGGCTAACATCAGGAAATCAGAACTCAAACAATTCTCTTGCTCAGGTCAGGAATTGCCATTTCTCCTTTCTCGTACACCGGGCATCCTCGCCTGGAGTGAGAACGGTATCGGCACCGGTACTACCTATATGCGCATTCGTGGCGCTGCCGGAAGCCGCATCAATGTAACACTCGACGGAGTGGCTCTCAACTCACCGGAAGACCAGACCGTTTTCTGGGCTAACATGAACAGTTATTCTTCGCTCCTGGGCAGCATCCAGGTACAGCGCGGCGTAGGCTCTTCTACCAATGGCGACGGTGCCTTCGGTGGAAGCATCTCTATGGCTACAGCTGCTCCTTCGCTCACCCCTACTGCAGAAGTTACCGGTTCTTTCGGTTCTTACAATACCTATCATACAGGCGCCAGCTTCTCTACAGGTCTGCTCGGCAAGCATCTGATTTTTGACGGTGCTTATCACGAGACAGCTACCGACGGTTATGTAGACGGCACAGCAGGCCGCTCAGGTTCTTACTATGGCGGACTGACCTGGCTGGGCGATAACTTCAAGATAAGCTACAAGAACATCGGCAACTTCGAGAAGACCGGTCAGGCTTGGAACGGTGTGCTGGGCGGAGATTACAACTCTAACTTCACCCTCCTTGAGGATGGCATCCGCACCTATAAAGATATGTATAAGGCAGGTCTGGATAAGTTTAACGTGCTGACAGGCGATTTGGTTCGCAACGGCAAGGGCGATTATACCATCACTCCTTATACCCTGCGCGACGGAAGCAAGTGGGATAAGACTACTGATAACTTCTATCAGAACCACAACATCCTTTCGGCTACCTGGACACCAAGCAGCCACTGGAGCCACAGCCTCTCACTGCATTATACCTATGGCTACGGCTACTACAAGGAGTTTAAGAACAACGCCAAGTTTGCCAAGTTCGGACTCATCTACAAGGATGCAGAGGGCAACAAGGTCAAGAAGTCTGACTTCATCCGCAAGAAGGGACTCACCCAGCATACCTACGGCATGGTATACAATACCAACTACAAGGATGAGCACTGGGATGTTATCGGCGGATTGAACCTGCAGCAGTTCCGCGGCAACCACTGGGGATACCTTACTTATATCGCCAACCAGGATGCCGAGAAGAAGTTCTTCGGCAACAACGGAAAGTATAAGTACTATGATTCTGATGCCCACAAGTATGACTACAGCGCCTTCGTCAAGGCAAGCTATCGCTTTGCAGACTACTGGAATGCCTTCGCTGACCTGCAGTATCGCCGTGTAGAATACAAGACCGACGGTATTAACGACAAGTTTATCGCCCAGGCAGACGGCAGCTACAAGAACCAGGAGCTGAACATCAACGAGAAGTACAACTTCTTCAACCCTAAGGCAGGTATCAGCTTCAACAAGGATGGCCACAAGGCATACGCATCTGTAGCCTACAGCAACCGCGAGCCAGAGCGCAACAACTTTACCGACAACTTCAACTATCCATTCCCTAAAGAGGAGAAGCTGCTCGATGTAGAGTTCGGCTATCAGTATCAGGGCGACAACTGGCATGCAGGCGCCAACTTCTACTATATGGATTATGACAACCAGCTGGCTCAGACCGGACAGTTGAGTGACATCGGCGAGGCGCTGACCACCAACATCAAGGATTCTTACCGTATGGGCGTAGAGCTGACAGCCGGCTGGGCACCATTGTCATGGTTGTCTGTAGAAGGAAATGCCGCTTTGAGCAAGAACAAGATCAAGGACTTTGATGAGTATGTAAGCAACTGGGAAGATGACAAGAAGCCAGGCGTAGTACATTACGACAACTCAACCCTGTCTTATTCTCCATCAGCCATCCTGAACGGATTCATCGACATCCACTATGCCGGTTTCTCTGCTACCTGGCACACCAACTTTGTAAGTCGCCAGTATATTACCAACACAGAAGACCGCGACTTCTCACTGCCATGCTATTCACAGAGCGACCTGAGCCTGAACTATAGCGTTAAGCTAACCAAGGCACTCGGCATCAAGGAGGTAAGCTTCGGTGTGGATATCAACAATATCTTCAACCGCCACTATGCAGCCAGCGCATTCACCTGGGGCAATGCTATCGGTTACGGATATACATTGGACAACAGATTCAAGCAAATAGCCTACATCCCGATGGCAGATACCACCTGGATGACGCATCTTACATTGAAGTTCTAATCAGAAATCATCATGATGGATTATATTGCATCACATGGTTTAGACATCTTTACCACGGTACTCGGACTGGTTTATATCCTGTTGGAGTACCGTGCCAGTATCTGGCTCTGGCTGGTAGGCATCATCATGCCCGCCCTGGACGTATGGCTCTATTGGAGTCATGGTCTTTACGGCGATGCGGGTATGGCGGTCTACTATACGATAGCCGGTATATATGGTTATGCCGTATGGAAATATGGCAAGAAGCACAACCAGAAGGAGAAAGAAGAACTTCCGATTACCTATATGAAGAAGTCGCTCTATCTCCCTACTCTTCTGTTCTTCCTGGCAGCCTGGGGCATCACCTATTATATACTGATAACTTTCACCAACTCTACAGTTCCTCTGCAAGACAGTTTCACCAATGCCCTGAGCTTTGTGGGTCTCTGGGCGCTGGCACGCAAATATATCGAGCAGTGGTTCTTCTGGATTATCGTAGATGCCGTTTGCTTCTATCTCTATATCGTCAAAGGCATCCCTTTCAAGGCTGGACTTTACGGTCTCTACGTCATCATCGCCGTAGCCGGATACTTTAAATGGAAGAAGATGATGATGAAAAAGAGTTGATAGTTTACAGTTAACAGTTTATAGACGGAAAAAGGAAGCCAAGGCAAATACAAACTTGCCAGGCTTCCTTTTATTTCATTTATATAAACAAGAACCACTATACCAAGGTTCTGCGCTTAAACTTATCCAATCAGCGAAAAGCACATCCTTTATGCCCTTTTCACCTTTAATCCGTTTTCGATACTAATCAGTTCATCGCTGAATCCAGCATCAATCTTCAGCCTTTCTTCCACTTTTGAACAACTGTGGATAACTGTGCTATGATCGCGATTACCAACGAGTTTACCGATTCTCGAAGCAGGCATTTTGGTATATTTCTGTGCCAGATACATCGTTACCTGTCTTGCCACGACATAATCACGCTTACGGCTCTTGCTGTTCACGGCAGTAACCGTTACATTATAATGATGGCAAACCGTTTCAACGATATCATCGATGGTGAGCGGCTTATCATCCACCTTCACCGCACGCTTGATGACGCGCTCGGCAAGACGGATATCAATGCTGCTGTTATAAACGATGCTGTAAGCCAGAAGACCGTTGATGGCTCCCTGCAAATCGCGCACACTTCCGTTACAGGTCTGGGCGATGAAAGAGATGACATCTACCGGAATCTTCAAACCGTCACGACGAATCTTATTGCTCAGGATATCCACACACAACTGAATATTCGGCTTCTCCAACTCGCAGACCAGTCCGCAAGAGAAACGGGTGAGCAGACGGTCTGGCATATCCTTTAACTCTACCGGAGGGCGGTCGCTCGCCAGGATGATACGCTTTCCGTTGCGGAAGAGGTGGTTGAAGATATGGAAGAAGGTATTCAGCGTCTTCGCCTTGCCAGCCCACTCCTGGATATCATCCACAATCAGCATATCGATAGACTGATAGAAGTTGATGAAATCATTGCTCGCATTATGGAGCACGGCATCGGTATACTGGGTCTGGAAAAGACGGGCACTCACATAGAGCACACGCTTCTGAGGATACATCTGCTTCGCTTTCAGACCGATGGCATTCACCAGATGCGTCTTACCGCTACCCGAAGGTCCGTAAATGAACATTGGGTTAAACTGGGTAGTGTTGGGATGCTCGGCAATAGACAATCCTACGGAACGAGGCAGCTTGTTGCTGTCACCCTCCATATAATTGTTGAAAGTAAGCTTCGGGTCTAACTGTGTATCAATGTCTTCCTGCTGCTGTGGAGCTGCAGGCTGGGCAGCCGTCTGCTGGGCACGCTCACGAGTTTGCTTTGCCATATCAGCATCGTCTGGATCTGCCTCGATATCTTGAGAAAGCTTATGCTCCTTATCGGTAACAACACGATAAGTGAGACGGATTCCTTCACCAAAATTACGATGCAGCACCTTACTTAACAAGTCAACAAAGTTCTGTTCCAAGTACTCGTATACGAACGGACTCGGAACCTGCACCAACAAAGTCTTTGTCGAAGGCTTGTACGATTCAAAGACGATTGGCTTGAACCATGTATTATATTGCTGCTCTGTTACACTGTCCTTTATGAGCAAAAGACTGTTGTCCCAGAGGGCTTTTGGACTTGCTAACATTGATTACTATATTATTAATACTTTAATTCTTTAAATGACGGGACGCACCAAAAGATGCGAAATCACGTGCAAAGTTACAAAAAAAAAAAGAGAAATGCAAATCCCCTTATTTAAAACATTTTAATAGATAGACTTTAATCTACTGAATATCAACCGCTTAATAAAACCGCCAATATAGCAGACAGAAATTCAGTGAAACAATAATGTAACGTCCCCGAAACGGCTAACAAACAAACAGTTTGCGAGTCATTTCGGGGCGTGAAACATACTAAATCTTATTTAGACTATTTTTATTTAGCTTAGACTCTTTTTACTTGTCTTTTCTACCGAAAACAGAGAAATGGACATAGCGCTTCGGATGTGCCTTCAAGTCGATAACCAAGGAGTCGGCATGACCCATGGTTGACGTCAGATTGTCGTACAGCTTGGTATCGTTCATCAGCAATCCGAGGCTTCCCTGGTTGCTGTTCAGCTTCTCAGTAAACTGATGAGCACTCTCCAAAGTCTGGTTCACCTTGTTCAAAGTGCCCTGCACATCAAGACTGGCCAGATTAGCTGTGAGGCGGTTGGTATTATCCAGCACGCCATTTGCCTTTCCTATCATACCCGGAACCTGCTTGTTGAGACCTGCCATCAGGGTATTCAGTTCACGTGTAGAAACGGTGAGGTTGCTTGTGATGGTTTCCACATTATGCAGCGAAGCAGCCAGAGCCGGGTCAGCCAGCAGCGCATTCACGCTGGTAAGGATAGAATCCAACTTAGGCAACATCTTTTCCACTACCGGAATCAGGTTGGCAGCCTTATCCATCATGCCTCCGTTTACAGCACCCGGAATGATACCACCCGGTTCTACTCTTTCGCGCGGATTGTTTGCCAGAAGCAGATTCACCTGCAGGTTACCCATCAGGTCTTTTACTATTTCGGCTTTACTGCCCTGCGGGATTCTCAAATCCTTGTTAATATCCACCTTTACTTTGATAGGACCATTCTCCTTGTAATCATATTCCAAACCATCCACGGTACCTACCTTATAACCATCCGCATAAATAGGCGTAGAGGCACCCAGTCCCTGGATGTCATCAAACGTCATATAGTAGGCGTTGTTGGTAGAGAACAGATTCATGCCTTTCAGAAAATTGATTCCGAAATACATAACCAAAATACCGACAATAGCTACAAGAGCTATCTTGATTTCTTTTGTTAGCTTCATATTTATCTCTTTATATATTCGTGCTTATATCTTATCCTTACTCAGGTCAATCAGCGGTTTCTGTTCTGTTTGAACTCACGTATAGCCTGATTCACATCATATTTCTTTCCATTCTTGAAAGCTATGATGAAAGCTTCCGGGAACTTCTCGGCAAGCGTCTTGCGCAAGCGGAAAATCTCATTATAATTGGTAGAGGCTCCCATCGTATATTTCACCATATTGCCTTCCTGAAAACTGTCGTAATCGGTTTCGCCCTTGAAATGGGCATCGCCCTTGCGGAGCATGCGGTTGCTGACAAATATCTGAAGCTTGAAGACAGGTGCATCAGCTACGTTGGCTTTCTGCTGAGCCGGTTTGTTCTGAGCTACAGTTCTTCTCGGCGCAGTATCCGCCTCCTCAGCACGGCGCTCGTTCTTCTCCTGCTTCGTATCAGAAACTATCTTGACAACCGGCACCGATTCTGTATCCGCAGCTCGATAAGGAACCGAGATAGATTTATCGTATTTATTGCGATATTGCGCAAAACCTTCGTAGATGCCTCGGGCGATATCATCCACCCTGCTGGCATCGTTGAGCAGTCTTTCTTCATCGGCAGTAGTGATGAAACCGAGCTCTATCAGACAGCTAGGCATCGAGGTTTCTCTGAGAACCAGGAATCCAGCCTGATGCACACCCTTATCCGGACGGTTGGCACCGTTGCATACCTTTCGCTGGATATTGCGCGCCAGTTCTACGCTTCTTTCCATATTCTTACCCTGTATGAACTCGAAGATGATGTAACTCTCAGAAGATCGCGGGTTGAAACCCTGATAGGTCTGCTGATAGCCCTTCTCCATCGAGATAACGGAGTTCTCTCGCATAGCCACATCGAGATTATCCTTGGCACGGTGCATACCGAGCGTATAGGTTTCAAAACCGCGGGCTATCTTACCGGCTGGAAGCGCATTGGTATGTACCGAGATAAACAGGTCGGCATTGGCGCGGTTGGCGATGTTGGCACGTTCCTTCAGAGGAATAAAGACATCCGTCTTGCGGGTATAGATGACTCTCACATCCGGCATATTGCGCTCAACATATTTGCCAAACTGCAATGCCACAGAGAGATTGATATTCTTTTCTTTGGAAATAGCACCAAGTGCACCCGCATCATGACCGCCATGACCTGGGTCGATAACGAGCGTGAAACGGCGGTTGGCGCCCGTCGCTGTGAGCACCAACATACACAATAGGGTCAATATGAGTGTTATTTTCTTCAACATATCTTTCTGATGATTTTGCAAAATTACTACTTTTGTATCAGAAAACCTAAATCTACTATAAAGTTTTATCATTTGTTAATACAACTTCTACCCCTGCGCCGTCACAGTCTGCTCCAAAAGGAGGATTAACTTTGGTTATGGCGAGTTGTATTTTCTGAATAGTCGGATATTCTGCAAAGAGTCGCTTTCCTATTCTTCCGGCTACGTGTTCCAGCAGTTTACTGGGTATCTCCATCTCCTCTTTCACGAGTTCATAGAGTTCTGCATAGTTGATGGTTCCAGCCAGTTCATCGGTTTCCATGGCACTGGAGAAATCATAGCTGACATCCAGATTCACCACATAATCGTTGCCCACCTGGGTTTCCTGTGGCAGAACACCGTGATAGGCATGGAAACGGACGTTCTTTAAGTATATCTTACTACTAAAAAGCATAGTTTATATCAGTTTCAGCCTTGGGGATTAGGATTCGGAATCGCTATCATCGTAAAGTTTCATCAGGCTGCCGTCCTTCAGATATCTCTTCAGGGCTGTTACAACACCTTTCTTCCAGGTATTGATGTTATCTGAAGTAAGCTGGAGCTGATAAACGAGTTTGATGACATGTTCGATAGGCATACGATAGCGCAGCACGCCGGAAATCAGCTTGGCATAGTTCCAGTATTCAGGATTAAACTTCTCGCTCAATCCCTCAACCGTAATCTTATAGCCTCGCTTGTTCACAAACTGGAAGTCGTATCGCTTCAAGCCTCCATCCAGAATGGTCTTCACTATCTTGCCTTTGCTTACAGATTTAGGCAGCATGATACCCTCGTCCTCATCCTGCAAACCCGTGAAGATTTCGTATGGATGACCATCGAGCAGTCCTACCAGAGCCACCCATTTCTCCTTATTATTCTGGAATCGCACCACATCGCATTCCAGTTCTCTAGGTCGCACCTCCATCACTTCAGGAGAGAAAACAGGAAGATGAGTTTCCGAAGAAACAACATTGGCTATCTGATCATAGAGTTTATTCCAATCAGACTGTTCTACATGATAATTCTGATGAAGTGTTGCCAGATTAGCATTCAATTCATCTATAAGAGCCTTGGAAGCCTCTTCAAAAGTCATATTTTCAGTATATTTCATATCAAACGTTTCATATTTAGGTGCAAAATTAAACTTTTATTTCTAAAATCTGAAACGTTTTGGCATATATTTCACTAAAAAAGCGAAAGAAAGACAACTTTTTGGGAAACTTTCACTAACTTTGCAGCAAAATAGGGTTCTGAAATGGAACAGAACTCCTATATATAATAAGGTATAATGATAAAATAAAAAAGATATGGAATCGATTAAGAACAGAACAAGCATCAGAAAATATGCAGAGAAGGAAGTATCTGAAGAACTCCTGAACCGCCTTTTGGAAGAGGCAGAGCGCACCCCGACAATGGGAAACCTGCAGCTTTACAGCGTTGTGGTAACAAGAAGTGAAGAAGGAAAGAAGGCGCTGGCGCCAGCCCACTTTAACCAGCCGATGGTAACAGGAGCCCCTGTTGTCCTCACCATCTGTGCTGATTATCGCCGCACAACCCTCTGGGCAGAGAACCGCAAGGGAACCCCGGGCTATGACAACATTCTCTCTTTTATGAATGCAGCTACCGATGCCCTTCTCTTTACCCAGACCTTCACCAATCTGGCAGAAGAAGCCGGTTTAGGCACCTGTTTCCTGGGAACTACGGTTTATATGCCAAAGATGATCATCGACACCCTGAAGCTCCCTAAGCTCGTAATGCCAGTAGCCACATTGACCATCGGATGGCCGGCAGAACATCCAGCTCTGAGCGACCGTCTCCCTCTGCGCAGCATCATCCACCACGAGCATTTCGAAGATTACACCCCAGAAAAGATAGATGATTTCTATGCAGAGAAGGAAGCTCTTGAAGAGAACAAGGAGTTCGTTCGCATCAACAACGTAGAGACCCTAGCCCAGGTTTTTACCGACATCCGATACACGAAGAAGGATTGCGAGGCGATGAGCCAAGGTTTCCTCGAAGCCCTCAAGCAGCAAGGATTTCTTTAAAGGTAAAAAGGTAAAAAAGTAAAAAGGTAAAAAAGTAAAAGGGCAAAAAGCCCCCTCTCTCTCTTTGCGCCCCCGTTCCCTGCGATTCCATCGCAGGTCCCAAGCGCAAAAAAGGTAAAAAGGGCACCTCGCTGGCTAATATTCCGCTAGGCTTTTTTACCTTTTTACCTTTTTACTTTTTTACTTTTTCATTATTCTACAACGATTGGCTTGTACTTAGGAACCAATGCCTTCATGATGCACCAGCCTACGAGGTAAGCAACACTACAGATGCAGAATACAATCATGTAGGCACCTGGCTTGCCATCGAAGCCCATGAAACTGAAGGCTGAACCCAGACCATCTGCATAGGTGAAGAGCATACCGGAACCCTTGTTGATCAGGAAGGAACCGATACCACCTGCCATCGCACCAATACCAGTGATAGTAGCTACAGTTGACTTAGGGAACATATCACCGATGGTAGAATAGAGGTTAGCAGACCAAGCCTGATGACCTGCACCGAGCAAACCGATGATGATAGCTGGCCACCATGCACTGTACTCACCCATAGGCTGGGCAATCAGACCGAGCAATGGGAAGCAAGCGAAAATCAACATCGCACGCATTCTACCGATATATGGATTCATACCCTTCTTATCTACAAAGTATGTTGGCAAGTAACCACCACCAATACTCAATACGGTTACGATAGCATAGAGTGTGAAGATGAGGGCGATACCCATACCTGAATCTGAAGAATAACCATACTGGTCAGAGAAGTAAGCAGGTGCCCAGAAGAGGAAGAACCACCAAACACCATCAGTCATCAACTTACCAACGATGAATGACCAGGTCTGACGATAGGTAAAGCACTTCAGGAAACCGATAGTCTTCTCCTCACCGGCAGTCTCTGTCTCTTTCTCAGCCTCAACCTTATCGAGGTTCTCATCCTGCTCAATATAAGTAAGCTCAGCCTTGTTCACATGCTTGCTCTTAGATGGCTTTTCATAGAGCCACATCCAGAGACCCATCCAGATATAACCGAGCACACCGATGATGATGAATGCCCACTCCCAACCCATGTGGCGAGCCAACAATGGAATGGTAGCTGGAGCTGCCAAAGCACCTACAGAAGCACCACTGTTGAAGATAGCGGTAGAAAAAGCACGGTCTTTCTTAGGGAAATACTCTGCTGTTACCTTGATGGCTGCAGGGAAGTTACCAGCCTCACCCACAGCAAGAATCAAACGGCAAGAGAGGAACAGCCATACACTGATTGTAGCAATCGCTACGGCTGCATCACTACCAGCCTGCACCATGCGAAGCGCCTCGATAGAATCATATCCTTCCATCTGCATAGCTACCCAACCGCAACCGGCGTGCATCACAGCACCTGTTGACCATACGAAGATAGCGATGAGATAACCTTTCTTGGTGCCCATCCAGTCAACGAACTTACCTGCGAAGAGGTTGGCGATGGCATAGAAGATTGAGAAAAGACCGGTGATGGTACCATAGTGATCATCTGTCCAGTGGAATTCTGGAGCGATGAAGTCTTTCCATGTTAAAGAGAGAACCTGACGGTCCATGTAATTGACAGTGGTTGCGATGAAGAGCAGCGCACAGATCACCCAACGGAAGTTGGACATTTTACTTGTTGTAATAGGACTCATTTTGCAAAAAGTTTTTAAGCGTTATACTTATTTTTATTTTAGATTATTATTTAGACGGCAAAGCCTGGCTTATGTCATCATAAGCCAGGTTGCCTTTTATCTTTATTCTTTATTCCAATGTAGGAATCTTCACTACCTGCATATCGTTATAGATCAGATTTTCGCCTGCCATACCCCAGATAAAGGTATAGTTGCTGGTACCGGCAGCACAGTGGATAGACCACTCTGGAGCAATCACAGCCTGCTCGTTGTTCAACCAGATAGGACGTGTCTCCTGTGGCTCACCCATTACGTGGAGAATCTTCTGACCCTCTGGTACATTATAATAAAGGTAAGTCTCCATACGGCGGAGGTGAGTATGAGCTGGCATGGTGTTCCATACAGAACCCTCCTTCAACTCAGTAACACCCATCTGCAACTGGCAGGTACGAACACCGGCTACACCGTCGATAATCAACTGGTGGATCACGCGGTCGTTGCTCTCCTTCAGGCTACCAGCCTTGATGTTGTTGGCATCCTTCAGGGTAACCTTCTTGGTAGGATATGTCTGATGAGCACAAGCGCTGTTCATATAGAACTTAGCTGGCTTAGCTGCATCCTTGCTGCTAACCTCGATGTTCTTGGCACCACGACCTACGTAGAGAGCCTCCTGGAAACCGAGTGAATACTTCTTGCCGTCTACGGTAACAGTACCCTCGCCACCGATATTGATGATACCCAACTCGCGGTTGTCGAGCAGATTCTTCTGATCGTTTGGCTTGTCTGTATAGAGAGGAGCAATAGAAGTCAGCTTCAGAGGAGCTGTTGTTGGCTCAGCACCACCGATGAGGAAGCGGTCGAACATGGTGTATGTCCAGTTTACCTCGCCTGGAGCAAACACCTTCTCGATAGCGAATTCACCGCGAAGGCGATCTGTTGTATAGTGCTTTGCATCCATCGGATTGCTTGCATAACGAACGTTGTAGTTAGTGTAGGTATTTTCTGCCTTCACTTCATAACCACATTTTCCACACTGGCCAAAAGCCTGACTTGCTGTTAATACCATTGCTGCTAATATTAATGTTAATTTCTTCATTACTATCTTGTTTTATTTTTTACCTTTTTACTTTTTTTCTTCCTTCACGATGCGCTGACGGTTGATAACCATCATGGCTAATGTGATGACTGCGAGAACACCCATACCTACGTATGAAAGCTTCACACCGCGATAGATAACCCATCCGAAGAGAGAGGATGCGAAATCGAGTGCACCACCTGAGAATCCGTCAGGGATATGAGCGGCATTATCGCCTGTTGCTGCATAAACCTGGTTGGCTGCCAGCGTAAAGTCTGGTGCCATATCGGTAACGAAGTAGAGACCGATGACCAGGGTTACCAGACCGATGATAAGCGTCTTCACCACATTACCTCTTGTAAACGGCAGAATCATTGGGAAGAGGTAGAACATACCTGCCAACGATGCCAAAGGCAAGAACTGGTTGCCTGGCAGGAAGACTGCGATAGCAAGGATAACCGGAATCAGAATCACAGATGCTACCAGGGTAGTAGGATGACCGATAACAAGGGCAGGACTCATACCGATATGAACCTTCTTGCCGTTAAACTTGGTCTTCACCAACTCCTGTGTCTTCTCTGAGATAGGCTTCAAACCGTCGATAAACAGGGCTGTAATACGAGGAATCAGCTCCATCACGGCACCCATCGTTACACCCAGGAAGAGAATCTTCTTGATATCGAGCTGGGCTGCCCAACCAATCAGGGCACCTACGATAACACCGAGTACCAGTGGCTCGCCGAGCACACCAAACTTCTTCTTCAGTCCCTCTGCATCGATGTCGAGCTTAGAGAAGCCCGGAATCATATCGAAGAGCTTGTTGAAGATTATCGCGAATGGCATGAAACTCTGGCAGAATGGCTGCGGAATTGAGATACCATCCAAATCGTAATATTTCTGGAATCTATCAGCTGTCAGGTCTGCGCAAACCAGCGTGTTGATGTAGCAGACGATAGCTGCGAAATAGCCCCAGAGCAAACTCTGACCCATCACGAAGTAAGCCACCGCACCGATAAAGGCGAAGTGCCAGTAGTTCCAGAGGTCGATATTCACTGTACGTGTTGTCTTGGTAATCAACATCAGGAAGTTGACACCCAGACAGATTGGGATAATCAATGCGCCTACTGCTGTATTGTAAGCTACGGCAGCTGCTGCTGGCCATCCCATGTCAAAAACGTTTAACTGTAGGTGGTAGATGTCTGAAATAGCCTTCAAAGGGTCGTTGAAGTTGGTAGTCAGCAATGCTGTTACCACACCCAGACCGACGAAACCCACGCCTACGAAGAGTCCCGACTTCAAAGCCTTTCCGAATTTCATGCCAATACACAGACCGATAACCGTGAAGATGATAGGCATCATCACGCTCGCACCGAGACTGATAATATAGCTAAATACTTGTTCCATTTTAAATTTTTGAATTGTTTAATTGTTAGAAAATACTCGACAAGGAGCACCCTCTTTTGTCTTTAGATGATTTGTTGTGTGCAAAGATACACTTTTTTCTTCAATTACAATACGTTTTAAAGGAAAAATTTACGCAAAAAAAATCCTATCAGAACATTTTCTGATAGGATTTCTCTATTTTTATACGTTTTTTAAATGATTTTTTACCGAATCACTCTTCACTTTTCCCTCTTCACTTCCTAGTCCTGGAAGTAAACTCTCTTCACACGGTTGCTGATGGTGGTCAGCACCTCGTAAGGAATAGTCTCGAGGATATCGCTCAGTGTCTGGACAGGCAGATGCTCACCGAAGATTTCTACCGAATCTCCTTCCTTGCAAGCGATGTCGGTCACGTCTATCATAGCCACATCCATACAGATGTTGCCCACATAATCTGCCTTCTGACCGTTCACCAGACAGTAGGCATGGCGGTTACCCAGACGGCGGTTCAGTCCGTCAGCATAGCCGATAGGGATGGCTGCGATGACGCTGTCTCTGTCGAGAATCGTCTTGCGGCTGTAGCCCACACTGTCGCCTGCCTTCACGTTGTGCATCTGCAGAATGGTGGTCTTCAGGGTGCTCACGCAGTTGATCGTCTTGTTGTTGCGCGAATTGATGCCGTAGAGCCCGAGACCCAGGCGGCACATATCCAACTGACGTTCCGGAAAGTGCTCGATACCTGCCGAATTGCAGATATGGCGCAATATCTTATGGTCGAAGGCTGCCTGCAACTGCTTGCTGCCCTTGTCGAAGAGTTCAAACTGATGAGCTGAGAAATCATCGAAACTATCGTCATCGCTGCCCACGAAGTGAGAGAACACAGAGCGTGGGATGATGGCATTCTGGTGTTTCAGCTTGCCGATGAGTTCCTCCATATCGTTCTCAGGATCGAAGCCCATACGGTGCATGCCGGTATCCAGCTTGATATGGACAGGGAAACCGGTTACGCCCTCTTTCTCGGCTGCCTTGATGAGCGCATCGAGCAGACGGAAAGAGTAAACCTCCGGCTCCAGGTCGTAATCGAACATGGTCTTGAAGGCGGTCATCTCCGGATTCATAATCATGATGTTGCTGGTGATGCCGTTCTTGCGCAGCGTAACACCCTCATCGGCTACAGCCACAGCCAGATAGTCTACACGATGGTCCTGCAGGGTCTTGGCTATCTCCACGGCACCTGCACCGTAGCCGTCTGCCTTGATCATGCATACCAGCTTGGTTTCCGGCTTCATAAACGCACGGTAGTAGTTCAGATTGGCTACCACGGCATTCAGATTCACCTCCAGCGTAGTCTCGTGTACCTTCTGTACCAGCAGTTCGGTGAGCTGGTCGAAGCCAAACTGGCGGGCGCCCTTCAGCAGAATCACCTCATCGCGCAGGGAAGCAAACACCTCGCTGGCGATGAATTCCTCTACGTTCGGGAAGAAGAACTTCTCTGATATCTGAATCACGTCGTGCTGCTTGCAGAGCTCTGGACCGATACCGATGAACTTCACCACGCCACGTTTGCGGGCTAAATCGCTCACCTCTTTATATAATGCCTCCGGTGCCTGACCGCTCTGGTAGATGTCGCTCAATATCAGCGTATGGCGACGACCGCGATGGTCTGGACGGCGGTTCATGAAGTCGAGGGCGATATCGAGCGAATTGATATCACTGTTGTAGCTGTCGTTGATCAGTGTACATCCGTGCTGTCCTACCTTAACCTCCAGTCTCATAGCCACTGGTTCGAGCTGTGCCATGCGCTTGTCGATATCCTCAGCCGAAAGACCGAGTTTCGATGCCACAACGGCAGAGATGATGGCATTCTGGATAGATGCATCATCGATGAACGGGATAGAGAAACTGTCTTCCTCACCTTTATATATATAGGTAATCACGCTCACGCTCTGCTGCTTCTCGATGTTCTTCACATAGAAAGGAGCCTCCGCATTCTTGAGCGACCAGAAGAGTTTCTCGCCTTTATAGTCAGGATATTCGGCTATCACCTTGTTGATAACCTCGTCATCGCCATCATAGATTACGGTCTCTGCATCATGGAAGAGGATGAGTTTCTCCCGGCATTTCTCCTCCATGGAAGAGAAGTTCTCCTGATGCGCAGCACCCAGATTGGTCAGTACGGCGATGGTTGGCTGGATGATGTCACGCAGGGCAAGCATTTCGCCAGGCATACTGATACCTGCCTCGAAAACGCCCACCTGGGTCTGCTCGTTCATCAGCCATACCGACAATGGCACACCTATCTGAGAGTTGTAACTGCGCGGACTGCGGGTAACAAACATGCTTGGCGAGAGCAGCTGGTAGAGCCACTCCTTGACCATGGTCTTGCCGTTTGAGCCCGTGATGCCTACGATAGGGATGTTAAACTCGTCACGGTGGCGCTCAGCCAGACGCTGGAGAGCCTCAAGCGTGTTTACTACCTTCAGGAAGTTGGCTCCCGGATAATCAGAAGCATAGCCCTTAGGCACATTCGTTACAACAAAGTTTTTCACACCTCTGCGATACAACTCAGGGATGTAGTTATGACCATCATTGCGCTCCGACTTGAGCGCAAAGAACAGAGTTTCCTCTGGGAAACAAAGTGAACGACTATCGGTCAGGATAAAACCGATGTTGGTATCATTGTCTCCATAGCGACGCGCACCTATCAGTGTGGTTACCTTTTCAATAGTATATGTCATTGTCTTGTTATTTAAATATTCTTTATTTTATAAGAGATGATATTTCTCCATTTTATAAGAGATGATATTTCTCCTCAAATTGTCTTTTCTTCTCTTCCGTCCGGGCGATGAACTTCTGGTGCTCCTCGCTCTCGGGATGGAAGGGTTTATGACCGAGAGCTTCGCGGATAGGCCTCCAGTCTTCCAGAAACTGCTCCGCTGCCTTGCCGAAGTAAGTTGCCCGGAACCGCTCCCAGATATATTCCACCGCCTGTTCGCTCGGGTGCAGCATGTCTTCCTTGTAGAAGCGGTAGTCACGAAGTTCATCGTTCATGATCTCGTAAGCCGGGAAATAGCTCACCACCCCCGGATTCTCCTTCACCAACTTATCGGCTGCCAGCAGGAGCGTAGCCTTCGAAAGCTGACTCCCGGGATAGCCGTATTTGGCATAGCGGATAGGACTTACCGTGATGATGACCTTCAGCGAGCCTTCACTGCCATCAGATGCTGCGGTCTGCGATTTCAGCAGATTGATAGCCTTCTGCAGATAGCCGGCACATTCGTCCACGCTAAGTTCCCGCTCTTCGAAGAGGCGCTGCGGGCGCTTCTGGCAGTTGTCCACTATCTCGCCCGTCTCCTTCAGGATATACACATGGTTGGTACCCAGCGTAAAGACAGCCACACGGGGACGGACCTCGGAACATTTCTCTACCGTATGGAGAATGCTTGCCGGATTATACATCACCCCGAAGGGATTCACCGTAGCCCGAAAGCGGTTCTCCACAAACCGCCTACCCAGATTGTCGGCAAAGCAACTGCCCACAAAGAGCATCCGCTCTGCCGCCCCAATCTCGAAGTCGGCCTTCGGAATATCTATTTCTGTTCTAAATCGCATCATTAGAATTTGCAATCTGTCTAAGGAAATTTGCAATCCCCACTATTCCTTCTTGCGTTTTCTCACCTCAACCATTACACCTATTATAATAAGGAGAGCCAGAACGCCATAACCGATGTAAGCCACCGTCTCGGTATTCTTGAGCGACTGAGGATGGAAATCGAGCACTACCTTATGGCTGCCTGCCTTCACGTTCAGCGCACGCAGGATATAGTTTACTCTGCCCAGCTCAGCCGGCTGACCGTCTACCGTAGCCGTCCAGCCCGGATAGTAAATCTCAGAGAATACGATCACGCCGCCCTTGTTCGACTTCACCTCGTAAGTCAGGTTGTTCGGCTTATACTGTGTCATCTTCACTACCGAAGTATCATCCTGCTTCACGCTCTGCGCCAGCTGTTCCTTGAATTTGGCATCAGCCACAGCCACGTGTCGGAGGTTCACCTTGCCCACGCCATCGATTTCCTCATTGGCATTGTTCACATACTTCACCTCGTCTACGAACCATGCATTGCCGTAGGCATACGGATTCTGAACCGGAACGGTCTGTCCGCCCTGCAGCGGCATGATGAAGTATTTGGTATTCAGCATGTTCAGTACCGGATAGATACTGTCGCCGTTCACCTTGGTCATATCGCCGCCCGCAGCAGCTACCGCCTGCATGGTCTTCTGCATTTCAGGAGCGATATGCGCATCAATCATCTCCTGGTAGCGACGGAGCTTGGCTGGATGATAACCGCCGATGCTCTTGTGGTAGTAAGAGGTCTCGTTCTCATTGAATGTATTCGATGCCAGATTCAGCACACGGTAGTCGAGTGCCTTGTCACGGCAGATAATCTTGTCGGTCTCGGTCATCTGCTGCGGTGTATCGCGCTGCGCCTTGTCCACGAACATATCATCGTAGAGATAGCGCTTGTTCACCATCCACATATCCACCAGACAGAGCACGGCGATACCGGCAATCATATATTCCTTGCCCAGCTTCTTCATCTTGAAAAGCATCAGCAGTGCCGAACCGATGAGGATGATCCAGAACGAACGCCAGCAGTCGGATGTGAAGATGCCCTTGCGGATATCCGTCAGATTGCTCATGATTGGAGAGATATACTCCTGAGGCAACTGCTGCAGCGCCTGTGTTTCCTGTACCGATACGAAATCTGGGAAGAATACGCCCGGCATGATGGCAAAGAGCAGACAGAAACCTGCTGTCAGACCGAAGCTGGCATATACATATTTTATCTTCTCGGTCAGAATCTCCGGCTCATCCACAATCTTCTTCAGCGCCATCATCGCTAGGAGCGGGATGGTGAATTCTGCGATAACCAGGATAGATGCCACCGTTCGGAACTTGGCATACATCGGCACGTAATCGAGGAAGAAATTGGTAAACGGCATGAAGTTTCTACCCCAGGCGAGCAGGATGCTCAGAATGGTGGCAGCAAGCAGCGCCCACTTCATCGGACCCTTCACGATAAACAGACCGAGGATAAAGAGCATGCAGACGAAGGCGCCTACATATACCGGACCGCTCGTTCCCGGCTGGTTGCCCCAGTACTGTCCCAACTGCTGGTAAATCTGCACGAAGTTAGGATCCGCCTTTTCCATCGCCTTCTGGTTCTGTGCCAGCGGTACGGAGGCACCGCCCTTGGCATCCGGAATCATCAGCGTCCAGGTTTCGTCGATACCGTAACTCCACTGTGTGATATAGTCTCTATCCAGTCCGCTGCTGGTCTGGTTAGCCGCATTTTTCTTTACGAGTTCACTCTTTCCTCGCATGGTTTCCTGACCGTACTGCCAGGTATGATAAAGGTTCGAGAGGTTGAGCGAGATGCCGATAAGGGCACCCACCGCACATACCGCCGTTGCCTTTCCGAAGCGTGCGAGTTCACCTTTCTTGATGGCATCTGCCAGGAAGGCAATCACCATAAAGAAGATGATAAAGAGGTAGTAATAAGTCATCTGCACGTGGTTAGCCTGCACCTCAAAAGCCGAGAAGATGGCAGTAAGAAGCAGACCCTTGAGATACTTACCCCGATAGGCAAGCACCACGCCCGCAATCATCGGCGGCAGATAAGCCAGCGCCCATACCTTCCAGATATGTCCGGCAGCGATGATGATGAAAAAGTAGGACGAGAATGCCCAGATGATACTTCCCAGCGCAGCCAGCGACTGTCTGAAATCGAAGGCACGCAGCATGATATAGAAGCCCAGGAGGTATACGAAAACATACCATACATAGTCTGGCAACCACAGATGATATGCCTTCACAATCTGGCTGAGCACCTGATTACTGTCATACGAAGGCGACATCTGATAGGTAGGCATACCGCCAAATACCGAGTTCGTCCATCGTGTAGTCTCTCCCGTCTGCTGCTGGAAGAGTTCCTTTTCATGTCCCAGTCCCTTTCCTGCTGCCGCATCATGTCGGAAGAGGATTCGTCCGTCCATATCGGCAGGCATAAAGTAGACGAAGGAGATGATTGCAAATGCAATAACTACCAGAATATCCAGTAGATACTTCTTCAAAAATTTCATATTTCTATATAAACGTTTATAATTTGAAGGCAAAGATAGCACAAATTGGAGACAAAAACAAAAAATATAGCAAAAATTTATATTTTTTTTGTTGAGAAAGTTGTATTAGACCCAAAATAGGGTTTTCCCCCTATCATTTAGGGAAACGCTCGCCACCGTTTCAGTTTTTATCCCTACCTTTGCACCGTAAAACAAGTTTCTTCGGAATAAATATATTAATGTATAAAAGAATAAGAATTATGAAAAGACTAGCATTCATCATGATGGCATTGCTCCTGGCTCTGATGCCGGCAGCAGCACAGAATTATCGTGACAGCAGATATTACAACAAGCAGACGGGGCATCTCGACTACCGTTACAACCACAACTACGGCAGCCCGTATTACGGATTCCGCATCGGTCCTGCCTTCACCTTTGTCAATTCCGACGATTCCCGTCTGGATGGTGGCGACTGGCAGACCGGCCTGAATGTGGGCGTAGTAGCCGGCATCCCATTGACCGACAGTGCCCCACTCTATCTCGAAACCGGACTTTCATATATAGAGAAAGGTGGCAAGAAGGATCTTCCTGAAGGCAAGAAGATGACCTACGACCTCAATTATCTTGAGATTCCAGCCGTACTGAAGTACAAGTACGAAGTAGACGACCACTTCTCCATCCAGCCTCAGGTAGGCGGCTATTTTGCCGTTGGTGTAGGAGGCAAGATCAAGAACTTTGCCGAGCGTGAAGCAGAGAGTTCGTTTAAGGATGCAAACTTCCGCCGCCTTGATGGTGGTATCCGCATCGGCTGCGGCATCGGCTACGACATGTTCTATGCCGATCTCACCTACGACATCGGTCTTGCCAACATCTGCCACGACAGTTTCGATAAATCGCGCAATGGAGCCCTCCAGCTCAATTTCGGAGTTAACTTCTAGGAAACCTCAGCCGTAACCCAGTTCTTGAACTTCACGGCTGTAGAAAGCTTAGAGCCGAGCACCAAAGCATAGAAACCGCTCTCGTTAACATAGAGCATCTGTTGGGCACAGAACTGCGGTTCTCCTTTTTTAAAAAACTACCCATGCACCCTAAAACAGGGGGCATGGGTAAGACCATCCGTATTCAGTATTCAGTTATTCAGTTTTTTTTTAAACCCTTACATGGATAAAGGGTT
>ERZ1026870.449-NODE-449-length-23372-cov-84.635330_pt1 | contig 23372 bp, 14 predicted proteins | sample MGYA00380165_ERZ1026870 | MGnify/ENA primary metagenome ERZ1026870 (study PRJEB33269, sample SAMEA4719801) | human gut metagenome | biome: human-associated habitat; feature: organic feature; material: feces | place: Cameroon | collected 2013-10 ...
GATTATTTATATAATTAAGCTTGTTTTTCTACTATTTAGCTTCCACCTTTCCCCCACACGGGCTGAAGCTTTATGTTTTGTCTGGAGTTTTAAATCTTTTGCCCTTACAGACCGAAAAGATTTACGTATTTTCTAATATTTCCGCTAAAAAGATTTGCGTATTTTCTAATATTTTAGCTAAAAAGATTTGCGTATTTTCTAATATTTTTGTATTTTTGCACCGCCAAAAGGCATAAAATCAAGAAGTTAAAGATTTCGTAAACAATAGAAAATAAGATGAATAGAATTTTTAGACGAAAACTATATGATAGACTCCTGCAATGGAAGAATACGAGAAAGGGAAAAACAGCCATTCTCGTAGAAGGAGCACGTCGCGTTGGAAAGTCAACGCTGGTGAAGGAATTTGCTCAGAAAGAGTATGAATCTTATATTCTCATTGACTTCAATAAGGCATCCGAGCGAGTTGTTTCACTATTTGACGATTTGATGGACTTGGATTTTATCTTCCTTCAGTTGCAAGCTATATATAATGTTTCTCTCGTAGCAAGGAAGTCTGCCATCATTTTTGATGAGGTGCAGGCGTGCCCTAAAGCAAGACAAGCCATCAAGTATTTGGTGGAGGATGGAAGGTATGATTATATAGAGACGGGGTCTCTTATCAGTATCACTAAAAATACGAAGGGCATTACCATTCCTAGTGAAGAGGAAAGAGTCGCCATGTACCCGTTGGATTACGAAGAATTTCGTTGGGCGATGGGAGATACGGCATCAATTCCTTTGCTCAAGCAATTCTTTGATAAACGGCTGATGCTAGGCCAAGCTCATCGAACAAAGATGAGAGAACTTCGTCTATATATGCTTGTTGGTGGTATGCCTCAAGCTGTAAAAGAGTATTTGGAGACAAATAATCTCAGTATGGTAGATTTGGTAAAGCGGGATATCATTCGTTTGTATCTAGATGATTTTCAAAAGATAGATCCCTCTCGCAGAATAGAACAGTTATTCTTGAATATTCCTGCCCAGTTGAATCAGAATAGTAATCGATATAAACCTTATTCTGTTGTGGGAAGTGTGGACACGGACAAACTCCAAAGACTACTTCGAGAGATGGAAGATAGTAAGACTGTTTTGTTTGCTTATCATTCCAATGATCCCAATGTAGGGATGTCATTGCATCAAGACAATTCAAAGTTTAAACTGTTTTGTGCAGATACAGGTTTGTTTGTGACTTTGGCGTTTTGGGATAAGTCGTTTACGGAGAACGTGATTTATGAGAAACTGTTGAGTGACAAACTTTCTGCCAATCTGGGCTATATTTACGAGAATCTGGTAGCCCAAATGTTGACGGCGAATGGTAACAAGTTGTTTTATTATTCGTGGGCTAAAGATGCAACGCATAATTACGAGATTGATTTCCTTTTGTCTCGAGGAGCCAAGATTTGTCCGATAGAGGTGAAGTCATCTGGCTATAAAACTCATGCGTCGCTAGATGCCTTTTGCGATAAATACTCTAAGGTGGTGTCACAACGCTACTTGTTGTATACTAAGGATTTGACGAACGATGGAAATACCTTATTGCTGCCATTCTATATGATTCCACTCATTTGATGGTAATATTCTTACGAAGATTTTTGGCAATAGGCCCACTCCATAGAAGATCTCCCGGAGGATTATCTCCCTACCGAAGATTCTTATTATGAATTTGAGCCAGAAGATGTGAACAAAGAGAACTTATCCATAGCAGAAATGAGCGGCAAGAAACTCGACTGGTTCCGCAAGGTCTGTGCAGCGGTACTTTAGATACCTTGCCCCACACACGCCCTGAAGGGGCAGAAGCTCCTAGCCCAGGGCCCCACACGGGCTGAAGGCCCAAAAGCTCCTAGTCCAGGGTAACACCCTGGGTATAAGCGCAATCCGCCCTGCGCCCTGTAAGGGCAAAAGCCTTGAAAAAAAGGATATTAAGAATGAAAACAAGAGAAGAATACATAGCCCTCATCACATCTCATGCCGAAGAACTGCAGAACACCTTCGGCATCACCTCCCTGCGCCTCTTTGGTTCTGTAGCAAGAAACCAGCACCACGATGGCAGCGATGTAGATATCTATGTAGAAATGCCCCCTAAGTTTTTCCTGATAGTCCGTCTGAAATCATACCTTGAAGCCCTTTTATGTAAGGGCGGATTTTTTGAGAAAAAGCCCCAAAACTTGCAGAAAATATACCTAATCATACTTTATATCATACATTTATCAAAATAATCGAATTAATACTTGGTCATTTCACCGAAAAGTTGTACTTTTGCCTAAATTTCAATAAAGAAACAACATGGAAGATTACGATAAACTTATGGTTGGCGACCAATCTACTGACGGGCGCATTATAATTGCTGATAAAGACAGGCTTTGCTATCTGGTAAAATCAGGGAGCAAAGGCAGCTTTAGTATTCGTACCATATCCAAGCAATTGCTGGGAGAATTTATAGACTACTATAAAAAGAATCCCAACAAAAAGGCTGAGGATGCCAGAGTAGAACTCAAAGAACTGTCTGACATTGATAAATATGAATATGGCTACAACGCTACGTTGACAGCGATGGCTAAGATGGTTCTTGACCCAAAGAACGAACTCGTCAGAAAAGGGAATCCAGCAGAATCTTCTCGTACAGAAAACCATTTGCTTAAGACTACAGGTCTTCAGCAGATTTACTATGGTGCTCCTGGCACAGGTAAATCAAAGGCCATCAATGATTTGACTTTCGGAGAGAGCGTGATTCGTACTACATTCCATCCAGACTCTGATTACGCCTCTTTTGTTGGTACTTATAAACCTATTACAGAAGAAGTTGTACTCCGAGATAGTAATGGCAAAAAGGTTATTGATGAGGAAACCGGAAAGGTTGTAAAAGAAGACAGAATTGCCTATAAATTCATTCCTCAGGCTTTTCTCGAAGCCTATGTTGAAGCGTGGAAGAAACTAGGCTCCAGCAAGAAGCAATTTCTCATTATCGAGGAAATAAACCGAGGCAATTGTGCCCAAATCTTTGGTGATCTGTTCCAATTGCTCGATCGCAACGAATATGGTTTTTCTGATTATCCTATCGTTGCAGATAAGGATATGCAGAAGTATCTCGAAAAGGAATTTGCGGGATGGGAGATTACGAATAAAGACGAAATCAACCAGCTCTATGGCGAAGCCAATATGGTAAACCTCATCATGAAGGGGGAGCGCCTTGTTCTGCCTTCAAACCTCTATATTTGGGCTACAATGAACACCAGCGACCAGAGCCTCTTCCCTATCGACTCAGCCTTTAAGCGCCGCTGGGATTGGAAGTATGTGCCTATTCGTGAAGGTCGTGACAAAGAAACCAATGCTAAACTCAACTGGTATATCAATACGTGTGATAAGCAGTATGATTGGTGGTCATTTATCAGCAAGGTTAATAAGCTGATTGGTTCACTTACCAATTCTGAAGACAAGAAACTCGGCTATTTCTTCTGCAAGGCAAAAGATGGAGAAATCGATGCCGACTTGTTCGTTAGCAAGGTTATCTTCTATCTCTGGAATGATGTATTCAAGGACTATGGTTTCGATGATAAGGACTTTCAGGATGAAGAAGGCAAGATTCTATCTTTTGACCGATTCTATGAGGATAAGAATGGCACAACCTACGTTGATATAGCTAATGTTGAGTTGTTCTTGGATAATTTGGGAGTAGAAAAAGCCTCTTTTAATAAAGAAGAAGATGTAGACGATGACGATTCTATTGAAGAAGAAGTTGAAGACAGTTCTACCGAAAAAAGAAGCAAAGACAATTCACATTATACAATTAACGGACAAGGTGACTATAAGAAAGGTCCATTAGCCCTTGCTGTATTACAGAAATACACCAATAGTAATCCATCAAAGACTGTAAAGGAAATTATGGAAGATTGGACCCCTGTAGTAGTAAATGTCCCACACATGCTCGAAACACAAGAAGAGTATAACACAAGAATATCAAATTCTAAAGATAAAAAAAATCGTAGCAGAGCAAATATTGTAAAATGGGGCAACAATAATGTTATCTATATTTCTACAGAATGGAATATAGATACCATCTCCGAATTTATCCAAAAGGTAAATGCGCAAGATTGGGGTATTAACATTGAGAAAATAGAAGAATAAGCAGATTATGAGAATCCTCATAGAAGAACATCAGTATCAGGCTGAACAGATCAGGGATGTCCTGCACGGCATTGACGCCATGCAGGACATTGATGGCAACGTCAGCATCAACTACGTTGGGTATTACTACAATACCCAGCTCAACGATTGCGTCTTTATTTTGCCGAAAGTACTGCTCGAAGACACCCCAGAAGGCGAAAAAGTATTCGGCAAATACGCCCCGGAAACCATCGTCAACCTGAACCAGAACAACCCACTCTCTCAACAGGAGAAAGACTTCATCTATGAGTTCTCTGTCTGGATTTACCGCACCATCGAGGTTTACAACAATACCACCAGAAACGGTATTGTATATCACCAGAAAATAGCATGTCTCGGAAAAAGTACCAGACAAATCAACAATACATTCCTCGATATCCTGCTGGCTCTCATCGACTTCAACAAGCATAACCAGGATTTCATCTTCTTCATCCTGAAGAACATCCATTCTGGTTACAACCGCATTCATTGGTCTAAGACCATATCCACCACAAGGGCCATTGTCTGCAAAAACAGTCCTGTTTATACCAATCCTGTCAACAGGAAGAAGCAGATCAACTTCGATGAAGAGTTACTGATTATTTTCTATTCTATCCTGAACTATATCAGCGAAAGATATGGTTTCACCAATCATATCAACTGCAATTTCCAGTTGATCAAAGGTTATCGCTTCAATACATATCTTGATGGATTAGGAAAGACCAGACTCCTCCAGATTAAATACAAGTACTTTTCGGATAAAGCATTATATCTCTGGCAGTTATGCTATGACTTCTTTGACAACGCCAAGCGCATGAACATCCAGAAGGAACGCAAAGAGTATCTTCTGGTTAAGAGTTTCAATATCGTTTTCGAAGCCATTATTGATGAACTTCTGGGAGAAAAGAACATCCCAGCTGGTCTGAAAGAACAAGCTGATGGCAAACGCATAGACCATTTGTACACCTACCAGAACCTGATTACAAGCAGAGACCCAGAGCCTGTTTATTACATCGGTGACAGCAAATATTACAAGCTGGGCCATGCCATCGGAAAAGAATCTGTATATAAGCAGTTTACGTACGCCAGAAACATCATCCAGTGGAACTTGAACCTCTTTATGAATGACGACAAGGACGATGAAGAGCTTCAATACGACAAGCGTAACTTTGGCAACGTACCAAAGCTCCGTGATGATTTGACGGAAGGATACAATATCATTCCAAACTTCTTCATCAGCGCAAAGATGGCAGAGAATCTATCTTTCTCAGACCAGGTATCGTCAACCGACAGGGAACATAAGTGCTTCAATACTCAGCATTTCAACAACCGCCTGTTCGATCGAGACACCCTCCTAGTCTTCCATTACGATGTAAACTTTCTCTATGTCGTATCTCTGTATGCCCGTCATAATGAGCACCAGAAATTCTCGTGGAAAAACAGAGTTCGCAAGATGTTCCGGGATGAAATCCAGAAAATGCTGGATGAAAGATATGAGTTCTATCGCCTCACGCCAAAAGAAGGTACTCAAGTAGAAGAATTTGTCAGCAGGCATTTCAGAATGCTTATCGGCAAAATCTTTTCTCCTTCAAAAGACAATGATTATCTGATACTTGCACTCGAAAAGAACAATTCTGATGAGAAGCTAAAAGAAGAGATAATAGAGGCTGCCAAGGAGAAATTCCATCTAGAGGAATTTGCCTTATCAACTAACGGCAAGATTGACTAGCGTATTATAAGATACTTTTCACTATCCCAACATCCGCTGCAGCCCAGTCGAGTCCTTTCAGCTCTTCTTGGCTGCACCACTTGCTATCAGCATGTTCTCGCCTCTTGAACCCATCAGCCTCAGCTTTAGGAGTACACAGATAAGCAGTCATGGTTATCGAGAAATCGGGATACTCGTGATTCACGGTCACCAGCTCCTCTCCTACTTCTACAGGATACTCCATCTCCTCCATCAGCTCACGAGCCAACGCCTGTTGAGGAGTTTCACCAGGCTCTATCTTGCCACCAGGGAACTCCCATTTATAGCTGGTATACTCAAACTTTGTCTTGCCTTTCTGCATGCAGAGGAACCTGCCATCGTGGCAAACCACAGCTGCTACTACGTTATAATGTTTCATTGTCTTATCTCCTTAAAATATCATTTACTCCATCCACTGGAAATCTTCCTGCAATTCCTGCGGCAACGGATTGTCCATGTGAATATCATACAATATGGAACCATTCGTCGTTGCATCCTTTCTTGGATTCTCCAAATGCCCTGTTCCTACATAGGTGCACGGCAGAGTGATACCATTCTCCATATTTACCTTCCTCACAAACACAAAGACTCTCTTTGCGGCTTGCTGCATGGCCTCCTCTTTGGCTGAAATATCTGTAACACTCTCCCACTGAAAAACATCTGAAGACAAGAACTTATCATTATACTTTAAATGCTCTTCAAGGGAATCATCCTTCTTTAAACCTGCAAAGATATACATATTGCCATCTTTATAATGTGTTCCTTTCATATTGTTCTTTGGGTTTTCCAATATCTTCAAGAATACTTGGTCCTTGCGATAATCCTGCCACAACAGAAAATCTTCTTTCGTGTCAGCATATCTTGCCTCATATTGCGTCAGCCCATAGTTGAGCAAATCTTGCAGATATGCCTCATATTCCTGTTCTCTTTCACCACACAAATGCACTTCACTCTCTTTTATCTTCACCGCATTTCCATCTTCCAGGAATCGCAAAGCGTGCTCCAGTTGCTCATACTTGAAACCTGGGATCTCCTCCTGGATATTGGCTTCTATATGCGATAACGTAGTCTCTCCGTTCAGTAAATTCCTGATTATCAAATACTCGTGTTCTCTTACCAAAGGCAAAAGACTTGAAAGATAATTGATGCAAGCTATCTGCTCTTCTGAGAATACAGGCAAATCCTCTTCCTCTATACCCTTCAAGAAGCCATAATAAGAATTGGTTTTCTTGGAACCAATCTTTATCTTCATGAATTTCAAGAGATTAGGAGCATAATCACTATTCATATAATCCATGTGCGATGGATAAGACGGAGTCTTCAGATATGCCTTGAAATTCTGATAATCCATCTTCAGATAGTTGATGCGATTGAAATTCTCACTCTCTATCTTGTCGATGATTTCTTCCTTAGAAAGGTCATCGATGTGTATCTCAACGCCATAATCATCCAGACCCAAACTCTTGAAATCATTCCTTACCATAAACTTCAAGAGTTTCTTTTCCAAGATGGAATTGCGGGAAAGACTACCAAGCGCCAAGGCTATATGAACGCTACGCTTATAGCTGTTGCCGATGAAATCGAGTATCGTAACATAAGGCTTGTTGGCATACTTACGAAGGCCTCGACCCAATTGCTGTAAGAAGATGGTACTCGATTCTGTAGGACGCAGAAAGAGAACCATGTTGACACCAGGAATGTCCACACCCTCGTTCAGAATATCTACAGCAAACAAGATTTCCAAATCTCGGTTTTCATCTTGCAAATCATTATAAGCACGAATACGTTCGCCCGTCTTGTTCTTACCGCTCAAGAAAGCAGTATGATAATAATCACCCAGATTATCAGCCATCATTCTAGCATGCTGGATGTTTCTACAGAAAGCCAGCGCCTTCAACTTCTGTCCATCCATACGATGCATCTCTATCTGTTGATGGATAAACTCACAATTCTCTGGTGTAGAAATCTGTGATATCATACGGCGTTCTCCTGAAGCAGTCAAGCCATAATCAACCAGTTCGTCACGAATACCGAAATAATGAAATGGCACAATCAAATCATTGATGATGGCATCACGAAGTCGTAACTCGTAAGGGATATTATTGCCAAAAATCTCTACAACATCCTGGTTATCCATACGGTTCTCTGTAGCAGTCAAGCCCAACAGGAACTCTGGTTCAAAATAGTCGATGATTTTCCGATAACTGTCCGCAACAGCATGATGACACTCATCGATGATGATATAATCGAATTCCTTCTTATCAAAGAGTTCGAGTGAGCGACACATAGATACATTGGTAGAAAACAGGAAATCTTCTTCTGTTTCCTTTGCTTCCGCATTATACAATCCACAGGTTTTGGAACCACCAAAAACCTTTTGGAATGTCTCTAAAGATTTCTTTAAGATAGAACCCTCGTGTACGATATATAGCAACCTGTCTGGATTGAAATTGAGCGCATCGAATGCTGCCAGATACGTTTTTCCTGAACCTGTAGCAGAAATCACCAAAGCCCTCTCCTGTCCGATGGCACGATAACGATTCAATTCACGAAGCGCCTTGCGCTGCATATAGTTAGGCTTGATATCGGAATTCGCCATATCGTAATCCATATCCCAACGCTCTATAGCAAAACTGAGTTTTGTAGAGTAATCCTTGATTCTATCCTGTGATAATTCATAAGTTTGGTTCCAAAGGTTTTCAAACTCATTCATTGCATCAAGATAAGCCTCGGTATTACGGTCGCAGTTTACAACCAAATCCCACTCTATGTTTTTCAACAAAGCATAGCGGGTGATATTAGATGAACCAACTATCATCTCTATTCCATCTTCCATCTCAAAGAGATAGCCCTTGGAGTGGAATCCATTGGTAGAATAGTTTTTCTCATCGTGGAAGCATTCATCATCCAGATGGCATTCAAAATTGGGATATCGTGTCAGGCTCATGAAAAAGTTCAAGGATTCTACGTCTGTGAAGTTCTGATAGGTAGAAGTGATGATTCTTCCATTGGCTCCACGTTCTACGGCAGCCTTGATATCTTTAGACAGGAGTACCAAGCCGGCTTTCTTGATAAAGCTGACTGAGAAATCAAATGCCTTGCAACGACGCAAATTCATCTGAATGGTTGACAGGAAGGTTGTCTCTGTATAATTTGTTAAGAATCTCGATTTCATAAGTCTTGTATTTTGTTTCGAATGCAAAAGTACAAAAAAGAATTCATGCATGTTTCTTTTTCTTATGTTTTCTCACATATTATGTTCATTTTTCTAGAATTTCAATCAACATCTTCTTTCTTACAATGCAAGAATCCGACTTCTTACCATAATATTAAAAGACAATATAAGTTTCGCAATATACATGAAAAAAGTTTTCCTATATTAATGCCACAAAACTAAAAGTGGTCAACTAAAATCGTTAAACCACAGCCCAAAAATCATCACATAAAATGGGCACTCGATGCCCACCGTACGGGCAATGAGTGCCCATCACTTGGTCTGTCGATGCCCATCACATGGTCCCAGAGTGCCCGTGTGACGGGCACTCTGGGACCAGCCAATGTGCTGACTTTTCCTGTGTAGTTTCCTATATTTAGTTGACTACATAGTTTCTTATTCCTATTGTAAGTTGACAATTATTTTCTCTATTCCTAATTCTACTTGTCAATCTTCTATCTTATTCCTAGTTAGTATTTACATACTTCATTCTACTTCCTAATAGAAGTAGACAAAGGACCCACCCCTAAAGGTGGATCGCGGTTTTTACAATTTTGTTGCAAAATTAATCATTTTGACTTTTCCTGATTTCAGTAGACACTTTTTTACTTTATAAACTAGAAAGGTAGACACTTTCAATTTTATAAAACTGAAATAGTAGACACTCCTTATTTTTTGTTCCTATTTTTATAGACACAATAAAAAGAATCGTACTATTTTTGTAATTAGGTGACAATAAGTGGCAATAAAAAACACACTTATTGCCACGCTTTATTTTCTGTAAATCAGATAGTTAACATGCAGCGTGGCAAATGTGGCATTAATATATAGAAAAAAATAGCCCCTGATGTGTTTCTTGCATCGGGGGCTATTTTTCTAGGGGGTGCTATCAGATTTTTACAAGAACGCAATGGTCAAACCAGCCATCACGATACTTACCATCGACATCAACTTGATGAGGATATTGAGCGATGGACCCGAGGTATCCTTGAATGGGTCGCCTACGGTATCGCCTACAATCGTTGCCTTATGATTCTCACTACCCTTGCCTCCGAAGTTGCCCTCCTCTATCATCTTCTTGGCATTGTCCCATGCACCACCTGAATTAGACATGAAGACGGCAAGCGTGAAGCCGGCTGCAAGACCACCGGTAAGAAGACCGAGCACACCGGCAACTCCCAAAACCAGACCTACTACGATAGGAATGATGATGGCAAGAAGAGACGGGATTATCATCTCACGCTGAGCACTGCGGGTACTGATTTCTACACAACGACCGTAATCCGGAGTTGCCTTGCCTTCAAGGATTCCCTTAATCTCACGGAACTGGCGACGAACTTCCTGAACCATTGACTCAGCAGCACGTCCCACAGCACCCATCGTCAGTCCGCAGAACAGGAAGGCAGCCATCGCTCCCAAGAAAGCTCCTACCAGAACCTTAGGATTAATCAGGTTAACCTGGAAGAAATTGATAAAGTCGATGGTGCTGGCATTCGATGGGTCGAAGAGATTGCCGGCAGCATCCACATACTGCTTGCCATTCTCTACGGCACGAATCATGGCTATCTTGATCTCCTCAATGTAAGAGGCAAGAAGAGCCAAAGCTGTAAGGGCTGCTGAACCGATGGCAAAGCCCTTACCGGTAGCTGCTGTGGTATTGCCAAGTGCATCGAGGGCATCGGTACGTTCACGCACCTCCTTACCCAGTCCGCTCATCTCTGCATTACCTCCGGCATTGTCGGCAATAGGACCATAGGCATCGGTAGCAAGAGTGATGCCGAGCGTTGACAACATACCTACAGCTGCGATACCGATGCCATAAAGACCGGTACTGATAGACTTAGCAGACATCGACATGTCAAAACCATTGGCACAGAGGAAACTCAACATGATGGCAACAGAGATGGTTACCACAGGAACCATGGTGGAAATCATTCCCGTTCCAATGCCCTTGATAATCACCGTGGCAGGCCCCGTCTGCGAAGCCTCAGCAATTTTCTGTGTAGGCTTATAGCTCTGGGAAGTATAATATTCCGTAGCCTGACCGATGATGACACCAGCCACCAGACCGCTGATAACAGAGAATGAGAGTCCGAGCCAGTTCTCGATGCCCAGGAGATATAATATAATAAAGGTGGCAACAGCGATAAGACCGGCACTTACATTGGTTCCCAAGCCCAGGGAATGGAGCAGATCCTTCATGGATGCGCCTTCCTTGGTACGGACCAGATAGATGCCGATAAGCGAGAGGAAGATGCCGATGGCTGCAATAATCATAGGTGCGATAACGGCACGGAGCTGCATGTCGCTATTCATGGCAAAGGCGGTGGCACCCAAAGCAGCGGTAGAGAGAATAGAACCGCAATAGCTCTCATAGAGGTCGGCACCCATTCCGGCTACGTCGCCTACATTATCACCCACATTATCGGCAATGGTAGCAGGATTCCGGGGATCATCCTCAGGAATATTAGCCTCTACCTTACCCACCAGGTCAGCTCCCACATCGGCAGCCTTGGTATAGATACCTCCACCTACACGGGCAAAGAGAGCCTGGGTAGAAGCACCCATACCAAAGGTAAGCATAGTGGTAGTGATGGTGATGAGGGCAGTAGACTCACCGGCATACACCGCATTAAGAACAATAAACCAGATGGCAATATCGAGCAATCCGAGACCAACCACAACGAGTCCCATCACGGCACCGCTGCGGAAAGCAATCTTCAATCCCTTGTCGAGACCGGTACGAGCTCCATGGGCTGTACGTGCCGAAGCATAGGTAGCTGTCTTCATACCGAAGAATCCCGCCAGTCCGGAGAAGAGTCCACCGGTAAGGAAAGCGAACGGAACCCAGGGATTCTGCACTTTCAGTACATAAGCCATAAAGGCGAAAACAATGGCAAGCACCACGAAGACGATGGTCACCACCTTGTACTGCTGCTTGAGGTAGGCCATTGCACCTTTTCTAACATGTGCAGCAATCTCTTTCATTCTCTCAGTTCCCTCGTCCTCTTTCATCATCGAACGAAAGAAGAACCATGCCATTCCCAATGCTACAACACTGGCTATCGGGATGAGCCAAAATACTAATGGAATGTTGTTCATAATGGTATGTTTATTTGGTTTGTAAATCTGATTGTCAGTTGTTTGATTCTGCAAATATAGTTTTTTTATCCGATAACTCCAAATAAAACGGAGGAAAAAATCTTTTTCTGAAAGAAAAATTTGGTAGTTACTGAATAAAGCCGTAACTTTGCATCCCTCAATGACAAAATACAAGAAATAGATTAGTAGTTAAAAGCAATATGAATAATCATACAACATCGATTACAACGAATAAGAAACATCATTACCGGGAACTGCTTTCGATAGGATTTCCTATTATTATCGGACAACTAGGAACCATCATTCTGGGATTTGCTGATACGCTGATGATTGGTCATCACAGTACACCCGAACTGGCTGCAGCCGGATTGGTGAACAACATTTTCGGTCTCGTCTTTGTATCCTATATGGGATTCACCTACGGACTCACTCCTATCATCGGCAAGCTTTACGGAGAGGAACGTACCGACTGTATCGGACAGAAGGTTCGCAACTCCTTCTTTGCCAATATGCTGACGGGAGCCATTTTTACGGCTGTTCTCATCCTGCTCTATCTCAATCTGGCACATATCGGACAGCCGGAAGAACTGCTATCGCTCATCCGTCCCTACTTCTTGGTGAACCTTGCCTCGGTTCTCTTCATGGGTATCTTCTTTACGATGAAGCAATTCCTAGATGGTATCGGAAAGACCAAGGTGGCGATGTGGGCGATGATTGGCGGAAACGTGGTCAATATCCTCGGCAACTGGGTATTGATATACGGTGTGGCTGGCTTTCCGGAACTGGGTTTGCTCGGAGCCGGAATCTCAACCTTGGTAAGCCGCATCCTCATGGCTCTGGCAATGGTGAGCATTGTGATTGCCGGCAAGGGATTCAGAGAATACAGACACGACCTCATCCATAGTTCACTTAATAAGACAGACTTCAAGGAGATGAACCGTCTGGGCTGGCCGGTAGCCTTACAGCTGGGAATGGAATCGGCAGCCTTTACGCTGAGTTGCGTAATGGTAGGCTGGCTGGGTACTATTCCGTTGGCAGCTCATCAGGTAATGATTACCCTCTCCCAGCTCTTCTATCTCGTACTTTCGGGTATGGCAGCAGCACTGGCAATCCGCGTGAGTCACTTTATGGGACAGAAAGACTATGCTGCCGTACGCCGCAACGCCTACGATGGCTTCCGTCTGAATCTGCTATTCTCTCTCTGCATGGGAATTCCGGTATTTCTGCTTCGCCACCAGATAGGCGGTTGGTTTAATGACAATACCGAGGTACAGGCGTATGTGTCGGTATTGATAATTCTGATGATGGTATATCAGTTTGGCGACGGTTTGCAATATACCTTTGCCAATGCCCTTCGAGGTATCGCCTGTGTGAAGCCGATGGTGCTCTATGCCTTCATCGCCTACTTCGTCATCTCACTTCCATTGGGCTATACCCTCGGTTTTACTTGCGGCATGGGCATACTGGGCATCTGGATTGCCTTCCCGTTCGGACTGACGATTGCCGGCGAAATGTATCGCAGAAGATTTGAGAAAGAACTTCAGAAAATAGAGCAAAGATAGGATAAGAATATACTATTTTACCACGAAAATGAGATTTTTCGGTTCAAAAGTACATTTTTTATTGTAAAAAGCTTGCTTTATATAGTTTTTTCATATATCTTTGCCCCCAGTTAGATATGAAAAAATACCTAATACTCTGAATCAACAGAGATGAAGGCTTATCAACAAACGACAGTATTAACAATTAAAAAATTAGAGATTATGAAGAAATTATTGGTTATGGCAGCCATGGTGCTGTCTTCAGTAGGTGCTTTCGCACAGCAGGCAGCTGGTACAACAACTATCCAGCCTAAGATTGGTTTGAACGTTGCTACAATCGGTGATAACGACTGGAAGGCAGGTTTCGCTGCTGGTGCTGAGTTGCAGTATCAGTCTACAAGCAACTTCGGTATTGCTGTAGGTGCTCTCTATTCAGTACAGGGCTTCAAGGCAGAGGACGTAAAAATAGGAAATATAACTTATAAGAATGACTACAAATGGAACCCTGGTTACATTAACGTTCCTATCACTTTGAACTACTATCCTGTAGCAGGTCTTGCTCTCAAGGCAGGTTTGCAGCCTGGTTTCCTGGTAAACAAGGATGACATGGAAGATGTTAAGACTGTAGACCTCTCTATCCCAGTAGGTCTCTCTTACGAGTACCAGGGTCTTGTATTCGATGCTCGTTACAACATCGGCGTAACAAAGGTTGCTGAGAACTACGATCACTACAACAATGTAATCCAGATTACTATCGGTTACAAGTTCGCTCTCTAAAAAACAGCGACTTTAAAATAAGACAAAAAAGAATCCCCGCTCCTCATCATGAAGAGCGGGGATTTTTTTTGTCATATCTATTTAAACTTCACTTAGAACATTCTTCCACCTGGATGACCACCACCGAATGGGCGACCACGGAAATCAGGACGACCACCAGGACCTCCAGGACCGCCAGGACCACCCTGACGTGCCTGCTTGCCTCCGAAGAGATTCAAGCGATATATCACATGCAGCATCGCATAGCTGTTGATGGCATTATACTCGGTATCCGTACGGGATGTAGCCGAGATGGCACGAGAGAAGGTGCTCTGCTGGCGGAGGATATCGTAGAACTGAAGCATGATGGTCAATGGCTTGCCCTTCAGGAAACTCTGAGAGAGCTGAGCATTCCATACAAACTCATCCGTATTCATACTGCTGTCGTTATAGCCACGGCGACTGTTGATAGAGAGGCTTGTGTTCAAGCTGGTTCCCCAAGGAGCTGTAAGCGTCATGCTAGGACCATAAGAGAACTGCCAGGTATCGAGGTTGCTGTTAGGCTGCAACTTGTTCTTGGCATGGTTATAATTCAATGTTCCATCAAGCGAAAGCTCCAGCCAGTTGTTGCGATAGCTGAAAGAGAGGCGCTCTCTCCAAGTAGTACTCCTGGTGGTATTCTTCTGAGAATCAGACTGCTTGTCGAGACTCAGATAGCTCACGTAGTTGTTGTAACCCAAGTTGGTATCGGTATTCACGTTCCATACACCGGCACTATCGATAGAGCAGTTGAACATAAAGGCTCCCATCACATTCCAGTTGCCATTGATATTCTCAGGTCGGGTGATTCTACCACCAGTCTTCTCATCATAGGTCACCTTATTGCTGATGCTATTGTTGGTGGTAGAGAAGTTGATGAAGGTCATGACACCCTTGTTGTGGTTCTGCACGAAATTGTTGTAGAACAATCGGAAGTTCTGAGTGAACGATGGCTTCAAGCCTGGGTTACCCATCGAAATATTCAACGGATCGCTGTTATCCGTGATGTCAAGCAACTGAGAGATGCTTGGCTGAGAGGTTGTACCACGATAGTTGATTCGCAAGTTACTCATCTTTGAGAAGCGATAACGGAAATCGAGGGTTGGACTCACATTCACCACATTGCGAACGGTATCTACATGCACGCCCTGATAATCCTGGATATACTTAGACTGCTGTGGTTGAACCATCACACCGAAGTTCAGGTTATACTTCTGACGGATGAATCGCATCATCACCTGGATATCATGGTTGTAGTTGCGATACTCAGAGAAACGGCTCTGATCATCATCCTTGTAATCTTCGAGATGACCGGCAAACGGATTCAGGTAACTGTCCCAACCACGGTACTCCTGATCACCACTCATAGCATACTTGCTGAAATCGTAGGTGCTGCGGTCGCTCTTGGAGTAGCTGTAAGTAAACTTATAGCTGAACTGCAGGAAGGTTGCCTTCCAGAGTGGCTCACTATAGGTCAACTGTCCCGCATAACTGTAATTCTTCGAAGGAGTCAGGTTATAGCGGTTGGTCTGATACGTAGAATCCTTACCCTCTGCCGTCTGTACGAGATAGAGCTTGGCATTGTTGAGCGAGATGCTCTTGCTGTCCTTATCCGTATATTTGGCATCCACACGGAAGGTGATGTTACGTCCCTTGTTGCCCAACTTGCGGTTGATCTGCAACATACCCTTGATATTGTTATTATCAGAATAGGTGATTCCGTTAGTCAACTGACTGTTCACCATAGCCTCAGCCTTGTCCAACTCCTCAATACCTTCCTCAGAAAGAGGGTCTTTGGTGGTAATGGTATAAGGATCCTTGTTGTAAGAAGCCGACTGGCTGCCACTCAATCCATCGCTGGTACTCCAGGAGATGGAAGGACGGAAGAGGATATTGGTCATGGAATCAGGCATCCACTCCAGACGGATGTTACCATTCCAGCTGTTGCTGCGGGAATAGCTCTGACTCAAGCTGTTGCTGAAGGAACTGCTGCTGCCCATGAAGTTCTCGCTGGAACGGCTGCTCCATACATCGCCGTCGCTGTGGTTCCAGCGGAGAGAGGTATTGAACTTGAACTTGTCTTTCAACTCATAGTTGTAGTTGGCGCCTATCATCTTACTGGCATTCAAACCGTTGGCACCGCCCCAGAATCCTCTGCCAGGACCACCGCCGAATCCACGGTCACTGGTGTTATTGGCATTGGCAAAGAGCATGAATCGGTTGTTGTTGGCGAAATAGCCACCCATACCACGCATATTATAGCGGTTTTTGTTGCCCACACCCAGGTCGATATTGGAAATCACACCCTTATTCATCCCCTTCTTCACACCGAAGTCGAGCACGGTCTGTTCCTCACCGTCATCAATACCGGTCACCTTGGAGAGATCACTCTTCTCGTCGTATGCCTTGATTTTATCGATGATGCTGGTAGGCAAGTTCTTCAGAGCCGTCTTGGTATCGCCCGTCATAAACTCCTTACCATCTACCAGGATTTTCTTCACTTCCTTACCGTTGATCTTGATGGTACCGTCATCGCTGACCTCTGCACCCGGCAGACGCTTCACGAGTTCCTCAACCACCGAACCTTCCGGTGTGCGGTAGGCTGCCGAATTATAGACGAAGGTATCCTCCTTCAGACTCACCTTCTGAGCCATGGCGGTTACCACGGCACCTTTCAGCATGATAGCATCAGCACCAATGACCACATTCCCCATTGCCAGATTCTTGTCTTCAGAAATCTGGATGCGCTTAACGGTAGGCTTGTAACCTACACTGGTAATCTTGAGGAGATACTTGCCATTAGCCGGGGCATTGACATGGAAGAGTCCCCGCTCATTAGAAATGGCACCCGACACGTATGTACTGTCGGTTTTGAGTAGTTGAATCGTTACTTGCTCTACAGGGTCCTTGGTATCGCGGTCTGTTATCTTACCGCTAATCAAACGCTCTTGAGCTAAGGATGCTATTGCAACGAGCATCAACAGCATCGATAGAATTGATCTTTTCATTATTTGTTGAATGTTATTTATTATTTCTAAATTGTATATAGACTTGCTTTTATATGATTAGACCCGATTAGAGCGCAATTGTAAAAAACAGATGCACTTTTTGGGGCATTTTGCTTCATTTGACGAACGAAATGTATCAAGGTTTAAACTTTTATTGATAAAAAAGTGCTTATTTATTTTGTTTTGTCTTCATTTTAACGTACCTTTGCAGCCAAAATAGCCGTGGCGTTGTCCTTTCGAGACTTCCCAACGGCCCTATATAAATTCGTCTTTTTTTAAAACGTTAGTAAGTTATGAGTCAAAGAGTAATCATATCAACCCATCTGGAGAGCGAACTGGTAACCGCTCTCGCTGAGTGCGAGCACGACAAGCTGTTTGTGCTTACCGATACCACGACCCAAAAGCTGTGTCTGCCAGTCATCAAGAACTTCTATAGCCTGAAGCACATACAGGTAATCACTATTCCTGCAAGCGATAGCCATAAGGACATAGAAAGTCTGATGATGGTATGGAAGGGACTGCAGGAGGGTGGCGCTTCACGCCATTCATGCATGATTAACTTGGGAGGCGGTATGGTAACCGACCTGGGTGGTTTTGCAGCCAGCACCTTCAAGCGTGGCATCAACTTCATCAATATCCCTACTACCCTGCTTGCCATGGTAGATGCATCGGTTGGCGGAAAGACCGGTATCAACTTCGGTGGTTTGAAGAACGAAGTGGGCGTATTCAACGACTCTAAGTACGTGATTCTCGACACAGAATTTCTGAAGACTCTGGATGCCGAGAACATCTGTTCGGGCTATGCAGAGATGCTGAAGCATGGCTTGATTTCTACCGAGGCGATGTGGGAGGAACTGGTAAGCTTCGACCTTGCCAACCCTGACCTGAAGCAGTTGCAGCGCATGGTGGGTGACAGCGTGAAGGTAAAGGAGCGCATCGTAGAGCTAGATCCTCATGAGAAGGGCATCCGCAAGGCTCTGAACCTGGGGCATACCTTCGGTCATGCTTTCGAGAGCTGGGCGTTGAAGCGCAAGCCTATCCTGCATGGCTATGCCGTAGCATTCGGTCTTATCCCTGAGCTTTACCTCAGTGTGGCAAAGACAGGATTCCCAACAGACAAAATGCGCCAGACCGTAACCTTCATCAAGGAAAACTACGGAACACTGGATATTACCTGTGATGACTATGATGAGCTCATCGAGCTGATGCATCATGACAAGAAGAACCAGAATGGCATCATCAACTTCACCATGATGGGAGGCATCGGAGATATCCGCATCAACCAGACGGCTACCGTTGAGGAAATCAAGGAAGCACTCGATTTCTTCAGAGAAGGATAATATAATATGGCGGGCTATCAACCCGCCATTATTGTATCCTTATGCCAAACAGCATCGCTTTGGCTTGCCGGTTTCGGTAAGCGGAAGATGCTCTACATATCGGAATTCCTTAGGAATCCAATATTTATAATTTTTATGATCAGAAGACTTTTCAGATTCATCAGATAAGAGGCGGCGGACAGTCGCCTCTACTTTTTTTATATCCTCATCCTCTGACAGGAGTACAGCAATTTCTCCAAACTTCCCGTCTTTTTTCTTGGCTAGCATGAAAGGTTTTTCCAAATGAGGTTTCAAGAGAGTCTCCACTTCTTCAATCTGAATCTTGATGCCACCACTACAGATGACATTGTCTTTTCTGCCCTTGATGCGGAAACGGAGTTTTTCCACCTTATTATATATATAGGGTTCTATCTCCACGATATCATTCGTTACCAAGGTTTCAGCACAAACCTGAGGGGCATCGATGACCAGACAGCCTTCTTCGGTCTGACTGATACGGACGCTATCGAAAGGCTGATACCATTCGCTTGCCTCATCACCATTGATTCGCCTCAGGGCAATATGAGACAAGGTTTCGGTCATGCCGTAAGTGCTCCAGATGGCGATATTGCCGGGAAATGACTTCAGTTCCTTCTCTAAAGCAGCATCGATGGCACCACCACCGATAATCAGATGACGGATATGGCAGAGCCGTTCCCGCTCCTCTGGAACCTGCAGAGTATTATATACCTGCATCGGAACCATGGCTGCGAAAGTAATCTCTTCATTTACATCTTTCAAAGGATGCCCACTTGGAGAGACAGAAATAAGATGGAGATGGCGCTCAATGCTTCGTACCGCCACCATCTTACCGGCAATATAATCAAGCGACATACAGAGCAGAGCACTATCACCTGGCTTCAATCCAAGGAAATCACAAGTGATGCGGGCAGAGTTGAGCATTCGCTTCTTCTCTACCATCATCGGTTTGGGTTTTCCTGTGGAACCACTGGTATGTACAAGCACCCGGTCGCTATCGTTATTCCATTCGGAAAGGAAATCTTCTAATGTCATTTCAAGAATTCTTCCTAAGTTATTTTACGACAAACAGTTGATCGCCACGGATTTCCAATGGCATTGGGATGTTATCAGTAAAGAGCTGACCGGTGCCCAGCCCCTGTGGCATCTGGACATTCGGACCATATACCTTGGCAGCATAATGGGCAATGGCATGGAGACCTATATTGCTCTCCAAAGCCGAGGTAATCCAACTGCCGATGCCACGCTGGTTAGCCAACTCAATCCACTCGTTACATCCATAGATTCCACCATGAAGCGAAGGCTTCAGGATGATATACTGAGGACGGACGGTATCGAGCAAAGCCTGCTTCATACTTCGGACATTCACACCAATCAGTTCCTCGTCCAGGGCGATAGGAAGCGGTGTTTCGCGACAGAGCTGGGCCATTTTAGGCCACTGATGCTGCTTGATAGGTTGCTCAATCGAATGAATGTCATATTTAGCCAAAGCCTCCAGCTGACTCATTGCATTCTCCGGCAAAAAGCCACCATTGGCATCTACACGCAACTCAACCTGCTCCTTGGTATACACATCACGGATGCGCTTGATGAGATCGAGTTCCTTGAAGAAATCGATGGCACCAATCTTCAGTTTCACGCAATGGAAACCCGCCTGGAGTTTCTCCTCCAACCGAGCCAGCATCTCCTCATAGGTGCCCATCCATACCAGTCCGTTGATGGTAATGCCCTCTTCTCCTCGTCCGAAAGGAGAGTCGAAGAGATTGACCAGGTTCTCCATTCCAGCTGGAACAGAGACACTTACTCCCTTCTTCTTCGCTGCATCGAAGAACGAAGCAAAGGCTGTTTCCAGTCCGAAGGTGATGCTAGGATAGGCACGAATCATATCGTAAGGGATGCGTCCCATCTGTTCCACCATCTGGCACACCTGTCGAAGGGTAACAGCATATTCCGGTTTGGCATCGCAACTCAAATCAGGGAGCGTAGCACACTCTCCCACTCCTTCTATCCCCGGCATTTCATCCGAAGTAAGAGTCAGATAATAACTGTGTCTCGTGGTATAAACTCCACGAGACGTGCCTGCTGGCTTCTTAAAGTGGAGCGTGCGCTCCGAGATTTCTATCTTATACATTCTTTATATCTATATATCAATACAATTGAATTCTTCACTCTTCGTTCTTCACTCTTCACTTAACTTACTTTTTCTGCTTCAAGTCATACAAATCCTTGCGGCGATCACGAAGATTTCGAACGGCACCGTAGGTATGAAGCTCGTTCAAGAGGTTCAAATCTACATCTGATACGAGAATCATCTCAGTATTAGGTGTTGCCTCCGAACGCTTGCCATCGTTAGGGAAGGCGAAGTCGCAAGGGGTGAATACAGCACTCTGGGCATACTGGATATCCATGTTGTGAACACGAGGCAAGTTGCCCACACTACCTGCAATGGCTACATAGCACTCATTCTCGATGGCACGAGCCTGTGCACAGACTCTTACTCTAGAGTAAGCATTCTGCGTATCGGTCATGAATGGAACGAAGAGAATCTGCATACCATCCTCTGCCATCAGACGGGAAAGTTCAGGGAACTCCACATCATAGCAGATCACGATACCAATCTTACCACAATCAGTATCAAAGGTCTGGATATGGCTACCGCCGCTCAAACCCCAGCACTTCTGCTCATCAGGAGTTACGTGAATCTTCTCGTACATATCCACGCTACCATCTCTACGGCAAAGGAAACCGACATTGTAGAGGGAATCATCCTTGAGATAAGGCATACTACCCGTGATGATGTTGATGTTGTAACTGATGGCAAGTTCACGGAATCGGTCACGAATCTCATCGGTATATTGAGCCATCATGCGGATGCTCTGTGCCTCACCCAAATCGTTGAATCTCGCCATCAATGGCGCATTGAAATACTCTGGGAAGAGGATAAAATCGCTCTTGTAATCGCTCACGGAATCCACGAAGAACTCAACCTGTTCAAAGAGGTCGTCTACCGAAGCGTATGGACGCATTTGCCACTGTACCAGACCGATTCGCACGGTTGGTTTTCTATCTACATAGGAATCCGTAGGTGGCTGATAGTAGATATTATCCCACTGCAAGAGGGTTGCGCAGTGTTCGCTCTCCTCATCACTAGGAAGATAGTTGCGGATCACGCGGCGCACGTGGAAGTCGTTGGAAAGCTGGAAGGTAAGAACCGGGTCATAAATCTCACGGTTTCTTACGTGCTCGATATACTCCTTAGGGCGCATCTTGTCGGCATACTTATGATAGTTTGGAATACGACCACCAAACATGATTGCCTTCATGTTGAGCTTCTCGCAGAGTTCCTTGCGATACTCATACATACGGCGAGCCAATCGCAGGCCACGATAGTCTGGGTGGATAAACACCTCGATGCCGTAAAGGATGTTTCCATTAGGATCGTGGGTATTGAAGGTTTCATTACCTGTCACCTGAGCATAGGTATGGTCGCCTTTCACCATATTATAGTTGACGATGATAGAGAGCGCACAGCCCACAATCTTATCATCCACGATGATAACCACCTGTCCCTCAGGGAAGATAGTAATGAGTTTCTTAATCTGTTCTTTTGTCCAGAATACATCTGAGTCTGCGTAAATACGCTTAAACGACTTGGCGAGCTGGTCATAATCCTCCATGCGGAGGTTGCGCATGCTCACCTTTTCGATTTTTCGAGTTGGTTCCATAACAACTGTATTTTTATTATTATCTAAATCCGGGTGCAAAGATACAGCAAATTATAGATACGACAAAGAGTTTTCGCAAATAATTGATATTTACGAAAACTCTTTTCATGTATTTTGCTGTAAGAAAGCCTTTTGGCTTAGAATTTAACGCAAAAACTTGGCATCTTCCTGCGGTATTGCCTCGTCATGATCATCGAGATAGAGCAACTTTACCGGATGATATTTATCACTTGCCAACGAGTATTCATCCTGACGATAATGGGTCTGAATGCCACCGATGCCCAACATGGTATGAAAAGCCGAAAGACTACTCTGTACCTGTTTTGACCGATTTTCTCCCAATGCCTTCAATATATCCGGATATTGTTTACTGAATCCATCAGAAGTCCAGATGATGAAAGGCACATGCAGTTCGTAATCCGAAGCCTTCGGTGCTGCATGAAGGAAGAGACAGCGCTCATCATCGAAAATATTCTCTCCATGATCGCTGGTATAGAGCATCGCTGATATAGGCTGACCATATACCCCATCCGTCTTAGTCTGTATCCCCTCCCATTTCTGCAGACGTTCAATGATACCATGCAGGATATAATCGGTATATCGGATAGTATTATCGTAAGCATTCAACAAATCACGCCGATTCTCCGGTTTTGCCTCACTCCTGCTATCAGGCTTGAAGTAAGCGAAACTACGGGGATAACGC
>ERZ1026870.454-NODE-454-length-23214-cov-190.791226_pt1 | contig 23214 bp, 25 predicted proteins | sample MGYA00380165_ERZ1026870 | MGnify/ENA primary metagenome ERZ1026870 (study PRJEB33269, sample SAMEA4719801) | human gut metagenome | biome: human-associated habitat; feature: organic feature; material: feces | place: Cameroon | collected 2013-10 ...
AGTTCAATCCCGAGAGAAACCCGATGATGAGGCATCCCGCCACATTCACCGCCATCGTTCCGAACGGAAAGGCAATCACCGTGCAGGATTGCACCATCTTTGAAATCCAATATCTCATGCCGCCCCCGAAGAAGCTGCCTATGCTTACAATCAATATTTCTTTCATCTCCTTATATAATATAGTAACTTGATGTAATTTAATAACTTGTATGATATAATAATTGGGTGCAAAAGTACGAGTTTTATTTCTACTGGCAAAAATATCTTTGAAAAAAGATAATCCTCAGCTTAATTTTTCCCTCTATTTTTTCTTCTAAGGGATAAAGAAGCAATCAAGTAGCGGGGAAAAGGCAATAATAAGGAAAGAAGCAATAATGAAGAAGGGAAGAAGCAGAACTGGACCTTTACCTTCATCGGCACCGATGATCTTGATGTAGAGAACATTGCTCTGAATATGGGTATCGACAACCATCTCCAGTTTTCAGAAGATGAGGCTGGCACCAAGGCGATGTTTGCCAGAGAAAACAGAGCCCGAGAGCGCTACAACAAGTGCCGTGCGATGGATTGCAAGATGGAAGCGGGTAGTTATTTTGAGGAGAAATAAAGAACGTACCATCTCATAAATGTCCTAGTTTTATAAATGATGGCAATAATTGCTGTGCGAATTGCGCCAAACAAAATGTTAAGTGTCATGTAGTTTATCACTAGGCAATACATTTGTTATATGTGTATAGTTACGAATTAATATTATTTGTATGTATAAGGATGTTTATATTGGTCTTGCACATGACAAGGCATTTGATTTTGACAAAGAAGGCAATTGGAATGGCTATATGCCTACGTTGCTTTATGGAAAGAACGTTCCGTATGAATATTTGGAGGGAGGCAATGTAATCTACTGGGACTTGGTGGACAATCCGTTGTGTAAGCAACTTGATTGGGGCAGTTGGGGTTTGAAACGAACAGCCAAAGATATGGTTCTTTTCCTTGAACAGTATAAGGATAATAAATATGCCAAATACCTAATCGGGAATATAAGGGTGGATTTCATTGATAATGGACTAGAAGATGTAGAACTGGTTCTTGAAGCAGTGGAAACATAGCTTTTTGTTTTCTGGCGATAGATAATGAAGAATAGGAATTTTGGACGCACCAGTAAATCCAGTTTAGAATAACATCTATGCTTGACACAGGATTATGCTGGTGCTCCATAATAATTATTTTTTAATATTCCAAGTTATACAATTCAAGGCTCCGCCTTGTTTAATGATCTCTTCACTATCCAACTGGTAGATATTACATGATGGATAGTATGTTTTTATTTGCTCCATAGCTTGCTCATCCTCTTCTGTATTGATAGCTGGCAGAACGATGTTGTTGCCAACTTGCAGGAAGTTGATGTATGCCCAATTTCGCTTATCTGCTCGCTGCACATGATAATGTAGCTTCTCTATCCGAAAACGGGTGCCAAGCCGTCGCTCGAATTCTTCTGCAAGTTCCTGGTCGTAATCAGCATAGTTGGTCATTAGAAGATGTGACTCGTCTATTGGTTTCACTATTCCATCAGCATGCCCATATTTCTCATATTTATCCCATGGAAGCATGATGACCTCACAATGAAATAGATGCTCCAACTCATTCAATACTTCTGCTTGCGGATATTGAGTGTTTTCATGAAAAACTTTCTCTGTCATGATGATGCAATCATGGGCTTTAACCACATTCCCGCCATCTATTATCAAATCGGTGGCTTGGATATTGGGTAGCTTCAAAGCTTTGCACACGCTCTTTGAATCCGTAATATATTGCTTGTCTGATTCTTTCTTTGTGAGATAATCGGGATAATACTGATACTGCAGGAAATCCTCTTCGGCTAGTTGAATCGGCATATAGTCACGACACCAGATATCGGCTGTGTTTGATAACAGAGCCATATTGATGTGGGCATTCTTCAGTAACTCCGAAAAATGGCTGAAGAATGCGGGATGAACCTTTGGAAGCCATTCTGAAACGAATACCTGATTCGTATCTTTATCTACTATCATATCTGTATCTTTTTAAATTGCCATGGCCGTGGGTCTTGGATATGCTTCTTGTCTTTTGTCAGGGTGAACCCTTTGTCGAGAAGTTCCTGATGCTCTTTTGCCTGCATCTTCTGGCCGTTTTCATCATATTTCGCCACGTTCTTGCGCACATCAGCTTCTACCTCTGCCTTTTCTTCTCCATCAACCCATTTGATGGAGAAGCCATCGAAGATGGAGGCTTGCGAATAAAGCATATCATATAATAAGGTGGAACGACTGTCGGGTGGATTTCCATCTACCGAAAACTCACGTATCAGCAGGGATGCCCTGATGGCATCTTCGGGATGGGTGCCCTTCTCGAACGTGATGTCGATTCCTGAAACATGGTTGTGCAGGATGCCCAACTTGAAGATGCTCTTGGGAGAACCATTCTTGGGGTTGCGATGATATACGATGGGGTCTTTGATGCCACCCTCGGCCTCTTCGTGATAGTAGAACTCCACACACGTGGGTTGTACTGTTACTTGTTTGGTTCCAGTACTTACCTGTAAGTGACCGGCTAAAGCTATCTGAGCGATTTCCTTGAATTCAGAAGGGATGAATGGGGTGCCCTGATTTCCGAATGGGTGGTCTTCGTTCAGAATTTTTCTCCGTGTATCCTCACTCAAGGAAAATGATTCTAAAGTTTCTTTCAAGTACTGCATGATCTTTTCCTTTTTCTTTCAAAACCTATATTTCACTCTTTCTTCAGAAAATTACTCTATCACCTCCCAGAAACTCTCCGGCAAGCTGATGTTCTTCATCTTCTTTGCGCTCTTGAACAATGGGGCGATGTCTTCGGCTTCGAAACCGGCGATGCCGCAACCTATTGGGGTTACCAGGAAATGAAGATCGGGATGCTGATGGGCAAAGATAATGAATTCCTCCACGTATGGACGGATGGTTTCTACGCCGCCCTGCATCGTAGGGATGGCATAACTCTGGCCTTGCAAGCCTACACCCTTGCCCATGACGGCACCGAAATGCAGGCGGGCTATGCGGGCTGCTCCACCACCATGCATGCCAGCCAGATTGCTGCCAAACACAAAAATCTCGTTCTCTTTTAATGAATCAATCCAGCTAGGAGTGATTCTTCCCTTCTTCATATCTTCCATATTACTATTATTTAATGTGTTACTTTCTTCAGCCGCTTCCTCGCAGCACATTCTTGAAGCCATCATGCTCGGCATCGACATCTTCGGAGCACTTGAAACTGATGCGTCTTCGTCGGCGAACGACAGATAGCTTCCGTATTCCGATGCGTCGAAGTATTTCTTGAAATAAGGAATCACCACATCATGCATCATCTTCTGGCATCGCTGGGTGACGGCGGAGGCGGTCATGCCCAACTGCATGGCTACGTCCTTGCCCCTGAATCCCTCTATATAGAGCATCTTCAGGATGATGCTGTTCTTGCTGTCTCTGCCATAATAGAAATTGCCGATATCTTCTATCGTCTGGTAAAGATCGTGCTCAAACTGATTGTCGGTCACGTCAAACTGCATCTTGCGGCTTTCCTGTCGCGCCTCGAAACTCTCGAAACGATGCACCTTCACCACCTCCTTCAATTTATCCAGCAGCAGGAAGCGGAAGCCATTCACCATCCATGTTTTGAGCGACATGCTTGGCTTCCTATCTTCCAAAGGCTTGAAGTCGTGTTCGCAGAGATAGAGATAGTATTCGTGAGCCAGCGAGAAGAAATCCATGCCTGGCTTGTGCTGCAGGTCATATCGCTTGTCGTAGATGCAATAAGCCACCCGGCAGTATCCGTAGTAATACTCCCTTACTATTCTGGCATCGGCATCCTTGAAGCCCTGCAGAATCTCATCATCCGATAAGCTTTCCAATGCCTTCTTCTTTGAAAAATCAGTTTCTGAAAAATACTTTTCTTTCTTCATATCAATATATCTTTTGATATCCGCAATTCGATTGCAAATATATACTTTTTCTTTGAGAAACCGGAGAAATAGCTCTTTTTTTTTCTATTCTCTATGATATTAAAAGAGAAAAGAGAAGGAAAAATTAAGCTGGTATCGAAAAAAAAAGTATCCCGCCTTTTTACTTTTTCCATTTTGAATGGTCATATAATCGTAACGTTCATGAAAATAAACGAATATGAGTATAAACGACAATGGCATTATGGAAGCGCTGAAGGAAAATCCACAGAACGGATTTCGGATGCTGATGGCGAAATATCAGGAAAACGTATATTGGCATATTCGCCGACTGGTGGTTTCGCATGATGATGCACAGGATGCCTCGCAGGAAACCTTCGTGAGAATCTATCGCTCGTTCGGCAACTATCGGGGCGATTGCTCTCTGAGAAGCTGGATTTATCGCATAGCCACAAATGAGGCTCTTAGGATTATCAGCAAACGGAGACAGAAAGTTGTTTCCATAGAATCGGAAACCACAGGTGTCAACCTGATTCAAGGCGATGATTATATCGACTTCGAGGATAAGGTGGCGGTGAAACTGCAGAAGGCGATTCTCTCGCTGCCGCCAAAGCAACAGCTGGCATTCAACCTTCGGTATTACGATGAACTCGGGTTCGACGAAATAGCGAAGGTTGCGGATTCCACGCCAACCAGTATCAAGGCAAGCTATCATGTTGCCAAAGAGAAAATTATCAAGTACATGAATTCGAACGATTAAGTGAGAGTTCTGTGAGTTTTTAATGGTTATTCAAAATGGAAAAGAATATGGATACAAATTTTGATTTCAATAAAACTGAGAAATTTGATTTCGGTAAGGTGGGTAAGCGGATGCCTTACTCAACGCCAGAAGGATTCTTCAAGGAGATGGAAGCCAATATCCTGGAACAGGTGAAGGATGACAAACCTAAACCAGTCAGGATACAGCCGAAGAAGCGACCTCTGATGAAGGTGATATGGGCGGCTGCAATGGCAGTGGCAGCATCGGTGGCAGTACTCCTGATACTCCACATCGATTTCGCTGCGCCTCATTCTTCTCTGCCATCTCAGGCAGATAATGAGATGCAAGCGGTAGATCAGGCTTTCGCTCAGTTATCTCCTGCTGATCAGGCTTATTTGCTCAGTGTTTATCAGGAGGATGTCTTTCTTGATGAATAAACGGATTCAAGAATATAATTAATAGATTCTATAATATATAAATTAAGGTGAATTATGAAAAAGATTTTAGGTATTTTGATGATGGTTGTCGCAATGATGACCGTTTCTACAAGTGTATGTGCACAGGCGCCTAATCAGAAGCAGCGCCTCTCTCGTGAACAGTTGGCTGAAAAGCAGGCACAATATATTGCTCACGATTTGGGTCTTGATGACAAGGCCAGTTCTAAATTTATCGACACCTATACCCAGTTCCAGAAAGAGGTTTGGGCATTAGGACCTCGTCCTCATCACAAGAAGGGGGAAATGAAATCCGATGCTCAGACAGAGCAGGAGATTAAGCAGCGTTTTGAGATGAGCGAGAAGATTCTCAACATCCGCCAGAAATACTACAAGAAGTATTCTCAGTTCCTGACACAGCAGCAGATTCAGCGGGTTTATGAGATAGAGCGACAGATGAGAAAACGATTTGCTCAGAAAGGTCCGCGCAAGGGGGGCAATCACGCAGGTAAACCAAAACCTGGAAGATTTCAGGGACAGCCAATGCAGAATAAGTAGTTCTCCTATAGAGAATTTCTTGCGAAATACGATGTTAGTTTAAAAAATTACTTTCTATAATATCAGATATATGCGAATGGCGGTTGGTGCAGAGATTGCATCAACCGCTCTTTTTTTATTTCCTGCCTTGCTCATCTTTTCCTTGAGTATTCTTTTTTTCTTCCCAAGCCAGAATCAATCCGATGACTCCCGAATAGCTCTTCCTGCCTTCCGCCACATGGTTGCCCTTGAGATAGAGTTCGAAGATGAAATCCTGGGCGGCATCCAAAGCCTTGCATCGCTTGCTGAGCCAGTAGTGGCGGTCGCTCTTTGCCAGTTGGATAATCTCGGGACGGATGTGTTTCAGAAATCTTTCTCCCTCCTTTTCGCCAAGAATATCAAAGACATTGTTCAATACATGGAAGAAGATGTGGTAATAGCCGCTGAACCTCACCTGTTTATCTGCCGATACTGTGCACACGATGTAACTGTAGAAATTCGCCTCACCCTCGTTGGCTACACCCAGAAAGTGAGCAAACTCGTGGGCATAGGTGGCAGGATAATCGTGGGGGAGAATATCTCCATTAAGCGTAAACTCACAGAAGAAAGGCCCCATGCTTCCGGTAACGCCCGACATCGAACTGAGGGGTGTGAATACCATCGTCTTGACATGAGGATGCTGGTTGAAAGGTGCATTGATACCCTCCTTATAACCTATTTTATTATATTCATTCAGAACCGCATCCCGCACCCGATTTTTCAAACCATCATCTGCGATGCTATCAGAGAAAATGCTACTCCCGGCAATATCAGAAGAAATGCTTAAAGCGTTAAGGCTGTCGGCATATTGATAGGCGAATGCCTTGAATTTAGCTTCGCTTACTTCCACCGGCTTCATTCCTATTCTATCATAGATATTCGGCTGGGAGTAGTTCAATCCCCAGGCGATGTAGAACCAGGCATATACCCAAAGCAGGTATTCTGCCACTCTTCCGAATACAACCTTCTTCTTGGGATAGCTGCCTTTCTTCGCTGCCAGGAAGAAGTATCGCCTGGCAAGCTTCTTTCTCAATCCTATCTCGTAGATGGGATAGAAGATAACCCAGGCAATGCTGAGAGCGATGAAGATATCGCCTACGGCAAAAGGAAAAAATCCTGAGATGGGAGAAAGGAGTGTGCCGATAATCGGATAGATACGGGTGGTGTAGATGAATCCCCATAGAGGAATCATTTTGGCAAGAGTAACGAGGAGGAGCAGTACCAGCAATAACCAGTGGCGCCACTTTACCCGATTGAGTCGAAATGTATGCTGTATCTTCATATTCTTTATTCTAATTGTTCTTGATGTCGCCAAATATGGCTTTCTGATGCAAAAATACAAAAGTTTTCTGAATAGTTGACAGCATCGATTCATTTTTTTGCTATTTTTGCATATACAAAAGATAAAAACGATTTTATTGACTTAAAGTAATAGGAGGGGCTATCATGAAACAGACACAGGAAAAATTCGAGGCAATGAACCTTGAGTATGAGAATCTCTATAATGAGGAAGATGACCGCAGAGATTATAATTCTGTTTGGTACAGTTAGGTAATTGAGTGCAGTTAGACAATAAAGGGCTATGCTGTTTGTTGCAGAATCTCAAGCAACAACAGCATAGCCTTCTTGTGTTCTTATTTCTCGAAGTGCTGGTAATCCTTGCTATGCTTCCAGTCACCACCCCATCGGAACCCTTTCTCCTTGAAAAGCCGGTAGCATAAATCGCCCTTTCTGATCATATAAGCATGGTGCTTGCTGCGGTCGAGATAAGGTCGTGCCGTAGCTGGCTCTACCACTTCCTTGCCATTCTTCAAATGCTTATGATAGGGATTGTATAGGGTATTGATGTCAACGGCAAGTCCCTTGCCATGCTTCGAAACGGTCTTGGTATGTGAGATGAATCGGAAATTGAAGCTGGAGGAGTTGTTGTCCCTCATCGCCCTCTCGTCATCGGCATCCCAGTAGTCGATAAGTCTCATTCGCTCTATCGGATATTTTGCCTTATATAGCTTTCTGAAGATATCGAGAACATCAGCGGCTATCGCCTTGTTTACCACCATTTCTCCCACTATCTTCCTGCCGTCCTTATCCACATGCAGGCATCTCAGATATCGCAGTTCGCTTCTTGCTATGGTGCAATTCTTTTTATACGTCTTTCCTTGCATCAGATGGAAGATGGGGTCAGGGATAGGAGAGATGGAGAAGAAATGCTTCTCTCCAAGTTTTCTGATGGTTTGCTCGCTGACGATTTCTCCTGGCTTCTGTGCCTTGGATGGAAGGCAGCAAAGTATGGGAAGAGCAAGGTATAGGATGATGGTCTTTTTCCAAAACATAATTCTTTCTCCTTATTTTTTGTTCTCTTAATTCTTTCTTGATTTAATTTCTCTTCTCCTTATTTTGATTCACAGGGATATAATGTGAATCCTTGATTTCGCCAATCACGATGATGCTGTGAAGGCTTCCGATGCAGTCGATATTTCCCAGGGTATTGAGCATGAAGTCCTGATAATCCTTCATGTCCCGGGCATACACCTTGATCTGGAAATCGTAATCACCGGTGGTGTTGTAGCATTCCGTTATCTGGTCGATGTTTTGCACGGTGTCCATGAATTGCTGAATCAAATCGTGGGTGTGCTGCTTCAATCGGATATTGCAGAGCACAATCACGTTGTGTCCCATCTTGTGATGATCCACTATCGCTCCATATCGCTGGATGTATCCCTCACGCTCCAATCGCTTCTGTCGCTCGAAGGTAGGAGAAGGGGAGAGGTGTACTCTTGCGGCAAGTTCCTTCACGGTGAGTCGTGAGTTCTGCTGCAACAACTTGAGTATCTTGATATCGATTTCATCGAGATTTTCTTCTGTAGCCATTGTTCCTTTTCTTTCTGTTTTATAGTTTCTTTGTTTCTCCTTTTAGCGTTTCTTGCAGAATAATATTCTGCGAATTTGCCAAATTCGCTGCAAAGATAGCATATTTTTCTGAATTACGAAGAATATTTGGCAGATAAAATTCTTCTTCTTACCTTTGCACTCGCAATTCCGGATGCAAAGAGCCGTTCATCATCTGATAATGGCAAATTAAGAGTCATTCATCATTAAAAAATATAGGAGATAAAATAATGAGCAACGTAAGAAATATACATTTTGAGGCAGTGGGCAGCTATTTGCGCCCTGCAGAGTTGAAGGAAGCGAGAGCCAAGTTTGCTGATGGACAGATTTCAGCCACCGACCTTCGCACCGTAGAAGACCGTCTGATTACAGAGGTCATCAGGCAGCAGAAGGCGCATCGCCTGCCTTATATCACCGATGGCGAGTTCCGCCGCAGCTATTGGCATCTCGACTTTATGTGGGGATTCAATGGTGTGGAACATATCGAACTGGAGCATGGCTACCAGTTTCATGGCGAGGAGACAACCAAGGGTTCTATCCAACTGACCGGCAAGATTACCGGCGAGAATCATCCTTTTATCAAGGATTTCCTGTTTGTGAAGCAGTTTGAGGAGTTGGATGCCAAGGGCGAATATATCTTCGAGGCAAAGCAGACGGTTCCTGCTCCTGCACAGTTTCTTGCCGAACTGTTCCGTGGCAAGAATGCCGAGAACACCCGCAAGTTCTATCCTAACACCACCCAGCTGATTGAGGATATTGCCCAGGCTTATCGCACCTTCTTCCAGGAGATTTATGCAGCCGGTTGCCGCACCATCCAGCTGGATGATTGCACCTGGGGAATGATTGTGGATAGCGATTACTGGAAGGCCAAGGTGGGCACAGGGTTCACCCTTGAACAGGAAGCTCTGCAATATCTGAAGGTGAACAACCTTGCCATCGAAGGCAAGCCAGAAGGATTGACTATCAACACCCACGTATGCCGAGGCAATTATCATTCCTGCTATGCCACCAAGGGTGCCTATGATGCCGTAGCTCCTTATCTTTTCGCTCATGAGGATGTGGATACCTTCTATCTGGAGTATGACGATGAGCGTTCGGGCGGTTTCGAACCATTGAAATATGTGGCTGATGGCAAGAAGGTGGTTCTGGGTTTGGTAACCTCTAAATCTCCTGTGTTGGAGGATAAGGCTACGGTCATCGCCAGAATCCACGAAGCTGCCAAGTATATTTCTCTCAATCGCTTAAGCCTCAGTCCTCAATGCGGTTTTGCCTCTTGCGAAATTGGCAATAAACTGACTGATGCTGAGCAATGGGCAAAGATAGATCTGGTTAGAGAGATTTCCGAGGAAGTTTGGAGCTCTTCTTCTTTCTCCGATGCAGAATGATATAGCCGGATAGCAAAACCAGCGTTATCAGCAAACCGGAGATAAAGACGAAGAGGTCGGAAAGGGGACCTAAGAATGGAGAATAGCATCTACCTACGTGAAGCTCTAATGCCACATTCCAAAGCGACATGGGGGTGGCAGAAAGCAACTCTGGGGTAGATGCTGTTTCACCTAAGCTCGCCCCTTTGCTATAATCGAAAACCACTTCTTTTCCTCCGAAGAAATCCTTGGAATAACCGCTGACCAAAGAACTGGAAATCGGAATCATCGATTTTCCTTGGTTGGCTTTCCCTGTGAAATAATCCACAATCAGATTCTTTTCCGGATTCCAACGGAACATGCCGCTGAATGATCCTATCAGCCAACCACCCTTGCCGTCACTCTCGAAAACATTCACGCCCATCGGACTTATCTTTGGCGATTGCTTCTTATCCAATAAAACCGGTTTTTGGCAGAAATGCTCATCAACTCGCAGAAAACCTTCTGATGTTGAAATAAGCCAGTTGCCCTCTGCAGCATCCCATCGGATAGCGCGAAGCTTATCGTGCCAGACATTTCCATCCTTCACCTTTTCTGTAGTTTTGTTCATCGCCAGAGGTATCATCAAAGGTGGTCGGAGACACATTCCTGTTATCGCTAGCCAAAGCGTCAGGATGATAGTCGTGTATCCTAATTTATTATGCCATTTGGCATTGAAAACCATCTGTTTGCCAAGCTTCAGCATCTTTTCTCTTGCCTGTAATCTCTTCTGTCGGCGGATACGATAAGGAAGAATGAAAAGGATGATGCCCGTTATCGAAAGGATGATGAGTACGATGGCGATGGCATCCACCACCAATCTTCCGGCTAATCCGAAAAAAGCACCGCTATGCAGGTTCCAAACGGTCTTGAAAAGGGTAACTTCCGGAACAAAACCTTCCGGTTGACCGATGATTTTGCGGGTAACATTCGTCTTTTCGCTGATCGCATCCCTCTTTTCGTTGGCTGCATCCGTCTTCTTACCGGATATTTCATAAACGGCAGAACGGGTCATGGCGATGATGCTTGTGCTGTCTTTGGTCAATGTAATGTCAGCGATACGCTCTTCATTATCTGCGAGCGGAAACATCTTCCATTCCTTTCCGTCGAAGCGATATACATCCATCATGGCTGCACACCAGATTTCTCCGTTTTTCGTCTGCACGATGTTGCGGATATTCCTGCCATCCACGTTCTTGGGTAATCCCTTATTAAAGTCTTTCCAGCTTTTCATCTCTGCATCCGTAAGCCAGATGCCACCATAACCATATGCCAGGATGGAATCACTTGGAGTTTTGCTGATGCGGTGATTGATCTTGATAGAACCTTTGATGATGCCGTTGTTGAAATTCTTGATATGGTAAGCCGATGGCATCAGACTTCTGCTTACTTCACAACCGGCGAATAGCTGGCGATGATTTAAAATGATACCTGATACGCAGAATACCAACATAAAGACAGACAGTACAAGTCCGAACCAACGATGGTATTTCTTCCAGGTAAAACGTTTCTTCTTTTTTTCTCTCATTGTTGTTTTCTACTAAACATTGTTGTTTTCTACTAAATGGGTTGCAAAGGTAAGAATATCTATCTACTTCTGCAATACCCAAAAATAATGATTTAGGATGCCTCTGTTTTTTCTAATCTTTAGTTTCTTCACTTTTTCACTAAAAAAGTTTGGTGATTTCGTGATTTACTAGTAACTTTGCACCCCGAATAAAAAATCATCATTCATTAAGAACAATAAGAAACTAGAAAACAAGGAAAAATGGAATATATGTCTCAAGAAGGCTACGATGAGCTCGTGGCCGAACTTCAACACATGGTTAACGTAGAGTTGCCAGCCGTTCGCGATGCGATTGCTGAGGCTCGCGACAAGGGTGACCTCAGCGAGAATTTCGAGTATCATGCTGCCAAGCGTGAGCAGGGCAAACTGTTGAGCCGCATCAGCTTCAAACAGAAGGTTTTGGAGAATGCCCGTGTCATTGACAAGTCTCGCCTGAAGAGCGATACCGTTGGCTTGTTGAGCAAGATTAAGATTACCAATCTCGCCAACAAGTGCAGCATGAGTTATGTTATCGTAAATCCTCACGAGGCTGATTTGCATAGTGGAAAAATCTCTATCAAGTCGCCTATCGCCAAGGCCCTTCTGGGTAAGAAGGCAGGTGATGAGGTAATGGTTAAGGTACCAGCCGGCTTGCTGAAATTCCGCCTGGATAGCGTTGAGTTATAACTGGATAGTGTTGGGTTATAACTTGATAACGTTGAATTGTAATGTATTCTTTTAAAGGAAAACTCCCGATAATTTGAAACAATCAAATTATCGGGAGTTTCTCTTTTATATAAAATCTATATTAGTGCTTTTATAAGTCCTATTAATACTTCTTCTGAATTCTATTCTAATATTTCTCCAGAATCTTATTCAGTAAGAAGGTGGCATTCTGGTTTCTTGCCACACCCTTCTGTATCTTATAAGTATAGGTAACATCCGTGCCCAAATCTATCTCGAAACAATAGTTGTGGAATTTGCCTGATGCATCATTCTCCATCTTGGAGAGTTCCAAATCGTGGGTAGCGATGATGCCGCTCACTGGCTGCTTGGCGATGGCTTCGAGGAACTTTCTCGAACCATTCAGTTTATCCAATGAATTCGTTCCCTTCAGAATCTCATCCAGAATAATCAGCGTTCGGAGTGATTCCTTATTGCCCGCTATACTTTCCTTGCAGTTTTTTCCCTCTGCACTTTCTTTGCAGAACTTCAGAAGCTCCTCCAACCTAATCAATTCAGCATTGAAATAAGAGATGCCATGCGTCAAATCATCGGTGGTTCTCATACTCGAGAACAATCTGACACGTGAAATCTTCAGTTGATCCGCAAATACCGGCATACCCGCCATTGCCAGGATATAGTTCACGCCCAGCGAACGCAGGAAGGTACTCTTTCCCGCCATGTTGGCTCCGGTGATGATATAATAGTTGTCGTCCTTGATGGTGAAATCGTTCTTCACCGCCTTGGCACCCAGGAAAGGATGATAGAGATTCTTACCCTCGAATACGATTTCCGGACTTCCGATTCCTGCATTTTCAGAAACATCGCTTTCAGTATCTGCTTCCGGACTTCCAGAAACAAATTCCGCCTCTTCAGCCTCCGGATGATTATATCTGAAATCCGCCATCGAAACCATCGCATCCATCTCGCTGATGATATGCATCCATTCCTCCATCTTCATCATATAGGTATTCTTCCATTTCAGAAAACTGCGAACCAGGAAGAAATCGCTCAGCATGAAGGCATCGGTGAAGAAAAGACCCAGGAAGTTGCCTCTTCTGTCATACCCCTTCAATATCTTTTCCAGTTGGGCAAAGGAAGGCAGGGCATCTGCCAGGGAATCCTGCATCTCCTTGCCTAATTCGCTATGGAAATTGCGCCTGTTGATAAGCTGGAGTATCTGGGCATAGGCGATGAGCTGATGTCGAAGCTTGCCGCCATTGCTGTCTATCTTGTCAAGTGTCTGCTTGCAGACGAAGAATACCACCATGTATTGAACCAACACCCGCCACAAGGCAAAATTCACCGAAACCATATCGCATATCGATAAAATCACGGAACCGATGATTCCGATAATCAGCAGCCATCCGATAACGAGCGAAACCGGAGATCCAAACCATGCCGGCACCTCCATCTTCGAAACCTTCTGCATCGCATCCACCACCGCAGCAGAATCAATCTTCTTCATCTTGCCATTCACCATTTTGCCATCCGCAGTTTGGCTTCTGTTCTTTTCGCCAAGTGCCAGGAATTCCATTCGCCAGTTTTCGCCTTCTCCAGCCAATTCCTTCTGCAAATCCCTTCTTCTTTTGATATCTTCCATGCTCAGAGGCGTTTCCCGGGTAAGATTCCTGGCGAGTGCCTCCGAACCGCCCGATGTGATGGTTCGGCAGATGCGGTTGAACAGCGAACTCTTGCCGAAGACATCGAGGTCGAAGGAATAAGGATGCTGCGGATTCTGATAGGAATCGCCCGTTTCGAAAGGTGAGAAATCGCCCTCCCAAGCCTTGATTTCGTCCTGATAAACCTTGAGCAAAGCCGAAAGATGCTCTATCTTCTCCTTGTTCTTGTCGTCAAGTCGTCTGATTCCCAGATAGGCAATCAGGCACAACGCCGCCCCCAACAGATAGTTCTGTGTATCTCCATCCAATGCGAAATAGCAGATCAGGAAGGCGAGGATGCCGCCAAAAGCCAGCAGCTCGCCTGTTATAAATCCCGTATTCTTACGCTTCAGGGCAGCCACCTCAGAAGCGTATCGGCTTACATATTGTTGATAATTCTCCTTGATATTCATACTCCTTATTATTATTTTTCTTCTTTTCCTATTTCTTCTTCTTTCTCTTGTATTATGAATTTTTCTCCATCAAATTTATTATAGGAAATATTCTCCTCTTTCCACTTATCCTTTGCTGCCATCTGATTCTTCGGATACCCGATGATGAGGGTGTTGAGCGGAATCATCGTCTTGGGCAGATGCAGCAGTTGCTGCATTCCCTCGTATCGTTCTTTCAGGGGATAGAGGGCTGTCCATACTCCGCCAAGTCCCAAGCCGTGAGCCATCAGCAGGATGTTCTCCGTGGCTGCCGAACAGTCTTGAATCCAGAACTCCTGCTCGATGCCTTCCAGTGTCTTGTCCAGACATCCGCAAACCACAATGGCGAGCGGTGGCATGTCTGTATAGCTTCTCACCGATGTACGGCTCATGATATTTTCAAAAATCTGATTCTTTTCCATCATTGCTTTTCTATGTGAGTCTTATTTTTTAGTCGAATCATAGCATTCCATAAGCCAGTCGAGCACATATTCTCTTTATGTTCTATTTATTCACTTTGCTATTCATTTTGCATTCTATCTTGATTGCTAAAAATGAAATGCGCTGCAAATATACGAAATTTTTTCGGTAAATTTGCAGTGCATTGCAAATTTCTTGTGTTCCTTGGTAAAATTTGCAGTGCATTGCAAATTTCTTTCTGTAGAACTGATAACACTTTCTGTAAAACTGTATATCCGAGAATTTGTATTTATTTAGTTTTATTACCCGATACATCCTATAGTTTTTATCGCCCGATACATTCTATAGTATGCGTATATATAAGCCGATGTTGTGGTTATCATACTGATGAGATTCATGCAGGTGAAGGCTGCCTGCTGGGTGTTACCTGCCAGATAAAACACTGCAACAGGGAGTATATTTGAGCATATCAGCCATACCATGAAAACCAGGACAAGGGCTATGCCCAGTTTGCGCATGTTGCCCCTGTGCTTGCTGCACAGATGACAGCCGGCTACCAGGGAGGCGATGACGGAAATCAGGCCCATCGTGCTTTCTGTCCAGGTGAGTATGGAAGCCATTTGGGTAATCTGTCCGTTCTGCATCATCGTTACGAGATGAAGATTGAAGCATTGGCCCAGGATGAATGAGAGCACATAGTAAAGTACCATCAACTCGCTGCAGCGTCGTAGCAATTTTACGCCTGCCGGTAGCGTGTAGCGGAATATTCCCCATAAAGCTATAGGGGCGAGCTGCAAGACCAGTTGCTTGATGGTAACCAGGATGGGACTTATTGGAATCAGGATGGGACTTGTTCTGAAGGATAAGCCCGCTTGTCTGCAAACAGAAAATGCCAGCGAAAACAATGCGAAAATGCAATATGCATACATGGCATATTGTGCAATGCGATTTATATCTATAGAATAACTTTTTCTTTCCATAATTCTACGTTTGATGATTTTATAAACAGCTTATCTTGCATAAAGCCATTGCAAAGATACGAAGTTTTTGGGAAATTCTAGCAAAATAGGTGGAAAATGTTTGGCTATGATATATACTTGTTAAAAGAATGGCAGAGAGACCGATAAAAACTCTTAAAAATCACAACGTATCTTCTTGAATACAAGTATTTGTTGCTATCTTTGCACGGTATATACTAATAACGCTACGTGGATAAATACTAATAGCGTTACATGGGTATATACTAATAGGAATATAAGTTTAATCATGAGTAATATGAAGAAGTTTTTTTTAGGATTGGCAGCAGCACTGATGTTGACTGCCTGCAACGAGAACAGACAGCCGGAGGCAACGACCAGCGTTGACTCTGCAAGTGTGGTAACCGATTTGATGATGAGTCGCAGAAGCATCCGTGCTTACAAGGATTCCGTCATCAGCCGCAATACCCTGAACGAGATTCTGAAATGCGGCATCCATGCGCCAAACGGGCAGAATCTGCAGTCGTACGAAATCAGAGTGATAGATTCTCCTGCACTCATCGATTCGATAACCCAAGCCGTGGTAAAGGATAATCCTAAGATAGCAGAGCGCAAGGGCTTCAAGAACATCTTCGTGAATGCTCCATGCGTGGTTTGCATCGCCTACGATACTACTTATGATATGGCGCAGATTGATTGCGGTTTGCTTGGCGAGAACATCATTCTTGCAGCATGGGCAAAGGGCATCGGTTCCTGCTGCCTGGGCAGTTCAGCCCGTTGGATACTGGATTCTCCGTCGGCCAAGCCTTATCTCGACCGCATGGCATTCTCCAAGGGTTACAAACTGCTCTACTGCATCGCCCTGGGTTATCCTGATGAATCGCCGGAGGCAAAGCCAAGACGCCAGGATATGATCAAGTTCATGGATTAAGACAGATGAAGGTTGATGTCCTGAAACAGGACATCAACGTTTGAAGATAGATATGCATCTTTTTGAAACATGTAGGCAAAATATGAAATATCTTCTTCAAGTTCTTTTTATACAACTTTAAGTTAAAAAAGTTGCTCGTTTGGGAAACTTTGGCTATTTTTGCTCCAAAAAGGACAGATATGAAAAAGAAATTCGATAATACGGATAATATCCTGGGTGGCATAGTGAAAAAAGTTCGTCAGGAAAAAGGGCTATCGCAAGAGGCTCTTGGAGAATATGTAGGGTTGGGCAAAAGCAGCATCAGTAAGATAGAGAGTGGCAAGACCAATATTTCTATAGATGATGCTTCCGTCCTTCTGGAAGCTATGGGTGAGAAACTGAGTGTACATATAGACAGTCAGTATCCGTCAGCAGAGACTATGATGAAGGCAACAATCTTTGTCACAGTTGCAGCTTGCTGGTTTGCAGAAGACAAGAAAATTACCAAGCAGAAAGCTTTCAACTTCCTCCAAAAGAATCAAGGCATCAGATTTTTGGAGGAGAATTGGGAAATAGAGCAGACTCTGCCAAGGGAACAGATCATAGAGGATTTGACTTGTATCTGCAATAACCATATTGCAAAAGCTAAGAAAAAGGAAAGGAGGGTAATGGCGTCATGAGATTGCTGCATGGAAGTTATACAGAGATTCTTACTCCTAATCTCTCCAAATGCAAAGGGAAAAACGATTTTGGCAAAGGATTCTATCTCACTCCAAATTGGAAAAGAGCTTGGCAAATGGGCAAACGCAGCACTTTTCTTCATGGAGGAAAAATTACAGTCAATGCGTTCCTGTTTTATCCTAATATAGGTGAGAAAAAAGGACTTCAAATTAAAATCTTTGAAGGATTCACTACGGAATGGGCAAAGTTCATTCTCCAGAACAGGGAAGAAAGCGGATTCAAGCATGACTACGATATTGTTATAGGACCCGTAGCAGATGCCTTCATAGATCAAGAAATAAAAAACTATATACGCCAATGTGGGGAAGCTTATCTTGATGAAAGCAACTTGAGTATTCTGGTTTCCAGAATATCCCAATTTGGACTTAGCTATATACAATATTGCTTTTGTACACAAAAGGCTATTAATGAACTCATTAAAGATTGAGAATATGGGGAATAAGTATAATTATGAAAACGTATTAGGTGAAATTGCTTGTTATATAGCAAAAGAATGTAACCTTACTCCTAGCGAAGCAATTGGTGTAGTAATGAACGATGAATGCACAGATGCTGTTATTGAAGAAATTCAAAAATCAGACAGGATAGATATAGAAGCTTTGGCCTCTCGTTACTTGACGGAGGAGCTTTGCTAGTAATAACCAAAGAGGTTATGTCATAAGTGATACAATCTCTTTCCCTCCATAATACCCAACAAAAAAAGCATGGCGCAAATCACTGCGCCATGCTCCAATAAAAGAAAACCTTATAGTCAAAATAGAAATTAGCTATTCTTCTTTAGTACTTCGCATTCTGAGGATCGAAGTTGGTCCAACCGCTCATCCAGTTGTTGCTGCCATCGAAGGCTCCGATGTAGGTTACGGTGTCGAAACCGGTCCAGCCGGTGAAACTTGCGGCTCCGAGCAATGGACTGCCGGCTATAGGAGTATAGCCATCTGCACCAACCAATGAGGTCCATGAATCAAAATACTTGTTGCTTGGCTCTGCAAAGAAGAAGGTGTTGCTGTATGACTTCTGGTTCTTGTCGAGATCCTTCTTGTTGGCTGCATCGTAGAGGTAATCCTCATACTTCTTGTTGGCATCAGTGCCAACGGCATCCATATCAGCGAAATATACATTCTGAAGCTTGAATTTGCCATCTTTGGCATCCTTTACGGTATTTCCCTTCTCACCATCGATAATCAAACCGATAGGCCAGCCTAAGGCTACCGAGTTGATGCAGTTGAGGTTAGAAGAACGGCGAATCTGCATGGCTGCCTGGAACTTGCCGAGGGCTGAACCGTTGTTCGGATTGTAGGCTCCGGCTGTGATATAATCGGTGGTGTTCTGGAACTTATCATCCAATACCTTAGGACCTACGAAGGTGATGTTAGAGAAGGTTGCCTTGGTACGAGGGTCCACGGTAGCACCATCGGCGCAGTTGTCGCTCTCGAAACCGTTGCTCTGAGAGGTATCGGCTATCTTACTATCACGCAGTGAAAGACCATACTGCACCTTTCCAGAGAAACCGTTATCGGTATCGAAATCATCATCCCAGCCCTTGTAGGCTACGAGATACTTGCAGTTCACGGTACCACCAAACCACTCGAAGGAATCATCATTGGAATAAGATACCTGAACGTGGTCTATCTGTGTGCCGGAACCTACAGAACCGAAGGTCAAACCATTAATCTCCTTATCCTTCTGGAATGGATAACCGGCAAACTCGATGCGTACATAGCTTAAAGTACCAGAATTATCTGCATCATCTGCGCCACCATGCTTGGTACGAGGACCACCCTCTATCTGCTGCTCAGTCTGGTTGTTCTTTGCCTTACCGCAGAGAATGATGCCGCCCCAGTCGCCAGGCTTTCTGCTACCGGCAGCCTCTTCAGATGTAAAGACGATAGGCTCTGTGGCTGTACCCTTGGCGATGAGCTTGCCGCCACGCTCTGCGATGAGTGCTGCCTTGGTCTGCTTGTCGCCCTTGATGATAGTTCCCGGTTCGATGGTAAGCTCAGCACCTTCTGCAATATATACCCATCCTTTGAGGAGATAAGTGCCTTTCTTTAAAGTCTGCTTGCCTGTGAAGACGAACTCCTGGTCGCCGTTGCCAATCTGTGTACCGCTGGCGTTTTCCTTGTCATCAGTTCCGAAGAGAATGTGGTCGCAAGCCTTCAAGCCGCCATTGGTTGTCCACTTGTAAACTACTTCTGGTCCTGGATTTGGAGAAGGAGTTGGATCGTCATTGTCACTGCTGCAGCTGCTCAACATGGCAGATGCTGCGAGGATGCCCATGCATCCTAAAAAATACATCTTGTTCATCATTGTTTCCTGTTTTATTAAACAAACATCTAATTATTCTTATTTTTTAAAATTTATAGATTGCCTGCAAACCGATGTTTCTGCCCGGCTTGTAGCATCTTGAAATCTCTTCCACCTGCTTCCTGCTTCCGTCGCTATACGTTACATCAGCAAACTGCTTGTAATATATCTTTTCTGCAAGAAGATCTCTTACGTTGAGCTTCAGTTCCAGATGGTTGCCGAATTTCTTAGCCAGCGAGAAGTCGATGGTGTTGCGAGGCATCTCGTAGCTGTGAGGCACTCGGGAGTTGGAGTCATCTCCCGTGCTTCCCTCGCTTCTGCCCACACCGATGATTCGCTTGCCTATGCGGTTGTAGAGCAGGGCGATATCCATCTTCAATGGCTCGTTTTTATAGAAGATGCCGGTGTTGATAAGGTATGGCGACTGACCCTGCATCGGTCTGTTTTCCTCTTTCGAACCCTTCTCAAACTGCACCTTGCTCTTGATGAGAGCACCATTAAACGACCAGCTGAAATCCTTCAATCCTATGAAACCGAGATTCTTTCTGATATCCAGCTCCACACCGTAGTTGTTGGCACTCTTCGCATTCTTGTAGGAATAAATCAAGTCTGTGCCGCCTGCCACCGTGTAGGTCCACTCGATAGGAGAATCGAAGTGCTTGTAGAAGACTGCCAGCGAAATGAGCTCTCCACGGGATGGATACCACTCATATCGCAGGTCGAGGTTATCGACATAACAGTTCTTCAACTCAGTGTTTCCCTGCACATTGCTGGCAAGGTCGAAGTCGTAATACACCGACGACGACACTTCACGGAATTCAGGTCGGTTAATACTGCGGCCATACGACAGTCGCACCTGGTGCTGGTCGCTGATTTTATATGTTGTATTGAGAGATGGAAAAACATCATCGGTCTTGTAATGACGGCTCGATTCACTCTTCTCGTAGTCACGGGAATTGGAGATGAGTTCCATATCATTATGCTCGAAGCGGACACCGGCGTGGATGCCGAGTTTGCCAAAGGGGAGAGACATCGCCAGGTATCCGGCGCCTAAGGTGTTGTGTCCGCGGTAGTTATTGCGCATCTGCTTTTCCTCCAGAAGATACAGCTTGTCGTAACCCATGTTTGCCTCGCTGGAGAGCAGGGTAGGGATATGGCTGTGGCGGAAGCCGGATGGCATGTTGTTAGCTGAAACATTCCAGTTGTAGATGAAGTTGCGGGTCTGGTATTCTCGGCTGCGATACTCCCCATAGGCACCCACTTGCAAGTCTGGCTCAAAGTTGCCAAACTTGAAGTGGTGCTTGTCATTTACACCAAGAGAGAGAATGTGTTCGTCGAGTTGAGTCCACTCGCGGGATATGTCGTTGCCGGTGCTCAGGGCATAAACGCCCGATTCGAGAGCATCGTCGATGAGGTATCTACGACGGTCAGGCAAATGACGGTTGGCATACGCATACCCGATGCTCCAGTCAAGGGCGTCGCTAGTGAAGGTGTGCTTGCCGGTAAGCTGACCGTTATATGTAGTTCTACTGCGGTAGTAATACTCTGCGCTCCGCTCCAGGTTCGACTGGGCGCTCACGCCTTCACGCCAGGTATATCGGCTGGTAGCCAACTGGTTGAAGATGTTCTTGAGCTGATACTTGTGGTTGCCGTCCTTGGAAAGGAAGGTGAAGTTGAGCATAGCTCCGAGTCTCACGTTATTATTATACTGGTCGTCAACAGAGTGACGAAGATAGTTCGGCTTGTCGTTTGCCGCATCATAGATGCCATAGAGGTTGTTCTCCATGTTCTCGTAGGTGCGGTATTCGTTGGTATAGTTCAGAGCGGCGAGCATGCCGAGTGTTCTTCCGCCGAGCATCCAGCGCTGGTTCAGGCTGGCCGCCAGTTTCAAGTCGCCCAAAGGCTTCTTGTTCTTGATGAGCCAATCATTGTTGAATCCGTTGCCCAGGAGCGAAGTAGCATAATCGCCCACCGGTTTTCCGTTGGCATCGAGCTGTGGATTCAAGGTAGCATGGATGCCCCCATTCAGGTTTCTCAAGCCATTGTCGAACCCTAGGAAATCGGTTCCGGAACCTTTTGAGTAAGAAAAGTCCTTGAAGGCAGAAGATGTATTCCAGTTTCCGCCCACGGCGATGTTGAAACTGTTTTCTGCCGGAATCTCCTTGGTGTTGACGATGATGAAACCGCCTGAGTAATCAGCGGGATATTCAGCCGTTGGCGACTTCACGATGGTGAGGTTGTCAATCTGCGAACTTGGGATGATATCGAAGGAGAATGCCCTGGAATCAGCCTCAGAGCTTGGCACTGCTCCTCCGTTCACCCACACATTGTTATAACGCTGTGACAATCCACGAACCATCACGAATTTATCGTCGATGAGGCTCACGCCTGGCACTCGGCGTATCACCTCACCCGCATTCGTATCCTGAGTACGAGATATTTCCTGTGCCGAAACATTGCTCACGATGACGGGACTGTTTTTGGCCACCTGTATCATTGCCGCATCCGTATTACGCCTTTCCACTGCGGTAACGGTCACCTCCTTCAGTTGCTGTTCATCAGGTTGCAGCGCAATCACCTGGTCTGCGTCCTTCGCCTGAACCCCGTCAATTTTTTGAGTCTTATATCCTACATAATTAATATATAGTGTATATGTCTTTTCTTTATCCAATCCATCGATCTGGAAGTTTCCGTCGATGTTGGTGATAGCCTTCACGTTGGTTCCATCCACAGTGACGACTGCACCGATGAGTGTCTCTTTCGATTTCTGGTCGATTACGACACCCTTAATCTGTTGCGCCCACGTTGGCATGCTAGCCGCCGAGAGCAATCCTAATACAATAATTCCCCTTTTAGCATTCATAACCTATATCGTTTGATTTCGGTTGCAAAGGTACGGTGGTTATATTACACAGGGGTTGCAATGAGGTTGAAAGGCATTGACGAAGCTGCGACAAAGATGTTACGGGTGGAATAACTAAAGATATTTAAATATTTAACCCTATATTTGGAGATAAATAAAGAAATAACTATATTTGCAGCATGATTACGGAATATGGTATAGAGGCAAAGTCTAATTCTGAGATTATATCAGAATTGGGAGGACGATTCAAGCAATATCGTCTGTTCAGCAATCTCACTCAGAAAGAGGTGGCTGTAAAGGCTGGTGTGAGCATTTTCACCATTAGCCAGTTTGAAAAAGGCGAAGCTAAGAACATAGGCTTTGGCACTATTCTTTCTCTGTTGAGGAGCATTGGATTCCTGCAGGAAGCAGAGAAACTCTTGCCGCCACTGCCAATGCTGCCTAGCCAAGTGAAGAAAATGAATGAAAAGAAGGAAAGGGTAAGACATGAAAGATAATGTTGTGCAGGTAATCCTGATTCACATTTCTATCGTAACCATGAACTTACGGTTCTTGGCAAGCGGAAGAATATAACGAAGCAGGATTTGATGCTTTTTGCACAAAGACAGGATATCAGAA
>ERZ1026870.456-NODE-456-length-23184-cov-4.262830_pt1 | contig 23184 bp, 28 predicted proteins | sample MGYA00380165_ERZ1026870 | MGnify/ENA primary metagenome ERZ1026870 (study PRJEB33269, sample SAMEA4719801) | human gut metagenome | biome: human-associated habitat; feature: organic feature; material: feces | place: Cameroon | collected 2013-10 ...
GAACTTTTCTATCGTGACCCCTATGCCCGCGAATTCACCTCGAAGGTGACTTCGTGCGAAGAAGGCGAAAAGGGCTTCGAGGTCATGCTTGAAGACACGGCCTTTTATCCGGAAGGCGGCGGACAGCCTGCGGACCACGGCACGCTCGACGGCGCAGCCGTGTTCGACGTGCGCCGCACGCCCGCGGGCATCGTGCACTATTGTGAAAAGGCGCTTGAGGTCGGGCAGGACGTCAAGGGCGTGCTCGACTGGGAGCGGCGCTTCGACAACATGCAGAACCATACGGGCGAGCATGTCTTTTCCGGGATCGTCAACGCGAAGTTCGGCTTTGACAACGTGGGCTTTCACATGGACGACGACGTCATCACCTGCGACTTCAGCGGCGTGATGACAGAAGAGGAGGTGGCCGAAGTCGAGCGCATCGCAAACGACGCCGTCATTGCGAACGTTCCCGTCAACGTGTCCTTCCCCGACGCGGAGGCGCTCGAGAAGCTCGTCTACAGAAGCAAGAAGGCCCTCAAGGGCGACGTGCGCATCGTCGACGTGCCGGGATGCGACCGTTGTGCGTGCTGCGGCGTGCACGTGAGGAGCACGGGCGAGATCGGCCTCATCAAGGTGCTCTCCTCGATGAAGCACCGCGGCGGCACCCGCGTCTTCTTCGTCTGCGGCCTGCGTGCTCAGAGAGACTACGAGGCCCGCATCCGCGAGACGCGCGCCGTGTCCGCGCAGCTCTCCGCCAAGCCCCTCGAAATTTCCGCCGCCGTTGAGCGCATTCTCAGTGAGTCGGCCGCGAAGGACGCGAAGATCGCGCAGCTCAACCGCACGATCTTTGCGCTCAAGGCGGCTGCGATCCCTGCGCAGGAGGGGCCGCTCGTCGTGCTTGAAGAGGGCTTCACGCCGTTTGAGCTCCGTCAGTTCTGCGTCGAGCTTTCCGAAGCGCACAAGGCGCCCTTCATCGCCGTCATGTCCGAAAGCGAGCCCGGCGTCATGAGCTACGTCTGCGCCATTCCTGACGACGTGCTCCGTCCCGTGAGCATCGCGCTCAACAAGGCCCTCAACGGCCGCGGAGGCGGCGCCAAGGGCTTCGTGCAGGGGAGCTGGAAGGCGGACGAAGCCGCCGTCAGGGCTGCGGTCGCCTCGGTCTGGGCCGAGCACGGCTGCTGAAGCGGGAGGAATGTCGATGATCCGCTCCGCGAGCCTCTCGGGCTTCATGAACATTGCCGACGGGCGCCATGACTTCGCGTCCGGCCTCAACGTGATCGTTGCGCCCAACGGCGCGGGCGGGCACAACCTTCTGAAGCTTCTCTCAGCCGTGGAGTCCGCAGGCGCCTTCACGTCGCGGTGGATGACGAAGCTCGCCTTCGCGCAGTCGATCACGGGGCGCCTGAACGAAAACTTCAGGCCGGGCCGCGTGGGCGATCTGGCCCGCAAGGCCTGCCGCATCGAGGTCGAGCACGGCGAATCGGAAGGCACGCTCGCCTTCGGCTTTTCCGAGGGCGCCGAGTTCGTCGCCGTGGAGGCCATGCCCGCGGGCACGGCCCCGAAGCGCCCCGTCTTCATCCCGATGCAGGAGCTCGCGAGCTTCGTGCCCTGGTTCCCGAAGCTCTTCGACATGTGGCACGTCGGATTCGAAGGCGTCTGGCGGGACACCTGTGCGGTGCTCGCGGCCGAAGACCGAAGGGCCGAACCCGCAGCGCCCCTGGCGGCGCTCCTTGCAAAGCTCGAAGAGAGGCTCGGCGGCCGCGTGTCCGAGAGTGCCGACGGAGCCTTGGCGGTCGTTCGCGACGGCGCCTCGATTCCGATGTCGGCCTTGGACGCAGGCGAGCGCCGCATCGTGATGCTCGCGCGGCTTGTGCGCAACGGCATGATCGCGCCGGGCATGGTGCTCTTTTGGAACGAGCCCGATGCGGGCATGGACGACGCGCTTCGCGCGCTTGCCGTCGAGGCCGCGGGCGCCTTCGCCGAGGCCGGCGTGCAGGTCTTTGCCTGCACGCATGACGAGCGGCTCGCCTCGGCACTCTTCGGGCGCTGCGGCGAACAACGCTCGAAATGCATCAGGCTCGCCGGCCTTTGAGCCCGCAAGGCCTGCTTTTCTTGAGGAAAACGAAGGGAAAGCGTGATTTCACCTCGGGCGCAGGTCCGCAGGCGTATCATGTCAGGCAGTTTCCCGCAGTCCTTCCTGCTGACGCACGCAGGAACCGACGCGCAACGCACTCATGAAACCCTCACACAAAAGACGATCATGCTTGAATTCCTCGAGCTCTTCCTTCTCGGCATCGGCGTAGGCTCCTTCGGCGCTCTCGTCGGCATCGGCGGCGGCCTCATCATGGTGCCGCTCTTCATGTACTTCATGATGCCGCCTTCGGGCAGCACCTTCGCAAACGTTCAGGAAGTCGTGGGCACGAGCCTTTTCGGCGTCCTTCTCAACGCGCTCTCGGGCACCTGGGCCTATTTCAGGCAAAAGCGCATCATCCTGCGCGTGGCCATGCCCTTTGCAATCGCCACGGTGCCCGGCGCCTTCCTCGGCAGCTACGTGAGCGAATGGTTCTCGGGCCCCGCCTTTTCGATCACGTTCGGCGCCTCGCTCGCCTTTCTCGGCTGCTTCATGTACTGGAGCTCGAAAAACAAGGCGGCCAACCGCGCCGCCGACGAATTCGATCCGGACGCGCTCCCCAAAAGCAAGATCTGGCTCGGCATCGGCTGCTCGCTCTTCGTGGGCTTCATCAGCTCCATTCTGGGCATCGGCGGCGGCGTCGTGCACGTCCCGATGATGGTCTTCCTGCTCGGCTTCCCGCCGCTCGTCGCCGTCGCCACCTCCACCTTCGTCCTGATGGTGAGCGCCGCCATCGGCGTCGCGGGCCACGCGCTTCTTGCCCACATCGTCTGGGCGCCCGCCATCGCGGTGGGGTGCGGCGCAATCGTCGGCGCGCAGCTCGGCGCCAAGATCGCCCGCAAGAGCAAGCCCCGCCTCATCGTGATCCTGCTCTCCTGCGTGATGGTCGCCCTCGGCTGCCAGCTGGTCTGGCGCGGATTCGCGCTTTGATGCCTTCAATCGAAAGGTCATCCAAATTCGATCCTCACGCCTTCTTCGCCCGGGCCTGCAGCCCGGGCGAATATCTTGAAGCCCGGCATGTTCGCCTTGATCATGACGGCGGCTTGGAGGAGGACGCTTGCATGAGAACGATTTGCATCCGGGCCGCCCATCTGCTACATTATCCCGACCAAATCACTCAGGTATTTTCGCCCGGTGTTGCCGGACTCCCATCGACGGCGCCAAGCGCATGAACATGCACCGATCCCTGCTTCGACTTTTGAGCCTCGTCATCCCGGCGGCGCTTCTCGCCGCATGGTGGCTTGCCGCACATGGTGGCGACATCTCGCCCGTGCTCTTGCCTGCGCCCGAGGCGGTGTGGGCGTCGTTCGCGCGCATGGCGGCCGACGGCTCGCTCATTACGCACATCGGCATGAGCGCGATGCGCACGATGGCGGGCTTTCTGCTTGCGGCCGTCTTCGGGATCGGGTGCGGCGTCTGGTTCGCCGTGCGGCCCACAGCGGCCGCTGTCTCGCACCTCGCGATCGAATTCCTGAGGCTCACGCCTCCGCTCGCCCTCATTCCCGTGCTCATCTTGTGGCTCGGCATCGACGAGGCGCCCAAGATTGCGATCGTCTTTCTCTCGAGCTTCTTTCCCATCTATCTGAGCGCCCTCACGGCGGTGAAGGGCATTGATCCGAAGCTCGCCGAAGTGGCCGAGCTCCTTCATTTCACACCGGCAGAGAGGTTTCGCATGCTTACGCTTCCCGGGGCGTTGCCCGGCATTCTCGCGGGGCTTCGCATGGGATTCGGCTACAGCTGGCGCGCGCTCGTGGGCGCCGAACTCATTGCTGCCTCGTCGGGATTGGGCTTTCTCATCACGGAGAGTTCCGAATTCGGCAAGACCGACGTCGTCTTCGTCGGCATCTTCACGATCGTGGTGCTCGGCGTTGCGGCAGACGCTTTGATTTCGCGCCTCGTGTCCGCGCTTTCGCGCCGCATTTCGGGAGCTCAATAGATGGTGAAGGTTGAACTTCGGAATCTTCGCAAGGCATACATTTCCGAGGGCCGCACGAGCGAGCCCGTCAACGGACTCAGCCTTGAGATGCCCGCGGGCGGGATCACCGCCGTGATCGGACGAAGCGGCTGCGGAAAGACGACTCTGCTGAGGCTTCTGGCCGGGCTCGAAAAGTCCGATGCGGGCGACATTCGCTTCGAGCACGCAGACGGATCGAACGATGCTCCGCGCACGGCCGTGGTCTTTCAGGAACACAGGCTCTTTCCCTGGATGAGCGTGAGGCAAAACATCGAGGTGGCGGTAAGGCACCTGCCCGCAGAGGAGCGCCGCGCGAAGACGGACGCCGTCCTTGCGCTCACGGGCCTCACGGAGGCGGAAGGCGCCATGCCCGCCGAGCTCTCGGGCGGCATGAGCCAGAGAGTGGGACTTGCGCGTGCGCTTGCCGCCGAGCCCGACCTTCTGCTTCTTGACGAAGCGTTCAGCTTGCTCGACGCGCTCACGCGCCGGCAGCTCTACGACGAATTCGTGCGCATTCACGCCGCGCGTCCCGTCACGACCGTGCTCGTCACGCACGACGTCACCGAGGCCGTGCTGCTCTCGAGCCGCATCTGCAGGCTCGAAAACGGCGTGATTGCGCGAACTTATGAAAATGATGCGCCCTATCCGAGGAGTCTGGCGACGCCCGGACTCGGGGCGCTTTCCGAAGAGATTCTCCGCGGCTTTCTCGAAGAGGAGTCGCTTCAACAGCAAGGAAACTGAAATGATTAAAAAACTCGTGGCCGCCGCGATCTGCGGCGCGTTTGCCGCAGGCGCTTTCGCCGCCATGCCCGAAAAGGTGACGATCGTCTACGTGAAGAGCCCGTTCAACCTTCAGAACATGGTGATGAAGGAAAAGGGCATGCTTGAGAAGGCCTTTGAAAAGGACGGCGTCAAGGTGGAGTGGAAGTCCATCAACTCGGGCGCCAAGCAGGCTCAGGCCATGGCCGCGGGCGCCGTCGACGTCTCCGCCGTCATGAACACCGCCTCGCTTCTCATGGCCAACGGCTCGGGCGTTCCCGTCTACGTCGCTTCGGGCGTTTCGCACCCGACCGACACCTTCGCCATCGTCGGCAAGCCCGGCGAGAAGTTCTCCGTCAAGGACCTCAAGGGCAAGAAGGTCGCCGGTCCCCGCGGCACCGTGCTCCATCAGCTCCTCATCGCCGCCTTGGTGAAGGAGGGCATGACGGCCGCCGACGTCGAATTCCTCTCCATGGATCCCAATGCCGCCATGACCGCCGTGATGAGCGGTCGCGTGGATGCTGCGCTCCTTGCGGCGAGCGGCATCATCAAGGCCGAGGAAGCAGGCTGCAAGGTTGTGACGACCGCCAAGGGACTCGTCGACGTCAACCTCGTCATGACGACCTCGAAGCAGTTTGCCCAAAAGCATCCCGAAGCCCTCGCCACCGTTGTTCGCGTCGAGCGCGAAGCCGACGAGTGGATCAAGGCCAACTGGCAGGAAGCGATCGCCATCGGCGCGAAGGAGCACGGCATCTCGCTCGCAGACGCCGAGAAGCTCGCCAACTGGTCCCACTACTACGGCGTTCTGACGGATGCCGACGTCAAGGGCCTGGAAGCCGATCAGAAGTTCCTGATCGAAAACGGCCTGATGGATAAGCCCGTCGACGTGAAGAGCCTCGTTCTTCCGATCGCCAAGCAGCCCTGAAGCTGCGCGCGGCGCGGGATGCCTTCGGGTGTTCCTTCAGGTATTCCTTCAGGTGTTCCGTGCCGTGAATGAACGAGGATAAAATGCTCGTGCCCGCAATGCCGTGCCTGCGGCATTGCATCACATTTCTTATTGGAGGATCGCCGTGAGCGCTCGCACCATCAGCCTTCGCCTCACGAAAGAAGAGGCCCTTTTGCTCAAGAAGATCTCCGAACGGGAGGGCTGCAGCTCTGACGCCGTCCTTTGCGATGCGCTGAGGAAAGCCTGCCGTGGCGCGCTCGGCGAGCCCGTGCGCATTCTCGTGAGCGAAGAAGAACTAGAGTCCTTGCGCGAAGACATGCGGACGCCGCCGAGCGAAGAGGTCCTCAAGCGCCGCGCGCGCCTCATGTCCTACGAACGCTGGACGAGCGTTGAGCGCGAAGGCGCATGAAGACCCACCCCAACAAAACAACTGACAAGCCCGAAAGCATGAATGCCGACATTCGCCTCGACGTCGTGGAAAAGCACGATCGAAATGCCGAATTGACTTCGAGCCTCCTGACCCTTTGGGAGCTCTCAGTCTCGAGCACCCACCACTTTCTCACTGCCGAGCAGATTGCCGGCATCAAGCCCTTCGTTCCGGGCGCCATTGCCCAGGTGGAGCATCTCGTGCTTGCACGTGACGGCGACGAGGTCGCGGGCTTCATGGGCGTGGACGGGCAAAAGCTCGAGATGCTCTTTCTCCATCCCGACCGCAGAGGCGAAGGCATCGGCGGCGCACTTGTGAAGTTCGCCTTCGCGCATTACGGCGTCAACGCCGTGGACGTCAACGAAGACAATCCCGCAGCCCGCGGCTTTTACGAGCATATGGGCTTTCGCGTCATTGCCAGAAGCGAGATCGACGGGCAGGGGAACCCGTTTCCCATTCTTTCGATGCGCCTTTGAGCAAAGGCGGCGGAGCGAAGAGCTGCGTTGAGTTGGACGCCGAATCGGCCGAGGGACTTCCGCAGATAGCCTAGGTAATGCGAGCCGTTTGTTGTTTTGTTTGTTGTTTTGAGACTTCGGAGTGAGAGAAAGAGGCCTCCTTCCTTTCGCGCATCATCACCGAATTGATTATAATTAGCTCTAAGAAACGACTCCGGATGGGACCATAATGGCATGTCGCGTACGGCTGAGACCCCTCTAGACATATTCAGACATTCGGACCTCGGACGCCAAACTTAAATAGAACACCTGCTCAGAGGTACTTGCGGTTTGGCGTTTCTTGTCTCTGCATCACTCGCTCGACTTTGATTCGTATAACGGCAGGGTTTGCCGCCACTCCAAGGTTGAACTTCTCAATTTGATCCTCCCGGGAGCTTCCTCCAAAAACTGAAAAATGCTTCAGTAGGTTCCCGTCGTGGGTTCCCGTCGGACATCGTGAGCATCATTTGTCCGATGGTCTGACATGGTTCCTCGTCAAGCTCCAAGTCATTTCACAAATACAAGCCGTCGAGCCGACGTGTTTCAGCGTTCCGGAACGCAAGTTTCCCAAAGAGTCGAAAGTCAAAAAAAACAGGCGCTTGTCACATGGCAAGCGCCTGTTTCTGCTTGTGCGTCAAGGCAGCCGCCGTCACGCCTGCAACGGTGCTTTCGTCAGATCCGAATTCGAGCGATGGGCTGCACCGAGATGTCGGGCGTCACCTCCTGATAGGCCATGACGGGCAGCTCGTAGAACTTGGGCTCGATGAGCTTGCGCACATAGCGGCGGATGTCCATGCTTACCATCAGAACGGGCTTTTGAGCGCTGTTGCGGTAGCGTCCGGCGGTGCGCTCCACGGCGTCGAGAATGCGCTGCGAGCTCCCGGGGTCAAGCGAAAGGAAGGCGCCGGCAGAGGTCTGGCGGATGGCCTTTCGCACGACTTCCTCGACCTGGGGCTCCATCAGGATGACGGGCAGCATGTTCTGGCCCTTCGAGTACATGTAGCTGATCTGGCGCTTGAGGGAGCCGCGGACGTATTCGGTGAGCATGACGACGTCCTTTTCCTTCGGGGCCCACTCGATCAGGGCCTGAAGGATCGTGCGCAGGTCGCGAATGGAAATGTGCTCCTGAACAAGGCGGTGGAAGATGTCCGCAATGCGCTGCACGGGAAGAAGGCGCGTGACTTCGCGAACGAGGTCGGGGGCGCGTTCCTCCATGCGATCGAGCAGGTACTTGGTCTCCTGCATGCCGACGAAGCTTTCGGCGTGGCGGGTGAGAAGAAGCGAAAGGTGGTAGGCGAGAATCTTCGCGTGATCCATGCATTCGATGCCCGCCTTGGCGAGTCGGGGCGCGTCCGCAGCCGGAATCCAAAGGGATTCGACATTGGGGAGGAAAGCGGGGCCTTCGACGAAGGAAATGCCGAGAAGCGACAGGTTGCTCTTTTGTTCGCGAACGATCACGCGGCCTTCCATGAGCTGCCCGCGCGCAATGGGAATCTCGTTGAGGTTGAGCGCATAGGCAAAGGGCGGAAGGTTCGGATTGGGCCTCACGTTGATGCCGGGGAAGGGGACGCCGAGGTCGAAGTAGAGCGCGCGGCGCAGCTCGACGAGTTCGGCATTGAGGGTATCGTAGTCCATCGTCTCGCCGATGGCGGGCGAGATGTCGAGGATGATCGGAATCGTGGGCGAGAATTCGTCGCCCGAGGACGGGCGGCGCCCAGGCTTGGCGCCCACGGGCGCGAGCGTCTTCTTGAGTTCGCCGTCGCGCGCCGTCGGGGCGGGCTGCGCCTGAATGCGGCGAAGGACGAGTCCGAAGCCAAAGACCGCAAAGGCCATCGTGAAGAGCTGAGGCTTCGGGAAGCCCGGAATGAGCGCGAGCAGGAAGATGAGGCCGCCCGCCATTTCCATGGCGCGGGGCTGGCTGAAGAACTGGCGGCCGACCTGGGCGCCCACGTCTTCGGCGGTGTCGCCCGAGCGCGTGATCAGAATGCCGGCGGAAATGGAGACGAGAAGCGAGGGGATCTGGCTCACGAGGCCGTCGCCGATGGTGAGGACGCCGTAGAGCTGGAGCGCGTCGCCCGCGGACATGCCGTTTTGCGTGACGCCGATGATCGTGCCGCCAACGATGTTGATGACGGTGACGACCATGCCGGCGATGCTGTCGCCCTTGACGAACTTCATGGCGCCGTCCATGGCGCCGTACATCTTGCTTTCCATCTGCACGTTGTCGCGGCGGCGCTGGGCTTCGGCCATGTCGATGACGCCCGCGCGGAGGTCGGCGTCGATCGACATCTGCTTGCCGGGCATGGCGTCGAGCGTGAAGCGCGCGCCGACTTCGGCAACGCGCTCGGCACCCTTGGCGATGACGAGGAACTGCACGACCGTGAGAATCAGGAAGACGACCGCGCCGACCACGAAGTTGCTGCCCGTGGCGAATTCGCCGAACGTGTAGATGATCTCGCCCGCGTCGGCCTGAAGGAGAATCAGGCGCGTCGTCGTGATGTTGAGGCCCACGCGAAAGAGCGTGGTGAAGAGGAGCATCGTCGGGAAGGCCGAGAATTCGAGGGGCGACTTCACGTACATCGCCATCATCAGCATCAGAAACGAGATCGTGAGGTTCGCGCCGATGAAGGTGTCGACGAGCGCCGTAGGGAGCGGCATGATCATCAGCGTGATGACGATCACGAGAAGCGCCACCATTGCGATGTCGTTGTGCCGCGTCACCGTGTTGACGACGGACGAGGCTTTTTGAATGAGGGTCGAAGTGGACATGCGTTTGACTTATGGATGTCTGACTTATGGATGTTCTTTCTGATTCTGCGTCAAAAGGTCGGACGTTACAAGGTCGGACGTTACAAGGCCGGCCTTTACAAGGCGGATCCCGCGTCTTCGCCGCCCGCGAGATGAAGGTATTCGTCGCGCACGGCCTCGGCCTCGGCCTTTCGGTCTGCAAGCCAGAGGGCGCGCGCCTTGAGAAGGAGGAGCCCCGCGTCCTTGGTGGAGACGGCGCCGGCAGAGACGGGGAGCGCTTCGCGCAGTGCGGCGAGCGCGGCTTCGCCTTGTCCGGATTCGATGAGAAGGGCCGCTTCGCCCGCCTTGGCGAAGCGCCGGTCGGCGGAGCCCGCTTCGGAGAGTTCGGAGAGCGCCTCATAGACGCGCAGCGCCTTTTCGTCCATGCCCATGCGGAAAAAGAGAAAGGCGAGCACCGAGAGCGTGGTCTTTTCGTCGGGGGTGAGCGTCGTCGTCATGTCAGCCTCCGAGCATCAGGCCGCGATAGGCCGAGAGCAGCATGCCGTTTTGCATGATGGGGAGAATCTCGTTTTCAAGGAGCGCCTTGATCTTGGGATTGTCGCTTGCCTGGAGCTTCGCCACGATGGCGGTGAGGTGCGACTCGAAGATTTCGGGACTCACGACGCGGCCGTCGCCGATGTCGGGGCAGAGCAGGTCTTCGGCGCGGCTGCGGGCGTTGCGCCGGGCGAAGAGCTTTTCGAGGCCCGATTGACTGAGGACGCTCGCAGGCGTGTCGACGGGATTGGGAAGGCCGGCCGCTTCGGGCATCTGCAGAAGCGACTGGATGCCGATCGAGGTGTTGAGCAGGTTTTGTACGGGCGTGGGCATGATCAGAGGCCGGCTTCGGCAAGGAGAAGGCGGACGGCGTTTTCAAGCGTGGCGGCACTCGCCTGCCGCGGCTCGATGCGGACCGCATAGATGAGATGGTCGCGGTGGAGCGCCGCGCGAAGCGGGAGTGCGTGCGCATTGCGCCAGTCGCAACGCTTGAGCGCGGCCTCGAAGCGGCGCGGGGCTTCGTCGGGTGCAACGGCCAAGGCGAGCGAAATCGTGAGGGGCGACTCGGGATCGTTCGGGTCGCGCTCGACGGAGAGCGATCCGACGTTTTCCATGTCAAGCTGGAGGCGGCCCTCGTCGTTGAGCGAAAGGCCCGGCAGGCCGAGCCTGCGGCCGAGTTCGTTGAGTTCGTGGTCGATCATGCGCAATGTCCTTGGCGTTATTCTAGCGAAGCGAGCCATTCGTCCTCGCGCTCGATGGCGGCGTCGACGGCGGTCTGTACGGCGTTCATGACGGTGTGGCGTCCCTCTTCGCCGTCAAAGAGCGCGAGCGGAAACTGCCTGACCGTCGAGAGAAGGTCCTGAAGAAAAAGCACCTCGTGCTCGATGTCGGGCGGCGAAGCGCGCCGCGCCAAGGCGTCGATCGCGGAGGCGCTGAGAAACTTCTTGCCGCGAAGGTCGACGATTTCGCCGAGCAGATCCATCGGCGTCATCGACGAGGCGACGTGATGGACGTCGCGCCAGCGCGCGAGCATGTCGCTGCAGAGCTGATGGGCGCTTTGCGTGAGGCGCACGAGCGAGAGCTTTTCGTGAACGTTTTCAAGGTGCGTCTTCTCCATGCTCGGCGCGTCGGACGCGATGTCGCTCGAAATGGCGGCAAAGAGAAAGTCCATGGCTTCGTCGAACCGCTCGCCGAACTGCTTCTTGATGTCGGCGAAGACCTCGTTGACGCTCGAGAAGTCGCCCACGGCGCTGCGGTAGAGTTCGCGCCCGGCTTCCATGCCGCCCACGGCCGGATGGCCGCCCGAGGCGAGCGCGCCGTGAAGCCCGAGCTTGACGGCTTGGGCGTTGGCCTTGAGAAAGGCGTCGGCCTCTTCCCTCAGGGCCGCCTTTTGTCCGCTCGAGACCGTCGGGTCCGCATCGAAGGCCTCGATTGCGGCCTGCATCGCGGCCCAGGCGTCGGTCGGATCCGGGAAGGCTTCGCTGAGAGCCTTGGACATGCGTTCGCGGTCGGGCATGCGCTTGAGCTGCTCGATGACGTCGCGCATCTCCTGGGCCTTGCCCGTCTGCTCCATCATGGCCTGATAGCGCTCAAGCAGTTCGCGCGAAACTTCGCCCGACTCGCGCTGCTTGCGGCGGCTGAGCTCATAGTCCTTCGTGCGGTCGACGGAAAAGCCGAGCTCTTCGGCCGCGTCGGCAAGAAGCGAAGCAGGGGATTCGGCCACGCTTATCTGGTGGCCCATGAAGACGCTCTTGGCGCCCTGGGCCTTGGAGGCCGCGTCCGCGCCTGAGGGAAAGAGGGTTTGGAACGAATTGCTGACGCCTTCAACCGACATGGATCATGAGGTCCCGTTGAACGGGCAAAAGAAAAAAGGGAGGAAATAGGGGAAGGGAAAGGGACCCGCCGCGGTCTTGCGCCGGGCCCGCTTTTCAAAACGCATGGCGCGGCCGTCAGCCCACGATGCGGGTGCGCGTCTGATTGACCGAGTCGGCGATCGTCTGCTGCACGCTGGTCGCCTTCGAAATCAGTTCGTTGAGCGACTGATCGAGGCTCGAGAGCCGTTCGCGCATGTCGCGAAGACCTTCGACGTTGGCTTCGGAAAGCTTGATGTCGGCGTCAAAAAGCTTGCTCTCGTACTCCATGATGGACTTGAAGACGCCGCTCGCGCCTTCGAAGGCCTGGGCGTTGCCCTGTATCTTCGCGCCCTTGAGCTGAAGCTGGGCGGCCTGAGCGGTGGAGTCAAGTCCCTTGACGCTCTTGAGCGCGGCGCCGCTTGCGATCGACGAGTAGGCGCCCTGGGCAATCTGCATGCCGGCGGAAATGAGGCCGGTGGCGAGATTGACGGCTGCCTGCGTGCGGATCTTCGAGGCCTGGCTCTTGATTTCGGAGACGGTGCTCTGCAAAAGCGCGCTGCGGGCGTCGTTGTTGGCCCGCCTCTGATCGTCGGCCACTTCGCCGAGGAGCGCGAGCATGTCGGCGCCGGGCGAGGGAATGGCGGGGAAGGCCGAAAAGTCCATCTGCGTCACCGGACACATGGGCGTCGTGAGAACGGGATCGGACTTTTGCACGCGCTCGAGCATGGCAAGGACGGCGGGATCCGCGCCGGGCGTTGCGGAATTGGCCTTCGCGAGACCGGCCGCGTCGATCGACGGGTTCGGCTCAGCGGTGCGGATGCCGGGATTGAAGTCAATGGAACTCATGGTCACTTTCCTTTAGATGTCTCAGGCGGGCGATGCGGCGCCCGTTTGAATGCTCATCGACGTTTCGGCGCAGTCCTCGACGAGGGACTTGACCGAGGAGAGCATTTCCTGCGTCTTTTCCATTTCGTGTTCGACGAAGGCCTGCTCGAGCGCGATCATTTCGCGAAGGTGCTCGAGAATCGCATCGATGTCGATCGTTGCGGCCTTGCTCTGGGCGATGCGGTGGTCGATGACGGCAACGGCGGCGGTGCCGACGCCCGAGCCGATCTGTGTCACGCCCGAGCCGATGTTGGCGGCTTGGGCGATCTTGGCCGCGCCTGCGAGCGCCGACGCGGCCTTGGCGGACATGTCGGCCGTGGCCGTCGCGATCTTGGCGGCGCTCGAGGCGCCCGCGGCGCCGAACGTCACCGCAATGGTCGCGATCATCGTGAGCGCGGTCATGCCCATGCTGAATTTGCTGGCCGTCTCTTCGCTCATGCCGCAGGCCTTGCCGAGCTCGGTGAAGCCCGCCGCGAGGCTGTACTTGCCGTCCGAGGCGAGCGACGTGATCGAATCGACCGAGCCGAGAACGCCGATGACGCCCGCGGCGATCATGAGGGGATTGGCCGTCAGCGCGCCGACGACGGTGGTGGCGATCGAGGCGACGGCGCCCACGATGACGCCGATGATCTTGAAGGCCTTGAGGAACTTGTTCCAGAAGCTCTTCTTGCTGTTTTCCTTGATCTGCTTCTGAAGCTCCTCGAGCTGCTTTTCGTTTTCGGCCTTGATCTGCTCGCCGTGCTGCTCGATGGAATCGACGGCGGACTGCACGCTCAGCTGGCGCGACTTGTTCATGAGCGCGTTCATGAGCTGCTCGAGGTTGAGCGAGCCGTTGGGCGAGGGAAGGCTGGGCAGGCCCTGCGAAGCGGCAGCGCCGAGACTCGGCGCAGGCACGGCGCCCTCGGTCGCGCCGAGCGACTTGGCGAGCGGCGCGTTCGTATTGAGAATATGCTCGAGCGCACGCGAGGCGGCGGGATCGTAGCCCGTGACGGGAGTCGTACTCATGGATGTCTGGCGCATCGGTCCGGGGCCCTTGGCCGGGGTTCTTGGCTGGGGTTCTTGGCCGGGCGGCGCGCCGTCCTCCTTTCTGGGTTCGGTGGATGGGGCTTCCCGCAAAAGAGAAGCGTCTGATCGGAGCGCCCGCCCGTGCGGACGGACGCTTCGGACGTCACTTCTGCGTCAAAAGCGCAAGGAGCGCCTTGGCGCGGGCATGCACGTCGGCGTACGACGCATCGTTTTCGGCGGTGCCGGCGGCAGCCTCAAGCGCGGTGACGGCGTCGGGCTTGTTGCCGAGCTTGATGAGGCAGTCGGCCATGTGCAGATAGGGCGTCGGGTTCGAAAGAGACGAGGCGATCGCGGCCATCTGATAGGCGTCGACGGCGCCCTGAAAGTGTTCGAGCGCCTGACGCGTCGCGCCCAGGCCGAACCAGAAGCGGTAGTCGCGGTTGTCGTAGAGGGAGAGCGCCTGAAACACCGTCAGGGCGTTCTCAAAGTTGCCCGACGCGTAGAAGCCGTGGCCGAGCGCGTAGAGCTGCTCGAGCGTCTCCTGCGTGACGCCGGTCGTCTGCGCGAGCGTGGCGCCGTCAAAGAGCGCTTCGACGATCGTCTGGATTTGTTCCTGTGTGATTTGCGTTTCAGGCATGAAGCAGGTTCCTTGTGCTGATCCTTGAGGTGTTGGGCGACGGGGCCTCAGCGGCCGGTGGCGAGCGTCGTGAGCGTCTGCGTCGCCTGGCTGATGGCGGAGTTGGCGCCCTGAAGGTACGAGTTGTACTGTCCCATGAAGTCCTGCAGATAGACCATGAGCGTCTGCGTGTCGTTCGAGATCGTCTGCTGGTAGTCGGTGAGCGACTTGATGTTGTAGTCCCACTCGGACTTCTTGTGCCAGTCGTCGTTGCCGGTGTTTTCAATCTTGAGGCCGCGGTCGTTGAAGAACTTGATCATGTCTTCGGGCATTTCCGTGGTCTTCGAATCGGTGGCCTGGTTCTGCAGGTCGCGGGCCTTGGAGATCATGTCGGCCACGGCCTTCTGCTCGTCCTGAATTTCCTGGATCTGCGTCATGTACTGCTCGGCGCCCGCCTTGGCGATGGCGGACTGGGCGAGCTGGAGCTTGGCGAACATCAGCTGAACGCTGTTGCTAGGACCAAGGTCGATCTGGTTCATGATGGCGGAGAGACTGCCCGCGCCGCCTACGGAATTGGTGGTGGTCATGAGGGAGTGTTCCTTTGCGGTTGATTGGAAGAACGGACCTCAGATGGCGATGGAGCCGCGGCGAGCGCGTCGTGCGCAGCCCGCGGGGGCGGCTTCGGTGCGCGCGGCGGCTGCGGCCTGGCGGCCGGCCTCTTCGGCCTTTGCCTTTGCGTCGGCAAGCGCGGCCTTGAGGGGCTCGGAAAGCGTGTCCGGATCAATCTTGAGGTCGTCGTCGGTGACGCCGAGCGCCGTCTTCTGACGATCGAATTCGGCATTGAGGCGCTCGAGCTCGTCGCTCATGCGTTCGAGGTCGGCGAGCTGTTTATCAATATCAATGACTGCCATGGGAGTCTCCGAAGTGCACGTGAAGTGAGGAGCGGCGGATGAAGACGATCCGTCGGCCGCCGCGGGCAGGGCTTCCGAAGACCTGCCGCATGCGCCGGACGGGAAGAACGCTTCGCCGCCCGCCTGTCCCGCCGAGCGGATTGGATCTCAGCGAGAGAGAAAATCTCATACCTGTATTCTAGGCATAATCTATACTTGAACAAAAGATTTTTTCCATACTTTTGAGCATCTACATGAATCGAGCCCTCATCGACACCGTCAAGCTTGCCGCCGGGGCGGCCGGCTGGCGGCTGTCCGCACAAGATTCGGACGAAGTCGTCCGCGTTGATCTCGAGGATGATCTTCACGTGGTCTTTCAGACGCCCGACGGGGTTCGGTGCGTCGCGTCGTGCGACCTCGGCCCCGCGCCCAAGGCGGACGCCGCGGATGATCCCGAGGGCGACGAGGCGCTGAGGAGCCTCGGCACGAAGGCGGCTGCCCTCATGCCCTCGCAGGCGTCGGTGCTCTCGATTCACGAGGGCCGGCTCGAGCTTTCGCTCGTCTTCGACATGACGGCCGAGAGCGACGCGCAAAAGATTGCGCTCGTCACGGCCTTTCTCAACGATCAGGCCCGCTGGCGGGAGCTCATGGGCGGCGCGCCCGCGGCGCAGGCCTCTCCCTTTTCCTTCGGGTCGTTTGCGTGGAACACGCTCGACATACGCGTTTGAATGAGGCTAGGCTGACGTGATTTCGATGTTGAAGCGTGCGCTTGCCGCCGCACTGATCCTGCCCGTCTGCGCATGGGCCCATGTCTATTCGGGGAGCTTTTCCTACTACGCCGACGGCCAGGACATCAAGACCGTGCTCACGAGCTTTGCGCGAAGCCAGGGGCTCGCGTGCGAGATGGACTCGACGGTGCGCGCCCGCGTGAGCGGGAACTTTCAGAAGGTGCGCCCGGCGGACTTTCTCGAGGCCATGCGCGAGGCCTACGGCATCGGCGTCTACGTGGCGGGCGAGACCCTGCACGTCTACAGGCTCTCCGACGTGAAGAAGGAATTCATGACCGTGCCCTCGGGCTCGGCTGAGGCGCTCCTTGAGAGCCTCAGGCGCTCGGGCGTCGTCGCCGACGAGCTGCCCGTCCTCGTCAACGAAGACGGCAGCCTCATGACGATCCGCGGCCCGCAACGCTACATCGACAACCTGCGCACGGCGGCGGACGCCTATCTCGCCGTGCAGCGCGAGAAGATCGTCATGCGCGTCTTTCCGATCAAGTACGCGTGGGCCGACGACATCACGCTCTCCAACATGGATCAGAGCGTGGAGGTGCCCGGCATCGCCTCGATTCTGCGCGGCATGGTGATGGGGCAGAGCGTCGCGGGCTCGACCGTGAGCGAGGAGCGGGGCCGCCCCGAATCGGCTCAAAGCGTGCCGAGCCTCGGCGCGGACGGACTCTCGAAGCAGAAGAAGGCGGAAGCGCCTTCGCGCTCGTCCGCGGGCACGCCCGTCAAGCAGGGAAGCATCAGCATCATGGCCGATCCGCGCGTCAACGCGGTGCTCGTCTCCGACGCGGCCTACCGCATGCCGTATTACGAACAGGTGATTCGGGACCTCGACAAGCCCGTGGAGCTCGTCGAGATCCATGCGGCCATCGTCGACATCGACACCAATGCAAGCCGCGAGCTCGGCGTCAACTTCTCGGGCAAGGACGGGGACGGCCGCTGGCAGGGCGGCGGCACGATCGGCGGGAGCAATTCGGACGGCTTCGACGACGCGGGGAACCCGATCATTCAGACGGGCACGGGCCTGGGCGGCGCGCTCATCTCGACCATCTACACGCACGGGTCGGACTACTTCATGGCGCGCATCAGCGCGCTCGAGAGCGAAAACGCCGCGCGCATGCTCGGACGCCCCTCGGTGCTCACCGTCGACAACGTGCAGGCCGTGCTTGAAAACACGACGACCTACTACATTCCGCTCAAGGGGAGCGAGGCGGTGGACCTCTTCAAGGTGGAGTCGGGCACGGTGCTTCGCGTGACGCCGCACGTCATCCGCGACGCGGGCAAGACCTCGATCAAGCTCGCCGTGAGCGTGCAGGACGATCAGAACGACGCCGCGGGCGGCTATCAGTCGGTGGGCGAGGACAGTTCGGGCACGATCACCGTTTCGCCCATCAAGCAGACCAAGATCACGACGCAGGCCATGGTCGACGCGGGCCAGTCGCTTTTGATCGGCGGCTACTACTACGAGCAGAAGTCGGACGGCACGAGCGGCGTGCCGATTCTGAAGGACATTCCGCTCTTGGGCGCCCTCTTTCGGTCAAACACGAAGAGCGGCCGCCAGATGGAGCGCCTCATTCTCATTACGCCCCGCATCGTCACGCTCGGCACGGGGAACGTCCCCGCGCGCGTCGACGATCCGGACTTCAGACGCTCGGCCACGCAGCCCGACTATGAGCTTCGCCCCGAGGCCGTCGACGAGCCCGGGAAGGCCTTGGAAAAGAGGTAGGCCATGAGCGCGATCAAGCTGAAAATCTGCTCGGGGCTGCACCGCGGCGCGGACATTGAGCTCGCCGACGGCGTCTGGGTCTTCGGGCGCGACGATTCGGCCGACATCATTCTGGCCGACGAAGGCCTCATGCGCCGTCATGCCGCGCTCGCCGTTTCGGACGAAGGCGTGCGCTTTGAAAAGCTCGACGGCGACGTTCTTGATGCTGCGGGCAAGCCCGTCGCGGGCGGCGTGCTCGCTCCGGGAGAATTCTGGCGCATGGGCGGCGTGCTCATGGCATGGGGCCCCGCGAATGCGGAGCCCGCCTTCTGGGAGGCGCTCGATGCATCGTTCGCCGGCTTGTCCGCGCCCGCGGCTTCGCAAGGGAGCGCAGAAGCGGATCAGGACGACCGTGCCGCCGATGCGCGCAACGAGTCTTCGGATCAGACAGCGAACGAGCGCCCCGAAGGGCCTGAAGAGAAAAAAGTCGACGATGCCCGCGAGCCCGACGGAAAACGCCCGAGTTCCGCCGGACGCACGGCGCTTGTCATCTGCCTCATTGTGCTCTTCGCGCTTCTCACGGCCGCCGCGACCCTCACCTTCAGCCGCACCGCCCGCGAATCCGTTCATGCGTGGCTCGCCGAGCGTTCGCCCGCGGTGCTCGCGAAAGTCTACGAACCCCTCTTTGAAACGGGGGGCTTCGCGAACGTTCGGCACTTCTTTGAACGGGCGGGCTTGACGGGCCGGCTGCCGGGGCCCGAACCGCAGGCGCTTTGCGAAACGCTCGAGGCGCTCGCGCAGGGGCGCGCGGGTCTTGAGGTGACGAGACACGAAAACGGCACCTATGAAGTGACCGGGGTCGTGGAGAGCGACGCCGAGCGCGCGGCCGTGCTTCGCCATGCCAAGGGGCTTGAGTGGCCCGTCGTCATCGACGTGGCGGTGGCGAGCGACTACGTGGACATCTACGGGTCGGCCTTCCGGGTGTTGGGCTTCAGTCCGCAGGTATCCGTGCGAAGGAGCGGGCGCGAGACCCTGCTCGACGTCTCGGGCTACATGGCCACGAAGGATATCGAGGAGAAGGCCTTTGCCGACGTGATCCGCACAGTAGGAACGGACGGCGTCGCGATCGGGCGGCGCATCGTGCATGCAGAGCCTCTCGCGCGGCTTTATCGCGAGGCCTTTGAAAAGGCGGGCTTCAAGGACGCGTCCGCGGAATTCGGTCCGGGGGCGGTCACCGTCAGAACTTCGCAGCTCGGGGCCCGCAGGCCCTCTCTCGAGAAGGTCCTCGCCGAAGTCGAGGCGCGCGCAGGGGTGCCCTTGCCCGTGACGATCGCGGAGGCGCCGGTTCAGAAGGCGCCCGCCAAGAAGGCCAAGACGGCTTCCAAGAACGGACCGCCCGCCTTCCGCGTCACGTCCGTCTCGGGCGGCGCGCTCAAGTTCGTCACGCTCTCGAGCGGCGAAAAGGTTTTTGTGGGCGGCCGGCTCCCGGGCGGCTGGAAGCTCGAGGCCGTCAAGTCCGACAGGCTCGTGCTCACGCGGGGCAGGGAGCGGATCAACTATGCGCTTAAGGAGAAGAAGAAATGAGTGAATTCATTGCTGCGGCCGATGCCCTTGAAGGCGCATCGTACGTCGATCAGAAGACCGTGCGCGACGAGGTCTTCGAGATTTCCATGAGGCTTCGCCGAGAAATGGACGCGGGCCTCACGCCCGACGACATGAAGGTCGCCGTCGCCGAAAAGGCGGCCGCCGACGCCGCGGGCGAGATTTTGTCCAAGATTTTTTGAATGAGGATTCATCATGTCCGGTGATTTTTCCATCTCCGAAATGTTCGCGAAGATTCAGACGAATCTCTCGACGCAGGCTGCGGGGCTCGAAGACGAGATGAACAAGCTTGCGAGCAAGGACGAAGTGACCGAAATGGACATGCTCGACATGCAGTTCAAGATCGGCCGCTACAACATGCTGCTCGAGGCAACCTCCACCATCACGAAGTCCCTGACCGACGAAGCCAAGCAGATCGCCCAGCGGGCGAGCTGAGCTTCGGGCGCGTTTTAGAGAGGAGTTTTTCCCATGCTTACCGACAAGGAAGTCGCACGCCTTCTCGACGTCGCCAATGCAGGCGTCAACAAGGGCCAGGTGCAGCTCGCCCGCACCGTCTACGAAGGGATTCTCGCGGGCCGTCCCGGCCATGCGCCGACCCTCATTTCGCTTGCGCTCTCGCACATCGCCGTGGGCGAATTCGCCCGCGCCGAGGAGATTCTCAAGGACGAGGTTCTCGCCCTGCAATCCGACGACCCCGATGCGCTCGTCTACCTGGGGCTCGCCGCCAAGCTCGACGATCGTCCTGAGGAAGCGGCCGCGATCTTCGCGCGCGTGCCCGAAGGGACGCATGCCCGCGAACTTGCCGACCGCCTGCTCGAGGCCTGAGTCCGGGGCTTGAGGTTCGTTCGCCATGGCCGTTACGTTCGACATGGAGGCTTCGAAGCGCTTTTTGGAGGCGCTTGAAAACCTGCGCCGTCCGCAGGGCGAGGGGCTTCGCTCCGACGTCCGCGGCGAGGTGCCGCAGGCGCTTGCGGACGAATTCCGCGCCCTCATGGAGGAGAGCGGACCGGCGCGCGCCGAGGGCCTTCAAAACGCCGCCGATCCCGGAAGGGTCGGCATGGCGGACGCGCCGGAGGGCGTTCGTGCGGTGGAAAACGCGCGGCCCGCGGACGAGGCGGCGCGCATCGACGGCGTTCGGGATGATTCGGACGCGGATGCCGGTGGTTTCGCCGCCTCCGGGCCCCAGCGCCTGATGACGCCCGAGAACCTTCTGAGCCTGCAGTTCGACATGAACATGCACATGTTCGAATTCAAGTCGTTCGATGCGATTCGGCAGTCGGCGCTGAGGGAAATGGAGTCGACGCTTCGGCAGACGAACTGAGTGCCCGGGGCCGCGTGCGGCGGCGCTTGAGTGAAAAAAAGACAAGGATCAGGAATTGGGATCAGGAATTATTGGGATCAGGAATTGAGATGAGTGCATTCACCCGAATTGAAGAGGGCGCCCGCCCGCGTTTCTTGAGGGCGGTCCGCCTGACGGCGGCGGGCCTTGCGGCGGCGCTGCTTTTGGCGGGCTGCAAGACCGAGGTTTATCAGAACCTCACGGAGACGCAGGTCAACGCGATGATGTCCGTGCTCCTCAAGAACGGGATCGAGCCCGAAAAGGAGGCGACGAAAAACGGCTATACGCTCTCCGTCGACGGCGACCGCGTTGCGCAGACGCTTGAACTCATGCGCGACAACAACCTGCCGCGCGCCGACTACGAGACGATGGGCGGCATCTTTGCCGCCAAGGGCATGATTTCCTCGGCCACCGAGGAAAAGGCCCGCATGACCTATGCGCTCAGCCAAGAGCTTTCCGAAACCTTCTCGACGATCGACGGCGTGCTCACCTCTCGCGTGCACGTCGTGCTCGAAACCCAGGATCTTGCGACCGGAAAGACGACGCCCGCGTCGGCTGCCGTCTTTTTGCGCCATACGCCCGACTCGCAGGCGCCCAACCTCGTCCCGCGCATTCAGGTGCTCACGGCCAACGCCGTGCCCGGCCTTGAGAAGGAGCGCGTCTCGGTGATGCTCGTGCCCGTGCGCGACACGATCACGACGCCCATCATCGACGCGCGCGACGCGAGGGACGACGTCGAGCGGTTCTTCTTCATCGGCGGCCTCGCGCTCTTTCTTCTCTCGATTCCCGGCCTTGCGGGCGGCGTCCTTTGGTGGAAGAGGCGCCGCGGGGCGGTTCAGGACAAGAATGAGGCCGCCGACGGCGCCTCCGAAGGCGGAGCCCGCTAAGCGATGTCCCAGGCCTACTATCGCGCGCTCATCGACGAAAAGCCCCGGGTGCTCGCCGAAATCATTCGGCACAACCTCCGGGCGCGGACCGAACCGTCGTCCGTCGTTTCGTCTGAAGCCAAGGCCAACCTTTCGCCCGCGCTTCGGGCGGCGCTCGCGCGCCACCCCCGTCTTGCGCGCAGCGCCTTCGGGGCAGGGCCCGCGCCCGCCCCTTGGCGCGACTTCGCGTCGCCTCGGGAGCGCCTCGCCCTGATGCCGCCCGAGGATCTGACGCGGCTCGCGCTCATGACGAGCGCCGCCGTCCACGGCGAACGCCTCTCGAAGGTCGTGATGCGCGACGACGTTCTCAGAATTCGGGAAGTGCTCGGGGCCGACCTTTACCGATGGGCCCTCGTGCGCGGGCGCTTTCTTGCGGGGTCGCTCGCGGCGGATCTCGGCGCGCTCACGGCCACGCTCCCCTTGGAGGAAGCTCTCCCGCGCCTTGCCGGCATGGTTTCGCAGGCGATGGCGCTCGCGCAGGCAAAGGAGGGAACGCCGGGGCCTTCGGAAGGCCTCGAGCCCGGCCCTGCGCCGCTTTCGCCCGAGATGGTCAGGCGGCTCGTACCCTTTTATAAAAAATTGATCCTTCGGGAGTTCGACGCGAAATGGACACGCTTTTTCGACTGAAGCAGAAGGACCTGCCCGCACCCGCCGCCGGCGTCAAGGTCGTCGCCGCCGAGGACGCGGCGGAGCTCGCCCGCGCGGGCGAGCTGATTGCGGCCGCGCAGGCGCAGGCCAAGGCCATTCTCGAGAAGGCCGAGGCTGACTATCAGGCGCGCTACGAGGCGGGCTATGCCGACGGCATCGAAATGGGCAGGATGGAAAACGCCGAAAAGATGATGGAGACGGTGCTCGCGAGCGTCGAATTCATCGAAAACATTGAAAACACGGTCGTGAGCGTCGTGAGCCAGTCCGTTCGCAAGATCATCGGCGAACTCGACGACGAAACGCGCATCCGCCTCATCGTGCACACGGCCCTCAACAACGTGCGCGGCCAGCAGAAGGTGACGGTGCGCGTCTCGCCCAGGGACGAGCCCGTCGTGAGCGTGGCGCTCGCCGCCATGACGTCGGGCTCCTATCTCACGGTCGTGGCGGACACGAGGCTCGCGCCCGACAGCTGCATACTCGAGAGCGACTTGGGCGTCGTCGACGCCTCGCTCAAGACCCAGCTTGCGGCCCTCGAACACGCCTTCGCCTCGAAGATCCGGGGCTGACGGCTGGGAAAGCAACAGGACACGGCAGCTTATGGCATTCGAATATCTCGGTCCGCTTCTTCAGGAAGCCGTTCAGACGACGACCACGGTCGACGTGCGCGGGCGCGTCGAGCAGGTGGTGGGCACCATCATCCGCGCGGTCGTCCCCGGCGTCAAGGTGGGAGAGCTCTGCCTGCTCAAGAATCCGTGGGAGGATTTCGAGCTCAAGGCCGAGGTCGTGGGCTTCATCAAGAACGTGGCGCTTCTCTCGCCCCTCGGGAGCTGTCAGGGCGTCTCGCCCGCGACGGAAGTCATTCCGACGGGCGAAATCCTCTCCATTCCGGTGGGCCCCGAACTCCTCGGGCGCGTGCTCGACCTGTCTCTTATACACATCTGACGCTGCCGACGATCTACTC
>ERZ1026870.463-NODE-463-length-22989-cov-7.394829_pt1 | contig 22989 bp, 17 predicted proteins | sample MGYA00380165_ERZ1026870 | MGnify/ENA primary metagenome ERZ1026870 (study PRJEB33269, sample SAMEA4719801) | human gut metagenome | biome: human-associated habitat; feature: organic feature; material: feces | place: Cameroon | collected 2013-10 ...
CCTGGGCCACACGCATCACCTGTTCCTGATACACCATGATGCCGTAGGTTTCGGAGAGCACGGGCTCCATGCGCTCGTCCAGGTACTCCACCTTTTCTCGACCGAACTTTCGTGCGATGAAGGACGGAATCAGGTCCATCGGCCCCGGGCGATAAAGCGCATTCAAAGCCACGAGGTCTTCCAGACGGTCCGGTCGCGCCTGACGCAAAAGCTGCCGCATGCCTTCCGATTCAAACTGGAAAACCGCGGCCGTATTGGCATTCTGAAAGCACCGGTAGGTTTCTTCGTCCGTAACGGGAATGCGCTCAAGCTCAAATGCCTTTTCAGGGTAGAGCTTGTCGATGTATTCCTTGCACTTGGCAAGAATGGATAGCGTCGTCAGCCCCAGGAAGTCGAACTTCACAAGGCCGACGTTTTCCACGTCCTTCTTGTCGAACTGGCTGATCGTGTTTTCGGGTGCACCGTCGGAGTTGTAGAGCGGACAAAAATCCGTGAGGGCGCCCGGCGCAATCAGGACGCCACCGGCGTGCATGCCCAGATTGCGCGTGATGCCCTCGAGCCCCTTGGCCACGCGCATGAGCTCCTGATATTCCTCGTCGCCCTCGATCGCCTCTCGGAATTCGGGCACCTCCTTGATGGCGTCGTCGAGCGTGACGTTTTTGCCCGGCTGCATCGGAATGAGCTTGGCCAGACGGTCTGCCTTCATGAAGGGGATGTTGAGAACGCGAGCCACGTCTCGCACGACGGCCTTGGCGCCGAGCGTGCCGAAGGTGGCGATCTGACTCACGGCGTCTGCGCCGTACGTCTCCTTCACGTACTCAATCGTGCGGTCGCGGTTGTACTGGCAAAAGTCCACGTCAAAGTCAGGCATGGACACTCGCTCAGGATTGAGGAAGCGTTCAAAGAGTAGGTCGAACTTGAGCGGATCAAGGTCCGTAATGCCGAGCGAATACGCAACGAGCGAACCGGCACCCGATCCTCGCCCCGGCCCCACGGGCACGCCGTGCGTCTTGGACCAGTTGATGAAGTCCTGAACGATGAGGAAGTAGCCCGGGAACTGCATCTTCTTGATGATGCCGAGCTCATAGTCGAGACGCTCAACGTATTCCGGACGCTTTGCATCCCTCACCTTTTCGTCCTCATAGAGGAAGGCGAGACGCTTCTCAAGCCCCTCGCGAGAGAGATGATCCATGTAGTCGTCCAGACTCATGCCGTCTGGCGTCGGGAAGAGCGGCAGCTGGGGCTTGGAGAGCACGCCGTCGAGATTGCAGCGCTTGGCGATGATGACGGAGTTGGCGAGCGCGCTCGGAATATCCTTGAAGAGCTCGCACATCTGCTCCTCGCTCTTCAAGTACTGCTCTCGCGTATAGCTCTTGTCGCGGCGAGGGTCGGTGATCGTAAAGCCGCCCGCGATGCAGCATCGCACCTCGTGCGCCTCAAAGTCCTGAGGTTCAAGGAACTGAACCGGGTGCGTCGCGACCACCGGCACGTCGAACGTTGCGGCCACCGTCACGAGAAAAGCGTTCTGGCTTTCATCCTTCTGCCGATCCGCACGCTGAAGTTCAATATAGAGACGATTGGGAAAAAGCCTCTTCCAGCGGTTGACGATGCCGCCCGCCTGGCGTTCGCTGCCCGTGTCGATGAGCTGGGAAAGACGCCCCTTGGGACCGCCCGTAAGCGCGATGAGCCCGTCCGTCGCACCCGGGGCGTCAAGCCATTCGTCACAGATCTGGCCGCGGTACGGATCCTCTCCCTCCAGAAAAGCCTTTGTCAGCAGAACACAAAGGGAATGGTAGCCCGTATGGTTCATGCAGTAGAAGGTCATCCGGTACGGATTGTCCGGGAACTTGTTGTTCTTGATCTTGACGTCGCAGCCAAGAATGGGCTTCAGACCAGCGGAGAGTGCATGCGTATAAAAGCGCAGGCCGCCGAAGACGTTCATCAAGTCCGTAATGCCGAGCGCCACGCCGCCCATTTCAAGCGTTTTGTGAATGGCGGGGTCGATGCGCACGAGTCCGTCCGTAACGGAGTACTCGGAATGGAAGCGAAGATGAACGAAACGAGGCTCTGTCATGACCGAAACAATGCTCTTTGCGGGATTGGATGAATTACTTCAAAACGGTGAGTTTAACCGAGGGATCAGACGACGTCACGGACGAGGCTGCGGCAAGCGTCATGACCGCATGCTTCATGTCAGCATGCATCAAGAGGGCCTTAAGTTCCGAATGTCCGCGCAAAAAGGCCTCCGCCCGATCCCAGCCCATGGCGAAGAGCGCCGTGCAGAGCGCATCCGCGCGCGCACCGTCACGATCAATGATCGTCACCGACGAGATGTCCGTCTTGGCGGGACGCCCCGTCTTCGGATCAAGGATGTGGGAATAGCGCTTGCCGTTTTCCTCGAAATAACGCTCATAGGCGCCCGACGTGATCACGCTCTCATCCCTTACCGAGGCTACGGCAAAATAGCCGCCCCGAGACTGAGCCGGATGCTGGATGCCGATGCGCCACGGGCGGCCTTCGGCCTTCTCGCCCACCGCCACGATGTTTCCGCCCAAATCGAGCACGCCGCGGGGCATGCCTTCATGCTTGAGAATGTCCGCCAGCCTCTGGCCGATAAAGCCCTTCGCAATGGCACCCATGTCGATGCTCTGTCCCTTGGCGATCTGCATCCTGCAGCGCTCTCCATCCTTCCAGACCCGCACCTTCGAGCGGTCGACCTTGGCCACCGCTTCGGCAATGGCCTCGTCCGACGGCACGTGTTCGCCACCAAAGCCGATCTTCCAGAGATTGACGACCGGACCGATCATCGGTTCAAAGGCACCCTCCGTTTCATCTGCAATGGCAAGCGCCTGACGCGTCATGTCGGCTATTTCACAAGGCACCTCGACGGGTTCTCCGGCGCGCCGGTTGACCTCGTTGAGAGGCGTATCCTTGTGCACCGACATCAAGTCGTCATAAGCCGTCACCTTGTCCTCAAAGACAATCGCATAGTGCTTGACCGCCTCGGGCGTAGCGCCGTAAAGCTTGGCGTTGATGAGCGTGCCCATGTGAAGCGTATGACGCTCGAGCGCATATTCCTGCGTCTCCTGAGCCTCAGGAGCCTCAGTGACGGCACTCCCTTCCGCCGAGAAGGCAGGCCACGCGGCACCAAGCCCAAAGGCCAGCAAAACAGCGGTCAGGGATGATTTGAAACGGTTCGTTTTCATGATGTCAGCAATATCAAGAGACGGTATGTCGTGACGCGAAGGGGCGAAGCCTCAGCTCCGCCCCTTCTTCGGCAATCAGATGATTTCGGGGATTACTTGCCCCAGGAATCCTTCAGACCGACGGCCAGATTGAAGACCGGCTTTTCAGCCGTATGATCCTCGCGGTCAGCCACAAAGTAGCCGTTGCGCTCAAACTGGAACTTGTCGTCGCGGGCGGCCGCAGCGGCGGCCGGCTCGACGAAGGAGGAAAGCACCATCTTCGAGTTGGGCGTCAGGCGATCCAAGAAGCAGCCTTCGCCTTCATCGGGATGCGGCACGTTGAAGAGACGGTCATAGACGCGAACTTCAGCAGGCACTGCCGTCTTGGCATCAAGCCAGTGAATCGTCGCCTTTGTCTTGACGGACATGGAGCCTTCCGAGCCGGAGCGCGTTTCGGGCAGATACTGGGCGTGCACCGCGGTCACGCGGCCCGTTTCATCCTTCTCAAACGAGGTCGGCACGATGACGTAGCCGTAGCGCAGACGAACGGGCTTGGCCGGCGTCCCGTCGGCAGGCACTGTCAAGCGGCGGAAGCCCTTGGGCGGCACTTCGGCAAAGTCGCTCTCTTCAATCCAGAGCTCGCGCGAGAACGAAATCGTTCGCGTGCCCATGTCGGGATTCTTCGGGTGGTTGTCGGCCGTGAGCTCCTCGCTCCGTCCTTCCGGATAGTTGTCGATGATGAGCTTAAGCGGACGAAGCACGGCGACGCGTCGCTCGGCACGTTCTTCAAGATCCTCGCGCAGACACTGCTCGAGCACGGAATAGTCGATCCAGCCGCCCGAGACCTTGGAGACGCCGCAACGCTCCGCAAAATTCTGCAGGCTCTTCGGCGTAAAGCCGCGTCGACGCAGGCCGACGATGGTCGGCATGCGGGGATCGTCCCAGCCGTCCACGTGCTTTTCCTGCACGAGCTGAATGAGCTTGCGCTTGCTCACGACGACGTACGTCAGATTCAGGCGATTGAATTCGTACTGATGCGAGAGCAGGAAGAAATTCGGGCGAACGACGTCAAGCGCCGCCTGCATGAGCGGCGTGAAGTTTTCCGGGAAACGAAGCAGCGTCGCAAAGAACTGCGTGACCTGTTCGTCATTGATCGTCTCAGGAAGACCACCCTCCCACGCTTCCATCAAGCGCGCAAGCCCCTCTTCAGGCAGACTGCCGCCCAGTTTGGCGCGATTGTTAAAAGCGGCCTTGACGAACGCCATTGCACGATCGTCCTCGCCGTCGGCCATCGCACGGATCACCTTGATCGCCTCTTCGTACTGCGGGGTGCGCAGAAGCGGAATGATGCGCTCAAGAGCCCAGTTGTAGAACGCGCGCTGATCCTCAAACTCCAGCGTGCAGATGGAGTGCGTGATGTTTTCGAGCGAGTCTTCTATCGGATGCGCGAACGTGTACATCGGGTACACGCACCACTTGTCGCCCGTCGCATGATGCTCAGCAAAGCGAATGCGGTAGATGGCCGGGTCGCGAAGATTGATGTTGGGGCTCGCCATGTCGATCTTGGCGCGCACCACCATGGAACCTTCGGGATGCTTGCCGTCGCGCATTTCGTGGAACAGCCTCAGATTTTCCTCGGGCGAGCGGTCGCGATAGGGTGAATTCTTGCCGGGCTCCTTGAGCGTGCCGCGGTTTTCGCGCATTTCGTCAGCGGTCTGCTCGTCCACATAGGCATAGCCCGTGCGGATCAGATGCTCGGCGAAGCGGAACATATCGTCAAAGTACGAACTTGCGAAATAGAGGTTCGTTTCCTTGCCGAACTTCCAGTCAAAGCCGAGCCAGCGAACGCTGTCCATGATGCCGTCGACATACTCCTGATCCTCCTTGACGGGATTGGTGTCGTCAAAGCGCATGTGGCAGGCGCCGCCGTAGTCGCGCGCGAGCCCGAAGTTGAGACAAATGCTCTTGGCGTGTCCAATATGCAGATAGCCGTTGGGCTCCGGCGGAAAGCGCGTGCGGATGCGCGCCGCGTCGGGCTCACCCTTTTCGAACTGCTCGGCATAGGGAGCAGGATGCCCGCACCAGAAGCGGGGAAGATTGGCACCGCGGGCCAGATCATCGTCGATGATGTTTCGAATAAAGTTGGTGACCTGCGCCTCAGCGACAGGTGCCTCGGTTTCAGAAGACATTGATCTAATCCGAATTCAATGAAGGTAATTTGGTTATTTTAGCCGCAAAACTTTGGGGATCGTCGCGCAGTGCATCGACTTCAGGGCACCAGCTACGGCTTGGAAAGGCGCGTGATGAGACTCGACGTGTCCAAACGACCGCCGCCCGCCTTCTGCACCTCCTCATAAAACCCGTCGACCATCTTCGTGACGGGAATGTCCGAGCCGTTTCTGACCGCCTCGTCCTTGACGATGCCCAGATCCTTGCGCATCCAGTCGACGGCAAATCCAAAATTGAATTCTCCCTTCACCATCGTCTTGCCTCGGTTCATCATCTGCCAAGAAGACGCCGCGCCGGAACTCAGCGCATCAATGACCTTCGGCATGTCAAGTCCTGCATTCATGCCGAAGGCGATGGCCTCGGAAAGTCCCTGCACGCAGCCGGCAATGCAGATCTGATTGACCATTTTGGCCAACTGCCCGGATCCCGACGGACCGAAGTAGGTCACGGCAGCGGCGTACGCATCAAGCACCGGTTCGACGCGCTTGAAAGCATCTTCGTCTCCGCCGCAAAGCACCGTCAGACAACCGTTTTCAGCCCCCGCCTGACCACCCGACACGGGTGCATCCACAAAGGCGATGCCAAGCTTAACTCCTTCGGCTTCAAGCTCTCGCGCCACAACGGCGCTAGCCGTCGTATGGTCGACGAAAATCGTTCCGGGTGCCATGCCCGCAAACGCACCGTTTTCTCCCAACACGACGCTTCTCAAATCATCGTCATTGCCCACGCAGGCAAAAACGATCTGAGCGCCCTTTGCAGCCTCGGCCGGCGTTGCCGCCATTCGGCCGCCGAACGTCTCAACCCATTTTTCAGCCTTGACGGTCGTGCGGTTGTAGACGCAGACGTCATGGCCCGCGAGCTTCAGATGGCCCGCCATCGGAAACCCCATGACGCCCAAGCCGATAAACGCCACCTTGAGGGCGGGGACTTGCGCATAGGTCTTGTCCATCTTCATAACCATCTCCCATGAAAACAAGGTTCAGGACGAACAGGCTTCGCCTGCACGTTCGCCCCATTCGTAAAGCGCTTCCAAAACGAGCTGCTTTTCCTCATCTTCCCAGCAACCGTCCTGAAGCCGATCGATTTCGTTGAAATAAGCCGTGACGGTCAGCGCACCGTCCCGTCCCTCCATCAGGCGTGCCCGGCAGAAGTCCGTCCACAGCCGGCGCTCGTCGTCCGAGAGCGTCTCGGGCCAGTTGCGCGCCCGATAGCGAAGAAGCAGTCGGGCAAAGCGCTCATCGTCAAATTGAATTCCGCCCTGCGCAAGGCGCTCAGGCGAGGTTCGACGCACCTCGGCCATCGTTTCCGAATCATGCCGGCTTGGAAAGCCGCCGTCATACAGTCCGACATCAACATCTGACGGAGCATGCTTTTCAACATCGCCCGTCAGCCTGCCAAGACGCTCCGCGATCGCGCCGCGAAGCGACTTGAAGCGGTTCCAGTTGTCGACGATCTCCTGCGGCTTGACGCCGAACCGCTCCATGCGTTCGGGAGAAATAACCTTGAGATTGCCGCAGACAAAGGGCGATCCGTTCATCGCGAGCCGCGAAATCGGCAGCGGCGCCTCGCCTTCGGCAAGATCCTCCCTGCGGGCAAAAAGCCGGGTCTGAAATTCCTCGTCGCTGAGCGTCGTCGCAACCGTGGGATCCACGGACAAGTCCCACATCAGCGCCTCATTGGCATTCTCACGCGCAACGGGGATGCGTGCGGCGACACGCATGAAGCCCCTTGCCTGACCGAACTTCGGCGAGATCCAGACGACGGGGCCTCTGTCTAGCGCCGCCTTGACGGCTTCCTTGCCGCGGTTTTCGAGCGCCCACTGCCAAAGCCTGGGTTCCGTTCTTCGAATGAGCGACGCCAGTCCGACCGTGGCTTCAACGTCGCTCAGGGCATCATGGGCATGCGCGTGCACGATGCCGTTGGCCTTGCTCAGATGCTCAAGCTTGAAGCAGATGTCTGCCTTGTGTTCGCCCTCAGGATCAACATCCTTCCAGAGCGGCCATTTTATGCCCTCTCCTCGAAGCGCCCAGACGGCGCAGACGAGCGGATAAAGATCCCAGCGGCTGCAGCCGTTCTTCCACTGATGTGAATACGGATCGAGAAAATTGCGCCAAAAGAGGAAGCGGGCGACTTCATTGTCAAAACCCGACGTGTTGTAGCCGATGCCAATCGTGCCCGGTTGATTGAAGCGGGCCCAGACTTCGCCGGCAAAGTCGCTCTCGGGCATGCCCTTTTCCTCGCAGAGCTGAGGCGTCAGTCCCGTTACGAGACAGCTGTCGGGCTGCGGCAGGTAGTCAGCGGCGGGCTTGGCATAGAACACGTCTCCGTCGCCCAACGGATTAAGATCCATGTCCGTGCGCATGCCGGCAAACTGCGCCGGGCGGTCTGCGCGTCGGTCGAGCCCGAAGGTTTCAAAGTCGTACCAATAAAAGGTGGTGTTTTCCGTCATGAAGAGGTCCTCAGGCGAGAATCACGTCGAACTGCTCCTGGGTGTAGCTCGGCTCCACCTCCAGATGCACGGGCTTTTCCACAAAGGCCTGCAGGAGTTCGAGCGCCTGCGACTCCTCTTCGAGCAGCATGTCGATGACGGTCTGGCTTGCCTGAATGTGAAATTCCTTCGTCTCTTGGTACTGCTTGCAGAGTCTTACGATTTCGCGCATGATCGAGTAGCAGACGGTTCTGGCCGTTCTCACTTCGCCGCGGCCTCCGCACATGGGACACGGCTCGCAGAGCACGTGAGCGAGCGACTCGCGCGTGCGCTTTCGCGTCATCTCGACGAGGCCGAGCTCCGTGAAGTTGCTCACCGTCATGCGGGTGCGGTCCGTCGATACCGAACGGCGCAGTTCGGCGAGCACCGCTTCTCGGTGTTCGTCGCAGCTCATGTCGATGAAGTCGACGATGATGATGCCGCCGAGATTTCTCAGGCGAAGCTGACGGGCGATGGTCTGCGCAGCCTCCAAATTCGTCTTGAAGACCGTATCGCTGAAATCGCGCTTGCCGACATAGCCGCCCGTATTGACGTCGATCGTCGTCATGGCTTCGGTCTGATCGAAAACCAGATAGCCGCCGCTCTTGAGATCCACCCGGCGTTCGAGCGCGCGCTCGATTTCTGTTTCGATGCCGTGCAGCTCAAAAAGCGGCCTCTCGCCCCTGTAGAGCGTGAGCTTGTCCTTGGCGGCCGGCACGAAGCGGGTCGCAAAACTCTGCAGCGCCTCAAAGTTCTCGCGGCTGTCCACTTCAACAGTCTGCGTATCCTGATGAACCATGTCGCGAAGCACGCGCTGAGCGAGCGAAAGATCCTCATAGAGAAGCTTGGGGCCGATGCTTCGTCCTGCAAGTTCATGAATATCCGTCCACAGGCGACCGAGGTAGGCCATGTCGTCCTTGAACTCCTGCTCGGTTGCGCCTTCTTCGGCGCTCGTGCGGATGATGTACCCGCCCTTTTCGGTTTCCGGGCGAAGTTCGGTCATCATGGCGCGAAGCGACTCGCGAAGCTCCGCGTCCTCGATGCGCTGAGAAACGCCGATGTGGTTGTCCCGGGGCAAATAGACCAGCTTACGGCCCGCAAGCGAAACCGTCGTCGTCAGCCGGGCGCCCTTGGTGCCGATGGGATCCTTGGCAACCTGCACCATGAGAGACTGTCCTTCATGAAGAATCGTCTCGATGGGCGCGGGCTTTTCGCCCTCGCGATGCGCCTCGGCGATGTCGGCCACGTGCAGGAAGGCCGTGCGTTCAAGGCCTACGTCCACGAATGCGCTCTGCATGCCGGGCAGCACGCGAACGACCTTGCCTAGATAAACGTTCCCCACGAGACCGCGCGCGCAGTCGCGCTCGATGAAGAGATCCTGAAGAACGCCATCCACTACAATGGCGACACGCACTTCACGGGGCGTGCAGTTGATGAGAATATGTTCCACGATGGCGGCTCCTTGCCTGCCTGCGACGTTGCGCTCAAAAATGACTGCTCACATTGTAGTGGGTTTGCCGCACCCGCTTTGAAAGTCGGCGTTCTTCTCTCGGATTTTCACGCATGCTGTTGGTCACAGGCGGAGCCGGCTTCATCGGTTCAAACTTCATCACGGAATGGTTCGACTCTCACGACGAAAGCATTCTGACGCTCGACGCCCTAACATATGCGGGCAACAAGTCCAATCTGATCGACGTCGAGCATGATCCACGCCATCGATTCGTCGAAGGCAACATTCTGGACGAGACGTTGGTGGCCGATCTTTTCGATCGCTTTCGCCCCCGAGCCGTCGTGCACTTTGCTGCCGAGAGCCACGTTGACCGCTCAATTTCAGGCCCTCAGGTGTTCGTCGACACGAACGTCAAGGGTACGACGACGCTTCTCGGCGTCGCCCACCGTTACTGGCTGACGCTTGACGATGAGGATAAATCGACCTTTCGCTTCATCAACATCTCCACCGACGAGGTCTACGGCTCCATGACGGCCGACACGCCGCCCAACACGGAGGCCACGCCTTTTGATCCGAGCAGCCCCTACTCTGCGAGCAAGGCCGCGGCCGACCAGTTCGGACGCGCCTACTTCAGAACCTACGGTCTGCCCGTCGTCACGGTGCGCTGCACCAACAATTACGGTCCGAGACAGTACCCTGAGAAGCTGTTGCCCTTCATGCTGACCCGCGCTCTGGCCGGCAAGACGCTCCCCGTCTACGGCGACGGCAATCAGATCCGCGACTGGATTCATGTTCACGACTTCTGCCGCGCGCTGCGCATGATTTTGGAAAAAGGGGCGCCGGGCGACATCTTCAATGTCGGCGCCTCCAACGAAATGAGCAACCTGACGTTTCTGCAGGCCGCCATGTCGACGCTCGACGACCTTTCGCCACGCACGGACGGACGGCCTCACGCGGATGCGATCGTGCATGTCCACGATCGTCCCGGACACGACCGCCGCTACGCGCTCGACGCAGGGCGTCTGCGCCGAACGCTGGGCTGGGAACCCCAAATTTCCTTTGACGAAGGCCTTCGCGCTACGGTGGAATGGTATTTGAAGCACTCCGCCTCGGCTTTCTGAAAACCTTGAGCGAGCCGGTCACGCCCAAAAGCAAAAGCGCAAGACCGACCAACATAAGGGGCGTCGGCCATTGGCTGCGCCACAAATGCGCATAGGTCACGGCAAAGATCGTCTCGAAAATGATCATCTGGCCTCCCAGCGCCGGAGGCAGCTTCTGGCTCATCAGACTCCAGAGCACGATGCCGAGCCAGGAGCCGCAGACGCCCAGAAACACCACCGTAGCGATGAAGATTCCCGGCCTGGGTCCCAGAACATCGCCGCCTGTCCCACCGGCGAGCAACCCCATTCCCATGGCGGCGCAGGGCAAGAGCGCCAACCCCTGAGCGGTCGACCAGGTCTTGGGCGACTTTCCAGGGTGCGACAGCAGCCACTCGGCGTTGCTGAGCGGATACCAAGTCCAGACGATTGTGGAAAGACAAGCGAAGGCGACACCCAGCCAGAAGTTGCCCGACGTCACACGGCCGTCTCCCACCAGGTAGATGAATTCCGTCCAGTTGAGGCAGACCATGCCGGCAAAGCTCAGACAAAGCGGCGGCATGATGCGCAGCCAGGGGACGGCGTACTCACCCGCACGCATATTGCCGATGACGGCCACCAAGATGGGAATCATGGCCGTGAAGGCGCCGGCAATCGGCGCCCCCGCACGCTGGCAGGCTTCGGCCAGCAACCAGTAGTAGAAGATGTTGCCGACGACGCCGAGCGCCAGGGCTCTCTTCCAGTCCGCCGCCGTATAAGACCTCAGTTCTCGCCACTCGGGCACCGCGAGGCCCACGGCCAGCATGCCGAAGACCAGATAGCGCATCATGGCAATCTGTGCCGGACTGTAATCGGGCAGGATGAGCGGGGCCACGTACACGCAGCCCCAGATCATGCATGCGGCAATGCCGAAGATAACCCCGATCAGCATGGCGGTCAACCTTGCCTGCAAGCCGTCTTGATGATCAGCACTCGACGATCGAAACAGCCAGACCGCCGAGACTCGTTTCCTTGTACTTGCTCTGCATGTCGCGCCCCGTTTCCATCATGGTGCGGATTACTTGGTCAAGGCTGATGTAGTGCGAGCCGTTGCCACGAAGCGCCATGCGGGCCGCGTTGATGGCCTTGACGGCCGCAATGGCGTTGCGCTCGATGCACGGAATCTGCACCTGCCCCGCCACCGGGTCGCACGTCAGACCGAGGTTGTGCTCCATGCCGATTTCCGCAGCATTTTCAATCTGCTCGACGGTTCCGCCGCAGACGGCCGCAAGTCCAGCAGCCGCCATGGAGCAGGCCACGCCGACCTCACCTTGGCAACCAACCTCCGCACCCGAAATGGAGGCATTTTCCTTGTAGAGCATGCCCACGGCGCCCGCCGTCAGCAGAAAGGTCCTGACGCCCTCCTGCGTGCTGTTCGGAAGGTGGCGCAAATAGTATTCGATCACGGCGGGAATCACGCCCGCCGCCCCATTGGTCGGGGCCGTAACGACGCGGCCGCCGGCCGCGTTCTCCTCGGCCACCGCCATTGCGTAGACGTTCACCCAATCGAGGACTGCAAGCGGATCGTCGGTGCGCTGCATCACATCCCGCATCAGGGCGTTCGCACGGCGCGCAATTTTGAAGGGCCCCGGCAGCACTTCCGTCTGGCGCATACCGCGCTCTACGGCGGCGTGCATCACCTGCCAAACCTCGTCGAGCTTTTGATCGACCTCTTCCGGCGTCCGGTCAACGCACTCATTGCGATACACGAGCTCAGCAATCGTCAGACCGTTCTCTTGAGCAAGCTTCATCAGCTCGTCGCCCGTACGATACGAATAGGGCTTCGGCTTCACGCCCTGGAACGCCTTCGGCGTCACGGGCTTCTCGGGATCGTCCTCCTGAGCGGCCACGATGAAGCCGCCGCCCACGGAGTAGTAGCGCCGGCGATAGAGCAAGGCTTCGCCCGCAAATACCGAAAACTCCATGGCATTGGTATGAAAGTCCGGCACCTTGTCCGCATGAAAGGCGATATCCGCATCGGGATCAAATGACACAGCATGTACGCCGTCGAGCATCAGCCGACGAGAGGCTCGAACTTCTCGAATCAGAACGGGCACCGCATCCGGATCCATGGTTTCAGGAATGCGTCCAAGGAGGCCCAGCTGTGCAGCCGTATCCGTGCCATGTCCTTTGCCCGTAGCAGCAAGGCTGCCCATCAGCTCGATCTTGAGCGATGTTGCCTGCTCGAGCATTCCACGGTCACGAAGCAATTTGACGAATGCATACCCGGCGCGCATCGGCCCCACCGTATGCGAAGACGAAGGCCCGATGCCCACCTTGAACATGTCGAAAACACTGACTGCCATTTTTACGCTGACTGAAATTCAAATTCCGAAAAGGGATAAAGCCTTGCACAAGGTAAGGCTTCGGACTGATGACGTCGACATCCTCAACACCCGCACGCCGGTTTGAAAAGGATGCCGCGCGAGGATCTCATCATACAGGGCCGACCATATACAATAACTACGCTCATTGTATTTTCTCAATACGGGTTTTACGCAAATGCCTAACGTTCTCTGCCGTCTGCCCAACCATGTCGGCGACTGCTGCATGACTCTTCCCGCCCTTCGCCTTCTGGAAGCGAGCGGCTTCACGCCCATGTTGACGGGCAAGCGTTGGGCAGAAGACCTGATGTCCGGCATGGGCTGGCGATTCGACCCCATTGAAGGGCATGTCTCCGAAGACCTGCATCGCATCCGCTACATCAGCAACCATCTGGGGCCTCGTCCCCTGGGCCTGCTTTTTCCGAACTCCTTCAGTTCCGCCCTGCTCTTTACGATCGGCCGCGTCCGCATCGCCGGCTTCCCGACGGACGGCCGCCGCTTTCTTCTCGACAAGGTCGTTGACGAACCCGGCCCCATGCATGAGGTCGAGCGTTTTTTCCGCCTAGCCCACGGCGCCATCAAAGCATGGGGCGGCACGCCCGCCTGGGATACTGTTCCGGAGCAGCTCGGCATGAAGCTGCTTGCCCGCCACGAGGCCGCAGCCCGCAACTTGATGGCCGAACACGGCATTCCTGAAAGCTTCGCGCTGCTCGCGCCCATTGCCCGTGGACTCCATCACGGCAAGGAAAAGCAGTGGAAGCATTTCAACGAGCTCTGTGAGCCGCTTCGCAGCATGGGCATCGAACCCATCATCTTCCCCTCGGTCAGGGAGGAAGAGGCCAACCGAGCCGCCTGTCCCAACGCCACCATTCTTCCGCCCACCACCTTGGGCAACTATGCCGCTCTAGCCAAGCGGGCCCGCATCGTCATTGCCAACGACTCAGGCATCAGCCATGTCGCCGCCGCCGTCGGCGCCAATCAGATCACGCTTCTGGGCGTAACGGATCCCGACAGAACTCGACCCTGGAACAGCAGGGCCGTTTGTCTTGGCAACAGTACGGAGGGCTGGCCTTCACTGGATGAAGTGCTGTCGGCCTTGAAAAGAACTCTCAACCTTTGATACCGCGCACCCAATCAATCGTAGCAATCCTGCATCGGTCTGGTTGGGAGCACTTTCTTCATCCGTCGAACCGCCTCAAGACGAGACAAATTTTCTGGAGATATCGTTCGATCGGCATTCTTGTGCCACAAGTGAAAACAAGGAGAAGTAAATCCAGCCCACTTGATGGAACATCCGCCGCAGACGAGCCGTATGGCCATGTCGGAATCTTCGTATCCCCACCCCTCAAATGCTTCATCCTGCCCACCGACGGCTAAATAATCCTCGCGATAAAGCGACCAGTTGCACCCCCGGAGCAACTGCCAGCGGTTCGGACGGATTGTTCTCAAAAAACCCAAAGGGAGAGATACGGCAGGCTGCCATCGATTGACGGCACGAATTCGACCCAGCTCTCTCAGTTTTGACAGAGACTCGCACCACGCCAAGTCTCCTGAGCTTAGACAAACTTGAGAAAAATCTTGAGCCACAAGAATTCTCTGTCCTGCCAAGACAGATCGTCGTTCTGCAAGCCGTCTATGAGAAGCGACGAAGTCCCGCCGAACAACACAGTCTCCGTCCATGAAAACCAGATAGCCGCCGGTGCAGCGGGTCACCGCTGCGTTGCGGGACCGAGCGAGCCTGAAGCCCTTGTCTTCCTGCCAGGAATGAATGATCCTCACCGAACTTTTGCGCCGCCATTCATCAACAATGCGTGCCGTGTCCGGCCCTGATCCATCATCGGCGACAACGATCTCAAAATTCGAATCCGTCTGAAGAGAAAGCGACTTCAAAGACAAATTCAATGCTTCGGGCCAGTTGTAGGTCGATACGATGACGGAGATCAATTCGTCCATCAGAACTTCCCTCCGCTGTTGACCAACAGGAAGTATTTGGCGTACTTCATGAACGTGTAGTATGCATGATGCACTGCGAACATCACGCCCATGCGTCCGTCCAGGAAACCCTTGTTGAAGAAATAGACCTTTATGAAAGCCCAGATCGGCTTGATGAAGACGCCCGCAAAAAAGCCGGTCTTTCTGCCTTTTTCAACTTGCTGAACAGCAAGATAATCGGTGTAGACATCAAGCTTTCGAATGGTGGCGCTCCAGTTGTCATACGGCTGATGCAGCAAAACACCCTGAAGATTCTTCTGAGCAAAAGGGCTGACAAGCTTCTCATGCACGCGCCCCTCGACCTCTAGCCCCTCCTTTGGAAAGAGACGAAGAACACGATCGCTTCGCATGGAGCCGTGCGCAATGTCGTAATGCGGGAACCGATTTTCGCGCTTGAGGAAATATGCGGCCTTTTCTCCGCAGCTCAGAGCACGACGAATGTCCTCCGCGAGCTCGTCCGTCACAAATTCATCGGAGTCGATGAAAAGCACCCAATCCCCATTGCATTGTGCGATTCCGAATCGACGCTGAGCCGCAAAGTCTCCGTCCATGGCATGCCTGATCACCTTGGCACCGCAACGCGATGCAATATCAGCGGTCTCGTCCGTACTGAAATCGTCAATGATGATCAGCTCATCGGCAAACTTCAGGGATTGCAGGCACTTTTCCAACAACGCCGAACTGTTTTTGGTCAGCACAACTGCCGACAAACGTGCTTCAGGATTCATGTCCGCCTCCACGCAGCATTTCCTGCGCCACGGCACGCGTATTGTCGGAAATGGAAATGCCGGCCAGCATGCGGGCCACTTCCTCCACGCGCTCCCGTGCCGACAGAACACGCAGACTGCTCAGAGTCGTCTCGCCCGTAAACTGTTTTTCCACGCGCCAATGGTTGTCGCCGCAGGCGGCCACCTGCGGAAGGTGCGTCACGCACAGAACCTGACGACTTTCGCCAAGCTTGTGCAGAAGCTGTCCCACCACCTCTGCCGTTGCGCCCCCGATGCCGCTGTCCACTTCGTCGAAAATGAGCGTAGGTACCGGCATGGCCGCCGCCGTAATGACCGCAATGGCCAGACTGATGCGTGCAAGTTCGCCGCCCGAAGCCACCTTGATCAGAGGCCTTGTCTGAACGCCGGCATGTCCGGCGATGAGAAATTCGCAATGCTCCGATCCCGAAGCGCTCGGCGCTTGATTGACCAACGCAATTTCAAGACGCGCTCCCTTCATCGCCAGACGCTGCATCTGCGCCGTCACGGCCTCGCCAAGTGCCAGCGCGCCGAGCCTGCGAGCTTCCGAGAGCTTCGCGGCGGCTGCATCATACGTTCCTCGCGCCGAAGCTTCAGCCTTTCTCAGCGCCTCCACGTCCTTGGCTCCCGTCAGCGTCTTGAGTTCCACCCGGCTTTCCTCCAGCAACCGAGGCAACCCCTCGGGCTCGGTACGGAACTTTCGCGCAAGCTCGTAGTAATGAGACACTCGACGGTCAACTTCTGCAAAGCGTTCGCCGTCGAGATCTGACCGGTCCAGATAGCGGGCGGCATCGCGCGCCGCCTCTTCAATGAGGTCCATGCCCGTTGCAAGCGTTTCCGCCACCACTGCGAGCTTTTCGTCGTAGCGGCTCAGCGAAGAAAGCTTGGCATGAGCCGAAGACAGCATGGCGGAGGCGGACTCGCCGTTTTCCGTCAGGGTGCCGAGCACCTCATTCAAGCCTTCGGCAATGGCAACGCCGTGAGATAGACGGCGATGATCGGCATTGAGCTCCTCCCACTCGCCCTCACGGGGCGAGAGGGCCTCGAGATCCTCGATCATCCAGGCAAGCCTTTCGGCCTTTTCTGCAATGGCATCGGCATTGGCCGTCGCATCATCAAGCGCACGGCGGGCTTTCTGCCAAGCGCTAAAGGCTTCCCTGACGGCGGCAAGTTCGGCAGAAGTGCCCGCATGGTCGTCGAGAAGCTTGAGCTGATAAGCTGGCTTCAAAAGCGACTGGTGGGCGTGCTGTCCGTGAACGTCAATGAGCGTTTCGCCGAGCTCCCTCAGCTGAGAAGCAGCCACGGAGACACCGTTCACCCAAGCTCGGGAACGTCCCTTGACGTCCACCGTGCGGCGAATCATCAGCATGTCGTCGCCCGTTTCGAGCTCGTTGGCCGCAAGCCACCGGCGGGCACTCTCGGACGGCAGGAATTCCGCCACGATGTTCGTGCGTTCAGCGCCTTCTCGTACGACGCCCGCGTCCGCCCGCCCGCCGAGAATAAGCTGCAGCGCATCAATGAGAATGGATTTGCCCGCCCCGGTTTCACCCGTCAGAACGGTAAAGCCCCGACGAACGTCCAGGCTCAGGGACTCGACGATCACAAAGTCTCTAAGGCTTAAGGCGGCCAGCATGAATGCGTCTCTCCGGAAGCAGTATTGAAGGAGCTACTCTATCAGCTTCCCGGCAAACTCGTGCGCCTCTTCACGCTTGTCGGCATGAAGTTCCACTTCAGCTTGCGGCGCAGAAGATCAAAGTAGTCGTAGCCGGCAGGATGAAGCATCGTCATGGTCATCTCGGTCGGGCGGATCTTGAGCACGTCGCCGGGCTGCACGTCGCAGAATTCCTGCATGTCGCAATAGGCGACGGCATCGCGCGCATTGGTGAGCTCAATGTCGATCGCCACCCCGGCGGGAAGCACGATGGGACGGTTGGAGAGCGTGTGCGGCGCGACGGGCACGAGGCAGAGTCCCTGAAGGGACGGATGCAGGATCGGACCGCCCGCAGCAAGCGAATAGGCGGTGGATCCCGTCGACGTCGAGCAGATGATGCCGTCGGCCGACTGGCTCGACATCTGCTGGCCGTTCACATAGATCACGAATTCAACCATGCCGCCCGCACGGCCGTGACTGATGCCTACGTCGTTGACGGCGATGCCGGAGAAGATCGACTTCCCGTGCCGCACGACTTCGCCCGCAAGCATGCGGCGCACGTCGCGCGTGTAGCGGCCGGCGAGCACCTGCGGCAAAGTTCTCTCCATGTCCTCAAGCACGATGTCCGTGATGAAGCCGAGACGCCCCGCATTGACGCCGATGATCGGAATGTCGAATCCCGCAAGATCGCGGGCAACCCCCAACATCGTGCCGTCTCCTCCCAGGACAATCGCAAGATCGCACATGGCTCCGAGCTCTGCTCGGGCATATCCCGGTCGATTGCTCCGCCCCTTCAGGGAGGCGGCGCTGCGCTCGCACAGGAAAACCTGCGCACCGCAGGCCTCGATCACCTTGATCAGCGCCTGAAGCGGCACGACCATGATTTCGGTCGGCTTGACGAAAACCGCAACTTTCTTGAATGCAGATGTCATGGGCATGGAAATGCGTGAATTTGAACCGCGATCAGAAGCACTATACCTCTGCAGGTGTTCGAAAAGAAAGCGCAAAAAACGGGAACCGACTCGGAATCGATTCCCGCTTCACGGCGTCTGGAAGCGTGGAGGTTACTTTTCCACTTCAATCATCGCAGCCCCCATGGCATGGAAGCCCGCGTCGACATAGACGACGTCGCCGGTGAGGCCGCTGGCAAGATCCGAAAGAAGGAAGGCGGCGGTATTGCCGACTTCCTCGGTCGTCACCGTGCGACCGAGCGGAGCAGCCTGCTCCATCACATGCAACAGCTTGCCGAAATCCTGAATGCCGGAGGCGGCAAGTGTCTTGATGGGACCGGCGGAGATGGCGTTTGCGCGAATGCCTTCCTTGCCGAGGCTCGCGGCAAGATAGCGCGTGCTCGATTCGAGCGCGGCCTTGGCAAGGCCCATCGTGTTGTAATTGGGCACGACGCGTTCGCTGCCGAGATAGGTGAGCGTGAGCACGGAGGCCTGGCGTCCCTTCATGAGCGGCAGGAAGGCCTTGGCCATCGCAGGATAGGAATAGGCGGAGATGTCCATGGCGATCTTGAAGGATTCGCGCGAAAGGCCTTCAAGGAAGTCACCCGCAATGGCCTCGCGCGGCGCGAAGCCGATCGAATGCACGAAGCCGTCGAGCCCGCCCCAGACCTTGCCGAGTTCCGCCACGACCGCGGCAATATCCTCATCGCTGCCGACGTCCATGCGGTAGACGAGCTTGCTGTCAAAGTCGGCGGCCAGCCCCTCAATGCGCTCGCGATAACGTTCGTTGGCATACGTGAAGGCCAGTTCGGCACCTTCGCGGCGGCAGGCCTTGGCAATGCCGTAGGCAATCGAGCGATTGGAGATCACGCCCGTGATCAGAAGCTTCTTGCCGTTCAGAAATCCCATATTCAGTCTCACTTCATCTGGGCCGGGTTCCATTGACGGAACACCCGGCAGGTTTCAAGCATCGGTTCCGGCATCTCTTGTCCGGAACGGGAGTGCGCTTATTGTAGGGGCTTTCGGGCAACACGGATAGCCGTGCGCCCTCCCATGCGTTGGGTAGACCGTTCAGCCCGCGCCTACGGCAGCTTGATGCGCTGTCCGACCTTGAGCCTGTTGGAGCGAAGGCCGTTCAAATTCTTCAAAGTCCGAACCGACGTCCCGAAACGGGCCGCAATGCTCGAGAGCGTGTCGCCCGACCTCACACGGTAAACCGTGTCCTGGGCGCCTTCGGAGCCTGCAGGCTGAGCGTCCGCCCGGGAGGGCTGCTTCTTGGCCGTCGCCGGAATCACAAGCTTTTGCCCCACGCGAAGGGTTGACCCCGAGAGGCCGTTCACGGCCTTGAGGGCGTTGACGGAAACGCCGAAGCGCCCTGCGATTTCATAGAGCGAATCGCCGGCCTTCACGCGGTAGATGCCAGCTTCGGGCGCCTCGCCCGAGCGGCTCGGCTGCACGACAGGAGCCTTGGGCTCGTTCCCCGTCGGAATCTCAAGCTTTTGTCCCACTCTGAGCGCGTTGCCCGTCATGCGGTTGGCACGCTTTAGACGAACCACGGACACGTTGTAGCGATCTGCAATTTCGGAGAGCGTATCGCCTTTTCGCACGACGTGGACGCGAACATCAGACTCCTCAACCGAGGCCGAGGTCGGGATGCGAAGTCGCTGCCCCGCCCGGATGGTGTTGCCGCTGATGCGGTTCGTTGCGCGCAGCGCGCTCGTCGAAACGCCGTAGCGGCGAGCAATGCCGCCCAATGTTTCGCCCGCTCTCACGGCATGAATGACATGCTTCGTGCCGCTTCCCGTGCTCACGGTGCGAATCGGCGCGCGCTCGACATTGGGCACGGTCAGGATCAGGCGCTGGCCTACGCGGATGTTCTGCGAGCGCAGGCGATTGGCCTGAACGATGGACTTCTTCGTGATGTGCCATCGCCGCGCGATGCCCGAAAGCGTATCGCCCTTGCGCACGCGGTAGGTTACGCGCCTCCAGGTGGTGAGCGGAGAGAGCCGAAGCTTTGCATCGGCCGTCTCAGCCGCAATGTCCGTCTGATCGTCGGCGTTGGCCCGCACGAGAAGCGTGGAATTGGACAGAACGCGCCGTCCCTTGGGAATGCCGTTGACGTCGCGAAGCTCGTCCTCGGTCATGCCGGCCGCCTCGGCCACGGAAGCGAGCGTCTCGCCATCCTTCAGCTTGTAGGTCGTCCAGCGCGAAAGCGGCTGCCCGCCGTCCATCCAGCTTGCAAGATTGTCGACGAACTCGTCGACCTTGTCTGCGGGAAGGAGCATCACGTTGTTGTGCGAGGCCACGATCACCGGGAGCTTGAAGCTCGGATTGAGCTGCCGGAACTCCTTGAGGGGCATGCCTGCGAGCTCGGCCGCTGTCTCGGTGTCGATGTCGCGCGGCTTCGTCACCGTGACGAAGAAGGGCTCATTGCCCACGTCGGGCAATTTCACGCCGTACTTGGCCGGATCGGTCACGATGCGCTTGATGGCCTCAAGCTTGGGCACGTAGTTGGCCGTTTCATTCGGCATGCGCAGGTTCTGGTAATCCGTCGGACGCTTTCTCGCCTTCTGGCGGCGAATGGCCCGCTGAACGCTTCCTTCGCCCCAATTGTAGGCGGCGAGCGCCAGATGCCAATCGTTGAACATGCCGTAGAGATATTCGAAATAGTCGAGTGCGGCCCGGGTGCTCTCAAGCACGTCCCGCCTGTCGTCTCGCCAGAGATTCTGCTCGAGCGCATAATGCGTGCCCGTTGCCGGCATGAACTGCCAGAGACCTGCGGCCTTGGCGCGCGAGAGCGCTTCGGGCTGAAAGGCGCTTTCGACAAACGGCAGGAGCGCCAGCTCCGTCGGCATGCCGCGGTTTTCGACTTCTTCGAGAATGTGATAGAGGTAGCGCCCCGAACGTTCAAACATGCGGTTCAGATAGTCCGGCCGACGGCGATAGTGTTCGAGCCACCGGTCAACCTTTCCGTTTTCCAGGGCCGGCATCGCATATCCGCGTCGAATGCGGTCCCAGACGTCCGAAGGCGGCCCCAACGCCTCGACCACGCCCGCAGGCTCGTCCAAGGCCGCCTGCGCAACAGCGGCGGCCTCATCAACCGCAGGCGCATCAGCCGCGAGCGCCGCCTTGGGAACACCCGCCGCAGGGCCGATAATCAAGAGAGTGAATCCCAGACTGAAAAGGGGCAGCGTTTTTAGCAGAAACGGACGAATCTTTGGCGGTCTGATCATGGCGCGAATAATTGAGCAAAAGCGTGTCGTGCATCGACAATCGGAAGATTTTATCAATCGTATTGAATTTACAATGCCCGCGCGCCTCTTCAGGCACAATGAGATACACATTCACGCCGATGCCGCACAATCCGCACAGCAGCCATGAACAGCTTTTCCTTTGCCGACTTTCTGAAGACGCCGCAGGGCGAGATCCTGCATGCATGGGAGTCTTCCCAGTATGACGAGTTTTCGGCGGACGCCTTCGGCCGAGAGGCCCTGCAGGTCGGTGCTCCGCAACTCGACACGCTCAGAGCGAACGGCATCGTCTCGCAGTGGCTCACAAGCGAAAGCTACGACGAACTCGACGACCGGCTCCTGCGTCCCGCTCTTCAAAGCGTTCAGGCCGAAAGCGGATGGCTCCCCTTCCCCGCCGAATCGTTCGACTTGGTCACGCTCCCTCATGCGCTCGACTTCGCCCCATCCGCACATCAGACGCTTCGCGAAGCCGCACGCGTGCTCCTGCCCGAAGGCAGGCTGATTCTGACGGTCTTCAACCCTCTGAGCCTCTGGTGGATGCGGCAAAGAGCCGTCGGCGCGGGCCTCAGGCCCTATCTGCCGACGCACGCTTCGCCCGTGCCCCTCTACCGCCTCAAGGACTGGCTCACGCTTCTCGGATTCGAAATCGACCGCGGACGCTTCGGCGTCTATTCGCCTTGCTGCCGCAGCCTCAAAAGCTTCGCCCGTTGGAAGTGGCTCGACAAGGCGGGCGACCGCTGGGCGCCGCACTGCGCCAACCTCATCGTGCTTTGCGCCGTCAAGCGCATGCCCGGCATGAAGCTCGTCGGGCGTCTTCCCATGAAGAGTCCGCTCGACATCCTCACGAGCGGCTCTCCGTTGCCCGTTCCCAAGGAAGCCCGTCGTCAGGCAGGACGGGGGAACTGACGCTACACTGTCGGCTTCCTCAACCTTTCTCAACCCTTCGCAACCGTTACGCAGCATCCCTCACATGACACAGCAAACCGAAAAGACACTGGAGATCTGGACCGACGGCGCCTGCAAATGCAACCCCGGCATCGGCGGTTGGGGCGCCTACATGGTCTGGGGCGCGCATACCCGGGAGATGTACGGCGGCAGCAAGCTCACAACCAACAACCAGATGGAGCTCACGGCCGTCATTTCAGCCCTTTCGGCTCTGCGCCGCAAATGCCCGATCATCATCCACACCGACAGCTCCTACGTGAAGGACGGCATCACGAAGTGGATCCACGGCTGGAAGCGCAACGGCTGGCGCACTTCCGACAAGAAGCCCGTCAAGAACGCGGAACTCTGGCAGAAGCTCGACGAGCTCGCCTCTCAGTTCGACATCGAATGGCGATGGGTGAAGGGACATGCGGGAGATCCCGGCAACGAAAAAGCGGACGAACTGGCCAATCTCGGCTGTGAAGTGGCCGCCGGCACGCGTCCCGCCCCGACGTACTGAGCCTTGCCCATACCGCATTTGCGGTATTTCAAAATCCGCTCTTGCAAAACCCTGAAAAATCCGTATAATTCAAATTCTCGACGCGCGGTTAGCTCAGCGGTAGAGCACTGCCTTCACACGGCAGGGGTCACTGGTTCGAAACCAGTATCGCGCACCAGAATTCC
>ERZ1026870.467-NODE-467-length-22779-cov-221.371810_pt1 | contig 22779 bp, 16 predicted proteins | sample MGYA00380165_ERZ1026870 | MGnify/ENA primary metagenome ERZ1026870 (study PRJEB33269, sample SAMEA4719801) | human gut metagenome | biome: human-associated habitat; feature: organic feature; material: feces | place: Cameroon | collected 2013-10 ...
TCTCCAGTGGAATTGCCTGCCTCATCAACACGGTGCTCATCCTCATCTTCGCCGCTTATCTCGTGAAGAAGGATTTCCCATTGAAGAGTCTGCCGGTGGTGGGAAAGTACTTTAGGAAGTAAAGCATCTTATGAAGTTATAAGAACAGAATAAGAAGTTATGAGAGCTGAAATAATGAGAAATCAACTCATAAACAGATTAAGCATAAACGATATTTATTCTCTTTGCCTTCAGACGCAAGGCAAAGAGAATAATTGTTTAAAGGAAGAGCTTTACCAACTCACCTTCGATGAAAACGACCGCGTATCGTTCAATGCACTTTGGGCTTTAAGCCATTTTGATAAAGCCAACAACCCGTGGCTCTTTCAGAAGCATGATGACTTGATAGATAGGGTTCTCGTAGAGAAGAATGAGACCAAGCGCCGCCTGATGCTCCAACTCCTTCTCCGTCAGCCTTTCGAGGAAGAATCACTCCGTTCCGATTTCATCGATTTCTGCATTGCCAAGATTACTGCCTGTTCCCAACCCTACGCCATCCGCTGCTACTGCATGAAGCTCGCCTACGAGCAGATGAAGTACTATCCCGAACTCCTCGAAGAGTTAAGAATGGCATTGGATATGCTGGAGCAAGAGGTTCTATCCCCAGGATTATTATCAGCAAAAAGGCAAATTATGAAGAAAATCAAGCGAAGCCTTGGAAAATTCGGGAAATAGTCGTAACTTTGCAAACGTAATATTCTAACAATATAATACATAAATGGATGGAGATACAACTGAACGATTATCACAAGAAAGTCAATGCCCAAAAGAAAAAGAGCATGGCTTATTGGCGAGAGCATCCGCTTTCGCTGGAGGAGTGCTTAGCTCAATTCAAGCGCTTGCGGGAACAACGGCTTGCAAGGGAGTCCAAATTGCAAGGTTAAAAGACTGGGCTAAGGAGAATGATTGCTGGATTGAAAATCCGGAATCATTAGGTGTGTTCTCTGAGCGAGGTTCAGAGAACGAGGTTTATATGGCCATTTTGAATTCGACTTTTTTGTGAATCTCCACACTTTTAAGAACAACTTTTTGCGCTTTTTCAAAAGAAACCGGTATCTTTGCTGCGCCATATTCATCAAAATATCAAATAATTATGAATAAAAGACTATTTATTATATTTAGCCTATTGTTTGGAATCTTAGCAAATGTAAAAGGTTCTAATCTGTTGTTTAAAAACGACATAAGCAATACTTGGAATAACTTTCACAATATAAAGTTACCTTTTGACGCTAATGTCGTCAATGCAATATTCCAAGATTCTAATGGTTTGATTTGGATTGGAACGAAAAGAGGACTAGTCAATTACAATGGTTATAACTATCACCTTTGTTATTTTGGCAAGAATATGCCTGATGAGAATACAGTACAAGCTATTGTACAATATGGTCATTATTTGTATATTGGAACTGATAATGGTATTCATAAATTGAATCTCCTTACTTGGAATTTTGAAGACACAGATCAAGATTTTTATAAGGTCAGTGCAGTAAGAGCATTGGCGGTTTTTAATGGTAAGTTATGGATTGGTACCCGTGACGACGGCTTGCTGTATTTTGACATACAGAAGGGTAAGCTTCACAAAATAGCTTCTAAAAACTTTCAGCATAAGATGGTTTATGCCTTATTGCCTGTTGCCGACAAGCTGTTTATTGGTTCGTATGGAGGACTCAACATTTATGACAAGACAAATCATCATCTCTATTCCGTAAACTTACCAGGAATGAAGGATCCGATAATAAACAGTCTTGCATGTGATAGAAGAAACAATTGTGTATGGATGGGAACAGACGGTAAACTGCTTAGCTATAAAATAAACAATCGCCATATAGAAACTGTTTGTGAACTGTCAGGTAGTTATTTAAAGAGCATTGTTTCAGATGTTGCTAACAATCGTTTATTAATAGGTACAGAAGCTGGAATGTTAGTGTATCAGATATCCACAAAGTCTCTTCAAGAAATAGAGCACGACGTCCATAATCCTCAATCTCTATGTAATAATTTTATTTCTCAACTCTATCAAGACAAGAATAACAACCTTTGGGTAGCTACTGACAATGGAATATCTATGGTTCAACAGAATCCATTAATGCAAGACGTAAAGTTGACTGACCTTGTAGATTCTAGAAATGGCAATCTCTTTACTTGTATATTGCAATCTTCCGACAAAGAATATTGGCTTGGTGGAGAGAATGGTTTACTCTATGTGTCTGAAGAACAAGCCATTTGGTATAGTACAAATAATGTATTATATAAATTGAACAATAATTATATACGAGCCATTTATCGTGACAGAAGTAGCCAAATCTGGATAGCCACAGATGGCGGTATAGCCAAGTTGAACAAACAGACTATGCAATTTGAGTATTATCAGTTAGGCAACAAACGTAATAATACCAATTGGATTTATGGCATTTATGAGGATACAAAACATAGGCTGTGGATAGCCACATATCTAAGCGGTCTTATCGTTGTGGATAAAACTAGTCTAGAAAACAGTCAATCACATTCTTACGCTTTGACGAACAAGAACTTTTTGGGATATGGACATATCAAATCTGTATATCAAATGATACCAGACCATGCTGGCAATATATGGGCTAACACCAATCTGGGGCTGATTTGTGTAAACCCTTTAAAGAATGATTACAAATTGGCAAACATATACTTAGATAACTTTGCATGTGACGGAAACTATATTTGGTTTTCTGACCAAGGAGCTATCTATCAATATGATATAAAACGAAATAATAAGTATAAGATACCATATCAAGTATCTTATGGAAGTGCATATTCTTTTGTTTGCTCCTCTAAGTACATATGGGTGTCTTCTGTAGATGGCATTTTGTGCATAGACAAGAAAAATAAGAGTGTCACACCTTACCACGTAAATAACCCACATTTTAAGTGCGCCTTTTTTGATGGATACAACAATAGAATTATATTTGGAGGAGAAGACTTCCTTACATTATTGAGCATAAGTAGGTTTGGTGGTAAGCATCATACCAGAAGGACCTTTATCTCTGCCATTTCATGCGATTCTTTGTTTATTCCAGTATCAAACCTTTCACAACAAAAGGTTATAAAACTGAGTTCTTTCAAGAATATTTCCATCGAATTGGCTTCTTATGCTTATTCTGCACAGGGAGAAACCTTCTACTACAAATGGAATGATGAGGAATGGAAAAAAATGAAAACAGGCAATAATCTGCTTGAATATCCAGTTATGCTCAGTGGCAAAAACACCTTGCAACTGAGTATTACGGACCCCATGACAGATAAATATGCTACCATTTCAACTTACACATTAGATGTCCCTTACCCATGGTATTTTTCCACTTGGGCTTGGGGGATATATGTAATATTTCTATTGATGGTAGCATTCTGTCTTTTAAGAATTCAAAAGAAAAAGAGCGAAAAATTATTTGAGCGAAAAGCCAAGGAAAAGACCTTAGAATTGGCAAGGATGAAAATGGAGTTCTTTGTCAATGTTTCGCATGAACTGAAAACTCCTTTAAGTTTAGTTATTGCCCCTTTAGGAAAACTCTTGTCTGAGTGTACGAATGCTAAAATGCGAGATACCTTAAAAGGGATACAGCGCAATGCCCTAAAATTGAACAGTTTGATATATAAGATTATAGATGACAAGCAAACAGAATATGATACAGAGAATTCTGTTATTTGCTCTCATGTAGAACTAGTATCCTTATTAAATAACGGTATCTCAGCTTTTGCGCCAATAGCTAACGAGCGTAAGATAAAAATTGACTTTATTCATGACATACAAGAACTTTGGTTGAACGTAGATGTTGTGAAAATAGAATCCATATTTACAAACTTACTATCAAATGCCATTAAGCATGTGAATGATAATACTGGACATGTACGGGTCGAACTACAAGTAAAACAAGGCGAAATCTCTGTTTCTGTCATAGACAATGGTTGTGGTATCCCTGAAGCAGAACTACCTTTTATATTTATTAGACATTACCAAGGTAAAGAAGAAGATAAAAGTAAACATGGCACAGGGATTGGATTATTCCTGGTCAAGAAGTTTGTAGAATTACATCATGGGAAAGTGGTAGCAACAAACAGCAACAAGGGAGGTGCTGTTTTTACTGTAACTTTACCTTTAAAGGAAAATGCTATAAGAAAAGAGACTGTTCCCACGACTTCAGAACTAGAATTAGCAGAGAATGCACTGCCTAAGATTTTAATCATTGATGACAATAAAGAAGTCGTAGAATTCTTATGTTCTGCTTTTGAGGAAAAATACTTTTGTTTGAAAGCTTTCAATGGCAAAGAAGGGCTTGACATACTGAAAACTCAAAACGTAAACTTGATAGTTGTTGATCAAATGATGCCAATCATGAATGGCTTGGAATTTGTTCGGAATCTAAAGCATACTGCACAAATGGAAAACCTTCCTGTGATTATGCTAACAGCAAAAGATGACTTTGAAACAGAATTACAGAGCATCAAAGCAGGTGTAGATGTTTTCATTTCAAAGCCTTTCGACTTTAACAAATTAGTGCTTCAGGTGGCAAGATTATTGAAACAAGCTCAAAATGTTCGTAAAGCACAACATATCGAAACTATGTTAAAAGAACAGAGGTCTACAAAAGAGGAAACTTCCATAGAATCTTCAGACGAGTTGTTCATAAAAGAGTTATTGCAGATTATTGAAACGAATATGCAGAAGGAAGGTTTTAATGTTTCTATGCTTTCGGATATGATGAAGGTCGATCAAAAGCAGCTATATAGAAAAATCAAGCAATTGACAGGTAAGACACCTGTTGCATTCTTGCGTTCCACACGTTTAAAACGAGCTGCAGAACTGCTGAAACAAGACAGATTTTCAGTATCTGAAGTAATGTACATGGTGGGAATGTCCAATGCTTCTTACTTCACGAAATGTTTCACAAACGAATTTGGCATCGCTCCAAAACAGTTTGTGCAGGAACACAACGGACATGTTTAGGACAGATATGCGACATGTCCTTTTTGCATTAGTCTTTGTCTGATTTGGATTTGGTTTAATTTTCCCAATATGCTAATTTTGCAGCAGACTTCAATTTTAAACATAAAAATCGTATGAAACAGATTAAACTAATTGCGAATGCATTGCTAGGCATTGCATTCTGCTTGGCAGGAACATCTTGTCAAACGGATGCCATTTCGACACCAACCGTAACTTCTTTGAATGAAGCCTTACCAGTAGGAAGCACCAGAACGACAGAATCTCTACCTTTCATAAAAGGAGCAGACTTGTCATACACCAATGAATTGGAGGATTGTGGTGTCCAGTTCACCGAAAATGGTGTTGCTAAGACTTCTTATGAGTTAATGAATTCTTATGGTGCAAATCTTGTACGTCTGAGATTATGGCATAACCCAACTTGGACTAAGTATTCAACATTGTCTGATGTAAAAAAGAGTATAAAAAGAGCAAAGGATTTAGGCATGTATGTCTTATTGGATTTCCATTATTCAGACACATGGACTGATCCTGAACAGAATGTTGTTCCTGCAGCTTGGGCTTCAGTTGTAAATAATACCACAGTTTTGTCAGACTCCGTATATAATTATACACTGTCAACATTGCAGACTCTTTTATCTGAAAATTTGTTGCCAAACATGGTGCAGATAGGCAATGAAACAAACAAAAACATCATGGTAGCAGACAACTCTTTGTTAGAGCCTGTGGATTATGAAAGAAATGTTCAACTGTTCAATGCAGGCTTAAAAGCAGTAGAAGATTTTAACAATGCAACTGGGAAATCTATAAAAACAGTTCTTCATGTTGCCATGAATCCAGGAGACGCCAACAATTGGGTTGCAAACTTAAAGGCTTTAGGTATTCACAGTTTTGATATGTTAGGCTTATCCTACTATCCTCAATGGCAATCTTATACTCCATCCGAACTGGGCGAGTTCACTTCTAAATTATATCAAACATATGGCATAAAACTTTTGGTGGCAGAGACTGGTCATATTTGGACCCGTGAATGGAATGATAATTGCCATAACTTAATGAGTAAAATGGCAACAGGGTATCCAGAAAAGCCTTGCCCTCAACTTCAAAAGGACTTTCTTGTTGAAGTAAAAGAAGCCGTACGCAATAATGGAGGAGCAGGCGTGATTGCTTGGGCACCAGAATGGGTTTCATCAACAAATGTTACCCTTTGGGGAGTTGGATCTAATTGGGAGAATGTCGCTTTCTTTGATTTCAATAATCAGCTACTTAACCATGGTGGCATAGAATTCTATTCTGAAAATAATGTTGCAGTAACGTTCAATGTTGACATGTCGAATGCAGGCAGTTCTGCCAAAGGCTATATCACAGGAGAGTTTACTGCAGATGCCAATGGAAACTGGCAGATTTTCCCTATGAAGCAAGTTGGCAGTAGTTCAACCTATACTTTTACAACCCATTTATCGCAAGGACAAACTGGAGCTTATTATTATTTAAGTGATAGTGTTTGGACAGCTCGCGAGACTGTACCAGAGAATTTACAAGGGAAATGGAATGATAGATTATATCAGGCATCTTCAACAGAAAAAGAACAGATAATATCAAATACATGGTCTAACTAATTCAATATATAATTATGAAGTTTAATGTGAATAATATGAGTAAGCAATTGGGATTTTGCGCATTTCTTTTACTAGGAACTTCCCAAATGGCTTTTGCTCAAAGTAAGGTTAGTTATAAAGGTAAAATCGTCGATGCTTCAGGCGAACCTATCATTGGTGCTACTATTAAAGAAAAAGGTACCAATAATGGCGTGGCTACAGACTTGGATGGTAACTTTACCATTGAGGCGAAGTCTGGCGCAACTCTCGTGGCTAGCTATGTCGGCATGAAGACTTTGGAACTGAAGCCTGCCGATGGCAAGTCTATGACTGTAACAATGAAGGACGATTCAAAAGTAGTTGATGAAGTAGTAGTTGTAGGTTATGGAACTCAGAAGAAGGCAAACTTGACTGGTTCTGTAGCATCAGTAACGAGCAAAGATTTGACAGATATTCCTACGGCTAATGCCACAAACTTGTTACAAGGCCGTTTGCCTGGTGTAACTTTGACTAGTAATGGTGGATTGGCTGGCGGCGATACTCCAGAGATTCGTATTCGTGGTATTGGCACATTTGGCAACAATGACCCTATGGTGCTGATAGATGGAGTAGAGGCTTCTGTGGCCCAAATCCAGCAAATTGCAGCTACGGATATTGATAATGTATCTGTGTTGAAGGATGCAGCCTCTGCTGCCATCTATGGTGTACGTGCTGCCAATGGTGTTATCTTGATCACTACCAAACGTGGTTCTGCATCAAAGCCTACAATCAATTATTCTGGAAGCTATACAATTCAAAAAGCAGCTATTTTGCCAGACTATGTAGACGCTTACAACTGGGCAAAAATGTATAATGAAAGCAATAACAGAGAGGCTTATACAGCCGATATGTTGCAAAAGATACAGAATGGCTCTGACCCAGATCATTTTGCCAATACCAATTGGAACGATGCCATCTTCCGCACGGCACCTATGACACAGCACAATCTGTCTGTAAGTGGTGGAACAAAGGATGTTCATTACATGACTTCTGTTGGCTACCTAAATCAAGATGGAGTGTTGAAGAATACAGGGTATGAACGATTTAATTTCCGTTCTAATGTAGATGCTAAGTTAGGTATCTTTAAGTTTGGATTGAATCTTTCTGGTTCTAAGGAAAACTTCACATCAGGTGCATCAGTCTCTGATTTGATGCGTACCTTGTCATGGTTTACACGTCCTACAGTTCCTGTAACCTATTCTAACGGGGAATATGGATGTGTAGATGGTAGCGACATTAGTTTCAGCACCTTTAAGAACCCAGTGCAGATGATGAATCTTGGTCATAATGAGAACAATGGCTACAGATTTGATGGTAATGTGTTTGCTGAGGTGGATTTGCTCAAGGGATTGAAGTTTAGAACCAGTTTGGCTTACAAGTATTATATGAACGATACTAAATACTATAGCCAGAAATCTTCTAAGTATGACGCAGAGGGCAATGTCTTATATACAGACGATAACAATAGCTTGTACCAGTACCATTGGCTGAATCAAAGCTACCTGAACGAGAATATCTTGACATACAACATTGCGATTAAGGACCATAAGGTCAATCTCCTTGCAGGCCATTCCATTCAGGATTACAAGGAAGGCAATTTCCATGGTTACAAGGAAGGTTTTGCCACAGATAATTTGTATGAGTTGGATTCCGCTACCAAGAATGATTATGTAGGTGGCAATGGCGCTGAATACTCTATGCAGTCCTTCTTTGGTCGCATAAATTACAATTATGCAGATAAGTATCTGTTTGAATTCAATATTCGTCATGATGGTTCTTCACGTATGCCTAAGGCACATAGATATGCCACATTCCCATCATTCTCAGGTGCATGGGTTATGACCAACGAGAAGTTTATGCAGAATATTGAGCCTCTATCATATTTGAAGATTCGTGCCAGCTGGGGTAAGTTGGGTAACCAAGAGATTGGTAACTATGCCTACACTCCAACCATGGGTGCTTATTACAATTATTATTTCGGAAACGAGAAGATGATTGGTATGGCAGAGGATATTGTTGCCAATGATGACATCAAGTGGGAGACTACCACCATCACAGACTTAGGCCTTGATGCTGCATTCTGGAATCAGAAAATCAATGTAACATTCGATTATTTCAACAAAGTTACTTCTGATATTCTCTTGCAGCTGTCTATGCCAACAACATTCTTGGGTAATTTGTCGGCTCCATATCAAAATGCAGGTAAGGTAAGAAATCGTGGTTGGGAACTTTCGGCTAATTATCAAGACCATGCCGGTGATTGGGCTTGGCATGCTGGCTTCAACCTTTCTTCTGTAAGAAACAAAATTATAGATAACAAGGGTATTGACACCTATAGCGGACAGTCTATCAACCGTGAGGGAAACCCTATTGGGTCTTACTTTGGCTTGAAAGCTATCGGCTTGTATCGTACAGAAGCAGATTTGAACAGAACCAATAGCAAGGGGGACATTATCAAACAAAATGGATTGGCTCCATCTTTGGGCGACATCATGTATGAGGACTTGAATGATGATGGAAACATTGATGATTCTGACCGTCAGATTATCGGAAATCCATTCCCAAAGACAACCTATTCCTTTACATTGGGCTTTAGCTGGAAGAACATTGACCTCAATACATTCTGGCAGGGTGTAAGTGGCATTTATCGTTATTATTGGGAGCAGGCGACTATCACCAATGGTGGTAACATGACCACTCGATGGCTTGACCGTTGGAGCGAAAGTAATCCAAATGGTTCTATGCCTAAGTTGGGAAATGCGTTTAATGAGAAATATTCTTCATTCTGGTTGAATAAAGCTGATTATTTAAGATTGAAAAATATAGAATTGGGATATACGTTTGACAAGAAACTGATTCACCATATTGGTGCATCTAGTTTGAGAGTTTATGTACAAGCTTCAAATCTTCTGACGATTACCTCGTTGAAAAACTACGACCCAGAGAAGAGTAGTGGCGACACAAGAGGTGATGTACACCCTAATGTAAAGTCGTTCTCATTCGGTGTAAATGTAAACTTTTAAATAATTGACAATTATGAAAGTAAGAACAAATAAATATATCATAGGAATGCTCTTTTGTGGAGCATTATTGACGGCAACATCATGTTCTGATGACTTCCTGCAGAAAGATTCACTTACCTCTGTATCTAAGAATACTTTCTGGAAGACTGCAGCCGATGCAAAGGAGGGATTGGCAGCATGTTATGATGCTTTGCAGAATGGTTTTTTGTATAATGATGCCTCAAACCAGAACAAATGGGACGGTTGTGGTCCTCTCAACATGGATGCCATGACTGACAATGGCGGTCGATTCAACTGGAGTGGTTGGATGCCTGGTTACGACATCTGCAATGGTACCCAGTCTAGCAGTTCTCGATTGATTGAGACATATTGGTCGGCAAACTACGAGGCTATCAAGCGTTGCAACAGCTTGATAAGCAATGTGGATAAGGTTGATATGGATGAAAGTACCAAGGAACAGTATAAGGCTGAGGCTACTGTGATTCGTGCCTTGATGTACCTGAACCTCACTATGACTTATCAAGATGTGCCTTACATCACTTCTACCCAAAGCTTGACAGATGCCAACTGCGAGAAGACAGACAGATCAACTATCGTAAACAACATCATGCAGGATGTGCAAAATGCAGCCAATATCTTACCAAAGGAAACTTCTGAAAGAGGTAGAATTACCAAAGGCGCTGCTTTGAGTTTGCTAGGTAGAATTGCCCTTTACAATGAGAAATGGGATGCTGCTATCAAGGCGTATGAAGAAGTGACAACTTTAGGCTACTCTTTGTTCCCTGATTATACAACTTTGTTTACAGAAGACAACGAAGCTTGTGATGAGATTATCTGGGGAGTAAGATATGAAGGTCCTGGTAAAGGTGAAGGTAATGCTATCGGTGGTCATTGGGGCTCTCCTTTGGAAGCTATCAATGGTACGATAGATTTGGCAGACGCTTTCTATACCTTAGATGGCAAGCCTTATACAAAGAAAGACGATGTTTGTAACATTGTCGATGGAACACCAGACTTATGGTCTGCCACAGGTACACGTTATGAGAATCGTGATCCTCGTCTGAAGACAACCTTATTCTTGCCAGGCATGACATGGAGTTCTGCGGATTGGAACTATGGCGGCTCTGCTGCTTCCTTCTCTACGGTATATGTCATGAAGTACTTCAACCCTGCATTGACTTGGTCAACATCTTGGGATTCTGGCCAGGATTTCTATTTGATTAGATATTCTGAGGTTTTGCTGTCCTTGGCAGAAGCTTATATTGAGAACAATCAGAATCTAGATAAAGCTGTGAGTTTGATAGATGAGGTACGACAGAGAGCAGGTATGCCAACTGTAGAAAATGTAGAAGGAACGGGACTCTCACAAGAAAAATTGAGAGAGATTGTCCGTCATGAACGCAGAGTAGAGTTGGCGTTTGAAGGCTTACGATTGTTTGATTTGTATCGTTGGCATACTTTGAAAGATGCCGTTGACAGAATCAACAATGAAGCTTCAACTTATAAGTTTGCTTATGAGTATCGAAACTATAAGGGCGAGCAAGAATATGTATGGCCAATTCCTCAAACCGAATTGGATAGTAACCCTATGTTGACACAAAACGATTTGTGGAAATAATATTAGAGGACACCTTACATTATTATTTAATTTAAGGTGTCCTTCTTTTTAATAGGACAGATTTATATGAAAAAGAAAAGAATAACAATGAATATATTATCAATCATGGCAATGGCTGCTCTCTTTTCTTGTAGCAGCACTTCAGACTCAGTTGAGAAAGAAAATTCTGGTGGAAATAGTACAACGACAACAGTGGATTCTACCAGTTACAAACCTACTGTTAAGTTTGCCACAATTCCATCTTATGATGGCTATGCCTTGGTATGGCATGATGAGTTTGACAATGATGGTTTGCCAAGCAAGGAGTGGAGTTATGAACAAGGCTTTGTTAGAAACAACGAACTTCAATGGTATCAGGACAAGAATGCAACAGTTGCTGATGGATGTCTCGTTATTGAGGGGCGACAAGAAAGGGTAAAGAATCCTGACTATGTAGAAGGTAGTGGGGATTGGAAGTTGCAACGTAAATATGCAGAATATACCTCCAGTAGCCTTACCACCCAAAATAGCTTTGCTTTTCATTTCGGACGAATAGAAGTGAGAGCGAAGATTCCGACTGCAACAGGAAGTTGGCCGGCGATATGGCTCTTGGGTGATAAATGGGAATGGCCTAACAATGGTGAAATCGACATCCTGGAATATTATATCAAGAATGGTCGTCCTTCCATCCTTGCCAATGCGTGCTGGGGTGACAAGGGTTTGTGGCAGGCGGTATGGAATGAATCTGTAACACCATTTTCTCATTTTACGACCAAAGACAAGGATTGGAGCAAGAAGTATCATGTTTGGAAAATGGATTGGGATGAGAATTACATGTCTATTTATGTGGATGATGAGCTTCTCAATAAGATAGACTTAAAGACCACCTATAACAAAGGCTATGATGATAACTTCGAAAATCCATTTGTTTCTAATGAGATGAAGCATTATATCCTCTTGAATCTTGCCATTGGTGGAAATGGTGGAACTCCTGATATTTCCGCTTTTCCTCTGAAGTATCAGGTAGATTATGTACGTGTGTATCAGAAGAAATAATTAGCGGATTCAACAAGCAAGTGCAAAAATACTAAATGTTTTGTAAAAGCACTCCTTTGGTATTGAGAAATTCAATTCAAGAAAAAGACAATGCAGAAAAAAGTCCTTTCACAAAGCTCTACTTGTTGCTGACAAACAGAGAGTTAAGTGTGAAAGGACTTTTTTTCTGTTGAAGGTTTTCTTTCAGCAGATCATTCTGCTTTTCGAGTGCTGCGACATACTCGTCGATCAGTCTTTTCAGTGTTCTTTTGATATTCATATATATAATCGATTAAATTCGTTTATTGAGTAATATCACTGCAAAGATGCACCAATAAAGAGGCGCTTGAAATACTATCGGCGATTAATGTTGCAATTAATTTAGAGGGGAGAAGGAACGCTTGCCAGAGGGAGAAAGAACCTATAGAAGAAGGATAAATGATACGCTCTTCGTATCGGTTGACTCTAGTCATCCATATAGATGACCCGGGTCATCTATATGGATGACGGTAGTGGTCTATATGGATGACGGTAGTCATCCGATTGTAAGAAGGTATATTTCCTCCTTCTCTTCCACATTCTTTCTCCCTCTATCAAACGTACTTTCTCCCCTTCGTGTTGATTCCGTCGGTCTCAGCTTTCAGTTCCATCGTTTACTGCTTATAGTTCCATCGTTTACTCTTGTTGCAAGTGATGTGAAGCGACATCGATAAAAATGCCTTCACACTTAAGTGCGTGAATGTCAACATATTGCAGCTGCCGTGAAAGGGGAAATAATTTTGTGATGTAAATAAGAGTTTTCCATAGATATTCGATTACTTACGAGGAAATAATCACTCGGAATCTTCTGTATGTAGATAAAACGGCTTGTTAGCCCTTATAGGCTCTTCTGCTCTGTTTTTCTATTCCGTCGGTCAAATGTCTTTTATTAGTTCGGAAGAACGAATAGATAACACGATTTAGCCTGCCCCCTCAGATTTTTGCACTTCTATTGAGAACTAGCCCTTGTTTTTAAGAACATAAACATAGAACTGGACACCCTACTAAATTTATGAAAGAAAATCGTTCTGTATTCTTGTTTATTTCCACATAAAAGTGTATCTTTGCAGCGAAATTCCCTCATAAAAAACATAGAAGTATGAGAAAGAAAGCGAATAAGAGAATGAGCATGGACGACATCTATGAGATTTGCATTCTCTGCCATGGCAATAGCCGCAAGAAAGCTGAGCTTTATCAGCTCACCCTTGATGAGAACGACTGCGTGGCGTTTAATGCCCTATGGGTATTCACCCATTTCGACTTGCAGAATAACGAGTGGCTTTTTCAGAAGCATGACGAACTGATAGATAGGGTTCTCGTAGAGAAGAATGAGACCAAGCGCCGCCTGATGCTCCATCTCCTTCTCCGTCAGCCTTTCAAGGAAGAATCACTCCGTTCCGATTTCATCGATTTCTGCATTGCCAAGATTACTGCCTGTTCCCAACCCTACGCCATCCGCTGCTACTGCATGAAGCTCGCCTACGAGCAGATGAAGTACTATCCCGAACTCCTCGAAGAGTTAAGAATGGCATTGGATATGCTGGAGCAAGAGGTTCTATCCCCAGGATTATTATCAGCAAAAAGGCAAATTATGAAGAAAATCAAGCGAAGCCTTGGAAAATTCGGGAAATAGTCGTAACTTTGCAAACGTAATATTCTAACAATATAATACATAAATGGATGGAGATACAACTGAACGATTATCACAAGAAAGTCAATGCCCAAAAGAAAAAGAGCATGGCTTATTGGCGAGAGCATCCGCTTTCGCTGGAGGAGTGCTTAGCTCAATTCAAGCGCTTGCGGGAACAACGGCTTGCAAGGATTTTTTCACTACATAATATTTAAAAATATGGGAATTCATGTTTACAATAAAGAAAAAGGATTTATACCCAAAAGTTGTGGATTTCAACTCATTTGTTGGTGTATTACCTTTGCTATAGCTCTAATCGTCTGCGTTACAAATATTGATTTAGGAATGATTTTAGGTAGAATTGTTCAATTAGTCATTTTAGGTCCTATAGTACTTTTCATACTATTTGCCATTATTGGTTTTATATATAGCAAATTCCATCATAGTGACTACGAAGGAATCTACTATAAAGACAAGAAATATTGGCTCAATTGGACACATTATTCCACAAAAATGTATAGAAAATCAAACGATGAAGATAGAAAAAAAATGTTTAGAGGAGAAAAGTATGCTGGTGGATACCTTCTTATTAATGGTGAACTTTATGAGCCTAAATATCTAGAACTTGATCCATGTTATTGTGCATACAAAATTTGTATAGGTCCAAAAGTTACTTCTCGAGTTTATCAAATTCAAGGTACAGCATTTTATCTTATTTTCTCAGAAGAAATTGACTTCTGTGAAGGAGTTCATGGGATTGTCAACGAAAACTATTTTTACAAAATGCCACAAGATAACTATTAAATTTCAACATGCATTACATCTATGAATAAAAATCATCAAGACTTCTCTTCCTTCGACGAATATCTACGTCAGGGAGAACCGACACAAAAGGAATGTGCTTCCAACTGGAAGACGGCTATCGGATTGCAGGCTGTGGATGGGTTGCAACCATCTGCTTATCTCATAGATGTAGCCAAGCGAAACATTGAGGGGGAAATCACTATCGAGGAAACCCGAAAACTCATCGACTCTTATTATCAGAGCAAAACGGCTCGTACACCTAAGGAAAAGGAGGAGGAAGAGGCCGACAAGGTTTCTGCCAATATCGCCAAGATATTATCCACCAAGACATTTGCGTTCAATACCAATGGATATGTATCCTTGCATCGCCGTATATTCGAGGGGGTATTCAAGCACGCTGGGGAAATCCGAAAATATGACATTTCCAAGAAAGAATGGGTATTGGAGGGCGACAGCGTAAGCTATCTCAACTGGGAAGACTTGCGTCTTGCTTTAGATTGGGAAATCGAACAAGAAAAGAAATTCCAATACAAAAATCTTTCGGATGATGAGAAGATAGAGCATATTGCCAAATTCGTATCAGACATCTGGCAAATCCATGCCTTCGGCGAGGGGAATACTCGCACCACAGCCATCTTTACCATCCAATATCTTCGTTCCATGGGATATGAAATCAATCACGAGGTATTTGCCAAACATCCGTGGTATTTCCGCAATGCCTTGGTTCGTGCCAACTATCGCAATATTTTAAAAGATATAGATTACTCTCCTATTTATCTAGTTCGTTTCTTCAGAAATCTCTTGTTAAACGAAAAGTGGGTTCTGAAAAATAGATACTTGCATATCCATCCTAGAAAAGAATGGAAAGTACAACTAAGACTTGACTCCACACAACTATCCTAAAAGGTGGACAGAAAGCTAAATACGCAAAACAGCCAACAGCAAGGAACAAACGGCGCACTAACTACGCCTAAACCGATAGCAGTTTGGGCAGAACAGCATGCGAGCAGAGCTGGGACAGCAGGCTGGCGATACTAGGACAGTATACTGGCGGCACTGCCGCTAGTAAACTGTCTGGCTTGGACAGCACACTGACAGTCCATAGATATATTATTTCGCCAGAAAGGTGAAGAGTGGTGAAGAGTGAAGAGGAAAATGAAAATTCCTTTTCATCGCAATAAATGGAACTAGATGCCCTGCAAGAACTCTCTTACATGCACACACTCTATCCCTTCATAATTGCCCTCTGCAGCCAAGGCATCCATACAAACTACCTTCTTAGGATAATCGTCCTTGATGCGTCGGAGATTGCCAAATTCCCTATCCATCGTCTCTTGGGTAGCCAGCAGATAAGTAACTTGCACATAAACCCTGTCTCCTCCACGCTCTGCCACGAAATCCACTTCGCCATTCTGGAGTTGTCCTACCGTTACTTGGTATCCCTGGCTGCGCAAATGCAAGTAAACCACATTCTCTAGCAATTTCTCGATGTCCATTCGCAGATTGGAACCCACCAGCACATTGCGAAGACCAATATCCTCGAAATAGTATTTTTCATTGGTTTCAAACACTCGCTTGCCACGAACATCAAAACGTCTTACTTGGTCTATGATATAGGCATTGCATAGATAGGAAAGATAATTGGATGTCAATGTTGGAGAGATCGTGATATTCTGCGAAAGCATGAATTTCTTGATGCTGTTGGCAGAAATATTCTTGCCTATGTTATCACCGACAAAACGCACCAGATCGATCAAGAACCGCACGTTGCGAATGCTCTCTCGGCTAATGACATCTTTCATGATAACCGTATTATAGATATCCCCCAAATAGTCTGTCAGCATTTGGCGATTGTCCAGCCCAATATGCGCCAACTGAGGCAAGCCACCCCAGGTAAGATATTTCAAGAAGGTATCATCCGTATCAGGCAATCCATGGAACAGCAGGAATTCCGAATAATTGAGGCTCTGAATATGAATCTCCACGTATCTACCTGAAAGATAAGTAGCAAGCTCGCCTGATAACATTTTGGCATTGCTGCCTGTCACCACAATATCACACAAATCCTTGGCTTGGAAATTGCGCAAAGCATTCTCAAACCCATCGATATCTTGCACCTCATCTACAAAAAGATAATTGTGCCGCTGATCCTTCAAATGAGCCGCCACATATTCATTTAAGTCTTCATCTGTCTTCAGACTGTTGAACTCAGCATACTCCTTATTGATATAAATCACATTGGCAGAATCATCCTTAGCTGTGATTTGCTTGGCTACACTCTGCAAGATACAGCTCTTGCCCACACGTCTTTGACCTGTCAAGACAAGAATCAAGCCTTTGCCTAAGTAGCCCAATACTCGATCTACATATTGTTTTCTATTGATAATTTCCATAAATCATTCTTTTTTATGGCGCAAAGATAGCACTATTTTTTCACTTATACAAGAAAAACCCGCTGTTTTTGCAATCTTTTTCATGTATAAGTGAAAAACATTGCGTTTTTACCGAATATTTCTAATATAAGTGAAAGAAATAACTCTAAAAAGGAAACTTTGATGAAATTTTTTGCTTTTTTCTGTTCTACTTGATGTTATCTCGCAGAAAAATCGTAACTTTGCAAATCATATAACAACAACACAAAGAATAAAATGAAGAAAAAAGCAACGGTCCTTATCGCCTCTATCATGGCGTTCTGCGGAATCAATACCGCTCACGCTGACGAGGGAATGTGGACGATTTACAACTTGCCTAACGCTGTATATGAGATGATGCAGCGCGAAGGCTTCAGTATGACTTACGACCAGCTCTACAACGGCGAGAACGCCTTGAAGAATGCTGTGGTTAACTTCTCTGGCTATTGCTCAGGCGTAGTCGTTTCTCCAGACGGTTTGGTATTTACCAACCACCATTGCGGTTTCGAGGCTATCAGAAGCCACTCTACCGTGGAGCACGACTATATGCTCAACGGTTTCTTTGCTAAATCTTACGCAGAGGAATTGCCTAACGAGAATATGTTCGTCAGCTTTATGGTTGAACAGAAGGATGTAACCGATAAGGTGATGAGCCTCGGATACGAGAAACTCGACAACAAGAAGCGCGATGAACTCATCGATTCTCTGGAGAACGAGATGACTAAAGAGGCGAAGAAGAACGATTCTACCCTCCATATCACCGTTCAGCCTTTCTACGAGGGCAACAAGTGGTACGCTACTACTTACCGCGACTTCACCGACCTGCGTCTGGTTTTCACCGTACCAAAGTCTATGGGTAAGTTTGGTGGCGATACAGACAACTGGATGTGGCCTCGCCAGACCTGCGACTTCTCTGTATTCCGCATCTATGCCGACCCTAAGACCAATGGTCCTGCTGCCTACAGCAAGGACAATGTGCCTTATCATCCAAAGCGTTGGGCACAGGTTTCTCTCCAGGGTTACAAGGATGGCGACTATGCGATGACCATGGGTTACCCAGGCAGCACAGAGCGCTATCTTTCAAGCTACGGAATCCAGACCATGCGCGATGCTGAGAATGCTCCTCGTGCCCAGGTTCGTGGCGTAAAGCAGGAGGTAATGCAGAAGCACATGCGTGCCGACGAGGCTGTCCGCATCAAGTACGACAGCAAGTACGCCAGCTCTTCCAACTACTGGAAGAATGCCATCGGTATGAACAAGTGTATCGACTCTATCGGCATCGTGAATCTGAAGCGTGAGTACGAAACCCGTCTCCGTGCTTGGCAGGATACAGCCAAGGCAGCCAACGACCTCGCCCACAAGGTAGATTTCGACAAGCTCGCCAAGCTCTACAAGGAGAGCGCAGACGTGAAGTATGCCTGGACCAACTTCTCTGAATCTTTCACAAGAAGAAGCAACATCGAGTTCTCTACCCGTGCCATCAAGCTCCAGACCAATATGGAGGTGAAGGGTCCTGAGAAGAACAAGAAGAAGCAGTATCATGAGTTTGAAGATAACTCTGCAGAATGGGATATGGCGCTCGATAAGGAGGTGCTCGCTACCCTCTTGAAGAACTACAAGGAGCACGTAGATGCAAAATGGTTGCCTAAGTTCTACAAGACCATCGACGCTGAGTTTGGCGGCAACTACGCCAAGTATGTGGATTATCTCTGGGAGAAGTCGCTCATCATGAAGAAGGGTGCCAAGCTCTACTTCAACAAGAAGGGATATGAGAAGGATCCAGGCGTAAGCTTCGGTATGGATCTGAACGATGTATTTGCAGATTTCGCTGCTCAGATGGGCAGCATCAACGATAGCATCGCCGAGCAGGAGAAGTATCTCTGTGCTGCCAAGCTCCGTATGGAGGAAGACATGCCTCACTACAGCGACGCCAACTTCACCATGCGATTGAGCTACGGTCAGGTAGGCGGTTTCGACCTCGGTGGCAAGCCATCAGGCTATTATACCACAGCCGAGAGCATCGTAGAGAAGATGAAGAAGGGCGATAAGGTAATCGATTACTACGCTGAGCCTATCATGCACGAGCTTCTCTCTGAGAAGGATTTCGGCAAGTATCAGGATAAGGCGACTGGCAAGATGCAGCTCTGCTTCCTCACCAACAACGATATTACCGGTGGTAATTCTGGTAGCCCTATGTTCAACGGCAAGGGTGAGTTGATTGGTCTTGCCTTCGATGGCAACTGGGACAGCCTCAGCTCTGACATCAACTTCGACAAGCGCCTGGCTCGCTGCATCGGTGTAGATATTCGCTATGTGCTCTACCTGATGGATAAGTGGGGACACGCAGACCGCCTCTTGAAGGAGATCAATGCGAAGTAAATCCTATCTCTGAATCAACAGAGATGATAGAATGGTTTATCCTGGGATAAAGATTAGTCTCAGGATGATATGAAAAGAGCGGAAAAACAGCTGTTAACTGTTAACCTGTTAACTCCTGGCTTTCCGCTCTTGTTTTATTTAGTCTTTCTATTCTTGCTATCTTACTGATTTTCAACTTGTTTCATCTTACAGGTTCGCAACTTACAGAATTCCTATTAATATTGCGAGATATTATTCAGCTCCTTCAATGAAACCTGACGAGGCTTCTCGGCAAGTTTCTTCTTCAATTCATCCACCGTTATTTCTGCAGATGGATTGAAATCGGCAGAGCGCATGTAATCAATTACACTCTGATAGAAAGCCTTGCCTTCCGGATATTTGGCAGCCTTCTCCAAATCGCTCATGCAGACGAGAAGCTTTCCGGCTCCCACCTTCCATTCCATCACCAAACCCAACTTATGATTCCGCTCGATATTATCTATCACCTGAACAATCGGGCGATAATCCTTGGCGAAGTTGTCAAGCACCAGCGGATGCGATTCCTTGATGACTGGGAACCATTGCCAGTTGGTGTGCATTTCCGTAGGGAATCCCTTGAATATCGGATGTTCCGGATTCGTCAGAATGCCCAGGGTTCCTGGAGAAACCTTCTTCTTGTTGTTCTCGCAGATGGTCTTGAACATGCGATAGTTCCAGTAATCGGTCTGGAAGAGTCCGCCAACAGTATAAGGCGTAGCATTATCTGCCTGCGAAAGCGTATCATCGGCAGCCACAAAATGACTGGAAGCCGTAGGCATCCAAAGCACCTTTCCGCCCTTTTCCAAGACTTTCACTACTTCCTGGTTCAAATCTCTGGCAATGATGACGCCCTTCTTTTCCAAAGCCTTCTTCGGATAAACCCAAAGTTCGTAGGAGTTTCTCGCCTCTGTTCCTTCAATGTTTAATGTAAGAAGCAGCTTGGTAGGTTTCTGCACGTGGAAAACACCATTCAGTTCACCCACATCCACCAAACCTTCATCGTATGAAAAGATGTTCAATACTCCCTCATCCTCAGCCAGATGCCATTTCAGTTTCTTGCCCTTCAGCGAAGCGCCGCCATAGTTGGCTACCTTTACCTTAGCCTGAATCTTCTCTCCATCCTCGAAACAGAACTTCTTCATTTCCAACAGAGGAACCACAGGCGAACACCACTGGCGCCATTCCTCGGGCGTAGTGATTCCCTTGCTCTCCATAAAAGCATCGAGGATGCCTACGAAAGCACTTCCCTGACCGGGATAATCCTGAATATCGAGCAATTGGAAGCCCGCCATATTCCGGGTTCTCAAATCCATCTCTATATCGGCTTTATAGAGTTTCACGCTCCATAAGCCCGAAGCCTTGTGGAAATCATCTGCCTGCGAGAGCATTCCGGCTGCAGCCAGCCTGCGGCGGAACACTTCAAAGTTATAAGGATGAAGCACTCCGGTGTATTTCTTTATTTCCCGATAGTCAGGATAGGTCTGAAACTGGCCTGTTTCGTGAGAGATGATTGGGATTCCGGCCTTATCGCAAGCCTCATCAAAATTCATCGTAGAATTAGGATGGAAATGATTGATCATTCCTCCATCGTAGGCGTCGGCAAACGAGAAGGAACCACGGGTATGAGTATTGTATTTGCCCCATCCCTCGCCTCCGATGCGGCAAGTGGTGAAGTAATCCATTCCTTCTTTTATTCCCTGATAACCGAGATAGTAATTGCTTCCGAAGGTATAGTATTTATCGGGCGCAATCTTGCGGAAATCATCCACAAACTCCTTCATCTTGTCGATGTCGCCCCAGAGTTCATTACCCAGCGCCATCATTCTGAAAGATGGATGATGACCGTATTCTCTGAGGATGTTCTCGCCTTCTTGATGCAGGAACGCCATCAGCCTTTCATCCTTCTTATCAAAAGAACCCCAGAAAGGAAGCTCCGGCTGAAGATAGATTCCCAGACTGTCCGCTGCCACGAAAGCCGCCTCCGGTGGACACCAGGAATGAAAGCGCACATGGTTGATTCCATACTCCTTGCAGGTTCCGAGATACTTCATCCAGCCTTCCACGCTCATCTCCACATGTCCCGTCAGCGGCCAGACAGCCGCATCGTGCTTGCCACGGAGGAATATCCTATGACCATTGGCGTAGAAGTGAGCGCCCTCAATATGAAAATCCTTGGCGAAATCAGGCATCTGAAGGGCGGAAGGAGAAACAACAGAACGGCTAGGGATTGCTCCTGTTAGAGTTTCTGCATATTTGCTCTCTACAGAGCTGGCTAGCTGGAGTTCTATCCTTCCGATAATTCCATTCCAGTTGGTCTGCGTATCTTCTGTATAAGCATGGCTGGAGCCGTAAACCTGATCAGGCACACCTCTTCCATTATCCACCACGATTTCCAGGAGATGCTTGCCCGGCTTCACCTTCTTTGGCAGAAGATAGCGCTGGGGAGTAGAGATGAAGTTGCAGGAATCCACCAGTTCTCCATCCACATACACCCAGGTTGGTCGGGTACGTTCCAGGAAGAGTTCTACCGGCTTCTTCTTCCAGTCCTTCGGGATATTGATGGTTCTGGAATATCTTGCAGCTCCTTTATAGGCATAGAGTCTCGTAAGATGCGTTGTTTCCATCGTATCTTTCGGAGCGAATCCCAGATGGTTCGTATCGATGGTACCGGGAAGGATGGCACGCTTCACCTCACCCTGCGAGGCACGCTTACTCTTGGCAAAAGCACTACCGCTCTTTCCCAACTCCACATTCCATTCACCAACGAGCGAAATGCTCTGTGCTTGCAAGCCCAGACTTACCAGTCCCAGACAAGCGATAAGAATAGTTTTCTTCATTAACTTATTACAGAATATCTTTTAGGGTTAAAATTGCGTATAAAGATACAATAAATTTGATGTTTACGGCTGCAAATATACAAAAATTGCGGTAAAAACACCGCAATTTACCAAAGAAATTGCTGTATTTTTACCGCAAAATATGATTTATGAAAAAAAGCCACTATGCTTTACTTCTTCTTAGGTCTGCGACGAGCCCAACCTTCTTCCTCGAAGTTTGGCTCCTCGCCCTTGAACTTCACGTTGTCGTTGTTCTGGAAGAACTGGCGCCAATCGCCTGTATCCTCCTGAGGGCGAGACTTTCTGCCGCCACGAGATTCGCCACGGCTTCCACGTCCTCCCTTTCCACGAGAAT
>ERZ1026870.468-NODE-468-length-22764-cov-12.332467_pt1 | contig 22764 bp, 27 predicted proteins | sample MGYA00380165_ERZ1026870 | MGnify/ENA primary metagenome ERZ1026870 (study PRJEB33269, sample SAMEA4719801) | human gut metagenome | biome: human-associated habitat; feature: organic feature; material: feces | place: Cameroon | collected 2013-10 ...
TTGTGAAATCACAATTTATTCTTGTAGCCTGCCGCTGATACCGTCTGGATTGTGCATTCCCTTTCTTTTTGTTCCCTTTAATTAGCCATGAACTGCTTCATGCCCTGAGACTTTGCACCGGGGTTATCGTTACCGTAACCTTCCATGAGGTTGATAGCTCCCCAAATGCCAAGACCTGCACCAAGTGCAACTACGAGTGTCTGAAGTACGCCTACTGCGCTCTGAAAAAATGCCATGATAAAATCCTCCATAAAATGTTTTTTGATTGGTTTATTGGTTACTGCAAAAGCCTGTCGACTGACTTTTGCGATACGGCCGTATGTGCCCGCCTCCGTAGATTTGGGCATAAGAAAAGGCCCTGTCCTCTCAGCCTTTATCGCTAATCGGAAGAGCCTTAATCTTCATTGATTTCGATGACTTCATATTGGTCATCAGGTTTCAATATTAAGTTGTGATTCAGGAACTTTTCGATATCGAATGTGTTCCTTTTGTCCGCATCTGCTGTGAGCGGATAGTTTGGATGCTGCGTCAAGTCATACTTACTCGATAGAAAAGGTCTTACGCCTCTGACCTGGACAATACATTTGCCTCCGTCCATGACCGCCAGTTCATCGATACTCATAAGATCGTGACCTAACTTTTGATAGTTCATGTTGTAGCTCTGACTCGTTCCCCTGGTCTCCCCCGTGTTATACATATCGATTGTCTCTTTACCAAGAGTAGTGTTGAGGTCCTTAAGAGTCGTCTGTTCAGAGCCGCCCAGAAAGATCTGGGAGTCGCAGTTACCAATGATGGTATCTGCATTGTCTTTATAAATCGCCTTTAGCTGCGATTTTGCCTGCAACACAAGTGCTGCAGATATCTCACGGCTACGGATGGTAGCCATAAGCTTCTCTAAGTTTGGGATCTGTCCGATGTTGGCCGCCTCATCTATAAGGCACCGCACATGTACCGGGAGTCTCCCGCCGTACACATCATCTGCTTTTTCGCATAACAGATTGAATAATTGGGTGTACACCATGCTTATCAGGAAATTGAATGTCGCATCCGTATCAGACATGATAAGGAATAATGCTGTCTTCTTATCTCCCAGGGTATCCAGCTCAAGTTCATCGTATGCTGTGATCTCTCGAAGTTCCTTTATATCAAAGGGAGCAAGCCTTGCACCGCAGCTCACGAGTATGGACTTAGCCGTCTTTCCGGCACTTAATTTGTACTTGGCATACTGCCTTACTGCAAAGTGATCCGGATCTCTTTCCGCAAGCTCATCAAACATAAGATCTACAGGATTTTTGAACTCTTCATCATCCTCTCTGACTTCCATCGCGTTGATCATTTCAAGTAAGGTTGAGAAGTTCTGCTCTTCCTCAGGCGCTTCATAATGGATATATCCGATAAGCGCTGAATATAGCAGTTTCTCTGCTTTCTCCCAAAACTCGTCCCCGCCTTTTCCTTCGCCTTTTGTGTTAGCGATCAGCGTGGTGACGAGCTTTAGGATATCCTTCTCGTCATGCACATATGCGAATGGATTGTAATGCATACTCTTCTTAAAGTTGATGGTATTGAAGATCTTTATCCTGTATCCATGCTTTAAAAGCGCATTCCCGACCTCGGGCAAAACCGTGCCTTTCGGATCGGTCAAAACGTATGAACTGTGCATTTGTAAGAGGTTCGGTTTGATAAAAAACCTGGTCTTACCGGAACCGGAACCGCCGACTACAAGCATGTTCTTGTTTCTTGCATATTTAGGCTGCGCCGGACGATTATTCATCGTCAGTCTCTCTGTCTGTGATAGGATCACATTGTTCGCAAACACCGGATCCATATAAGGTTCTATGTCTGCATGTGTCCCCCACCTGGCGGAGCCGTATTCCTGGTTGTGCCGAAACTTCTTCGCATTCTTGCTTTTCATATACACCGCCAGTCTTAGGATCCCGCCGATAGCAAGGCCTACAAGCAGATCCATCGGATGTAAGCTTGGCAACGGATTTGAAAATGCCGTTCCAAAACATCCATCCAGGATCACGCTTTGAACTTTCTCTGATGCATTGGTCCCGCCTGCGATCCTGAACGCTTCGCCGATATTGGTAGCCACAAGCCCGATCACGATATACGGAATATTCAAGATGATAAGCTTCTTCAGATTTTTCTTTTTCATCGCTCCATCTCCTTCCGTTTCTCTTTATCCTTTCGAGGCATGGATGCCACCTTCTCTTTGAACTTCTTCAGCTTCTGCAGGATACTGGGACGTTCCTTTTCAGCAGACTTCTTTCGTTTCGTCTGCCTTGCAGCGTATTCCTTCAAAACCTGCGTGATCGCATCTGCATCTCTGGCCTTGAAGAAGACAGTATATTTTGCCGGACTCTCGGACTTGTCCTTTACGATGGCAAAATCAACGCCATACTTATTCGCAAGCTTCTTGAAATCCTTTATACCGGAATCACCAATCTCCATGCTGGAAACACCCTGCCCCTGGCCTACAAGCTCTTTTACGGACTGCTTGCCCTTGACGGTAGCATCCTTGGATTTTGCATACTGTTTCAGCCGCTTTTTATTCTGGTGATGGCGGATATACGCCCGCAAAGCGCGAAGCAGTAATTTCAGCGTAACCTTGGAACTTCTGACTGCCAGCTGGACCGTTTTGTTTTCCACTTCTTCCTGCACGTTTTCACTTCCTTTCCACTATTTTTTCACTAATCACCACATTCAAGGACACCCTCCAATGTAGTAGGGATCACCTTTGAATGTTTGGCAACAGAAATATCTGCCCGGACATCATCATTGATCTTCTTGCCGCACACCACGAGAAATCTCGCTCGTTTCAACAGATCTTCCGACATCTCCCGACGTTTCTTTTCACCATCCGGATCGTCTTCACTGATGATTCCGGAAAAAGCGAGAACCGGACACAACGGCAGATATCCAGCTTTTACCAGTTCGCCACAGTATTTCCGTGCCTGATCTTCTGCATCAACGCGGTTCTTACTCCATGCTGCAGTCACATAGGCTCTGGGTATCGTTCTGCTCATAGCACACCTCCTTACAACAGCTCATAGGCAGAAAACTCCTGCCCGTCGCCAACAATGGTGATCAGCCTGCTCTCAAACTCTTTGGCTGCCTCATCAAATTCATCGCCGGACAAAAAGCCTAAGCCCTTTCCGTCGTACTTCATGATGACAGCAGATCCGATGAAACATTTCCCAGTACCCAGGTTCAAAATCTTATCTCCATTGATCATCATGAGATAATCGGATTTTCCCATGTACTCGCCATATCCGACATTGTTCAGCCGGTCCAGGATGTCCTGAGTCTCCGCCACATCAGCGATACGCTTTTCCCCATTGGTTGCGATGATAAGGGCCCCTTCATCTTTCCTCTTCAGGCCTACACTCGTGATCACGGCTCCGTCATTCACCGGATCCAGTTCAATCGCTACATTTATTGTCTGCATTTTTATCTTTTCCTCCTAAATTCGTCCTTCGGCCATGTCATTATTGACCCAGGCCTGGTAATAGCTCTGCATGGTGAGCGGAGCATTATAAATGGTTGCAAGCAGATACTGCTTGATGTTTCTTACTTTTGCAGGGTTCTTTTTCAGGCAATCCATAACGTATTCCACATGCATGGAATTGAGCTTCAAAAACTGAGACTTCACCACATTCACAGGCTTGTCATCTCCGGCAATACGGATCGTCTTTCGATTGGAGCAAATAACATCCAGCATCATATCCAGGATGGAATCCAGAGTTTCCCTGTCGTAGGGATAGCGCTCATACAGAATTGCCATATCAAGTTGTGAAAGAAGATAATCTCGATATGAGTTTCTCTCATCCTTATCCACATCCCTTCCGGATAGGATAGGATTGGTCTTATTAATCTCAGTATTGTTTATCTCAGTATTATTGGCGTATGCATCACATACTTCCGTGGGTATGTTTCCCATACTTCCGTGAGTATGTGTTTCATACTTCTGTAGGTTTGAATCCCATACTCGACCAAAGTTATGCACATATAGCTTTGTTGGTTTACACAATCCCTGCTTCTTTTGTTCCACAAGCCCAAAGGTCACCAGTTCTTTCAACACTTTGCAGGCCTTCTGATGGCATCTGCCAAGTGCCTGTTCAATGCTCTCAATCGTCATATAGACGAAAACATGACCTTCCTCATCGATCCAATTATTCTTCTGTGATAACTGGATACGATCCAAAAGAATTCCATAGAGCAGCTTCGCATCTGATGAAAGTCCCTGAAATCTCTTATCTGTGCAAAGAACCTTTGGCGTTCTGTAAAATGCGTAGTTTTCCGACTCCTCCTGATAAAAGTAGTCGAACTGCATGGCATCACACTCCTTCGGTTACAGATTTCCTGGAAGCTCTGTGTTCGTTCATGATCTTGGCATAACAGGGAAAGCAGAAAGCTCTATCCTTTCCGTACGGGCACTCGTGCTTGCAGTTGCAAGGGTGAGCGTTAGGTGCCTTTCTCCCGATCACTGAAGAATACTGAGCTCCGGTAACTCCAGTAGTTTTTATCACATTGAATGCTGCTGACATCTTTGAAATCTCCTTTCGAACTTTTGCATAAGAAAAGCGCCGGACCGAAGAATCATTTCTCCGGCCGACGCCTGTTCATAACTTATCAGAGTACTTCGTCGCCCTTAGACTTAGCACCCTTGTCGATGGTTTCCTTTTTCGGAGTCTTGGCGACTTCCTCCTTCTTGGCTTTCAGATCACCAAGTACGGATTTTTCACCCTTCTCCTCAGCGTGTTCCGCCTCCTTTTCAGCCTGACGGGCAACGAACTTTTCACCAAGCTCGAAGATCTTCGCCTGACTGTCATAGTGGTAAACGCTGTCGGTCAGCTTATCCGCAGGAGCAACCTGGGTTGCATTGACCTCTTTTACCATTGCCTCCAGATCCTTAAGCCCCATCTCTCCGTTATCAGGAACGATGAGGATCTCATGGATACTTGAAGGTAAGATGAAGAAGTCTCCACCTGCTCTCTCAGCTGCCTGATCCATGAAGTTCTGATATGCAAGAACTCCGGCACCGTGTACCTTGTCAGGCACCGTTGCAACGTAGATCTTCTCATCTTCGGGAGCTACCGGGAAAAGTCCCATCATCTCAGCCTGCTCAACGCCCATCATCTCTGCCATGACTTCACTCATGCCCTTGATCTCAACGGGCTTGATCTGCGGTGCGTTTTCCATCGCATCAGCGTGAAGCTGTTCGGGAGTAACGCCCATGCTCTCGATCAACTGGTTTGTTACCAGGATGGAAGCTCTGCCCTCATCATCAGAGTTCAGAACGACGCGGTAAACAACCGCCATGTCCTCGATGTTCTGATGAGGAACAGTTTCGAGCATCTCCTTATTAGCTTCCGCAGAAACAACTTCCATCGCAAGCTTCTCTTTCATCTGAGAGTAATCAGATAAGGAATTGATATCGAAGTCAGGTCTCTGGGTGATGCCGTTTGTTACAACATCAACGGCCTTATCTACGACTTCATCGTAGGATCTGCCGTTTTCCATCGCATCGTAGAACTTATCGATCCCGACGTTCACACCGATGTTGCTACCCTCCGGTGTAACAGTGACTGCCTCGTAGCTCTCATTGAGCTTGTTCACCGTGTGGACTGAGATGTTTACCTCAGCGCCCTGCTCGTACAGTCTGTCCTGTAAGTCCTCAACAAACTTCTCTTTGAATGTTTCATAATCCATAGTGTGTTTTATCCTTTCGCTTTTTTGATGTAGGTTTTGGATCGTCATCCTCCGCCGTGGGTTGATGGCATGAAAAAAGCGCCAGGGTCATAACCTCTTTCGAAGTCATGATCTGACGCTCATCATTGCCGGTATTCTTTTGCAAAAGAAAATGGACTTGGCTGGCGGGGTGTTTTTTCCCCGTTCGCTTTGTCCATTGTAAATATAACACACTGATTTTTAAAAGAATATACTCGAAATATACCGATTTTATACCGAAAGTATACCGATTTTATACTTTTTCAAGTACTGCCTCTCGATTGTTTATGAAATGTACCGCATTTCCTACATACTCCAATATTTCATCTGTAGACATTTCTGATATTAATTTAGGATGCTTTTCTTTTGTCATCCAGATTATATTTTCTGTGCACGGTGTTCCACTGAAGATGCTATCTAAATACTGCGATTTAATCCAATCGCAAACCTCATCATCTGAATCAAAAAATTTGGAAAGCATTCCTTTACCAAAACACTGATATAGAGTCGCATCTATCCTATCTTCTGTAAATAGATACCGCTGATTGTTCATTCCTCTAGCACCTTCCGGAAGAAGCATGTAGTTTCCTCGGGTATAGCATATCTCTGCAAATTCAGAAATCATCTCATTCACTTCAAGAATCTTTTTGCTGTATCTACCCTTAGATTGAATCTGTCTCCTTAATGCTTCTAACGATTTCAGCGTCTTAGAAACCTTCCAATGCGCTTCATTATTCAGTAAAGTCTTATAAATTGTCCAAAAAGATACTATGACATCGGCATGCAACGCTGTATTGTCGTCATATCCTAGATTCTTGAAATATTTGGCATCCTCATCATACTTCAACCTAATCTGCTCTTTTTCAAATGGTGTCGACTTTTTGTATTCTACTCTCTCTGCGACCTCTTCCCATGCAATATAATAATCGATAATTTCTTCAACTTTACTCATTTTTCATTTCTTTCTCTGATTCTTGTTCCATATCGTTATTAATCAAATACTCCTGATACTCCTCGCATACCATCTTCAATTCTTGAACCATCTCAGTATCATCAATCTTTCCCTCTTGATGTTCATTTAGAATTTTAATGCCTTTATCAATAGTATCCACAATCTCTTCTTCCGAAATATACTCCTTACACTGCTTCAGCAATGGCACAACAGAATAAACACTTTGTGGATTACTTATAACCTCTGCTATCAGCTGCCTAGCTTTCTCTATCTCAGGATATTCATACCAAACATTACAGTTTGCAAAAGCATCCATCAGCATGATTCTATCGGAAGAATAACCATTTTCTCCATACATATACTCAACATCATCAATAAGTGTTTGCGGAATATCCCCCTTGATTACGGTTTCTAAGTATTCTACTAACAATCCCGGATCAAAATCTAAAGGTTCTATCTCATCGATAAACTTGATAAACGCATTCTTGTGCTGCATTTTTCTAAAAAATACCAACAGTTCTTTAAATGCGACACTTTCATCTAACTGTTCCCGCATTAAGGAATTCTTCTTATACTCTCCTGCAAATACTTTTTCTGCTTTGGATCCTGATCTCAATTCATACGTATAGGTTGTATTACGATTGCTTCCTTCTTTTATTAACCTATAGTACTTATGCGCAATACTTCCAATGGTTCTTCCGATTATCTCCTTGAACTTCTCACTCACAATCAGATAATTTTCTTGGCATAAATCCATTGATTGGTCAATTAAATCATTGTCTTCCGCAAATTTTCTAAGAAGTTTCAATTCAGCATTCCAATCACCTTCAACGTTAAATCTCATGTATCTAGCATGATTGTAGAATGAGTCCAGAATATTAAAGAAGGCATTTTCTCTACTGCAAAACTCCAGGTTTTCTCCCTTGGCATTAACCAATCGAATAATCTTGTCTCTCAGATCCGTATGGCTATGAGTAATAAGACTCTTCTCAAATTCTTTTTCATCCACATAATCGTCCATTCCCCATAGAACATAGACGATTTTTTGCAGTCTCTCTATACCAACTGAAGTATCATATAAAGCGGTAAATGTTGAGCCATCATTTGCAAAATGTGAAACCCTATATATTTCGTGAATTCCGTTATATATAAACTCTCCCGCTATATCTAGCTCCACCACCATATTAAAATTCTTGTAAGACCAATACTCATCCATTGAAAACTCTCCCTATTTATATATTCTATTCCTCTCCCCAAAATCTTCGCTCTTCTCGGCGACGTTCTTCTTCCTCTTCTTCCTCGCGACGATACTCGCTGTCATCCCAGTTATAAACGTATTCACCACGATCAATACTGAAGCCGTCTCTTTCTATATACTCATACTCACTGGAATCATAATTGAATGCATATTTCGCCATGGCTTATTCCTCCTCCAAAACGTACGTCAGCATATCAAATGCCGCCTGTTTCTTCGCATCTTTCTTAGACGAAGATCTTCCATTGGTTACAATATCAACTTCTTTTACTTTGCACTGACAAGCCCAGATCGGATTACCATCCTCATCATGGGTTTCCTTATACTTATAAGTAGGTAAAGAGAAATAGCCTCTTCGAGATAATGTTTCCAACTGTCCGATAGAATCATTGTAGTTGGGATTCTCTATCTCATCTTTAATTGTTGGAAACAACGAATTATCTTCAAGAAATCTATAAGCAGTCCGTGCCGCACCAAATCTTGCATCATATTCAGAATACCCATACTCTTTAAAAGTCTCATCTCTTCCAGGGAGCTTAAGAGTACAGACATACTTCCGATCTTCAGCTGATCCAAGTGTTCGCGCTTTCTCTCCCAGGATCACATTTCTGTCCGCAAGCACGTTATAAAATCCATATGAATTGTTTTGCTCGATATGATATTGCGGTAATGCCCCAGCAGTCTCTGTACACCAATCCTGCACCTGGCCTATAAAGTTCTCGTACTCGTCATCATTGTCAAGTTCTGCGTCCGGGCAAAGCATATTATCAACCACGCGTTCCAGCTTCACCAAATCCCAATTTGAATCCAAAGCAACCGCACCAAGAATTGCTTCAAAAAGATCCTCCTTGACAGATTCCTGACGTTCTACATGCCTATCTTTATCTCCCTGTCCCATAAACAAATAGTCTGCAAAGCCAAGCAGGTCAATTCTATATGCCAACTTCTTTTTTTGTACAAGACGCGCTTTGAAATCAGTCAGTTCTCCTTCATCATACTCACACAGAAAGTCATCGAAATCCTCATTGGAATCGTACTCCTCCTCATCATGAGCATAACTGCCATAGCTATCTGACAGGTACTTAACAACGATAAGATCTAAAACCTTATCTCCTATGAATTCTAATATCTCGTTGTCGCATCCACCGTTTTCCATAGCATAGGATTTTCTTGTGAACGCTTGTAATAGTAGATCTTCGTTTTGGAAATAATAATCGATACGTTCTTGAATTGTTGCTAATTCTTCTTTGGTCATAAAAAAACCTCCTAGTAATGTGTTTTTACTAAAAGGCATAAAGATAGTCTGGCAGAAAATCCACGTACACAAAATATGCCTACATACCAGACATGATAGATTAAATTTAATTCTTTGTTTTGAAATGTTTACCGATGCCCACTTGCATAAGCAAGGATAAACGTGCTCAAACAATGTTTCAAATTTAACTTATTATGCCTCTTGCAATTAGAGATTATCACAGCCCCAATCAAAACACAAGATATTTTTACACAGAGGAGCATTGCCCCCTGTGTAAAATATCCTGTCTCACTCATCACAATGCTCGAATCTTCTCTCTCAAGGAATCGCAAGTCTCCTGCAGCAATACACATAAAAAGAGTACCGCTACTATCCCTGCAAATATGATCCCCAATATGAGTAAATCCGTCCATCTCTGGGTAAACAGAGCATAAACAAAGAAACCCACTACTAAAAGAATGAGTAGGCCGATTACCGCTCCGGTTAAGTGAAGTGCAAGCTCTACAGCCCACTTCATTAAAAAGAGCAACAGCGAAACCGGTAACAATATGAACTTCAATAATTTCCGAAGTACAAACATGATCATCCCTCCGTATCTGCGTTCTCCTTCTTCCAGTCCTCAAGTAATTTAAATAATACATTCTCCATCTGAGACTTTGTATAGAAGACCGGAAAGAACTCCCTTAACTTATCCTTTGTAAGGGTTATCTTTTGAAATCTGTTATTCTCATTTAAAGGAGCATTCTCGTTTAGGATCCTGATCAGCTCCATCTTACTTATTGTATCGTGTTCCTTCAGATAGTCCCTGACTGCAAAAATCTGAAATGTCTTGCAGATATCATTTTCCAGCATATAATCATAAAGCATTGCCTGTATCTTATGATCCAGAAAAGATACTTCAACAGCTGTTGCCAGAGCCAGAGCTTTCTTATCTACCAGATCAAGTATTGGCGGGATCAGCTCCACCAGGCGAAGATATCGATGCAACTGTCCTCGGCTTTCACCTACCTGTTCGGCAAGAACAATATCGGTCTGAAAATTTCTCCCGAATTGGGAGGAATTATTTTTGGAAGGTCGTCCTGCTTTTCTTCGCATCGCATCATACTTCATCTTATATGCAAATGCTTTCTCGCTTGGAAGAATCTCTTCTCTTTGCAGATTGGAATCCACCATGGCCAAAACGGCTTCATCGTCATCATATTCTTTTACGATAGCAGGGATCTTCTCTAAACCGATCTGATTTACTGCGAATAACCGTCGGTGACCGGAGATCATCTCATAATCACCGTCTTCCAAAGGACGTACCGTGACAGGAACCAGTACACCATTCATCATAATACTTTCTACAAGATCATGCATCTTATCATCATCCAAAACTTTGAATGGATGATCCTTAAATGGATGGATCCGGGCCACTTCAATTTCATCGCATCCTGTGATTGTTGGAACTCCCAGCAATTCATCGATGGATGTCATTTTAATTTTCTGACCTACTCTTTTAGCCATGGCTGATCACCTCCTCCGTCAATGTTCTATATGCAGTAGCTGCTTTTCCCTTTGGATCATATTGATAAATGCTGGAACCCTCTGCGCTGATTTCTGCAGCTCTTACCGAAAGAGGGATCAATGTATCAAAGACCCCCAATTGATCTGAATAAGTATCAACCACCAACTGAGAAATATCCCTGGCATAATTTGTTCGTGAATCCACCATAGTAAGAAGGATTCCTTCTATGGACAGTTTCTTATTTAACCGACGCTGCACACGGCCTATCGTCTTTATCAGCTGTTCCAAACCTTTTACCGGTAAATATGCAGCCTGGACCGGTATCAGGACGCTATCCGCACAAGCCAGGGCATTTATCGTAAGCATTCCAAGCGAAGGCATACAGTCGATTATGATATAGTCATATTCCGATTTAATAGACTCCAAGAGGCTTCTAAGCATCACTTCTCTGCTCATAACGTTTACAAGATTGATCTCCAAAGCAGATAATTCAATATTCGCAGGAATAAGATCTACGCCTTCCTCATGATGGATTATGGTTTTACTAACCGATGGTTTCTGTTCTTCCATAATCTCTGACAAAAGAGATGCCAGAGTATACTCCAGCCTATCCGGCTCTCTATAACCAAGACTGATTGTAAGCGATCCCTGCGGATCTCCATCGATCAGCATAACCTTTTTCCCTTCACTCGCAAGACCAATTCCAAGATTTACAGTGGTAGTTGTTTTTCCGACTCCACCTTTTTGATTTGCAATAGCAATCACCTTACACATAGCCATCTACCTCCTTAAAAATCTGACGGATCATCCGCACACATGAGTTCCAAATACTCATCTACTTTTTCTGTATTTACAAGAACAATACGGTTCACGCGATATATTGCTTTCGCATCTTTTGCCAGCTGTCTGAATGAATTGATTCCCATAGAATAGAGAATTGCACCCTCATCGTACCGAACCCACTTTTTCTTACCATTTGGAACCAGTTTTGCGATATTCTCGATTTTGCTGTTATCCTGATCATCTAATTTTTTCCTGTTATACATTTTCAGTACCTTCCTCTCTGCACTGCTCCTCGATATATTTTTCAAGAATATCGAGATCAACAATTACCTTTTTCTTAATTTGGATATTTGCCCCGGCTTCTTTAGCCAGATTCACAAACGAATAATAGTTCATGGAATAGAGGCTTGCGCCACGGGAATAAGTGGTGAATTTCCGCTTTTTACCCTCAACATACTGTTCGAGATCCGGACCCTTTCGAAGTTGTCTGACAATTTCTCTCTTCTTTTCGGCTTCAATCTCTTCTTTCTTCTTTCCCATAGACTTCTTTTTTCCTTTCTGCGCTTGAAAATAGCTACTTTCCCAATCCCATTAACGCAAAAAAGGCACCTACCTTAGTTTCCTAAAGTAAGTGCCTGATTAAGCGTTCTCGAAAGCTGTTCCTTCGATACTCTGCTGATATTTATTTGGATTGTTTCCTGCTGTACGACGTGTTCCGTCGCGTTGCATGAACCGTTTTATTGCCTTTACATAAGCTTCCGACAGGTTCCGACACGTTTGTCAGAAATCGTATCGATCAGGGTCAACACGTCCTGATTCGTCTTTCTCCGTCTGACTACGGATTACCATGTCAAGCTACGTCCTTATCCATCAAGACAAACTCTTCATCGTCGGGAAGAGCAGAACATCACGGATCGCAGGAGAGTTGGTCAGCAGCATTACCAGACGGTCGATACCGTAACCGATACCGCCGGTAGGAGGCATACCGATCTCCAGTGCGTTCATGAAATCTTCATCGGTGGTGTTGGCTTCCTCATCGCCGGCTGCCAGTGCAGCTTCCTGCGCCTTGAAACGCTCTCTCTGGTCGATGGGATCATTTAATTCGGAATAAGCGTTACACATCTCACGTCCATAGATGAACAGTTCGAAACGCTCTACATAATCGGGCTTATCCGGCTTTCTCTTGGTCAGAGGAGAGATCTCTACCGGATGGTCCATAATGAATACAGGCTGGATCAGATGCTCTTCTACGAACTCCTCGAAGAACAGGTTCAGGATATCGCCCTTGGCATGACGCTCTTCGTAGTGTACACCCTTCTCGTCTGCCAGCTTCTTCGCAGCAGCGGTATCGGGAATCTGGTCGAAGTCAACGCCTGCGTATTTCTTGACAGCATCTACCATGGTCAGTCTCTCGAAAGGCTTGCCCAGGTCGATGGTCTCTTCTGCGTAAGGAATTACGGTGGTACCGCATACTTCCTGTGCCACATAGCGGAACATGTTCTCGGTCAGATCCATCATTCCGTAGTAGTCGGTGTATGCCTGGTACAACTCCATCAGAGTGAACTCCGGATTGTGTCTGGTGTCCAGACCTTCGTTACGGAATACACGGCCGATCTCGAAGACACGCTCCATGCCGCCGACGATCAGTCTCTTCAGATACAGTTCCAGGGAAATACGCAGCTTTACGTCCTCATCCAGTGCATTGTAGTGGGTCTCGAAAGGTCTTGCTGCCGCACCGCCGGCATTGGATACCAGCATGGGGGTCTCTACCTCCAGGAAGCCCTGTCCGTCCAGATAACGGCGGATGGCACTAATAATTCTGGAACGCTTTACGAAAGTATCCTTAACGTCCTGATTCATGATCAGGTCGGTATAACGCTGACGATAACGGATATCGGTATTGGTCAGGCCGTGGAACTTCTCAGGCAGGATCTGTAAGCTCTTGGACAGCAGTGTTACCTTTGCCGCATGTATGGAGGTCTCGCCGGTCTTGGTCTTGAAGACTTCACCCTCGATACCTACGATATCGCCCACATCGTACTTCTTGAAATCCGCATAGGACTCTTCACCGATGCTGTCTCTAGCCACATATACCTGGATATTGCCGGGCAGATCCTGTACATTACAGAAGGATGCCTTACCCATGACACGTTTGGACATCACACGTCCGGCGATGCGGACGGTCTTGCCTTCCAGTTCCTCGAAATTGTTCTTGATATCGGTGCTGTGATGGGTCACATCATATTTGGTGATCTGAAAAGGATCCTTGCCTGCTTCCTGCAGGTTCGCCAGCTTCTCACGCTTTACCTTCAACAGCTGGTGAATGTCCTGTTCCTGTACCTTTGTGTTCTGTGTATCTGCCACTTTTTTCCACTCCTTACTCTATCTTACTTAGTCAACATTACTTCTCTGGATCTCCAGAATCTTATATGCGAATACACCTGCGGGTGTCTCTACTTCTACGGTATCGCCGACCTTATGACCGATCAGTGCCTTACCTACGGGGCTTTCGTTGGAAATCTTACCCTTTAAGCTGTTGGCCTCGGTGGAACCTACGATCTTGTAATCCAGTTCTTCACTATACTCCACATCCAGAATCTTAACGATACATCCGATGTTGATCTTGTCCAGATCTACCTCATCCTCTACAACGACTTCTGCGTTCTTCAGGATCTTCTCCAGTTCTTCGATACGGGCTTCGATGTCTCTCTGCTCATCCTTCGCTGCATCGTACTCAGCATTCTCGGACAGGTCTCCCTGCTCTCTTGCTTCCTTAATCTTCTGGGCTACTTCCTGACGCTTTACCACCTTCAGATCGTGTAACTCTTCCTCATATTTTCTGAGGCCTTCGTAGGTCAAAATGTTTTTCTTTTCCTGCATGATACCGCACCTTCCTGTTTTCTATATTTTGTACTGCCGACACTCCCGGCAACTATACTAGCCTAATCAACCGAGTTATTATACCCATTTTTGCTGATGGTGTCAAGGTATTCCAAGGCTTTTCGCGGGTCTTTCCACTCTTTTTTCATGGAAAAATAACGGATCTGCGGACATTGTACCAGGGCCCGGTGCTCCTTGTCCTCCGATGCCGGAAAATCCAGCCAGATACTGCCTGCTGCCAGTCCGCCGCCGTAGACCTTTTCATTGTCGCAAAAATCCAGTACCACGCAGGGTTTCGTCCCCTGCAGCCGTACTCGTCCGTAGTCCGCATTTTCCGCAAGCAGCCGGATCTCCGGGATCAGACCGTACTCATCCTCCAGTTCCCCGGTCAGCCACTCTTCCTCCTCCCGGTATTCTCTTTCCGTAAGATACCATTTCATGCTCTGCAATCTGGCAGCATAGCGGAGCACGACATAAGGCAGATACGGATTTCTCCCCAGCAGGACCAGATCCGGCCACGCCGGATAGCCGCCCGGTCTCTCCCCGTAGCGCAGCAGATGTTCGATCCACTCCTGTTGCAGATAATCCCGGAATTCCCTTCCGAAATAAAAAGAAAGAGGCTCACGGCACACCACATAGGTGTGATCCGGATCCTCTGTCAGTTCCTGTAATTGTTCCCGGAGCTTTAGCTCCGTGAGCTTTAGCTCCGTGAGTGCCAGTTCCGTCTGTTTTTCTTCCATACCTTCCGTTCTGGCTACCGACACTCTGACCAGATGATAGTCCGGGAAAAAATATTCCGTCCGGCTCACAGTCACCACAGGGCGCCGGTCTTCTCCCTTTTTCCACAGGAAGGGCAAAAATTTCTTCAGTTTTCCCCGGCGCAGTTCCGCTTTTTCCTCCGGCGGTGTCCCGCACATCGCTGTCCGTCGCGCCGGATAGAGATACAAAATAGTGTCCATGCTTCATTGTATGCAGTCATCCCAATTATATGCACCACACCGCGCACAACATCATATCATGCAAGGTCTGCCTCATAATGCATTGCTGTATCCAAAATCCGCACTACACTTCGTCCGGGAAGATTTCCTGCACTCCCCGGATCAGTTCATCCATTTTCTCCATGGTATTGATGGTCTGGCGGAAATGAGCGGAATGGGGCATTCCCACCGTATACCAGGACAGGTGCTTGCGCATCTCCCGGACACCGGTGTATTCTCCCTTGTATTCCAGCTGCAATGCCGCATGGCGCAGGATCATTTCCCGCTTCTCCCGGTTCGTGGGTCTTGCCGGGATCGTGCCGTTTTCCAGATAGGATACCACCTCCCGGAAAATCCAGGGATTTCCTTCTGCCGCCCGGCCGATCATGACACCATCGCAGCCGGTCTGTTCCAGAATGGATTTTGCTTTTTCCGGGCTGTCCACATCCCCGTTGCCGATCACTGGAATCTTCACTGCATCCTTCACCTGTGCGATGATATCCCAGTCTGCCTGTCCGCTGTAGTACTGGGCTCTCGTCCGTCCGTGCACCGCCACCGCTGCCACACCACAGGCTTCCGCGATCTTCGCGATCTCCACGGCATTGACATGGTCATCGTCGAAGCCTTTTCGGATCTTCACTGTCACCGGCTTGTTGATGGCCTTTACCAGTGCGGTCAGAATCTGCTCCACCAGCTTCGGATCCTTCATCAGCGCGGAGCCTTCGCCGTTGTTCACGACCTTCGGCACCGGGCAGCCCATATTCAGATCCAGTATGGAAAAAGGACGTTCCTCGATCCGTTTTGCCATCTCCGCAAGGATCTGGGGATCTGAGCCGAACAGCTGCAGGGAAGCCGGCACTTCCTCGGGATGGATCTCCATGAGACTGTCCGTATTTTTATTGTTATAATATATGGCTTTGGCACTGACCATTTCCATGCACACCAGCGCCGCTCCCATCTCCCTGCAAAGCAGGCGGAACGGCAGGTCGGATACTCCCGCCATGGGTGCCAGGATCACCGGGTTGTCCAGGGTCACATTACCAATCTGTAATTTTTTCATGCTGTCCTTCCTATTTCTTTTTGTTTCTGTTTCCTTTCCCTACTACTCGCAATACCGCCTGCGATCCTCCCGATGCCACCCGCCAGCAAACGGCCGTAATACTCCATACTGCATGCCGCGCTGGGAAGGATCATGACGATATAGGGATACACATAACGGCTCTTGGCCTCCCAGAGGATCGTAATGAAAAAGCCGCCCAGAAAAATAATCCCCGGAAGTACCTGTACACCTTTCAGTTTTCCCAGCAGGATCCTCAAATAATATCCGAAAACCGCCAGATATACCATTCCCTGAAAACGGTTCAGGAATGCCAGTGCTCTTTCATTGGCCTGTCCGGTATAGAGGTCTTCCACCCAGCCTTGCGGCCGGTACTGGTATCTGGTCTGGTTAAAGCTGCAATAAGTAGGCTCGATCCACTGGATCAGCAGTTTCTCCTTGAGAAACGTAACGGCTGCCACGGGATCCTCCTGCCATTTTGCCAGACACTGCCTGATATCTCCTTTGGCCACTTCTGCTGCCTCTATGCTGTCATACCCGGCCTGCAGATAAGTGTCCAGATTATAGTCATTGTAGGTTCCCGGCCCCTTCAGGGCGTCGGGATTCTCCTGCATTCCCATGGCAACCCACAGAACATACGGAGCACCGGAACCATATTCCCGGTCAAGCTGTCCTTCCGCCATGTGACAGAGGGTCGTTTTCCCCAGCAGCATGACTGCCAGCACCACGCAGAGCGCCGGCAGTCCCTGCCATTTTTTACTGCGAAGCAGCACCAGGATCTGCATGATGACCATGGCGATCCATACCACCAGCAATACATTTCTGGTCGCATACGCCAGTCCCATGAACAACGCGACGGCACCCCACAGCAGTCCCTTCTGCCACACCTTTCCCTCCGGCCGGTTGGCCATCAGATAGCACCAGATGGCACACAGGACGCTGCAGGTTCCGATACTCTCACCATAGATAAACAAAGCATAGCAATACACCGGCAGGAACAAAAGCTCCACCACAAGATACAGCAGTTCCGCTGCCCGGCTTCCCGACAGTTCCCGCACGATCCTAAATCCCACATACAGCGTGATGCCTCCGCAGACCGCCTGTACCTGTTGGATCACGAGCCGTTCCGTGGAGCCTGCCACACGGAAGATTAAGGCGAAGATCTCCGCCAGTCCCAGTTGGAACGGATAGATTCCATAGTAATCCTGTGCCAGCACCCATTCCGCATCACCGTCCGTCAGTGCCATAGCTGCTCTTTGCACATAATACTGGTCCGCAATGCTCTCCGCTCCGGCGGCTCTTGCAAGCCTTATCCCTAGAATCACTGCTGTCACAGCTCCCAGAACTGCCAGCAGATGCAGTGCCCAAGCCGGGATCTTTTTCATCACTCCGGACAGAGCCCCGCATACCGCCACCAGCACTACACCGACAAGAGCATTCCAGAGGATACTGTCTTTTTCATCCAGATAATATTCCGGTTCCACCAGCCTCTTCGTATATTTCCAGGAATAAAACAGCAGGAACAGCATTACTGCTGTTCCAATGGCTGCCATAATCTTTGTTGCTGCTTTTTCCAGCTTTATCATGTCATTCCCCTATCAACGTCTGTTCTTGTCGTAGATGATCCGCAGTCCATCCAGTGTCAGAGAACTGTCATAGATATCAATGCTGTCGGTCTCGTCCGCAATGGCACGGCCTAAGCCTCCGGTGGCCACGACCTTCAGCTCCGCAAGCCCGCTCTCTTCCTTTACCTTGCGGATAATGTATTCCGTCTGGCCGATCTGACCGTACATGAGTCCTGCCTGCATACTGGTAATGGTCTCCTGTGCCAGGATGGTCTTCGGCTTACGGATCTCAATATTCGGCAGCTTCGCCGTCTCTTTCCACAGAGCCTCCGAACTGATCCGGATACCGGGAGCAGTGATTCCTGCAGTAAAACGTCCATCCTCCGTGATCAGATCATAGGTGGTCGCCGTACCGAAATCCAGTACCAGCACCGGTCCGCCGTATTTCACATAAGCTGCCACCGCATCCACGATACGGTCTGCACCGATGGCCCGGGGATCCTCGGTAGCGACCTTGATGCCGCTCTTCACACCGGGGCCCACGATCAGTGGTTTTGTCTTGAGATAACGGATGATGGAACTGGTCAGGGAATGCATCACATCCGGCACTACGCTGGCAATGATGGTTCCCTCGATGTCCGTCACTTCGATACCGTTATTTTTTAGCAGCTGGGTGATCATGATCCCGTATTCATCTGAGGTTCTGGGGGTCTTCGTCATGATCCGGAAGGTGGCTTCCAGCTTTTTCCCTTGAAAGACACCCATGGTCATATTCGTGTTGCCTACATCAATGACAAAAATCATTCATCGTCCTCCTCATCCAGCAATGCGGATACATCTTCTTTTTTGATAAACACACGGTAATACAGACTCAGGGACTCGAAAAGCTCCTGTCTGTTCCTACGGATCTCGGAGATCAACAGTCCGGAAGAGATCTCATCATAATAGATGTCATCATCATCCGCATTGGTCTCCATGACCACATTTCCATCCTCTTCAAAGGCAATGGTAAAGACACCGCCCACTTCCTCGGTGAAGAGCACGCAGATCACATGCAGCTCCTGCTTGATGGAATCCGGGATCATCTTAAATTGTTCTTCGTTAAAATAATATTTCTTCTCATAGGCATTGGCGCCGCAGAGTACGATCTTGTTCTCGTCCATAGTTCTATATCCTGTTCTGTCTCAATTCTGTCACGGACTATCTGTTCCGGTCTTTTTATTCCAGTCTTTTTATTCCGGTCTTTCCATCCGGCTGTCCGTCCTGCCTTCTGCCATCCCGGAAAATGCTGTACCTGCCTACACATACCCATAGATTCCGCGGACCGATACCTCTCCGGCATAGACTTCCTCCACGGTGCCGTCCGGTCTCTCCACCAGAAGCTCGCCCTGGTCGTTGATGCCTCTGGCAATGCCACGGTATTCGCCCTTGGGATCCAGCACGCAGACTTCTCTGTCCTGATTTACCAGAAGCTCCGCATAGGAGGCCCGCAGGCCTTTCAGGTCATGGGTCTGTAAAAAGATCTCATAATCTTCCTCGAAGGCTTCCATAATATCCGCAATCAGCTGACTGCGGGAAATGCGGAAGCCGCATTGTTCATCAATGGCTGCCGCCCGGTCCCGGATCTCCTCGGGAAATTCCTGCTTACGCACATTGATGCCCACACCGATGACGATGTGCTGGATGTACCCCTGCTCCATGCTCATCTCCGTGAGAATGCCGCAGACCTTTTTACCGTCCACTACAATATCGTTGGGCCACTTGATGCCGACCTTGGCTGCTGCCTCTTCGCTGTCGCGGCGCAGTGTCTGCCGGATGCCCTTCGCCACCGCCAGTGCCATGACTAACGTCAGCATCGGTGCACAGTCCGATGAAAAATCCGGTTTTAACATCAGAGTGTAATAAATATTTATCCCTGCGGGGCTCTCCCAGCCCCGGCCTCTTCTGCCGCGTCCGGCGCTCTGCATATCCGACACCACCAACAGGCCGCTCTCCGCGCCCTGTTCCGCTTCCAGTTTGGCACGGATATTGGTGGAATCGATACTGTCAAAAAACAGTAAAGGATGTGCCACCCATTTCGTCTTTAATCTGCTCTGGATATCCGCCTGGTTGTAGACTTCCTCCGTCTGATCCAGCAGACGGTAGCCGCGGTTCTGTACCGCTTCAATGACATAGCCTTCTTTTTTCAGTTGTCCGATGGCTTTCCATACCGCAGTTCTCGATACACCGAACTGCTCGCAGAGCTCCTGCCCGGAGACATAGGCCTCGCTTTCCGGTGCTCCTGCTGCCACCCGATCCTTCTTTTCCCGAAGAAGCTCTAAAATCTTTGCTTTCATACTCATAAAGTCGCCGCCATCACTGCCTTAATCGTATGCATACGGTTCTCAGCCTCTTCAAACACCAGAGACTGGCCGGATTCAAATACTTCATCGGTCACTTCCATCTCGGTGATGCCGAAACGCTCACCCATCTGGGCACCGATCTTGGTCTTCAGATCATGGAATGCAGGAAGACAGTGCATGAAAATGGCCTGCTCGCCGGCATTGTCCATGACTGCTTTATTCACCTGATAAGGAGACAGCTCCTTAATACGCTCGGTCCATACTTCGTCGGGCTCGCCCATGGATACCCACACGTCAGTGTAGATCACGTCCACATCCTTCGTGCCCGCCTTCACATCCTCGGTCAGGGTAATACTGCCGCCGGTCTGTGCCGCAATGGCCTCACACTCCGCTACCAGCTCCTTCGCCGGGAAATATTTTGCGGTGGTACATGCGGTAAAGTGCATGCCCATCTTCGCGCAGGCTACCATCAGAGAGTTACCCATGTTGTAACGGGCGTCTCCCATGTAAGTCATGCGGATTCCCTTCAGATGTCCGAAATGTTCACGGATGGTCAGAAGGTCTGCCAGCATCTGGGTGGGATGGAATTCGTTGGTCAGGCCGTTCCATACGGGCACCTTGGAATATTTTGCCAGTTCCTCCACAATATCCTGTCCGAAGCCACGATATTCGATACCCTCGAACATGCCTGCCAGTACTCTGGCAGTATCGGCAATGCTTTCCTTTTTGCCGATCTGGGATCCGGTGGGATCCAGATAAGTCGTTCCCATTCCCAGATCATGGGCTGCCACTTCAAAAGCACATCTGGTACGGGTACTGGTCTTCTCAAAGATCAGCGCTACATTCTTGCCTCGGAGAGTATCTACGGAGATTCCTTTTTTCTTCTTATCCTTCAGGTCTGCCGCCAGATCCAGCAGATATTCGATCTCTTCCGGTGTAAAGTCCAGTAATTTCAAAAAATCGCGTCCCTTTAAATCCATAATACTCCTCTTTTCCGAAGCTTTCCGGCCTTGCGCCCGTAGCCTCTGTTTTCTGATTTTGTCCATTGATATCCCTGTTACGAACGTTGCCTGTAACAAGCTATATGTAATCAATATACTTCATTATTCTGTGTTTTTCAACCCCTCGCGTTTATCCCCCGTCATTGTTTTTTGTGAATCCGACATAAAAAAGCCACCCTCCGTATTTCCCGGAAAGTGGCTTTGGTTTATCGTTTTTTAGTTTACTTATTCTGCCTTTTTGCCTGCGGCTGCCTTGAAGGTCTCTGCCACGCTGGCAATGCCCTGCAGCTCTGCGGGCAGCAGGATGGTGGTGGCCTGGCCGTCAGCTACCTTTTCAAAAGCTTCCAGGCTCTTTAACTTCAGGACTGCGGCATCTGCGCCTGCTTCCTTCAGCATCTTGATACCGTCGGCATTTGCCTGCTGTACCTTGAGGATGGCTTCGGCTTCACCTTCTGCCTCGCGGATCATCTTCTCCTTCTCAGCTTCCGCACGAAGGATGGCTGCCTGCTTATCTGCCTCTGCACGAAGGATTGCGGACTCCTTGGCACCTTCTGCCTCCAGGATCTTAGCCTTCTTCTCACCTTCTGCACGGGTAACGGCTTCACGTCTCTCACGCTCTGCCTTCATCTGCTTCTCCATGGCATTCTGGATCTCTGCGGGAGGGATGATGTTCTTCAGCTCCACACGGTTGACCTTGATACCCCAGGGATCGGTGGCGATATCCAGTGCCGCACGCATCTTGGTGTTGATGGTCTCACGGGAAGTCAGGGTCTGGTCCAGTTCCAGGTCACCGATGATATTACGCAGGGTGGTGGCGGTCAGATTCTCAATAGCCATCATGGGATTCTCTACACCGTAGGTGAACAGCTTGGGATCTGTGATCTGGTAAAAGACTACGGTATCGATCCGCATGGTTACGTTATCCTTGGTGATTACGGGCTGGGGTGGGAAATCCGCTACCTGCTCTTTTAAATTGACTTTTCTGGCTACCTTATCGATGAACGGGATCTTCAGATTGAATCCTACATTCCAGGTGGCCTGATAAGCACCCAGACGTTCGATCACGTAGGCCTGTGCCTGAGGCACGATCTTGATACAGGATACACAGATCCATAATACTAAAACGACAATAATGATTAATGCTACCATTTTTCCTCCTTCTGCGTACATTCGTGTACGCTGCGTACCTCTGTACGCGCTTTTCCCTCATGTATCCGTGTTACACGATTCTTAATTCTGTGACTGCGGTACTTCCCCGATGACCTTCGTCATCTGCGGATCCACCTTGACGATCAGCTTGACACCACTGACTGCCACGATGTCTACCACCGTTCCGGGCTGTAGATTCAGTCCGTCTTTTTCGGTTCTGGCGCTCCACTCCTGGCCGCCCACCGTTACCTGTCCGATGCCCTGCAGATTGTCGATCTCACTGGTCACGATCGCCTGTCTGCCGATCA